>Ga0209631_10000100_pt1 | contig 108422 bp, 68 predicted proteins | sample COG_08_FD_184752 | JGI IMG/M metagenome (GOLD analysis project Ga0209631, IMG submission 184752) | Pelagic Microbial community sample from North Sea - COGITO 998_met_08 (SPAdes) (version 2) | ecosystem: Environmental > Aquatic > Marine > Neritic zone/Coastal water | place: Helgoland, sampling...
TGCCAGGATTCAACGGCGTGCAACTACAAGGCTTCCGCCACGGACGATGGTGCGACTTGCGTGTTTGTAGACGGCGTTTGCGAGTCTTGCTCGGGTGCTACTGACGGTACGGGCACGATCGTTGACAACGACACGGACAATGACGGCGTTTGCAACAGTGATGAAGTGACCGGTTGCCAAGACGACACGGCTTGCAACTACAAGGCTTCCGCCACGGACGATGGTGCGACTTGCGTGTTTGTAGACGGGGTCTGTGAAACGTGCTCTGGCGAGACTGACGGTACGGGCACCATCGTGGACAATGACTCAAACAACGACGGAATCTGCGACTCGAATGTGACACCGGGCTGCCAGGATGAATCCGCATGCAACTACGATTCCTCAGCGAATCAGGACGACGGTTCTTGCACCTATCCGGGTTGTATGAACAGCGGTGCGTGTAATTTTGATACCAACGCGGGTTGTGATAACAGCTCTTGTGTGTTCCAATCTGCAATGATTTTTAGTGATTTTGAACACACGGAAGGTGGCAATGGAAATAGTGACGACGACGACGACGATGACGACGACGATAACAACGGCGCTTCAGGTGGTAGCAACGGGTACACCAATGGATACGGAACAAGTACGGTGTTCTGGAGCATCTGGAATGAGGGTGGCTCTGATTGCCGTTTAGCGGGAGCTGATGCGAGTTTTGCCACGAGTGGCACACGTTGCGTGCGTTTGCGTGATGGCAGTTCGACCTCCAATATGACCACGGATGATTTGGCATTTTCGAATTTCGAAGTCATTGCGATCACCTTTAATTTTCAAGCTCAATCCATGGAGAGTGGGGAGTCATTCCACTTGGAATACTCGACTGACGGTGGAGAATCTTTCTCCACGACAGCGACGTATGTTCAGGGAGTAGATTTCTCGAACAACGTCGCATATGAAGGGTGGAATGAGAGCATCTCAGCTGAATTTACAGATGTGACTCAATTTCGGTTCCGTAATGATGGTTCTAACAACAACGATTTTATCTACCTCGATGACATTTACATCAACGGTTGCGTGGATGGGAGCTCTGAGCCTTGCAACACAGGTGACTCCGATGGAGATGGTGTGTGTGATGACAGCGACCTCTGCACAGACACGAATGCTTGCAACTATGACGCGATAGCCAATGAAGCTTGTCAGATGGTGGATGCTTGCGGCATTTGCGGTGGGATCAATGGGACGTACGATGCCGATGAAGTCGATGATCCGACCGCTTTAATTGCCGGAGACATCGCCATTACAGCGTTAGCTGATGACCGTGGGAATAACAAAAACGAATCCATGTTAGGCTTTGTTCTTTTGCGTGATATTGGAAAAGGCACTGTCATTCACTTTACATCGAATGAATGGAATGGGACGGATTGGAGAACGGAGCACGATGAAAGAGTTACGTGGACGGCCAATCAATCATTGTCCGCAGGGCAGCAGGTGATCCTGAACCGCATCGATGACAATGACTCCTATGCGGAGTGTCTCATATTGGGGTGTGCCACGAATTTTGAAAGCGGCGGTGTCTCGGATGCGGATTACATACGAGGCGGAACCAATGTAGGAGCAGGAACGCTGACGTTTTATGGCGGTGGAGTGGATTTTTGGAGCGATGGAGCGGTTTGGATCTATCAAGAAGAGAATGATGTCCCGCAGCATCTATATGTCTTTGGAGATGACTTGGGAAGCAACGGCAATACAGGAGTTGGCACGTTGATTGGGGATGATTTAGGAGAAGATGAATTGGACGAAGTGTTTTCATTCGAATACACCCCGAGCAACACGTCACAATTTGTCTTGAAACAAGAATCTCGCACAGCAGAAAGTGCTTCGGGTGCACTTGGCTTTTTTGAAGAAATGAATGACGAGAGTCAGTATGATTTTCATAACGACCCCAACAAGATTAAAAACATCAGCGACTACATTGATTTTGAAGTGTCGAACGCCGCAAACACAATTACCATCTCCAATGGTGGTTCGACCACTTCGGACATTGTTGTAATCAATAGCAACAGCTCAGTCTTTATTGCTGAAGAGAGTGATTGCGATGACATCAAGCTCTACCATGGAAACTTCTATTCTTGTGATGGGCAAAGCAGAACACTCAAAGTCAAAGGAGACATCTCACGATACAGTGCTTCAGCTACCTTCAATGGTGGGCAGGGGACGATGGAGTTGGATGGGACAGAAGACCAGGAGATTGATGCGGGTAATTCAACTGCTCCGGATGGCGATTTCGCTTTCAAAAATCTCAAAATCAAAGAAGGGAAAAAAGTGGGCGTGAAGGGGCACGTGAAGATGAAGTCGGGAGGATCTTTGGAATTTGAGGACAATGTGCCGGGTCAGAAAATCGAAATGAATACTGAATTCAGTTCGTCCCTGACGTTGCAATCCAATGCCACGGGGACGGCATCCATTGGTTCTTGCACGGTGAATAACTTTGGACTTGGATCGGATCAAGTCTTCACCTTCGAGCGCTTCATCCCAGCGGACACGGACAACTCGTGGATTAATATCGGCGCTTATGTAACGGGCACAACGGTTGCGGACTGGACTACGGGCGTTTCGGGCATGTTGCTCTTCGAATACAATGAGACGTCCTATGGTTCGCAGTCAGCGGGCTGGAACTACTTGTGGAATGGCGCGGACGAATTGACTCCTGGCAACGGATACATGGCATTAATCCCCGCAGGCGTTTCGGGCACAATCAGTGTAACGGGCAAGTTTGAAATGGGAGATGTGACCCTTCCTTTGACGTTTACCGATGATCCAAACCAGAGCAATGAGACCGTCGACGGATGGAACATGGTCTCCAATCCATATCCAGCTCCAGTGAATATGATCTCGGTGTTGGCTCACGCAGAGAATGCGGATGTGACCTCCTACTACTTATTCGATAACACAGGAGCAGGAAGTTATGTGGAAACGTTGGCCAATGGCACAGGTGATGCTCCTTCGACATTGGATGTCGGCCAATCCATTTGGGTGAAAGTCAATCAGAACACATCGATTACGTTTAAAGAATCGGATAAGGTCGTGGGCACGAGCGGCACGTTTGTGCGAGAGTTTGACCCTTCGTTCCAAGGCTCTATCGGAGTGGGGATCGCCAACTATTCGGAGCAATGGGCACACGCATTTGTTCGATTCGATGAAGCAGCCACGACAGCCTTTATTCCAAGCGAAGACGCATTGCACTTGAACACAGAAGTCCACAGCGATTTGCGTGTTTGGATGGAGGCCGAGAATGGAGAGCACTTGTCGATCCAATCAGCCGGTTCTTTGGAAAACACGCCGTTTATGCCGCTACACGTGACATCTGGTGTAGGTGGTGATGTCGTGTTCTCTCTGTTAGAACAAGAAGTGATGCCGGCGAATGTGTGTGCTGTGATTGAAGACACCGAGACCGGAGCACGCGCGCAACTGGGCATGGATCCCTTTGTGGTCAACCTCCCGGCCAATACGTTGTACGAAGAGCGTTTTGTGTTGCATTTCAATGCGATGCCGAGCATGGCGTTGACGAGCACAGTTTGCGATGGCTTGGACGTCACTGAGCTTGAAGGCGAGTGGGACGCGTGGTCGTTGACATGGTCATCGGACGACGGTTCTGCATCAGGCGAGGGCATGCCGTATGAATTAGCCAATGGCGAATACACGTTCATGTATGCCTTGCCGAGTTTAGTGTGTGCCAATGAAATTGAGGTGGAGGTAAACGCCGCGTGTTTGGGTGACTTCAACCTGAACGGCGAGCGCGACATCATCGACCTGTTGTTCTTGTTGGCAGGCCTTCCCGGCAACAACGGTGCTGCGAACTTGGACTTCGAGACAGCGGATTGTGATTGCGACGGTGTGGTCACAGTATTGGACATGCTGACGTTCCTGACGGTGTTTGCCTCGCAGTGTGACTAAATAGAGCTGGGAAGAAAGCAAGGGCGTTAGCGGACAAAAACACCAAAAGAGATGTGGTGTAGATCCGATTGAGGTGGAATTCTGATCGCGAGGGTCAAAAAGTGAAATGGTGAAGAGAATCTCGATTGGTTGCGTTCACACATTGTCCATGCACGTGAAACGAGAGGATGATCTATTGGATGTTTTCGCTCGATGAACATCGAAAAAAGGGGACGCGTCGTCTCATTGGATATCCTCAAGGGTCGCGTCATCGTGGTCATTCTCTATCGGCCTTCCCGATTCTGGATGCTTTACTAGAAGAACAATCCGGAGAAGTGGTGGTTGGGTTCTCTGTGAAGCCAACCCGCCAGGAACAATCGTCATTCGTGCGCAAGGTTTAAATTGGCTGGTATGAAACTGTTCGAGCGCATCCGTTTGTTACGGAAAACCCACCGAATACTGGGCGTTGTCATTGGAGTGCAATTCCTTGCATGGACTATTAGCGGACTGTATTTCAGTTGGCGGGACCTCGATGTGGTGCACGGTGATCCCTGGGTGAAGGAAGGGAGGCCTCCTTCCTGGACTTACCCCGATTTGCAATTCTTACCGATCGATAGCGCTGTGAATTCAGGCATTCGAAGCATTGAAAGCGCGGAGCTATTGGATGTGTTGGACGTGCCTTACTGGTGGGTCAATGACAGCCTTTTGGTATCGGCGCGAACAGGATTGACACGTGGGCAGTTGAGTCAAGAAGAGGCATTGACTGTTGCGCAGCAAAGAGCTGTCGGATCTCCAGAACTGTCTTGGATTGAGCGCGTTGAGCAAACGGGGCCGTATCACGAATTCCGAGAACAAGCGTTGCCCGCATGGGCCATTCACTGGGACAATGCGGATAGTGTAGTCTTTTATGTGGATGCGCGAAACGGACAGCTCGCTCGTGTTCGCAATGACGCTTGGCGTTCGGATTATTGACGCCGTCCGTAGACCCAGGCAATGGTAGCTCCTGCTGCTGCTCCGATAGGGAGATTAACCACGATATCTTGGAGGACCATAGCGGTATCGGCCATTGGTATGTCGAACATCGCGAGAATCAATAGATTCAAAAAACCATTGGCTGTGAGAGCAACGACCGCTCCGTGCAGGGCACCTGTTTTTGCAGAGGTGGTGTTTGTGAGGCTGATGATGTAAGCCATGAGCGCAACGTACAGGACGTTGGCGAGCAAACCGACGGCTATATTGGGTTCAGCGTTCATGCAGTCTCCGGTGGGGACGCCGCCCATAATGCCCTCGTAATAAATTCCACTTAACAAGACCATTGTTACTAAGCCGGCGAGCGTTGGAATAAGATGTTTCATAAAAATAAATAAAGGTTTATAAATGAGAAAGTTCCAAACTTGAAAGTGAAAAAGAAATGGTTGAATGGATTATTTATTCAAGTGGCGATGTGAGTTATTCAAGCCGACACATTGCACGATGATAACCCTTCCGGGCAACGTGCGTACCTTGCCCTGTGCCTCCTGTAAAATCGAAACCAGACAGTCCCCGACTGCATCCGCGCAACCGCAACCGCGATCGTTATGACGTAGCTGCGTTGGTCGCTTGTCTTCCCGCATTGGCGGCATTTGTCAAAAAAAGCAAGTCGGGTGACGACACGGTTGACTTCACCAAGCCCGAGGCGGTCAAGCTGCTCAACCGCGCCCTGATCCTGCATAATTATGGATTGGAAACGTGGGATTTCCCCGACAAAAATCTGTGCCCTCCGGTTCCTGGAAGGGCGGATTATGTCCACTACATCGCCGATGTGCTGCGAGAAAATCACTTCGGCACCATCCCCGAAGGACTTCAGACAACCTGTTTGGACGTCGGGGTAGGAGCGAGTGCCATCTATCCGATTGTCGGCATCGTGGAATACGGTTGGTCCTTCATTGGGTCGGATGTCTCGGAGGAATCCTTGACCTCTGCGGAGGCCATCAAGGCAGGCAATCTAGGTGTGCTAAACAACTTGGACTTGAGAATCCAACCGGATGGGAAGCGGATTTTCCACGGAATGCTCAAGCCTACGGACCGCATCGACGCGGTGCTGTGCAATCCGCCCTTTCACTCCAGTGCAGAAGATGCCATCCAAGGAACCCTGCGCAAGACACGAAATCTTACGGGTGGCCAACGGCAAAGTCCGATGTTGAATTTCTCCGGAATTTCAAAGGAATTGATCTTCGAAGGAGGGGAAGTGAAGTTCATCCAAACGATGATGCGGGAAAGCCGGAGTTTCTCCAAAAACGTATTTTGGTTTTCCTCCCTCGTTTCGAAGCAGTCCCACCTCAAGGCGCTGTACCACGAATTGAAAGCGATCAAGCCCGTCGAAATCAAAACGATTCCCATGGGAACCGGCAACAAGTCCACACGCATTGTAGCGTGGACGTTCCTATCGAAAGAAGAGCGCAAGGAGTGGCGCGAGCAGAAGACGGCCACGGCTCCTAAAAGCTGAGGTCTTTATTTCCACTTGATGTTGCATCCCATGGAAGGGACTTGGCCGGCTGCTGGAACCTCCAGGCCTTCCACCATCAGACTGACGACAGCGCGCAGGTCTTGGCCTGTCACGGGAATGCTGTTACCGGGACGCGAAGCATCAAATTGGCCCCGGTATACGCACTTTTGATCGGCATCAAAGACGCTGAAGTCCGGTGTGCATGCGGCATCATACGCCTTCGCAATCGCTTGGCTTTCATCGTAGAGATAGGGAAAGGGGAAGTTCTTTTCCATGGCCAATGCCTTCATGAAAGAGAATCCGTCTTGCGGATGGGTGCTGACATCGTTGCTCGAAATAGCAATGACGTTGACGCCAAGTGCTCGCATGTCGTTTCCGAAAGCGACCAAGCCGTCCAACAAGTGCACCACAAAAGGGCAGTGGTTGCAGATGAACATCACGACGGTCGGCCCGTCTTGCATCAATTCTTGTGACGAAAGCATCGCGCCATCCAAGGCATTGGGAAGTTGGAAGTTTGGAGCGTCGAAGCCAAGGGGGAGATCAGTGGTGGGAGTGAGGGCCATGGTATTTAAATGTTGCTTGGAGGAGAGGCCGGGTGCAATGTGTGTGTTTGAATTTCAAGAACCCTATCGGCTTGGATTAGCTCAAAATCCATGCGGTAAAAGATGCAAGAGGGTTCCAAAACGAATGTTGCGTGTCCTTGCACTTCGAAGTCCGCTTGTGATTGCACTTCAAACGATTGGCTATACAACGTTGGGAGTTGTGCTACGGAAATATCGGGGTGTCCAAATGGCTCCTCGATGAGGCTGGGCGAAGGCCATTCCGTGATGGTTTCAGCCAACTGAATGAAGGGGGTGTCTTCGACAAAAAGTTGGAATCGGCCCAACATATTTTGGGGGTCATTCGGCGAAATCACGTAGCTTCCTCTGTTAAAATTAAGGTGAGATGAAATACTCCAACCGGTACTACGAGAGTCTTTTAAGCTTAAGTTCAAAGCGCATCCATCAGGAGGTAATGCAGGCCGTGCGGGTGCTTTCAATGCAGCTGTCTTGGACTCATCTTTGAAGACGAATTTCAACGTTCCTCCTTGGGTCAGTTCTTTCGCGTGAATGCGTGTGCCCGCGATGCGAACACCATTCCAGTAAACGGCTTCCACGGCAAATCGATCGACCGCGTTTCCGACCGTTTCAATGTTCAAGATGCGGTCGTCACCCAGTTGTACCGTGGCTCTGGCAACGGAGGGACTTCCCAATTCATACCATCCCGATCCTGGAGCGACCGGGTAGAACCCCAAAGCGCTAAACAAATACCACGCAGACATTTGCCCCGCATCGTCATTGCCGCAAAGCCCATTGACATCCGGTCCGTACATGCGGTCGCAAATCATGCGCACGCGCTCCTGTGTTTTTTCGGGTGCACCTGCCGCGTTGTAGAGGTAGGCGATGTGGTGTCCGGGTTCGTTGCCGTGGACGTAGTTGCCGATGATTCCATCGCGAGAGATGTCCTCGGTATGGGCGAAGTAGCGATCGTCCAACTCCATGGTGAACAGAGAATCCAGATGGGCGATGAACGCTTCGGGTCCCCCGTGCCAGGCGATCAAGGAGTCGTTGGCGTGCGGAACATACAGCCCATAATTCCAAGCATTGCCTTCGATGAAGCCTTGGCCGTGGGTGTCCAGCGGATCGAATTCCTTTCGGAAGGTGCCGTCGGCAAGCCGGGCGCGCATAAATCCACTCGAGGCATCCCAAACGGCTCCGTAGCTCCCGGCGCGTCTGTCAAACTCAGCCATGACGTCCGCATTTCCTGCGGCTTCTGCAAGCCGTGCGATGCACCAGTCGTCATAGGCGTACTCCAGTGTTTTGGATACAGAGGAATGGCTCAAATCGTCCGGTACATAGCCGTATTCCATGTACTCCCCCAATCCGTCGAAGTAGGGGACTTGGGCGGTTTGTACGGCGGCATGCAAGGCTTCATTCACGTCGATTCCCGGAACATCAGTGGCCACGGCATCGGCCAAGACCGATACAGCGTGGTACCCGATCATGCACCAGTTCTCATTGGCTTGGTGGCTCCAGATGGGCAGCATGCCGTGCACGCTTTCCCGGGCATGGGCGAGCATGCTCTGGACCATGTCGGAAGCCCGCTCCGGCTGCGTCAAGTTCATCCAAGGATGCAGCGCGCGATACGTATCCCAAAGCGAAAAGACCGTGTAGTTGCTGAAGCCATCCGACGTGTGAATGTTCTGGTCCAACCCGCGGTATTGGCCGTCCACATCTTCATACAAAACGGGACTCAGCATGCTGTGATACAACGCCGTGTAGAATGTCGTAGCGTCTTCTGTGCGCAACGGTTCAATGTTCACGAGCGACAGTGCTTGTTCCCATGCCGCATCCGCATCTGCGCGCAGGCGATCAAACTGCATCGACGGCGTTTCTTCCTTCAGGTTGTCCAGCGCTCCGGCGGTGCTCACACCGGAGAGTGCCACCCGAATGCCCAAAGCCTCTCCCGCGTCGAGGGTTCCAAAATCAAACCAGGCTTGCAAGTCCCTTCCGGCCATTTCCGGAAAGCCATGGGTCTCGTCAAAGCGCCTGTAGAAACCATTGTACGCCAGTTCCTGTCCGCGTTCATAGCCAAAGTCGAGTATAGGACGGTCAAAGCGCAGCGCAAAATGCACCAACCGCGTACGGCCCCATCCCGTAGTTTGCCGATAGCCAACCACGGTGCTGTCGTTTTCGACGCGCACAAAGGTCCAGACGTTCTTGTCCGGGTGGTGGTAGATGTTGTAGGTCAAATCCAGCACGACGTGCGCGTGTCCCCCGGACGCATAAGTATACTGGTGCAATCCCACCCGGTCGGTGGCCGTCACTTCGGCGGCGATGTCATACCGATCAAAATGCGTTCGGTAAAATCCCGGCTCGGCGTGTTCGTTTTCTTTTTGAAAGACGCTGCCAAATCGCGTAGCGCCCTGTAAGTCTCGCGTCAAATCAGGAGCGTCCACCGTGGGCATGAGCAACAGGTCTCCGAGGTCACTGTGGCCCGTTCCGCTGAAGGAGGTGTGAGCGAACCCCAGTACCGTCGTGTCGGCATGTTGATAGCCGGCGCAGTATCGATAAGTCTCTCCGTTGTACGAGCCGTCCTCTTGAAGCAACGGTTCGTAACGCGTTTGTGGGGTGACTTGCACCATGCCATAAGGACGTGTTGCGCCCGGGTAGGTGTGTCCCATTTGAGCCGTACCGATCATGGGGTTGACCCATTGGGTCAAATCGGTTGGTGGGAGCAAAGCAGCGTCGGCAGGGTTTTCATTCTTCTGACATCCTTCAATGAGCGCCAGCCCCGTCAGTGCTACAAGCATCCATAAGCATCGATTCATGAGACCAAATCTACCCGAAATCGAACGGATTTTACACTTTGCAAAAAGTGTAGCATTTACACTAACTTTCCAAAAAAAAACATGCGTCATTTTTCCGCCCTCATTCTTTCCCTTTGCGCACTGTATGCAACGGCGCAACAATCGCTGCCGTTTGACTTTGAAACGAGTCCGACGACTGCAGATTTTGTTGATTTTGCAGGTGGTGTGGCCACGGTAATGGCCAATCCCGATCCTTCAGGGATCAATGAAAGTGGCATGGTGGCGCAAATTGTTCGGAATCCCGGTGATCCCTGGGCGGGCAGCAAGATCATTTTGGCGGACTATTTGGATCTGCAAACGATCGGGGGCTTCAAAATGAAAGTCTGGGTTCCCCTGACCAATACAGTGGTCAAGCTGAAGTTGGAAGGTTTGGGCGTAGCGGATTTGGATGCGATCACCACGGTGACAGGGGCATGGGAAACGCTGGTTTGGGACTTCACAGGCCTTCCTTCAGGGACCTTCAATGAAGTCGTGTTCATGCCTGATTTTGGCAACATGGGTGATGGATCCGAATGGTCCACGCTTTACATCGATGATGTGGAATTGTTTGATGCGACGAATGGCTTGGCTCAGATTGATTTGCCCATTGACTTCGAAGGGGATGAGGTCAATTACCAAACCACGTCGTTTGCTGGGAACTTCTCGTCTTTGGTGACCGATCCTATGGATCCTTCCAACACGGTGGTTGAGGTGTTCAAGACTTTTCAGTCGCTGAATTATTCGGGAACGACCATCAGTACACCTGCAGGCCTAGCCAATCCTGTTCCATTCACAACGGATGCGACAACGGTCACCGCCAAAGTGTGGTCGCAATTGGCTGGAGTGCCCGTGCGTTTTAAAGCGGAGGACCGTTTGAACCCTGCAATCAGTGTGGAGACGGAGGTCTACACGACGCAAGCAGGTGAATGGGAAACGCTGACGTTTGATTTGTCACAGCAAGTTGTCGGCACACAGCCGTTGAATATCAACAACACCTATGACCTGATCACCATTTTCTTCGATTTCGGCACTGCAGGTGGCGATGTGGGGGATCAGATTTTCTACTTTGATGATGTAGCGTTTGGAGATTGGTCATCGGACATCACAAATGTTTCGGTTTCATCGATGAGGATGTATCCGAGTTTGTTGGCCAACGGTCAAGTCCTGACATTGGAGTCAGGCGTGGATCAATCCGTTGTATTCAAAGTGATGGATGGTGTTGGTCGCATTGTTTTTGAAGAGCAATGCCAGGGAACAAAAGCTGTTGTCTTGCCGAGTTTGGCAGCAGGTGTATATCACGCAACGATGCAGTCTGGAGAAGGTCAGGCAAAGCAAACGCTGGTCATTTATTGATAGCATAAAGATTTGATCCGGAGACAGGAGCGTTCATTTATGGTTTGTTTCTGGTTTCTGACGGTATGCGCTTTTTGCATAGGTTTGCGGCTAATTAATTATACACTATGAAAAATTATTTTCACCTAGCGACTTTGGTGTCGCTCATCGTGGTAGGGTGTCAGCCGGCCTCTCTGACGGAATCAGAGGTTCGTTCTTTTGTTGATGCTTTTGATGCGCAAAAGAACATGGGAGAATCGAGTGTTGAACCGTTTATAAGCGGCTTGGCATCTGACTTTTCTTTCTTCAATGCCCGAAATGATTCAGCGAGGATGTTTGATGCCGATTGGGTTAAGGCCGATTGGTTTGATCAAGACACAACGTATTCAGAGATTCAAATGATCCAGATCACTGGAGCTGTTGCTCAGGTATACGGGGTCAGTGTCGACGTTTATGACGAATTGGAAGATCGCGCCAAGTTTTCGGGAACAGTTGCACGAGAGGATGGTAAGTTGGTTTGGAAGCGATGGATGCACGTCGATGTTAGCCGGATGGCGACTACAATGATGGATCCAACAACGGACAGTGAAGCAGCAGAGGATGCGTATTGGAACATGTACCGTTCTTTGATGCGAAATGATTTTGTAGTAGCGGCGGCTCATGCAGACACTGTTTTGCAGGAGGACTCGGGTGTGGCCATGGCGTATGTTGCTAAAATGATGAAGGCGGGTTGGGTCGACGGAGATGCCGATGCTTTCAAGGCGGCTCGAGAAGCTGGTCTGGCAGCGCTTGATAACGAAAGTATGGTCGAGAAGTATTTTATGACGGCTTTTACCTCGACCGGTGATGAACGCATCGAAGCAGCGATGAAATCCTTGGCTTTGGCTCCTCAGGATCCTCTCTCTATCGCGTATACAGCTTACTGGTTGGACAGCGTAGAGGAGTCTGTGGCTCTTTTGGAACGTGGCCTGAAGCGATGGCCTAAGATGGGTGCGTTTCACAACCTCATGGGCTACCGCATGATGGATTTGGATAACATGGAAGCGGCGAAAAGACACTTGGTATTGCAAACCCGATTGATGGGTGACGCTGCCAATCCATGGGACTCACTCGGTGATTATTATGTTGCGGTTGACAACAAAGAAGAAGCGATTAAGTGCTTCGAGAAGGCGTTGGAGATTGACCCAAGCTACAGCGCTTCCCAAGAAAAGATTGACGAACTCAATGGCAAAACGGACAGTGCGTCCTGATTCTTTCGAATCTCTCGCGGTTTTGACTAGAAAGAACCCTGCGGCATTTGAGCCGTGGGGTTTTTTGATGCATTTTTGAATGATGATGGAAGAATTTGAAAACAACGTGTTGCGGACGGAGCATTTGCCTCAAATTCATGCGGAGGAATTTGAGAAATTGCCTCTTCGATATCGCAACATTCGATGGGCTACATGTGGATTGGTTGCGTTAGGCGTGCTCTTGATTTTTGTCGCGCTCATGGTGGCGGGAAGTATTTTGGAGCCGGAGGCGATGGACTTAAAGTTATTTGTGTTTCCGACTACCCTGTGGGTGATTGGATTTGGAGCTTGGGGGCTTAGCGAGTGGTTTGGGTTTGATCGCCGGGGGTATTTGACACGCAGCCGTGATTTAAGTTACCGCGCGGGATGGTTGTTTCATAGCATCACGACCGTACCATTCAATCGAATCCAGCACAGTGAGGTGACTCAAGGACCTATCGCAAAGCGATTCAAAATTTGCACTTTAAAACTATATACCGCGGGGAGTTCAGGGGCCAACTTGCAGATTCCTGGACTGGATGAAGAAGTCGCCAAGCAGTTGCGTCAACTGATTGAAGAACGCAATGAATCCTGAATCTTTTGCAGACCCACAGCGCCAGCATCCCATGGGATTGGCGGGATATTTTGTCAAGAACCTTTACGGTTTGGTCAAGTCATTTTGGCCTATCGCCGCGGGTTTAGCCCTAAGTTCTGAAGTTTTCAATTACGCCAGTTGGGTAGGTTTGGGACTTCTTCTTTTGGTGGGTGTATCGGCCTTCATTGAGTACCGATATTTTAAATTCCATTTGACAAAAGAGGCCTTGGTGGTGCACAGTGGTTGGATCCAAAAGGAACGTATGGTTATTCCCTTTGAGCGCATCCAAGCGGTGCACTTGCACCAGAGCGCTTGGCATCAGGCTTTGGGCTTGTGTGGGTTGAAGGTGGATACCGCGGGCAGTGGAGGAAGTGAGTTGGATTTTGCGGCGCTCAACAAGCAAGAAGCCTTGGATTTGCGTGCTCTTTTGACTGGCGGTGCCCGGGAGGGTGTCAATCCAGAACAGCCCCTCGCTGAAAGCGTTGAGCAGGAAGAACCGGAACCGTTGATGCAGTTGGACACGCGTAAGCTGTTCAAAGTAGGGCTTACCCAGAATCACTTGCGCAATGGTCTAATAGCTGTTGGAGCATTCTTCACTGTCCTTGAACCGCTCGAGCGCTGGTGGGGCACGTGGATCGAATCATTGCCCGAATGGACGCTATTGTTGTTTGCTTTTGCATGGGTTTTGCTGATTATCCCTGCCATCATCCTATTCGTGTTTCTGGCTGTGCTGGTTTCTGTCGTTTCCGCATTCATTAAGTACTACCGATTCCGTGCAGACATCCAGGGAGCAGATCTCTCCATCGAGTCCGGTTTGTTTCGGCGCAATGAGTTTCGAATTCCGCTGTCCAAAGTCCAGTTGTTGGATTGGAAGAGCACGTGGCTCCGGCGGAAGTTGAGTTTGGAAACACTCCAAATACACCAGGCACGAGCGCAGGCGAGTGGGGGCTCTCAAGGATTGGGGATTACTATCCCGGGTCTTGAAATTGAACAGAGCAATCTCATCATTCAGTCTGTTTTCCCAAAATGGAATCCGTCAGTTGTTGAGCATTTCCGGCCAGATTCTTACTTCCGCTACCGCTTGTTTCTATTCGCTTTGCTTCCTTTGCTTCCGATTGGGCTGGTTCTGGGCATGGGCTGGTTATTTTGGATTTTCGCCCCGTTCTGGGTGGCTTTTCGATGGGTGACTACGCAGCGTAAATTCGAGGGGTATCGGGTGACAACCGATGGGGTCGGGGTGATGATTGAAAGTGGGTGGTGGTTCAAGCGCAGAACATTGCTTCAATGGCATCAGTTGCAACGCGTCAGCTTCCATCAAAACAGAATGATTGAACCGCGAGGTTTGGCGCACATTGTGCTGCATTCGGCTGCGGGAAGTCGGTCCATACGATTCGTTAAAGAGACCGATGCGAGGCGAATAATGGATTTCGCGGCGTATCGTATTGAGTCACACGTGGGCAGCTGGATGTAACCTGCGGGTTTTGTGGGTGTTAACTTCGTTAGGTTGTTGATTGCGTGGTTACATTTGATTTTTAAATACGTATGATGAGGAGAATTTTTGGATTTATTTTTTTGTTGTCGAGCAGCGCGATGTCCGCTCAAAACATACTTCTCTCTGAGGATTTTGAGTCCGGAGTTTTCCCGGATAATTGGTCACAGCAAACGGCCGCGTCCGACGGAGGTTGGGAGAACGGAACTGCTGGAAGTTTAGAGAGTGAGTGGTGGAGCATCGCTTCGCATGGCAATATCATCGGCACCAATGATGATGCATGTGATTGCGATAAAAGCGAAGACTATTTGATCTTACCTCCATTTGATTTCACTTCCGTGAGCAATGCCATTCTCGAATTTGAATCCTATTACGATGGTGAGACATTTGAGGGGTCTACCGAAGTCGCGACCGTTGAATACTCTTTGGATGCGGGCAGTTCGTGGACGGTTTATGAAACGCTTGAGGGGTCGAACGATGGAGCATGGAGTTCACATGCCATTGGCTTGGGTTCTTTGACGGGGAATTCGAATGTGTTGTTGGCTTTTCGATACAATGATGATGGAGGGTGGATGTTTGGTTGGGCGCTTGACGATGTGAGGGTGTTCGAGCCAACGGGATTGGATGCTGCAATGAGCTCATTGGATCTTCCCTCGAATGTGGATGTTCCTGCTGAAATTATCGTTGCCGGTGCCGTGAGTAACGTGGGTGCTGATACCATTGTGTCATTTGATATTACGTGGTCCGATGGATTGGAGAATCACGTTCAATTGTTTGAGGGGTTGACTTTATCCTCAGGCGAGTCCATGGCTTTTGAACATCAAGATGCTTTCAATATGGAGCAATCTGGCAGTGCTCAACTGACGGTGAGTGTTTCCAATGTCAATGGTGTGGAAGATGATGTGGCATCGAATAACACCTTGGTGCATTCCATTTCAGCGCTCGAGTATGGAACGTTCGAAGACGGAGGAATCAATCGAGAATACATCTACTACCATCCGGGAGACGCGCCTGCGGCGTGTCCTTTGGTATTCGTTTGCCATGGTTACACCGGCAGTGCGCAAGGAATCATGGACTATTCAGAATTCAATGCGCTTGCGGATGAATTTGGCTTCGCCGTCTGTTATCCTCAAGGAATTGATGATTCGTATGGCAATGCCTTTTGGAATGTGGGATATGACTTTCAAAACAACGAGACGGTCGATGACGCGGCGTACTTGATTCACCTCACGGAGTATTTGCAAACCACGAATTCGCTCGACCCGGAGCTTGTTTTTTGCACGGGAATGTCCAATGGGGCTGACTTCAGTTACTTGCTAGCCTGCGAAGCATCGAGCCATTTTCGAGCGGTCGCTCCTGTGGCAGGGATGATCATGCAAGACATCATGGATACGTGCAACCCCTCTGAAGCTGTTTCGATTTTGGAAATTCATGGGACACAGGACAACGTGACTTATTTTGATGGGGATCCAACCAATCAAGACAATTGGGGAGCTTATCCGAGCATTCCTCAAACCATCGACTTCTTTACCGATCTCTTTGGTATTCAGTTGCAAGAGTCCTTTGAATTTGAGAATGTCAACACAGGTGATGGCAGCTCGGTTTCCGCAGACAAATACGGAGCTGTGGGCAGTTGCGCACAAGTCTGGCTGTATACGGTCAATGGAGGCGGGCACGATTGGCCCGGCGCCTATGGAAACATGGACATCGATTCCAGTCGTGAGGCGTGGTTGTTCTTCCAGGAGATATGCGACGCATCAACAGGAGTGGGAGCCGTCCAGGTTGCTGCCGATCGCGAATTGATTGATGTGTTGGATTTACTAGGGCGCAAGGCCAGTCCAAAATCGGGTGAACTGAGGTTGTATGTGTATTCCGACGGAACGGTCGAAAAGCGTGTTGGTTTGGAGCGTTGAGTAGCATCGCTTTCATGTTGTGCTTGTGACCGGTATATTCGGCCATGATTAAAATGCAATGGTCGCTTGTCGGAGTCGTCTGTCTTGCTTTTTGTGGATGTGCAAGCGCTCCTGTAGAGAGAACCGATTCGTTTACATGGAATCCTCAAGTGGAGGCAGGTGAGACGCTTGAATCCTTTGGTGCGTTGGATGCTATGCTCGACAGTGCGGTCGAGGCAGGGGGTATTCCTGGCGCAGAGGTTTTGATCGTTCGAGAGGGTGAGGTCGTTCACCACCAAGTGCATGGTTGGAGCAATCCAATGGATTCAGTCACGTTGCAAAAGCATTCCATTTACCGCATTTGTTCGCAGACCAAGGCGTTGACTTCCACGGCGGCGTTGATCTTGTGGGAGCGCGGTTTACTGGATTTAGATGATCCTGTGGAGCAATACATTCCCTCATTTGCCAATCTGGAATTGCTTGATAGCCTTTCTGATGACACCACATTTACGACCATTCCTCACGACCGAACGATGACCATTCGACATCTCCTCACGCACCAATCGGGCTTGTCTTATGGGGAGATTGGAGATCCGCGATTTGATCAGATTTATGTAAAGGCCGGCGTGGTAGACTTGTTTACGACGGAGCCGCTTACGGCTGCCCAGAATTGCGAGCGATTGGCCACAACGGCATTGATCCATGCACCTGGGGAGCGCTGGAATTATAGTTTGGGGCTGGAAGTGGTTGTTCGGGTGGTAGAAGTGGTGTCTGGACAGCCGTTTGATGTTTTCTTGAAAACGGAATTGCTGGAGCCACTGGGCATGGCCGATACGCACTTTTACTTACCGGAGGCTATGGTGGACCGTTTGGTCCCCGTGTGTGAGCCTGCTGAAGAAGGGTGGAAGCTGCATGAACACCGCCAGTACACTACGGATTATCCCGTGGCAGGTGCGCGAACGTTCTTTGGCGGTGGCGCTGGTCTCTCCAGCACAGCGGTGGACTATGCCAAATTTCTACAGATGTATTTGAACCGCGGTGCTTTCAACGGCCAACGCATTCTAAAAGAAGCCACAGTGGATTCGATCATGTCCAATCAAGAGATTGAAATTCGGGAAGGAAGTGGCTGGCACCAAGGTTTGGCGTTCGGGGTTCAGAACGCATTGGGCGAGGCAGCTGGGGGCAGTCCCGCAGGCACGTTCTTCTGGGGGGGGTATTTCAATACAACCTATGCAGCGGATCCATCGACAGGAACGATCGGCATTCTAATGAAGCAAACCTACGGAGCAAATGACCCGACTTCAGGGCGCTTCAGCTCGTTGGTTTTTCCAGGAAGTAAAGAGACTCACTGACGTCGAGAAGCGCCGTTTTCAGCAGCAAAACGAGCAGCCACTTTTTGCAGGTCCTGAATTTGCAATTCCGTAATGCCCCACGTTTCCATAAAATGAACTTGCATGAGCTCGTCCATAACAATGGCGCCTTGGGATTCACGTGCTTGTGACATCACGCGCAGGTAGGGCATCATGGCTTCCTGTGCTTGGGTTGCATCCAGTTCCGTCACCCGCATGATGAGATCATGGATCATGTCTGATTCCAGGCCAAACGCCGTGTAGGCTTCAGCGATGACTTGACTGATGTCGGGTGCAGCTGGCGGGGTGTTGGATTGACTGAATGCCATAGCTGGGAGGCAGATCAAAGCGGTAAGAAGAATGTTTTTCATAGTATCGGGGAATGATCAGTCTCTAAAAATGGAAAGGGTCCCAGCGCACCACTCGGAAAGTCCCGGGGTTTCAAGACAGGGGTAATTCTGAATCTCCAACGTGTAGTAATACACCCCGTCTGGAACTTCGTTGCCATCTTGCTTTCGCCCTGAAAAGCCCGTGGTTTCAGGAGTCATGGTGTAAATGAGTTGTCCCCAACGGTTGTAGATATCGATGGTGTAGATTAGGCAGGAAGCGACCGCGGCAGGAAGCTCAAAGCGCTCATTCTGGTCGTCGCCATTGGGTGTGATCACATTCGGCACGAAAAACCCGGTGAGATCAAGGGCGTTTTGAAGCACAACCGATTCGTTGGTGCTGAAGCTGCAGCCGTAAATATCCGTTACGGTCAAGCCTAAATCAAACGTTCCGGTTTGATCAAAGTAAAAGACAGGTTCCGCAAAAATGGCGATGGCCTCATTGTCCAAGAACCAGACATATTCAAGGACTGTATCGGGGACTAGCGTTGTGCTTTGAAGTTGCAACTCATTGCAAATCATTTGAAAATCAAATGTGGGTTCTAGTGGAGTTGCCAAAACATATGGCTGCACCTCCGTAAACGTGCAACCGTTGGCATCGGTGTAGCTGTAACTCACCACATATTCACCAGGTTCAGCGCCTTCGTGGACGAGTTCACTTCCGTTCAATAAATCACCTGACAGCGTACCTCCGTTTGGAGCTGGATTCAAGGGGATGTTTCCGTCATAGAGGCAGTAACTATCGGTGGCTCCAAGGTCCACTGTTGGCAGTGGCTGAACAACCAGTTGCACCGTGACGATGCTGTCGCAACCGGCGGTGGTTTGAAGCTGAGAAACATAGTCTCCTTCTGTTCCGATATCCACTCCGTCGGGCATGCTAAACACGTCTCCGTCACAGATTGTCGCAGGATAAGCCAGGTTATAGGCCTGATTCAATTGCAAGTCAATCGTAACGCTACTATCGCATCCCAAGACCGTTTGCAGTTCAAAATCAAATGAACCTGATGAGGTCGGTAGGCTTCCGTCAGGAAATAAATACGACCCATCATCGCAAGTAGTGATCGCCACATCGAGATCGTAGCTTGGTGCGATACTCACTGCAGCAGTGATGGTGCTATCACATCCATTTTGAGCTGTCAGGAACACCGTGTAAATCCCTTCTTCAGAGACAATGGTGCCGTCCGCAAGCTCCACCGGCTCACCTTCACATAGTCCTAGCGCAATTTGAACCGTAGCAGGTTGTAGAATGCTTACCACGGTGGTAATCGAACTATCGCATTGAGCATTGGCAGTTTCCATGACAACCGGGTAGGTCCCTGGTGAATCGACTTCAACGCCGTCAGGTAGAATGAATGTTTCCCCTGCACATAAAGCGACGGGCATTTGAAAGTCGTAGGTGGATTGCTCCAAGAGATTGAGCGTCACAATGCTGTCGCAGCCCGCTAGGCTAACGTATTGGGCGACATAAGTTCCTTCCTCGTTGACCTCGCTGCCGTCGGGCATTTGGTAGGTTCCGTTTTCGCAGAAAAACTCGGTTGATTCTGCATTGATCTGGTAAGCGATTGTAATGCTGGTATCTGAGCTGCAGCCTGAAGTCGTTCCTGTTACCGTGTATGTGGTCGTTTCAGTTGGGGTGGCGGTGTTCACAGGGCCGTATCCATTGCTCAGAGATTCAATCGGAGACCACGAGAATTGGTCTGCACCGGATACATTTAAACTCACTGGATCATCGTTGCAAGAAATGGAGTCTGAGGCCGTCAGCGTCATGACGGGGTAGGGTACCACCGTAACTTGAATGTCAATGGTATCTGTGCACTCTTCCGTTGAACCAATGACACTGTACACAGTCGTCGTGTCAGGAGTAGCCCACACTTCAGGTCCGCTGAGCGTGTCGATACCGTAACCTGGACTCCACGAATAAACATCCGCGCCTTCCATGGTCAAGAACATCGAGTCGCCTTGGCAATACAAGGGGTCAGCAGGTGTGACTTGAAGAGCCAAGCCGCCGACGGGGGTGATGCTAATCGAACCTGCACTGCTGACATTTCCTGCAACGCAGGTAAAGCCAACCGGGGTCAAGCTTGATCCGCCGCCGCCGCCGCCTCCTCCAAGGGTCCCTGATGCGAAGCAATCACTTCCGCCTCCACCTCCGCCATACAGACCGCCGCCTCCGCCTCCGCCGGGACCTACGTTGTAACAGGGGTCAATCGCGCCGATGCCGCCTTGAGCAATCGATCCGTTGCCTCCTTGGTTGCCAGAGGTGATCCAAGGGGGCCCACCATTTCCGCCAGAATTGGTTGTTCCGCCGTTTCCTCCGTCACCAAATGGACTCTCGCCGATGGAGCCGGAGACGCATCCGCCTCCGCCGCCGAAAGCATCGGTGTTTCCTCCTCCCATTCCGCCTCCGCCTGCAGCGACGGCTACCCGGTCAGCTAAATCAAAAGGAGCGAATCGGATGTCCGATCCTCCACCACCTCCGCACCCTCCATTGGCATTGTTGTTGGCGTTCGCACCTTCACCGCCGCCGTTGTAGCCGCCATCGGGACATCCGCCTGAATTGCCCACTCGAATCTCGATGACTTGCCCTTCCACGACATCCAGTATACCGGAGACAGTAGCTCCGCCTCCTCCGTTGGGCCCTCCACCTTCACCCCCTTCTAACACCACGTTCAATTGGTAGACACAAGAAGGCACGATGTACGTCTCAACTTCACCTGTGTAAGAGAAGGTGGTCGTGATTTGGCCAAAGGCATTTTGGCTGAAGAAGCATGCTGCCAAAACAAACGCAAGGACTAGAGGGCGCAACGGCGTCATGTTGAAATGATTTATGGCAAGATAAGATGTTCTAAATGAACAATTCAACGTGCTTTGCTGATTGTTCAAGAACGTTCTTTTTTCGCAAGAAAAAGTGCGATTGAAAGTACTTTTTAGGACAGTTTTTCTCCGTGTTGCGAATGGTCCAAGCCACGTTGCTCTTGATCGCTTCGAACGCGTAAGGGGATGAGTTGATTGACCAATGCGTAAAGGCCGTAGCTGGCGAAAAAGGTGAAGACTGCCACGATGAGAAGGGCGCCAATGTGGTGAAGGAAAACTTCCGTGGTGCCGTGAATGAGTCCCACTTCGTTGGCGAGCAAGCCCGTCATGATCATACCGACCATTCCGCCCACGCCATGGCTGGGAAAGACATCGAGGGTGTCGTCAATGGACCATTTTCGCTGCCACTGGATTGCCCAGTTGCTTATGAGTGCTGCGGAGAACCCAATGAAGATGCTCTGGCCCATGGTGACGAATCCGGCGGCAGGAGTGATGGCTACAAGACCAACAATGGCTCCAATGCAGGCGCCTAGGGCGGACATCTTGCGGTTTCTGAATCGTTCGTAAAACACCCAGGTGATCATAGCGGTTGCTGAGGCTAGATTGGTATTGGCAAAGGCGATAACGGCATCGGTGTTTGCCTGAAAAGCCGATCCGGCATTGAATCCAAACCAGCCAAACCACAAAAGTCCGGTTCCTAAAATGACAAATGGAATGTTGGCGGGTTCGTTGTTTTGTTCTTCACGTTTCCCAAGAAAAAGAGCACCCGCAAGTGCGGCCATGCCAGCGGACATGTGCACGACAGTTCCTCCAGCAAAGTCCAAAACGCCCCAATTGCGCAACAGCCCATCGGGATGCCAAGTCATGTGCGCGAGAGGCGGGTAAATGACCAATGAAAAGAATACCATGAACAGGATGTAGCTTCGAAATCGAATGCGGCCAGCGAAACTTCCTGTGATGAGCGCGGGCGTAATCACCGCGAACTTCAGTTGGAACAAGGCAAATAGCAGGAAGGGAATTGTGCCCGCAAAATCGCTGTTCGGGGAAAGCCCCACGCCGTTGAAGGCGAAATACGTTCCGGGATGGCCGATGATCCCGCCAACGGATTCGCCGAAGCACAGACTGAATCCAACGAAGACCCACAAGACACTGATGACGCCCAAGGCGACAAAGCTCTGTAACATGGTGGAGATCACATTCTTCTTGTTGACCATGCCGCCATAAAAGAAAGCGAGCCCCGGAGTCATCAGGAGGACGAATGCACTGGCTACGATCATCCAGGCGGTGTCGCCGGTATCGATGTCGTCGAGAGACTGGGGGTCGGTGCCGGAAGAATAGGGTGAACCAAAAAAGAGCGTCGCGAGCACCAAAAGGGTCAGCGACAGAAAATTCATTTTTCTACTCATGAGAAAACAACCAAGAAATAAAGGGGGTGCGGGTAATTGCCGTGTGTCAAAAGTAATCTTGCAATTGAAGCCAAGCAAGCGGAGGCGGTACATGCTATTCGCCGGGATTGAACATCGGTTCAATTTCGGTGTTGAAACGACATGAATCGATTAAACCTCCCTTGGCTCATGGTCTGTATGTTTTCGTTTGGCTCCCAAGAGGGCGGGTTGGAAGAGTGGAGTACCGTCGATGACCGGGTCATGGGAGGCGTGTCCCTGTCCAGGGTGGTAGCTGCGGATTCATGCATGCGCTGGGAGGGCATGATGTCATTGGAAAGCAACGGTGGATTTGTGAGTGTGCGTAGCCCTTGGGAGCGAGGACAACTTCGTCAGGCAAAAAAGGTGACCATGCGGGTGCGGGGATCACAAGGGACGTTTGCTTTGAGATTGGCGACCAGTGGAGTCTATTATGAGCCCATTCATCAGGTGGGATTTGATGTGGATGAGGTCGAATGGAAGACATTGACGTGGTCTCTTGATGAATTCGAGACAACGGTGATGGGAAGATCAACCGGTTCGAAGTTTGATGCGGGCGATGCGGGGGATGTTGGTCGAATCGGCTTGATGAAGAATGACGGTCAACCCGGTGCGTTTTGGCTTGAGGTGGATTTCATTCGCTTTGAATAAAAAAAAACGCGCACCGTTTAGGATGCGCGTTTCAATCGGAGAATAGAAGGTTTCAATCTTCGGCGAAAATTTCAATATTAGCCGCGGGCTTTTGATTCGGTTCCGGCTTGACTGCAACCGTTGCTTCTTCTGTGGCTTGGTCGCCATAGCTGTCGGTTACAGTGAGTCGAAAAGTGTATTCCCCGGGCTGGGCGGCAAACGATGTGATCTGTCCATCTGTCGCTTCTAAATCAACGGATGTTCCTTCCATTTGTTCCCATTGGAAAGAAATGGAATCTGCGTCAGCATCTCCCGATGCTCGACCGTTCATGAATATTTGCAAGTCGTTAGTCTCTGCTTGGCTATCATGAGGAATTGTGAAATGGTATTTGGCAGCTTCTAAAGCTGCCGCTGCGGCTGCTTCAGCAACCGCTTCTGCTTGAACAGCTGTGGCAGCTTCTGCTGCGGCGCTTCGTTCAAGTTGAGCCATCTTTAAATACCCCAATCCAGCTGCGCTAATCACGAGTGCGACAATGGTGATGATGCGTTCCATGGATAGTGAGAATTTGGTGGTCCGATCTGAATCGGACCACCGTATTCACAATTCAACTGAAATCAGCTGAATTACTTCTTCTGAAGGATATTCCAAAGGATTAACAACGCCACCAATCCAACAAAGCCTCCATTGCCCAGTTGGGATATGAGAGCAGTGAGATTGTCGACAACCGTCATTCCTGGAAACATTTCTGCTCCAAACACGACTTCTGTCACTACTGCCAAGGCAGCAAATCCGATTAATAGCTGGGTGAGGCTTGTAAAAAAGCCACCCATGAATTTGAAAACATTGTCCATGATGTAAAGGGTTTTGGGTTAGGACTGCCACAAACATCCGCCGTTTAAGTAAGCGTGTAATGAGTACACGCTTTTGAAATGAACGTCGAAGTGTTAATTACTTCGATTTTCTCAAATCATTGATAATGTGATGTTGAGAAAATTAAATGGTCATGAGGTATGTCTAATACCTGAATGTACTTGGTACAGACTTCATGCTTACAGCGGCAACGCGATGCTCCGATACACGCCAAAACAACCATAGCCACTGCTCATATTGGTATAGGCTAGCAACGGTTCAGAAAACAATGAAAACCCAGATGGATTTTGAATGTTTTCGAGTGAAACGTAGTAGGCTGCCATTTCAGGAGTGATAGCAACAACCTGCAATGACTTGGAGAGTGCCTCATATCCTTCGAGGTTTTCACCATAATACTCGACTTCCAATTCAAGTGTGATGGATTCAAGTCCAATTGAACCAGCGACTTCTTGAACTAAGAGCCCATCAATAAGACTCAACCGCTCAGCACGAGGGTCTTGGTCTAATTCCCAGTCTACTCGAATTTCAGCATATTCTTCTATGCTCACTGCGTCGCTGTCAATGGTGGGTTGTAGCAAGAAAAAGTCTTGTGCGTTATCGCGTGTCGGAAGGGTGAGTTCAACTTCGATGATTTGACGAACGAAGATTTTGTTTTCTTCGGGCCATTCATCCACCTCGGGCTCGAGCGGAGTGAATACGAATGCAACAGGATAAGCTGCCCCGTTGAGCGTGTCAATTCGGGGAGGGGTGGATTGCAACCCGGTAACCGATTCGAATCCAGGAGCTTCAACCGTTAGTGTCCATTCGCCCTCCTCAAGGCCCGGGTTTTCAAAGACGTGTCCGACTCCATTCTGCCAATCGTCCGTTCCTCCCCATGTATAAGAAGAGCCGTTGGACTGACTCAGGGTGAAGAGCGCTTCTTTTTGCTTTTGACTTCCATCGGCATCCAAGATGCCTGCAGTGCTCTGAGCTCGAGCCACAAGGGTGTCGGAATCCCAATTGCACAGCATGGAAACGGCGAGTCGCGGTTCATGCTCGGGAAATTCAATCTCCTGCACGACGCCTTCGGATAAACGCTCGCACCCTGTGCTTAGGATGATCAATCCATAAAGGCCAACCCAAAGTGAAATGTTATTTTTCATGTTGATTAGAAGTCTATGCGCCATGCAACGGAAGGAATGATTGGGAAGATCCCATACTCTCGAATGACCCGGGTTCCATTACCACTGTTATCTACTAGCGAGAAGAATGGGTTTAGGTTGTTGTACACATTATAGCAGCTAAATATCCATGACCGCTCAGTGTGCTCTCTTTTCTTCGATTTGGTAATAGAGATATCTCCGCGATGATAAGGGCTTGTGCGGTATCCATTTTTTGTGCTTGGAACCTGAAGGTTAAATCCTTGTAAATCTGTTCCCGTTCCTCCAAAATTGGAGGGGATGAATGTTTTGAATACAGATTCAGAAAGCGTTAATGCCCGACCGGTTCCATAGACCCATGTGGCCGAGAGGTCCCATTGGTCGCTCAGGCGGTGCAAGATCACAATGGAAACGTCATGACGTCGGTCGTATGTGAATGGAAACCATTGTCCGCTGTTGATCTCGTCAAAGCGGCGGTTGGACCAGCTCAGGGTATACCCAATCCATCCCGTAGTCCGACCGGTTTTCTTCTGAATTAAAAATTCACCTCCATACGAGTTGCCTTCACCTTGAGTCACTTGATCCTCCCAATTCTCATTGAGTCCTGAGGTGAATCCGGCTCCTTCGCGGTAACTCAAAAGGCCGTCCATTTTTTTATAGTAGCCCTCTAAGCTGATTTCTAATCCATCAAAGGATTGCGCCAATCCAGCGGCAACCTGCCAACTTTGTTGGGGCGTGATTGCAGCGGTAGACGGAACCCACAAATCTGTCGGTAAAGCAAGGCCTTCGTTGGTAAGCAAGTTTACAAACTGGGTCATGGTTGCGAACGAAGCTTTTACGGCTGTGCCATAAGGCAATTGGTAATTCAGAGCCAAGCGGGGTTGGAGTGACGTGTAGACTCTGTCTTGTACGTCCAGAATGGATCCGTGAAGTCCGATGTTGAGTTTGAGGCGCTCGTAGGGTTGGAATTCGTCCTCTATATATGCGGCGCTTTCAAAGGAGGAGACTCCGGCAGAACCCAACACCGTGTCGAGTGGAGGAAATTCGGCTCCGAAATCAAGTTGCAATGTGGTCGCTCCGGGGTTGAACTGATGCCGGATTGTACTCGCTCCAAATCGAATGAAGTTTTGCGGATTGGGAGTAAAGTCAAAATCTATGCGTGCCGTATAGTCTTCAATGCCTGATTGGTAAATCGAGGCGAATTGAAAATTCGATGCAGCGGAATCTGCGTTGAGTTCGCGTTCACTGAATTCCACACCGGTTCGAAAATTGTATTGACTTCGGGTGAGCATCACATTGGAAAACATACGAGGTCCCCACTCGTGATTCCACCGCGCCGCAGCAACGGAATTGCTCCAAGCCAGCCCGAAGTCGATCGAAGAGCTTGAGGTCCCAAAGGTTTCCGTTGAGGCCAGACCGAAATCATCTCGGCCATTGAAGATGCTTAAGTAGAGACGGTCACGATCTCCCACTTTCCAGTTGACTTTCCCATTGAAGTCATAGAAGAAATAGCGCGGGTCTGTGGTGACATCGCTGTCGCTGGTGTTGATGGAATTGATGATGGGGTTCAACAGCAGATCGATATACGTGCGCCGTCCACTGATCATGAATGAGGCCTTGTCCTTGACCAAGGGCCCTTCAAGTGTCAGCTTTGATGAAAGGATGGACACCGTGCTGGTGCCATGAAATGATTTCATGTTGCCGTCCTTCATGCTGATATCGACAATGGAGGATAGCCGCCCACCGTAACGTGCCGGATAGCCGCCCTTGGTGATGGTCATGTTCCGCACGGCATCTGCATTGAACACAGAAAAGAACCCAAACAAGTGGCTGACGCTATAGAGCGGAACACCGTCCAAGAGCATCAAGTTTTGGTCAGGGCTGCCGCCGCGCACGTACAAGCCGGATGTGCCTTCACCACCGGATTGCACACCAGGGAGCAATTGTAGACTTTTCATCAAGTCCACTTCGCCTCCAATGGCAGGCAGTCGCTTAATTTGATCAATGGGGATTTCCATTTTGGACATCTGGACTTGGTCCTCGATGCGGTTAAACGTTTCTCCCGTTACCACCGCTTCGCTAATGGCGACACCAGGGCTCAGCGCAATGTCGAACCGAATGTCTTGGTTCAGGTTGATTTCAAATTTGCGTGGCGCGTATCCGATAAAGGAGACCACGAGGTCATAGACTCCTTCTTCTAACGTGAGTGAATAAAAGCCATACGTATTGGTCCCTGCTCCAACCGCCTGGTCGGCACACCAGACGGTAGCGCCCATCAACTGTTCTCCGCTGGACTCATCTGCAATGTGTCCGCTAATGGTATACGTCTGAGCAAAAGAAAGTTGGACTCCGGCTGAGCAAATGATGAGAGCAGAGGCCATGCAATGTCTAAGCGTAATGGGTAAAAACATCAGATGCTCTGGTTATTGAAATTGAGGGTATGCACGCGCAAAACTAGGTGTGACAGTAGATTTGCACCTTATTTTTCTTGTTAAATTGAGCGTATGGAATATTTACGCTAGGGACATTAAACCCTTGAGCAATTTCGCAGTCAATAGAAGTGTGTACGTTCAGTACCCCGCGAAAATAAGAACAGAAGCATGGCCATTTTACGATATCGCTCTACCTGCAACACGTTGTTTCAACGTTCATTGGTGCTCATTTGTTTGCTCGTTTCAATCGGGGCTGCAGCACAAACAGAAGGCAACGAAGTGTTCGGAGTAGATCAGATCCTTCAGGTCGATGTTGTTTTCGCAAGCGACAATTTTTGGAATGAGTTGGAAGCCGAGTACGATGGAGATCAAGAGTATGTGGAAGCCCAAGTGAGTCTATCCGGAGTGAATGGAACGGAAGTGATCGATCAAGTGGGTATTCGGCTCAAAGGCAACTCCAGCATGTTCCACCCCGGAGACAAGAAATCATTCAAAATTGATTTCAATGAGTTCGTCCCAGGCCAAGCGTATGACGGTTTGAAAAAGTTGAATTTTAGCAATGGATTCAAAGACCCCACATTCATTCGCGAAAAAATATTTTTCGATGTCTGCCAAGAAGCGGGTATCCTGTCCCCACGAGCCAATTTTGCCGAAGTCACTTTCAATGGTGAGTCGTGGGGGTTCTATACCATTATCGAGCAAATTGATGACCAGTTTCTGGACCGGAGCATCGGCGATGACGACGGCAATTTGTTCAAGGCCGGTTCCAACTTTGGAGGCGGAGATGGCGAGGCCAGCTTGGAATACCTCGGGTCCAGCCAAGCGAGCTACACGTCTTCGTACGTTTTGAAAAACAACGAAGAAGAGGACGACTGGGGTGACCTCATTGACTTCGTGGACTTCATCAACAACTCGAGCGATGCTGTATTCGAGTCGGAACTGGGCGATTGGTTGGACTTGACCGCTTATTTGCGGTCCGCGGCGTTGGACAACCTGTTTTCCAATCTGGATACGTACACGCTGTCAGCGCGCAATTATTACATCTACCACAACACCACAACGGGGCTATGGGAGTGGATCAAGTGGGATGCCAATGAGGTGTTTGGTAGCTATGCCATGGGAGTCGGAGGCAGCATGACCACGTTGGATCTTGATTTTGATGGGGGCAATGAAAACCGGCCATTGCTTCAGCGCATCCTTCAGAATGAAACACTACTGAACGCATACTACGCTGAAATGTGCGAATTGAGGACGCAGTGGTTCAATCCTGAATTCTTGGAGCCTCGGATGGATGCCTTGAAAGCGCTCATCGAGGATGCGGTGCTCGCCGATGACAATAAGATGTATTCGAACAACCAGTTTCAAAACAATTTCAACGTGGATCAAGGTGGAATGGGCGGATCGCTCTATGGTTTAAAACCATTTGTTGAGGACCGCGTGGCTTATATGGATCAACAATTGGATTGCACGCCTTCCAGCGATGTTCTTGATTTTGCGGCCGAGACCACGTTGGTCTTTCCCAATCCAGCATCGCATGAGGTGACGGTTGTCTCGCATCCCTTGGCATCCGGTTTGCGGGTAGTGGATTCCATGGGGCGCGAAATGTGTTCGTTGGAGCGATCTGAATCGATTCGGATCGATGTGTCCTCCTGGTCGAATGGTGTGTTCTGGGTCCAGTCTCTGCACGATGGTGCGCTGATGACAGTCCCCTTCATGGTGCAGCACTAAACAAGTGAATCACTTTTCTCAACAACGAGCGAACCCTTTCGGGTTTTCATGTGTTTCCATCCCATGACATCAGGGTGCTTCAACAATTTTCGACTGAACGAGTTGCGCAGCTGCGGACTTCTTTTTTTAGCGCTGGTCGTTTCTATAGCCACCCGTGCTCAAGTTGAAGACCCCTTTGAAGTGCGTTTCCAAACCCAAGAAAAGGGAGGCATCGCATTGCTGTCCAACATCAGTGTTTCCTGCAACTCGGGCTTCAATTGTTCGAACGCTCAAGCTTCGCTGCCCATGTCTGGAACGGGAGGAGACAACAACGATTTCAACATGACCTATGTTGATTTGGACAACGACCCGGATACCTGGATGTCAACTTCGGATAGTTTGAATTTGAGTGATTGTGGTGAAATCCTTTGGGCTGGGCTGTATTGGGCCAGCCGAATCACCACATTCACCCCCAATTACGCCCTCCGAAATCAACTCAAAATCCAGGCAAATACCGGAGGTTATGAGGATGTATCGGCAGATGAGTTGTATGATTTTGACGGGGGATATTTCAACGCCTACTTCTGTTTTAAGGACATGACGGATTTCATTCAGTCGAATCCGGTGAACTCACGGTATGCCATCGCAAACATGGTGACGCGGGAAGACGACAGCAGCTGGGGAGGGTGGACCCTCGTTGTAGTGTACGCTGACGCTTTGCAGTCCATGAAGAACCTAACGGTCTTTGACGGCTTTGCCTTTATCAATTCGGGCAACAACCAAGTGGACATTGAAATCGATGGGTTTGTGACACCGCCCAATGGTCCTGTGAATTTTGAATTGGGTGCCATCACTTATGATGGTGATCGCAATTCCTCCGGCGATCAGATGCTGTTCAATGGAGCCGGCACCTTTGTTGAAATTGAAGACGCCTTGCATGAAGCCAACAATGTCTTCAACAGCACGCATTCCCGTGACGGTCAGATGACGCCTTATCGCCTTCCGGCGTATAACAACACGTTGGGCCATGACGCGAATGTTTTCATACCAGACAACACCGGAGGGCAGTTTTTAAGTAACAGCAGCACGCAAGCGACCATTCGAGTCCTCACCGGAGAGGAGTCCATCATGCTTCAAACAGCGACATCAGCGATTGATGTATTCGAACCTGATTTGAAAGCGACGGTGTTCATTGAAGATCTCAACGGAGGCATTGTGAGTCCCGGAGATGTTCTTGAATTTACGGTCGTGGGGAAAAACCTCGGATCGGATGTTTCTGTGGGCACGTTCATGACAGATTCTTTGGACCTCCGCGTGGACTATGTTCCCGGCTCATTGGTCATGTTGACGGGGCCTGACGCTGGAGCTCTGAGTGATGGTGCTGGTGATGACGCAGGAGAGTATGATGCCATCAACCATACCGTAACCGTCCGTGTTGGTACAGGAGCCACAGCAGCAATGGGGGGTGAGTTGGACAACAATCCAACCGGGCAGGATAGCACGTCATTCAAATTTCAAGGAAGTTTGACCAACGATTGCATGATCCTGCAATGCAACGGCACATTGGATGGGGTGGCGTACATATTTGGTGCAGGAGATATTTCGGGGAATTCCCTGGACAACGGCGGGTTGAGCAGCCTGGTGGATGCCAATGGCTGTCCGCTCGGAAGTGTGAATCAATTGGTTGTTGAGACGGGGACCTGTCCGTCCGTGCAAGTGGTTCAGTCGTCAACCAGTTGTCTCGGTGAGGATGTAGCACTGTATGTACCGAGCTTTCAGAACAATCCCATTGCTGAATCGCTTGCACACTATGTGTGGAGCGGACCCAATGGGTATGCTTCGCTCAATTCGGTCGCTGAAATTGAAAATGTTTCTCCGATCGATAATGGCGTGTATTCGTTAGAATTGACGTTCGAAGGTCTGGAATGCATTTTGAATACAGCCGCTTGGACTTTAGAGGTGCATGACCCAAGTCCTTTGTTCGAAGCTCCTGTTTCTCAATGCTTAGAAGGCAATTCCTTTGACTTTATTGCCGAAGGAGCAACTGAGACGACGGCTGTTTACACGTGGTCGATGTCCAATGCAGATCCGTCTGAGTCAATTGGTCCAACGCCTTCCGACGTAGTTTTTGACAATGCCGGATGGCATGATGTTGCGCTCGTGTTGCAAGAAAACGGCTGTGAAAACACATTCATCGATTCTATTTGGATTGATGCGGCGCCGGTGTTGAGTCCTTTGGAGATCAGCTGGAGTCCGTCATCGGGATGCCCGCCGATTTTGGTTCACTTTGACGATAACAGCACCAACCCAGCGTTGTCTTATTCTTGGGAATTCGGTGATGGTGGATTCAGCTCAGATCCAGACCCAGTCCACGTATACGGTGAATTGGGTAGCTTCGATGTTTCCGTCGTTGCGAGTTCGATGACGGCATGTGTTTCAGTAATCTCTGTGGATTTACCGGGAATCATTCAAACATATAGCGGGCCAGAGGGCGGGTTTTCTATTTCTCCTGTGGTCGTGGATATCTTGGATGGCGAGGTGTCTATTGTTTCCTTGGCTTCACCAACGTTGAATTGCACCTATCAGATGGCAGATGGTGGTTTCATCACAGGGCACGACGGCATGCATACTTTTTTGGAGTCCGGTGTTTTTCAGATTGTACAAACAGTGACGGATTCGGATGGTTGCAGCGCCACTACTTTGGGAGAAGTGACAGTAAATGGCACATTGTTTTACGCGCCAACGGCCTTTACGCCAGACCAAGATGGCTTGAACGATGTGTGGTTGCCGCAGGTAACAGGAGTGACCGACTATGCGTTGCAGATTTTTAATCGCTGGGGCGAAGAGGTATGGAGTACCCATGATCCCGAGCTTCCCTGGTTGGGGCAGTTTCAAAATGGAGGGCACTTTGCTCCCAATGGGGTGTACCATTGGACGGTGCGACTGGAAGACCAGTCGCGTTTCCCTCGGAGCTATCGTGGTAACGTGACCATGATGCGCTGAATTGAGCGCTGCGGATGTCCTCCGTTTCTTTTCTTTTGTGGAAATTAAAAATCCGCATCCGATGCGCATTCGACTCAACTTGCGTCAATTCGTTTTTGCAATCAGATGCGGACTCTCCATAGACTCCCTTCATGGTGGTGGAGGGAATCACGCTTAGAGCGAGCTCCAAGCGTGCCTTTCCTTTCGGTCAGGCTTAAGGACCTCTGGAAGGAGATGTTGGACTTTGTTTTGCAACCACTTCATTGCTGAAGCTGCCTCTCGGCTCCATCCAACCCTCGCGCCTTTGGCTCATCTCCATCTGCCCGAAGGCAGCGGGGATGTTGTTCTTAAAGCGTTTCCACTCTTCGAACTGACCAAATGACCACCGCATTTCAAGCACGAATGCTATCCTTGTGGTGTTGGTGTCACCTCACCGGCGGAGCTTCATCACCGAAGTGACTGGCTTTCTCATGCCTCAGGCAAGCCTGGAGGCCTTCCACGCAGCCAGCGCAGAATTTCACTCTCCTTGCGGAAAGTGTGTCGTTCACTTTTGCCGAAACATCAGCGAACGACTACGTCAGTATGCCTTTTCATCTTACCATCAGGACTTGCGTCCTTTTGGCACCCCTTTCGGAATGCGACCATTCTCAGGCCTCAAGATTTTCAGGTTGATCTGTCGACCCGCCTTTGCGAATCAACGTGCAACGATTTCCTTGAATGAAATCCATCCTGCTCGGATTGATGACCTGGGCTTGCACCCAACATCGTCTTTCTTCGCACTTGGCTCGAATCCTTCCGCACCTTTTGTCTCTTTTCAGAGCTTCTTGGCAGGAACCCTTTTCAGGTGATCTGCAGTTTGGACAAGCCAATCTGCCTTTCGTTCCCCGAGCATTGCGATACAAACAAAGGGCAAAAAGGCATTGCTCTGATTCTTCGAAGCAGGGAGTAAGACACACGGTATTCACAGAGGTTTTCAACAATTGTTCATAGCCTGAGCCTTTTCAACGCTACAGTGGTCGATTGAATGGGGGGATCTGTCGAAATCTCTAGCCAAAGACGAAACGTTCCCGTCCCAATCCCCGTAAATGCGAGGACATGATCGTTTCGAATCCATTGGGCAGACAATTATTGAGGACACTTGGCCTTTTTCTTGTTAGCCTTTATTTAAGCACATCGTTTGTTGCGGCCCAGAGCTGCAGTGCTGCTTGTGCTGCTTTGGATATCAGTTACAGTATTTCGAATGCTGACCAGTGCATCATCACATTCACCGCTGAACAAGCGGGAGATACGCCAGTAGGCTATGAATCGGATGTGCAGTGGACCTGGTCGTTAGATGGCATAGAATCCGCCACGAGCAATGCAATGACGTTGTCCTATGAAGCGACTCAAAGTAGTGAGGTCGTGACGCTAGAGGCAGGGCTGACGCCAATAGGAACTGAAGCGCCGTGCGTGTGTTCCTTGGACATCGATCTCGACGTGGCTTTGTTCGATTTCAATTGGCCTTGTTCATGTTTGCCCGGCGATGGTCCGGTTGCAGATTTTGATTTTACAGGGTTGGGTCAATGCGGCGGCGTGTTGTCCTTTGAAAATGCCTCTGCAGGTGCGGGTTTAGATTATGCGTGGACTTTTGGTGAAGACGGGAACTATGGGGTGTCGAGTGAATTCAATCCCATCGTGACGTTCAATATTCCTGGAGGCGGCGTTTCCCAGGTGCCTGTGACGTTATCGGTTGTCGACGAAAATGGCTGCACGGATACGTGGACCGAAGAAATTCCGGTGCTACAAACCCCGGACCCTTGGTTTGTCGAAGCTGAACCAATCTGTACGAATAACGAAAGCTGGCCGATACCGTTTAGTTTGTTGAATTCCAATTCGAATTACTTTGAAGACAACGGTCTAACTCAGTTGACCATCGATTGGGGCAATGGGGACGTGGATGTGCTGACGGCAATGGAAGTTCCGTTCACTACCGAATATTTTGGCTATGGTACATACACCATTTCGTTCACCGCATTGGGAACAAATGGATGTGCGTCAGTGGCACAAGATCAGTTGTTTGTCGGCAGCAACCCGGAGATAGAAACAGCAAGTCCGGGGATGACAGCAGGTCTGTGCGCTCCGGAATTGCTGGTTTTCCCCCTCACGAGCTATGAAAACAATGATCCCGCGACCGTGTATACGGTTGACTTTGGTGATGGTACGGCTGCTACATTCAATCACCCACCGCCGTCGACTGTTGAGCATATTTATGCCTCTTCATCTTGCGGAGCCTCAGGCGAGTTCCCTGCAAATGCATTTCATTTTTCAATTGAGGCAAGCAATGAATGCCTCACGACAGCGACCAACGCGATCTTCATTGAAGTTTTGGAAGTTGTGCCGCCAACCCTTTCGGGGCCAGCGACTGTGTGCGTTGGGTCTACAGGTGATTATCAAGTCTTCGGAGGATTTCAAAGCTTTACTGAGACCGGTTGTGAACTGTCCTCTCTATCGGGGAATTGGGAGGTCATTGCATTGCAAGGGCAAACACCGCCGGTACTGAACATGGCTTCAGGGTCCGAGTTTGAACCGACTTTCACGGAACCTGGACTCTACCAAATCGATTACGTGGATGACGCGTTGATTCAAGCTGCCGCACCGTGCGAATATGACGCAACAGCATCTTTGGAGGTGTGTGTCATGGCGTCTGTTGAACCCGAATGGTCATGGGAATCCACTTCGGTCTGCATTCCAATGGAAGTGCAGTTGTCCAATGACACCCCCGAACCTCCCTGCGGTGAATCCATCTTTTCATGGACGGTTCAAGGAGGGGCGTATGAATGGGCTATTGGCAGTGGAGCCAACGACGAAAATCCCGAGTTGATTTTCTTGGAAGCTGCGAATTATACCGTCTCCCTTTCTGTCGCTTCTGGGCTGAACGGCGTGTGTGGTGCAGCGTCAAGCCAGGCGATTCTTGCAAGCACAGCAGCACCTGAGGTTTTTATCAACGCAGCATCAGACTCTCTGTGCGTAGGCGCAACCTGGAACGGGCAAGTGCTCATCAACCCTGGTAACACCGTGCTAACTGATTTTGGTTGGACGCTGGATGGGTTGGAAGTTGGTCCCACGTCTCCCGGCCCCTTGAACCAAGTCATCGAAACTGTGGGATTGCACACTGTCGAGGTTTCCGCATCCAACAGCTGTGGCACGGCCGTTCAGCAGTATGCTGTGTTTGCCGCTCCAATTCCGGAAATAACGTTCAATGCCCCTTATGCCTCATGCAATGGGTTTCCTGTTGAGATCACCGCTTCCGGTGGAAATTCTTATTTCTGGTCTGCTACTGAGCAAGCTTTGGATGATGGTTTCGATTCGGACTCGAGCGTTACGTACATCATGAATGGCTATTTACTCGGTTCGGTTGTCGGGACGCAGGCATATGGCTCGTTTTCCTGTTCATCAACAGAGAATTTCAGTGTTAATGCCTCTCCAGTGCCTTCTTTGGAGATTGTCGGGGAATCCATGATTTGCGATGGAGGAACGTTGGATTTGAATGCTTCGGTTTCTCTTTGGGGATCTTACTTTGTGAACTGGATTGGGCATGATACAGCTGTGGAGGGCAATGAATTCACACTTTCCATTGATCCTGGCGAAGAGGGGCCGTTTGAAATCGAAGCGATTGTGACGTCCTATGGAGGCGGTTGCACGGACACAGCCTCGTGGACGGTTCACGTTCAACAACTTCCTGAAGTTGAAGCGGGAGCAGCCATCGAAGTGTGCAACCAATCGATTGAAGTGCTGTTGGATTCCGGTTTTCCTGCCGGAGGAACCTGGACGGGACCGGGAGTTGTTTCTCCTGAAGGTTTGTTCAACCCGGAGTTCTTGGAAGTGGGCGATTCTTCTTTGACGTATACCTATGCGGATGCCTTTGGGTGTGCGAGCGAAGACACATTGAACGTTGCTGTGGGATCACCTCAAGCCATCAATGTCGTGTCTGACAGCACAGTCTGTGAGTCCGAGGAGATGATCGGATTGGGGTCCCTGGCTTCTCCTGAAGGAGGGACATGGAGTGGTGAAGGTGTCTTTGGAGCCTTGTCCGATTCATTGAATATCAGTGTTCTTAGCGCTGGTTCGTATAATTTGGTTTATGCTTTAGGAGAGGGCACCTGTTATGTCACCGATACACTAGAACTCACCATTCTTGAATCACCTCAACTGTGGGTTCACCCCATTGGCGGATTGCCTTGCATGGGAGACTCATTGGAAATTGAGGCCCTGACAGTAGGTGGAGCAGGTGGAGGGTATGCATACAATTGGTCAACCAATGTGGATGTTTCATCCACGGATTCTTCTCATGCCTTCTTATCCGTGGAAGCCATAACCGAGATCGTTTTAACGGTCACAGATAATATGGGTTGCAGCGTGACCGACGAGTTGATCATTCTACCTTTTCCACAGCCGATTATTCTTATGCCAGAGAACTTTGAAGAATGCATGCAGGATATTGAGGTTTCATTGCCTGAAGTCAATCCAATAGGAGGCCTGTGGTCTGGACCGGGAGTCGTGGAGAGTGCAACAGGAATGTTCAACCCGTCTCTAGTCGGCTTGGGAACGACCATGTTGAACTACTCAGCGACCAATGTTTTCGGGTGTTCTCAAACGGACTCTGTGCAAGTTGAATTGATTGAAGTTGAATTAGCGGAAGCTGGAGAGGATATGTTCGTCTGTGAGACAGAGGGGGTAATCACCCTTGAAGGGGCGTCGCCAGCAGGAGGGACGTGGTCTGGACCGGGCGTGATCGATTCCATAGCGGGTCTTGTCGATGTCGCTCAATTGTCATTTGGCACAACGATTTTGACGTATTCAACGGGCTCAGGCTCTTGTTTGCATTCGGACAATCGCATCGTGCATGTTGTGGGGAATCCCGAAGTGGTCATCGTTTCGAGTGAAGCGGATAATCTTGCTTGCGCAGGTGATTCTGTGATTTGGACGGCTCAAGCTTTAGGTGGAAATGTCTCGAGTTCTTCAGATTACCAGTTTGATTGGACCGGATCGGCTACCCCGGATTTGGACAATCCCGCTCAGGCTTGGTGGATCGCCATCTCTCCAGAGACGATAGTGCAAGTGCTGGTCACGGATACCTTAGGCTGCCAAGTTGAAATCGCTCAATCAATAGCCGTCGAGTCGTTGCCGATTTTGGAGCTTCCTCAAAACATTCAAGAGTGCGCACAATCCATAGAAGTGTTGCTGCCTGCGGCGATTCCGCTTGGCGGAATGTGGTCAGGTCCAGGTGTTGTCGATGCATCGCTCGGACTTTTCAACCCCGGTTCTTTCGAAGCAGGGTTTTGGGAGTTGACCTATAGCTATACCAACGCATCGGGTTGCTCGGCCAACGCCGGCACCACGATTGAAATTATCGAACCTGAAACGGTCGTTGCAGGAGATGATTTGGCGATTTGCGCGTCCGATGAGGTCATTCAATTGGGAGGGTTCTCTCCCGCGATTGGGGGAACTTGGAGTGGCACGGGAGTGCTCGATACCTCAACGGGCTCGGTGGATATTGCCGAACTTACGCCAGCGACTTATGCATTGGTTTACCAAACAGGCTTGGGTTCTTGTGCTGTGGAAGACACGTTGAGTTTGACGATCCTAGAAGTGCCCGAAGTCAATGGTATTTCAGCAGCTACGACTTGTTTGAATTCGGCTCTCGACGTTTCTTTGGAGGTTACGGGTGGAGAGGCACCTTATCTGGTGAACTGGTTGACCGCGGTCGACTCGGTTTCTGAAGATGGAATGAGCGCATCAGTACTTGCGGGTGATTCTGGCGAGGCATGGCTTGAGGCCGAACTGTCGGATCTGAATGGATGCATGGCCAGCGTGTCATGGACCTTCGAAGTCTTGGAGCTTCCGGTTGTTTATGCCGGCCCGGACCGGGTGTTTTGTGATCAACCTGTATTGACTCAACTCACGGGCAATAGCCCGGAAATACTCGAAGGAGGACAAGGATCTTTTTACGGATTGGGAGCAGCTTTGCTTGCGGTTAGTGCGGACGGGGTGTTTGACCCCTCTGTGGCATCAGCAGGAACGTTTGAAGTCGTCTACGCCTTCGAAAATGCGGCGACTACTTGTACCCAAACGGATACGTTGATCGTCATCGTGAATACTCCGGATGCGTTCACAGCTGGACCTGATACGGTGGTATGTGCCAATGCAACGCTCGTGCAATTTGAGGGTTTTGATTCTTCTCTGGATGTGGTTTGGTCTGGCCAAACAGATGCAGCGAATGCAGCTCTGGTTGATGCCGTAAATGGAGTCGTAAATCCTCAATTGTTGTCAGTTGGAATACATGTTTTTCAGGCTTCTACAGGAGTGGAAACGTGCCTAGTAACAGACGAGCGCTCCATCGAGATTCAACCTCTTCCTGTGATTGAAATCGCTTCTGATGAGTCTTTCTGCGCTTCCATGGGACTTGTAGAATTAAGTGGTCCCGCGCCGAATGGAGGCCTGTGGATTGGAGAAGGAGTTGAGGATCCACTCTTGGGTATGTTTGACACAGATCAAACCCCCGGACCCTTTGAACTCGCTTACACCTTCACGGATGCGTTGACAGGCTGTTCCGATACAGTACCACATCAGGTTGTCATTCAGCCGTTGCCTATAGCACAAATTGAAGCTGCTGATGTAGCATGCAATACCGTGCCTTGGGCTGCGGCGTCTAGCTCCATAGATGCTTCAGAGACCACTTGGATAGTCAATGGATCTCCGGTGGAAGATGATGCCCTCGAAATCCTGTTGACGGATGCTGGTTGGTCTATCGTTCAGTTGTTCGTGGCCAACGAGTGGGGATGCGTCGACAGCACTCTGATGGAAGTGGAGGTCGTTTCGGCTCCAGTCGCCTTGATGGAACCCTCTGTGCTGAGCGGTTGCGCTCCTTTGGACGTTGCCTTCGAAAATCAGTCAACGGCATCACGGGCCTCCTATGCTTGGTCGATCAATGGACAATTGTATGCAGACACAGTTCCGCCACTTCAGACATTCCAGCAAGGAGATGACGTCGTAAACTACGGTGCCCTTTTGACTGTAACCAACGCCTGCGGATCGAGCCAAGATTCCTCGGAGATTGCAGTATTGCCTCACCCTCAAATGGCCATCGCAATGAGTGAAGACAGCGTATGCTCTCCCTATACCGCTGAATTTATCAATGCAAGTGTCGGAAACCCAGAGGTACTCAATTGGGATTTCGGCAATGGTCAATTGGGTTCCGGATGGAATCCTGAATGGCCAACCTATTCAGTCAATGATCTACCGGTGGCCTATGATGTGTCGCTTTTTGGCAGCAATGCTTGCGGTATCGATACAGCCACCACGGTCATCTGGGTGGAGCCCAATAGCACCGTGGCGATGTTTGACTTGAGCGCGGTATCTGGATGTGCTCCAATGGAGTTGACAGTTACGGACTTGAGTGTCGATGCGACACAGATGACATTTGACTTTGGCAATGGCCAAGTATCATCCGATTCAACTGCAACAGCCCTGTTTGAGGATGAGGGCAGTTATCTCGTTACCCAATACATCTCCAATGGATGCTCGTACGATACGGCTTCCGTTGTCATTGAAGTGGTGGATGCCCCAGACTTTCAGTGGGTGGTTGATGCTACGACACTCTGTGCAGGCGAAATCGGTGTGTTTGGGATAGAATCCAACGACATGGGCTCGGTGCAATGGTCCTTTGGGGACGACAATACCGCCACCGGTCCGGAGGCCACACATGCGTGGGAGGCCACGGGTACGCATTGGGTTTATGTCGAGTTGGGTACGGCTTTGATGGCCTGTAGCCATGTGGATAGCTTAGAAATGACGGTGCATCCAACCCCGGAATTGGAGGTGACAGCATCGGATTTAGAGGGTTGCTCTCCCTTGACGGTAGCATTCACCAATACGACTGTGGATGCCGCTGTGTGGTTGTGGGACTTTGCCGATTCTAGCGCAAGTTCAGACGTCGCTTCCCCAGACCATATGTTCACCAATGAAGGCTTGGACGTGGTCCATTTCGACGTGCTTGTAGAGGGAGAATCGTCTGAATCTTGCGTGGCTTCTGAAGTCATTCAGATCACGGTTTTACCGCTGCCACTTGTGGAGTTCGCATTGGATGCCAATAGCGCATGTGGAAACCCGGCTCAAGTACAAACGTTGAATTCATCCCAGGAGGCGATCAATTTCGCTTGGTCATTGGATGGCAATATCGGTAGTAGCATGTTTGCGCCTAACCTCGAAGTGGCAGGAGTTGGGGTACACACCATACAGCTCGCTGCGAGCAATGCTTACGGGTGTGAATCTATGATGGAACAGACTTTTGAAGTGTATGCCAATCCATTGCCAGCGCTTGCTGTTGATCCTGATGCAGGATGCCAGCCTTTGATGCTTTGGCTGAATGATCAAAGTACGGGAGCGGTGACTTCGACACTTCATATTGACCTTGACGGTCTCACCGTGTATTCAGGTCAAGTCCCTACGGAGGAGATTGCGTTGACAGAAGTTGGTGTTCACACATTGACCTTGGAAGTGGTTTCCAGTGAAGGGTGCGTGCAGACGATGGCCATTCCTCAGACGGTGGAGGTTTGGCCCACGCCCGACGTGGACTTCTCAACAGACCCCTATGCTGGAACCGCGTCGGAACCGCATCCCTTGAATTCAACATGGAATTTTGAAAATGAGACAGAGACGGGGACAGCGAGTTTCTGGGAATTTGGGGATGGAGCGAGTTCATCACAATGGAATGCATCGCACTCTTACGATGTTGCGGGGACGTACCCTGTGACTCTAACCGTCTACAATGAATTTGGTTGTTTCCAGGAGCTCACCCAATCGGTAGAGATTCTTGAGAATTTGCAAGTCTTCATTCCCAATGCGTTCACGCCTCCATCAGGGGGGTACTCCGATGGGGTCAATGACGGATGGCGTCCGGAGGTTTCAGACGTTTCTTTGATTGATCAATACGATTTAAAGGTGTTCAACCGATGGGGACAGTTGGTATGGCAAACACAGGATCCTGAGGCATATTGGCTCGGATCGGCACAGCCCAATGGCAGTTACTTTGCGGGAGATGATGTGTACACTTGGGTGCTGCAAATCAAGTCCAACACATTGGTGGGCTTTTCAAGAGAATGGAAGGGGCATGTGACCCTGTTCCGTTGATTGTCTAAAACAAAACAGGCAGCCGAAGCTGCCTGTTAAATTGAATGTGTGATGGCCCAAAAAGTGTTGGGCAGATCGGTGTCTTCAGAGCGTGAGCTCCAATGAAGTGCATGTGTTGGCAACAAAATTAATGGTTCCGGTCCACCAGGTGTCTCCGTAGTCATCAATCACTTCATAGTCAAAGGCTAAACTCGTTGCTCCGCCCAAGTTTTTGGAAACGGTGATGGAGGCATTGTCTCCGCAATTTGGGGCTCCATTCCAGAATTGATTTGCAGCGGTAGATCCGACGATCTGACCGTCCACGTAAAACGAAAGCGAGTTTGTATAGATTAATTCCATTTCTTCAGAAACGGCTTCGCCATACCAAAACACGACGTCACCAGAATACTCGCAAGAACCATCATCCGAGTCCGCTACGGATTCGTAATTCTCAGCGTTCGGGTCAGTGCAGCCTGGTGTTGTACAGCCATTCCAGATAAGTGTTGCGGCAAACAAAACGACTGTGCCAATGGATTTGATATTCATCATGTAAATTGTTATTTCGAAACAAATGTAGGTGAATTAAAAAAGACCATTCATAGCGGGTTGTTTTATCCGAATATGGAAGGCTCGCGTTTTATATTTCGCTTATGAAAAGAATGTGTCGGAGTTGCGATGGTACCCTATTCAATGTGTTGAATTAGCGATGTTGAAGAGACAGAATAGCCAACTGCTGAACATTGCAGGTGTTGAATGCGAGCTTTTTCGGAAACGCATCAAGCACATGCACTTGCGGATTTATCCTCCGGATGGCATCGTACGTATTTCTGCTCCAATGCGCATGTCATCGGCTTCCATTGCGGGCTTTGTTGAGGCGAAAAGAACTTGGATTCAGAAACAACAGGCGCGGATTGCGTCCCGTCCCGCCCAACCGGAGCGTACCTTCTGCTCCGGTGAAAAGCATGCATTCTTGGGGAGTTCATACGTACTCCAACTGGAGCAGGTCACAGGTCGTTCAAACGTCATGTTTGCATCAGACGAAACACTGCGCATCAAGCTGCGAAATCCTACTGAAAAGGAGACGGTTGCTCGCGCACTGAGGCGGGCTTACCGTCAGGAGTTGCAAACGCGCCTCGATGAGCTTGTTCCCAAGTGGCAACAGCGAATGGGAGTGGAAAGCACCCGGATTCGAATTCGTCAGATGAAAAGGAAATGGGGAGCCTGTCGGCCACATTCAGGCGACATCGTTTTCAATCTTGAGCTGATTAAGTATCCTGAGATTGCAATTGAATACGTCGTGCTTCATGAGTTGGCACATCTGATTGAGCCCTCGCACAATGCCCGGTTTAAGGCCATCTTGTCCAATCACATGCCCAACTGGAAAGAGGTAGAAGGGTTGCTCAATAATCGATGATTGGACGTTTGAAACGTGTAGATTTGTGTCCTGAATGTCGAATACAATTGAACAAAACGAGCTGCAGCTAGAGGCCAGTCTATTCCTCGAGGCAATGGCGGCTGATAGTCGCGCAGGGAAGTCGCTACGTAAGCCAGGGGTTTTGCAAAGGAGACTGATTGAAATTGCTGCTGAAATTCAGTCAACAGGCACGTATGTCCATAGCAAGTCAGAATTGGAATTTGGAGCCCGTTTGGCTTGGCGCAATAGCAATCGTTGCATTGGACGGCACTTTTGGCGCTCGCTAGAGGTTCGAGATTGCCGTTCTGTTCATGACCAAGACAATGCGGTGGATGCGGTGCAGCAGACCTTGACAGATCACCTTGATGACGCCTTCAATGGTGGACGGATTCGCAGTATTGTCAGTGTCTTTGCTCCGCGAAAACCCGATGGAACGGACCCCGTTCGCATGAAAAATCACCAGTTGACGCGGTATGCGGGCTTTCGATTGCAAAATGGCAAACTGCTTGGAGACCCGGACTCTGAACAGATGACTGCAGCCTGTTTGGATGCAGGGTGGCACCCTACGAGAAGGGATGCGTTTACACCATTGCCGTGGCAATTTGTTTTGGATGGATCAACTTCTCCATTGATCGATGTGTTTGCAACCCATCCCGATCGACTGCACGAAGTGGTTCTCAGTCATCCGGATTTAGATGGATTTTCGTCGCTCAAACTGCGGTGGTACGCCGTGCCGTTGTTGGCAGATATGGCCATGAAAATTGGAGGTATTGTGTATCCGTTTGCTCCGTTCAATGGATTTTATATGGGCACTGAGATTGGTGCGCGCAACCTAGCGGATCAACATCGATACAATGTCCTGCCAGATGTTGCGACTCTCTTCGGGCTCGATGTGACGAGCAACCGGACACTCTGGCGTGATCGTGCGTTGGTTGAATTGAATCGAGCGGTGATCCACAGTTTTGACGCAGCCGGGGTGGTCTTAGGTGACCACCATCAATTGGGAGCGCAATTTGAGGCGTTCTGCCAAGCTGAATCGAAGTTGGGACGGGAGATGACGGGGGATTGGTCTTGGCTCAATGCACCCATGGCGGCTTCTCAAACGCCTCAGTTTCACCGGGAATTCAACAATGACGTGGTGGGTCACACGAATTTTTTCTATCAAAAAAGTCCACTGAGCGAGGGCAATTCTGGAAAGAGTACAGCGTCAAAGACAGCGGGCGCGTGCCCATTTCATCTTCCTTGAGGTGTTCTGTATGACGGGCTTCAGTCGACGACTACGAACCGGCTGATCGGCCCTTCACCAGCGCGCACGACATAGGTGCCAACACTCCAGTCACTCACATGCAATTGGCCGTCGAGTAAATCACCGTGAAATACCTCGCGTCCCCAAGCGTCCCATACGGTGACATCCAAGGCGGGCGGATACTGAATGATGCTCTGAGTAGGATTTGGATAGCCGCTCCACGGCGTTGCTGTGGACTCATCAATGTCAAGGGCCGCATCACGAACGCGAATAAACTGGGTGTCTTCCACGAATCCGTCAGCCATGTTCCAGTAGTCTGCTGCGATGGTGCCGTTCCAACCAGCGTCGGGTGTGATTAGCACGGTAAAACGTTCTCCCGGATAGATTTCCAAGGAGTCCACTTCGAAGGGCTCTGGAATGGCTCGCCCATCACTCATGTGGCAGACCGCATGCAGTTCCGGGGGGAACGCGCACATCATCCGGCTGTACGCCATGGAGCCAAGTCGCAGGGCAAGGGTTTGTCCCGGCTCGTAGCTCACGATTTGGGAGGCCAATTCGAGTTGGTTGTCCGCCCGTCCATTGACCATGAAGACATCCGGTCGTATGGTGTGGAATGGAAAGCTACCGACAGGGTCGAGGTTTGTCGCAATCTCCAAGTCGCTAAAGAGGAGTGGTACATCCTCCGTGTAGCTGGGACCTCCTTCAAACAAGGTCATGTCTGGACGCGTGACCAAGATCATGCCGTACATGCCCATGGTCAGGTGCAGCGTGGTCGTCACATGGCAATGGTACAAAAAGGTTCCAGGGCGATCGGCGATGAAACTGTAGGTCGTTGACTGACCTGTTACCACAAAAAAGGAAGTGGTTGGCACGCCGTCATTCGCTTGGTCGACGTCCAAACCGTGCAAGTGAATCGTATGGCTCTCAGGGCTCGGGTTGGTGAAGTTGAGATCCACTTGTTCGCCTTCTGTGTAGGTTAATAGAGGGCCAGGAAGTGTGATGTACCCGTCGGTTACCCAACCGTATCCCCAAATGGGGAGCGGGGTTCCGTCGGCTAAAAAATGAAAGCCGTCCATTTCCGAAAACATCTGCGGAGGAGGCATTTGACTCCAGGCATTGGATGTGATGAGTCCCCAGGCCAAAAGGATGATAGGAATGCGCTTCATGGCATAACGTGTATGGTGGTGATCATGCCGCCAGGATAAAAACCAGCGTTCGTTACGGCGATGAGGTTGTGGTTGTGCACGGGGTACATCCCTTCTTGAAAGGCTACAAGCCGAACGGTCATCGACTCTCCCTTTCGGATCGGGACGGTGTCCTTGTTCCAGCCAACACGTTCTGGATGATCTGTTGATGTCATGATGTCCACATGAAACCCATGGAAATGGAGCACGTGATTCATGTGGCCCAGGTTGGAAATGGAAATGAAGCACGTGTCATTTAAATTGACAGCAACCAGTGCATTGGGGTCATCTGCCGTGGAAGGATATGCCCTTTCGTTGATCGTAAAATGCCGCGGAACATATGGCAGCGTCCAATCGATGGATTCGCCAGCTGCGGCCAATTCCATCATCGATGGTTGCCATTCGGAGAGGTTCCAATAGAACATCGTTTCATCGGTCCAGCCAATGCGAAGCAAACCGCCCGCTCCAAGCACCTTTCCCGGTTCATCAATGAGCGAATAGTGGTAACTGCCTTGAGGTAGGCTGGGAAGACTGACCTCCGTTGCCATTTCCGGCGGCAAGCTTGTGATTGCAGCGTCAGGAGCATTCGTTGACCACGTATGTTCAATGGTGTCCGTATTGACAATAACAATTGAATTCGAGGTGTTTGCAGGCCGGTCAATGACGGCATTGAACCCGGTCCAAGTAGGCTGCACTTCTGATCGCAGCGCAGGCATGGTGTCGAGCCCCTGAATCCAAGTACCCGGCAGAATCCAAAGGGTATCTTGACCGTTCATCGCCAAGGTTGAACAGACTCCGATGAAGATTAGAATCCTTTTCATTGCCGGAAATTACAACGGAAAGACACAAAAAGATACGAGGGTGTGGCCTTCGAAGCGCAGTGTAAACGGGAGGGGGTACAGAACGTCTTGGAAGGTTTGAATTACAAGCTAATTTGACTCCGGAACCCCGCAGACCAACCGGTCGAGATTCCAGCAGAACCGACCCGCCAATCGGGGGCCAACCAACAGGTCCAACGGCGCTGGAAGCGTACACTTACGATGGGAGCCAACTGCCCGGTATGCCGATAGACCAAGCCGAGGGCAACAGCCGTCGCAGACTTTAAATCGGTGAGTCTGGAATCTTGGCCAAAGGTCTGCTCGACCATGGCGCCTGTGGAGAGGGCCATAGCGCCTCCATGGCGTTCGATCTCGGACCAAACCAATCCTTGCATGACGGTATTTCGCAATGGTATGGCCGGTCGCCAAGCGACCAGGGCACTGTGCCGGAGGGCATAGGGATCCTTGGAGTATTTGAAGAATCCTTGGTCAACGGGTGCATGCAACACGCGATACGCTGCACTCCATGCTGTGGTTTGAAATGTGAGCTCTGTCCCGGCTTCCAGGTAGTGTTGATTGTTTTGAAGGATCGATTCACCGGACTCTGCCAAAGCGGGCTCTACGGGGTTGCTCATGTATTGGCTGTCCCAGAGCCCTTGATTTCGCCACGTGCGCAAGCCATATCCAAGTTGAATGGCGCCGGTGAGGTGCGACGCTTGGCCGACTCTGACCTTTTTAAACCCGCCAACGAGCAATCGAAATCGCTGCAAAGCTTGTCCTTCACGATCATCCTCCAACAGTCCTGTAATACCAGAGGCTGTCCCCTTGAATCCCCGCTTAGAGGGTACGGTCCAATTGACTTGAAGACGCGAATTCTTAAACTGGCTATTGGGCACACCTTGATCAACATTGCGGTGATACAAATCAAAGGTGAGAGAAGGCGCTTGTTGCAGCCGAATGGTTTGACCTTGCGCTGTCCAAATCGCCTGTCCAGAACCAAACCTCGCAGGGATGAGACAAGAAAGGGCGTCCTGGGATTGAACGCGTGGAGAGCCCAGGATCAAGACTCCTAACAAAAGGCCGCTGCGACGTCTCAAGATGTTATCGAACCAAGGTGACATGGCGAAGTGTTTCAAGGTGCGTGCCATCTGCGAAATCAAGAATTAACTGAATGGCATAAACTCCGGAGGGTGCCTGCGTATTTCGCTGATTCCCATCCCATCCTTCTGCGGGGTCATTGGCCGTGTATACCTGTTCGCCCCAGCGATTGTAAACACGCATCTCAAAGGCATTCAAGGGCTCAGAACGTACCAGGAGAATATCGTTGAGTCCATCACTATTGGGTGAGAATTGATCGGCCAAAAACCAATTGACAGGAGCGAATATGCAGACGTGCGCCGTGTCTGATGAGAGGCATCCACCTTCGTTTTCAAGTTGCAGAAGGACCTCATACTGGCCCGGTTGGTCGGGTTGCCATACCGGTGATTCAGACTGCGAATACGGGATGCTCCAAACCGTCGTAGCCCCACCATCTCCATCCAAAGCGCGTGCTCTCCACCAGCCTGAAACCGCAAATTGACTGAAATCAATCATTTGAATCGGGAGGAAGTCCCAAGGAATACACTCTAGGCCAGGATTGACAGAAAATCCGGCACTTACAGGTGAATAGGCTGGTGCAACAGCCTCTCCACTGGTCGAGCATCCGTATGCAGATTCTGTGAGGTGCCATTCGACCGGAGCTCCTGCCGATGCGGATTCAATCCAGGTTGTCGCATCTTCATTGGTGTATTCTGGCGAGGTCAAATTGCCATCCCACCAGAGGGAATAACCGGGTGTTTGACACGCAAAAAGCACACTTGATGACGCGCCATAGCATAGGGTGTCACCCAGCACGAGTTCCCAAATAGGTGAGGGGAGGGCGGTGATGAAAACAGAGTCTTGGACAGCGTCAGAACACCCGTCAGAGGCGGTGATAACCAAAAATTGGGAGGAGTCTGTCTGAAGTACTGTGTTGGAGATTGCAAAACCGCCATGCGACCAATTCCAGTCGGGTATTGCACCTGGAAGTCCCCCGGTCACCTCGGCGTTGCCTTGCGTCGCTTGTCCCGGGCATAGGACCGTATCCGAAACGGATAATTCTACGGACAATGGACTTAACATGTAGAAGCTGATCGAGTCCATTGAAGCACAAGCGATTCCATTCCATTCCACGGTCATGGTATGGTATCCCGTGTCGAGCCATGCGATTTCAATGGACTCTGGACTCGATCCGTCCAAGGTCCAAGTGCAATTCGAAGCAGGATACAGTTCAGGCAGCCATTGGGCCTCTTGAAAGCACCACAGTGTATCCACATTCAAAATAGCGGCTTGCTCCCAAGCCTCAACCTGCACGGCGACGACATCTGCGCAACCCCCAGGTGCTGTCCAGGTCACATCTTGCCATCCGGTCTCTGCCGCTCCAGGGGTGAGCCAACCGGTTGATTCCTCCACGCCACTTCCATCCCAGACGCCTCCTAAAGGCCAGTCGGAATCCGCCAATGCAATTGGGTCTTCATCGCTGCATGCAATCACCGGTTCTAAATTCAATTCGGAAGGATATACATGGAGCGATAGGGTGTCCGAACAGGTATTCGCTGTGAAAATTAGTTCGTATAAACCTGGGGTGATCTCATTTGGAAGCAAGTCCCAATCGCACCAGGATTCAACAGACAATCCAACACTGCTTCCCGACCCCGCCACTACGGTGGTCGCTCCTGCCCCTGCCCAGTTGCCGCTCCACGTTCCGCACCAAGGGACAGCTCCAATGGCGTTGTTGTGCAAATCATATTCAGCTCCTTCGGAACAGGTCTCAAATGACGTGGCTACAATGGCCGTTGTGATGTTATTCACCATGACAACATCCTCACATCCATTCGGTGCGACATAATACAACGCCTGTCCCCAACCTTCTGGAGCGACTCCAGGGTCGAAGAGGCCGGATGTTGCATTGACAATCCCCGGTCCAGTCCATTCCCCGCCGGTCGGTGAGAAATTGGGGTACGGAATGAAAGCGCTCTCAGCAGGACAGCTTGAAAACAGATCCACTCCCAGATTGATTGGCAATATGGTCGCCTGTGCCAGTTGAGCACATCCAGTCAAATTGTAGTACCAGGTAGAACTGCCGGCGGACAACTCTTCTGGATCAAAGCCTGCGTTATTGAGCCCCGGTCCCGTCCAGAATCCAACGGCATCCATGAGGGGGAGTTCTTGCCAGTCTGCGGATTGACAGATGTCTCCAAGGTCGATGGGGGGAGCGTCAGGAATTACCTCGATTTCCAGGGTGTCGGTGCAGCCCGTCGCGGTCAAAGTCAGCATAAAAACGCCCATAGAATCGGGAGTGAAAAGTCCCTCTGTAGCGAGATCTCCGAACCATTCTGCAGGGAGGTTGGAGGTTCCTTCTAAATCAAAGGGCTCCGCTCCTAAACAGGTGGTCATGTCAAGGCCTGCGTTGACGTACTGCATACCCAAAGTCGTGTCGAGCGCGCACCCTTCAATAGTGGTGTAAGTCAGTGTGATTTCAGGGGGAGTCGATCCATTTGTTGTGGCGGTGAGGGCGGCGGTTTCGGCGTTGAGCCACCAGGAGTTGTTCGCAAAATAGACCGGGTCACTCCAACCGCCTCCCGCGGGTTCAATGAGTAAAATGACATCTTCGGAAGTGCTGCAAATGGGTTGAGCATTGCTCATACTAAATGCAATCACTTGTGGAATCAACGTATACGTAAATACCGTGTCCAACTGTGTTGCCGGCTGCACAACAGAAAGTTCCAATTCCAAGGTGTCTGCATTCTCTACGCAAACAATTAACCCTGCTGCAACGCCTGAAGGCAAGTCTTCCAAGGCAATCGGTGTTCCTCCACCAGATTGAGTCCACTCCGTTACGTGGTCGGAACATCCATCGTTCATCCAGTAAACACTCATGCAATTGCCAATGCAAGCGGCCGGCGTGGACGCTGCCCACGTCCCGCTGATGGGACATGTTTCAGTGGAAGCGTCAAATACAGCTTGAAAACGATGGAGTGAATCACAGGCGTCTCTGACATCTACCGGCAACACAAACGACCAAGCGCAATTCCCGTTTAGGGTGTCCAAGAGCGGGATGAAAAAACCCGTCGCGCTATCTCCCGCACAGATGAGGGAGGCATTGGCCAAATCCCACGCGTCTGGAGGCCCGGATAAGATAGCCAATGAGTCCAGCCAAAGATCAGAACAGCCAACGGGGGGAAGGAGCTCAAACTCCAACCCTGTGGCTCCGCAAGCAAAGGTTTCGATGGGCTGAACGTTGGGTGGAATGGGGGTTGGAGCGATGCCTTCCCATCCTAGGGCGAATCCACAAAGATTGAGGCTATTGTCCGAGGTGAAAACAAAGGAGATTATGCCTGAATTGGATACGACATCTTCTGGAAGAAAGTCAGTACCGGTATAGGTCGCGAGCAAATTACTCGCATCGGGCACTCCGTCCCAAATCGTCAAAAAATCAAAGCCATCTTCAAGACAAAAGGAGCCATGGAAAGTCACCAAAATGGGGATGACATCGGCCATTTGCACTGTGAAGGTGTAGTTTTCGTTGGAACTATACTCTTGCCCCTCTCCGCTGTCTACGAGTGCACCTGAACAATCGGATACGGTCAAGTCGGACATGACGTATTCAACCTGTCCCCAGCCCGAAATTCCGAGCATTAAAGCCAAAATCGAGAGAAGACACGGGCGTAGTTTCATCGCAGTGTGTCGAGGATTAGAATGGTTTCTGATGTGACCACATTGGAACCATGTCCGGCGCGATCAAACAACTGAAAGCTCAACGTAGTGGATTCTTGACTTCCATTTCCAAGAAGGAAAAGTGGAGGGATTTGAACCAGAAAATCGCCTTCGATACGCAGCTCTAAATTGTCAGGGGTTAGTGGCGGAATGTGGTACCAGTCATCTCCTTCGAGACGGGAGTCCCTGACACGCAAAGAAGGGGCGTCGGGATCTGCTTCACCCAAATCACCTTGTTCGTCGCTGTAATGCAACATAACCTCAATGGGGTTCTCAAAAGCAACCACCAAAACAGGGTCGATGGAGGTGATGAATAGTTGCGGGGCTTCAAGCGCCACTTCATCAGGTCTGCAACCGGACGCAGTTCCGACCAAGAACGTCAACCACACGATCGATGCTACACCAGCGAGGTAGTTGGAAGTACGGCGAAGCGGAATGGCCTTCATGGGATAAAGAGAGAATAGAGTGGGATCAAATACGGTTGGCTTCCTGCACTTGGAATGGTCACGCTATTGATGCCGTCATCCAGCGTGGCTTGAACGTAGAGGGTGCTTCCTGATGGTGTGCCCGATAAATCCAATGAAACGCGGTGCCCATACGTACTCGTGTTTCCCGAAAAATCAGGAGCTACGAACGTGAACGGCTGTTCCATGGCGAGGGGAGTCGCGAATTCGAGACTGTCAGGAGTCGATGCTGTGCGCAATGCTGCCAAAAGAGCGGGCAATGGAGTGGAATCATCCGATACGGCAAACCACAAATCAATCGGTGCGGCATCCACCACCAAGTGGTAATTCGCCTCCGGATCTCTGGGGTACGGATTTTCAATGTCGCCCGCAGGAAATCCGCCGAACCCCGTGATTTGAGGCGCTAAATCGCCCGTCTCGGGAAGGTTGCCATTGATATCGGCTGCGCCTGCTTCTATCCACGTTTCCAAGGCCGTGATGTACGTTGTTTTGTATTGATTCCAATCGGAATCGGAATCCACGACAAGCGGCATGGTTCCCGAGGTGTTGGGGATGAAATCAGTCAAACGTTTCATCAGCAAGCTTTCGCTGCTATTGCCTGGAACGACGCGATATGAAAAGCTGCCGGCGGCATCGTTGGAAATCACAGGGTGCCAGACGAGGGTGTTCCAAGCCGAACCGATGGTCCGGTAGTCCGGTTCAAATGATCCATCGTGGCATCCGGAATTGGCACATGTAGGCTGAAAAATTCGGTCATGTAGCCAAGCAAAGGACCCTTCGGGAATCGGAGCCGTTGCATCCAAATCGATGACCACCTCTTCCACCGTTTCGTATGGATTCGCAGGAGGATCTGTATGGCATTGAACCAATCCAACCCCCAGGAGGATCACCAACAGAGGCCAAAAGGAGTGGGGTGAAGGCATGGGGTTAGATTTGATCCAATAAACTCATGGTGCCTGGAGCGATCATGCCGGCTGCTTGAACTTCTGGTTTCACCCCCAACAAATCGGCAACAGTCATCATGGAGTCGCTGACACGACCTACTGGATTTGCTTCGCTTCCGACAGAGAGCCCCGCCGGAATTCCACTTCCTGCCATAGCGGTCCAAGCGCGCAACGAGTTCGAGTCACTGTGGTCAAAAGCCAACCATTCGTTTTGATCGAGGATGTTGTTGGGTTGCAAATTTCGACCGCACTCTGGGGTGCAGATGATGGACGTCTGTCCTGATAATTCGGGGATGCTTGTTTGGATGCTGTTCCACAGATGGCCAACAGCATGGTCAGCGCGGTGCAGCGCAGCGAGGTAATTCGAAAAATTGGAATGGCAGGAGTCGACGGCGCTTAAATTGACCATCATGAATGCGGGCTTGAACCATTTGAGCACCTCCACGGCAAAGCCCATGGTATAGAGGTCTCCGTTGTCCGTAACCGGAGGTAGATCCAATGTTCCATCGGAGACTTTGGCGTACATGGCTTTCATGAAGGCCTTGATGTTTTGTTTCTCGTCTTCGGTGTTGCCCAAGCCGCCACCTGCGGTGGTCAAAGATTGAAACTGCAAGTCCAAGAACGTCTTGAGCTTGTACATCGGGGTCAACTCGTTCTCTGGATGGTAAATCTTGGCATCGGCCATGAACTGGTTGCCTGTTGAACCAAACGTGACCGTCGGAGCGAAAAAATTACCGGCATATGCTGCACCGTAATCGGGGTGAGCACTGTGGTTGAGCAATGGCGTGGAATTTCCAATGCCGTTGCCAACAAACCAAACATCGGTTGCTGAATAGCCCCCATGTCGGCGGAGGTATTCAAAAATGGTGGGATTGATGGGGCGTTGTTTGAGGCCTTGCGTAGTTACGGTGCTCCCTTGTACCAGGCTGTTCAGTCCACCAAAATGTCCCGCACTCAGGGCGCTGATTTCACGAAAAATCGTGCCCTGCGATTCAATCGTCTGCGATAAAATTGAAGGGATGGGATTGAGTCCACCTGTTCCGGTTCCAAATACAATCTTGTTCTCCGGGGGAGTCCCATCGAATATATTGTACATGATGTTTCCAGGGTACGGTTCCCCTTGGCTATCGTCTAAGTAGCGCTGCAATACGGACTCTTGTTGCCGCACGCCGCCAGCGAAGGCCACCATCACAACATGTTCGGATGAACGCATGCCCGTGGGGGCAAACAATCGACCACTCGGTAGAATGTAAGGAGCGACCGAAATTCCGGCTGCCGCCAATCCTGCCTTTTTGATGAAGGCCCGACGATTGGAAGCGTGAAAGATCTTTTTCATCAGTAGTAGCGGTATTCTTCGGACAGTCCAAAGGACATGAAAACCAACTCGGGCGTCATGCCCGGATTGTTGAGGATGAACTCCCGCACGAAAGTGCGTTCGGCTTGCGTGGGGAATCGCGTGTAAAACCGCAGATAGGTGGCGTCTATGAAGGCATCCGGATCGGCCAACATCTCATCTGTCGGTGTCAAGGTCAAATCGGGCTGGTTGAAGAAGTTACTTAAAAGGACCTCACGTGCAATGCTTTGATCTCCGATGGATTCGAAAACGCGGGCAACGTTGTACAGGTCATTGGCCGGCATGCCTGTTTGAAACAGGTTGGTGTGAACGATGGCCACCCATTGTTCATTGGTTTTGAGGCGGTCTTTATCGGCAAAGCCGGGCGTGACCTCAAGGCCTTGGAGTTCAAAAGACACCTCGGGTTCAGGTCGGCACCCACTGCTGGCCATGGCGCATACGACAAGGAGCATTCCAATGGAGCGCAGTCCGCACATGCGGGTTGCCATGTGGAGGTGCTTAAAACCCTGCATATTCGTCTGAGATAAGAACGACATGTTGGATGTCTGCGACTGCTACTGAAAGGGTGAATGCGTTCAGACTTTCTAAAATCTCGGAGTCTGAAGGGTCTCGTGCCAGCATCGTTCTGTATTGCCAGCGTACCATGCCTTCATCCCATTCGGTATTCCAAATAAGCGCATCCACATACGAAGCTTTGTCATGCGCCGATGTGCCAAAGAGTATTCCAGGTTGGTTGTTTTCGATCACTCCATATGCTACGTCAAATTCAGCTTGCGTTGGGAAACGCTGGTACAAATCATCAAACGAAGCTTGTATGAAGTTGAAGCTGTTCATGTTGATTTGGTCGTAGATGGTATTCCACAACATGCGCCCGCAGGCCTCGCGCACATCGATGGCACCCGATTCCAACGCTTCATCACTATCCAAAACAAGCAGCAGTCGTTCAGCGGAGGCATGATTAATGGTGTAGCCCGTGAAGTTTCCATTGAGACTGTCCTGTATCGCCATGCTTCTCAAAAGACCATAGCGTGCATTCAAGATGGCGTCGGAAGCACCCTCTAAAAACCGCGCTTTTAAATCCGTGTAAAGTTTGCGGTGGTATTGGGTGGTGTATGTCGACTCGTCCGTAGAATCTGTGCTGGTCATGAGGACTTGAATGACTTGCAGACGAACGGACGCTGCTAAGTCACCTTCTTCAAGAATCAGGACATCCCGTTCCATTTCAAAATCATTGGGCTCTCTGCCTATCAAGTCAATGTAAAAACGATTGACATAATTCTGAACCAAGATGGTTGAAATCTCATCGTAATGTGGAATGGCGTTGTCCGTGAAAACAACCACTTCAGGCTTGCAACCGTACCCAATAAGACACAAAAAAACTGCAGATTGAATCAACTGACGGGTTTTTCCTTTGCTTGGCATGGTGAGGCAATTTAATAGCTAAACCTCTAGAGGTACAATTATAGTTGCTTTTATATGCCAGAGAAGAGGATCGGGTGAATTCAATTGAAGCTTTGGCTTCGTTAGAAATTGCAATCGAGGCCAGTGGCCACCACCTTCAGGTCCAAGTTGACTCAGATTGCTCGAGTGGGCTGTCTGCACGGAATTATCGCATTTCTTTGCGGCGCATGAATGTTTCTCGAAAAATGGCCGTGGTGGATGCGATTCATCGCTTGTTGTCGCAAAAGATTGATGCTTCTGTGTCGACGCTGCAGGGATTAACGGAGTCTCGGAATACAGCTTCGAAAAGTACAGCAGGGGATAAGCATGAAACGGGCAGGGCGATGATGGAGGCAGAAATTGGACGTGCGGAGCAGCAATTGCAAAAGGCAAAAGTGCTTCGAAATGAGTTGAAGAATCTACCGTGGTCAATCCAGAATTTGGCGGGGCCAGGAGCTTTGATTCAAACGAATCATGGAGAATTCTTGATGTCGGTCGGCTTGGGAAAGATTGAAGTCGATTCAGAGATGTGCTTTGCCCTTTCTGGGGGGTCTCCTCTTGGCCAGGCTCTTATGGGGCGAAAAGAGGGCGATCATGTCAGTTTTCAGGGGCGAGAATACCAGCTTCTCTCGATTCAATGAAGTTGGAATTGTGCCAAATGGCGCACGGTGACCTCTCCCATTCCTGCTCCGGCTTGTTCTGGATAGAACTCGATACGAGCTTGTTGATGAGGAATCAACGTCATCCCGTTTGAAGAAAAATGCCCAGGGATGCTGGATGTTAGTTGCACACCGTAGGCGAGCGAGTCGGTGGAGAGTACGATGCTGTTTCGATGCGTCGTCTGTGTGACTTCAGCTTGAGGCAATCGCAATTCAGAAGGCTTGGCAAAGCGCTGTATTCCCGTGTCAATCGTTTCCCCTTGGACTTCCCACGTCCATTGAAGGATTTCATGAGTGGAATTCAATTCCCAGTCATCAAAGGCTCCCCAATTCCATTCTGTTTCCGAAAACGGAAGGGATTCCAACGCGCGTTGTTCTTCTCCGATGACTTGCCCTGACCAATTCAAACGGCGAATCGTGACAGTCCCCGAGATACGGCGATTCGTCGCATTGGAAAGCAAAGTCCGAAGTGAATCGGTGTCGGTACGATCGATTAAGAGGCGTTGCGGCTGGTTCGCATGCTGCACGGCATGGTGGGCGAGTTTCCAACGCCCTGCGTGATCAACGGTAGACCACGAAACCGTCGGCCACACATCGTTGAGTTGCCAATAAAGAGAGCCGCTTGTCTTTCCTCTGCTAAATCGGTGGCGTTCTAGCGCTTCGCGCAGTCCTTCTGCCTGGGTCAGCTGCGTTAGATAAATCCAACGGTCCAAAGCGTCTGCATTCCCGGTTTCTACTCCAGGATCAGCTGCATAGCGTTTCGCATAAATCCGCATCATGCCCCAGCCATCCAAACCAGGTTTGAGCCACTCCATTTTAGAGCGTTGGCGGAATTGAAGGGCTTCATCGTCAAAGGCATGGATTCCAACGGCTTCAAGCGTGTGGCGATTGGGAAGGCTCTGAAGTCCATATTCACTAGCGAAACGCCCCCCATGGTCTGAATAGTAGTCAAAGTCCAACGTGTCAAACCAAACCCGCCAGGCATGTTCGTCACCTGAGATGCCGTGGTCTTTTTGATGCAGCGGATCTTTCATAGGGGAAGAGGCCCAATAAAATTGGTCCGACTCCTCAGCGACGATTTGCGGGAGCAAGGCACCAAATACCGAGTCGTATGCCCGTTGAACCGCCACCGAATCTTGGGAGGATAGTCCATATAGATTTGGCCATCCCCAAGTTTTCCAAGCTTTTTCGGATTCATTGTTGCCACACCAAATCGCCAAACTGGGATGATGTCGCAGGCGTTGGACGTTGTGTCGTGCCTCGGCTTCCACAGAAGCAGCATAGCCGGAGTCCCCTGGAACCATGCAACAGGCGAACATAAAATCTTGCCACACAAGCAGTCCCAGTTCGTCGCATCGATCATAGAAGGAGTCTTCTCCGTATACAGCGCCACCCCACACACGAAGCATGTTCATGTTGCCGGCGATCGCCTGTTGCAGGGTCTCCTCAATCCGTTCCCGTGCACGAACCGGAAAAAAATCGGCCGGAACGATGTTGGCACCGCGCGCGAACACCTTGTGTCCATTGACGTGGCAAGCAAAACTTCGGCCTAGATCGTCGCGTTCACGAATCCACTCAATAAAACGGATCCCGAATCGAAGCGATTGGCTTCCCCCGGTATTGCTGCAGCGCAGGGTGTAGAGCGGTTGGTCTCCCATGTCCCGCGGCCACCAGAGTTGGGGCGCAGCAATGGTCAATTGCCACAATGAATCATGAACGGGCGTCATCTCGTATTGAACTGGGGATCCGCTCGGTCCGTCCAATTGCCATTCCAGTGAATCCGTTGCGTCAAGACGCACGTGGTAAGTCGCATTCTCTTCGTCAAGCTCGAAGAGGTCCAAGCGCATGTTCTGAGGGGCCGAGCTCCTCGTTTTCACAAGTGAAACACTTTTCCAAATACCCGCAGAAACCAATCGCGGTCCCCAATCCCATCCAAATTGATAGTACGCCTTGCGGGAAACGCTGCTCGTTTGTTTTCCTTGAGGTCGATCTTCATTGCTGACCGGAATGAGCCACGGAGAGGCGTCTAGCTTTTGTTGGCCTTCAACAACCGCTGAATGCAATCGGACTTGCAGGGTATTGATGCCAACTCGAAGGTTGGTGGCTGGAAAGCGATAGGCCCGGTGCGCATTGTCTGTCTCACCAAGGATTTCATCATTGAGAAGAATGGTGGAGTAGGTATCGATTCCTTCAAAGATCAATTCAAAAGATGCATCCAATGGATTTGGGAGGTCAAATTCTGTTTGGTAGATCCATTCTTTGGTTTCCAAAGGTGCGCTCAACCGCTCGTTGGTTTGTTGATATGGAGAATCCCGCAACCCCGCGTTCATCAGGTCGGTGATGACATCCCCTGGGACGGCAGCGGGTTGCCAAATGGAATCCGTTGATTCTCTAAACTCCCATGCACCATCCAAGGAACAAGAGTCCGGTGAAAATGGAATGGGGTGATCCGTGCCGCAAGCGCTCAGAATGCAAAGGGTGAGCACATAAACAGACCAGCGGTATGTCTTGATGAGGTATGAGGAAGGAGAAGCCATGGGTGGAGTGTCAAAACTACATGAAACGAGTAAAAATCCGCAGCATTTCTTTTGCTGCTTTCCCGCATCTTTGCACCTTTAAATGGTTGCTAAGAGGCTTGGTTTTACCGGAATGTTGCAAAGTTCAAATCCCGATTGGGATATAGATTTTTAGAGTAATTGTATTTTCAACACTTTTATAAGACATTTGTGATTGATTAGAATGAAGCATGGTGCGAATGAACAGGTCGTTAATTGAAAGAATGAAGTCCATTGGATTGGGGACTGTGACGGCGATAGCGCTGCTCATGTTTGTGGGGTGCGGTGAACAACCGTCTTCAGAAATCCAATCAAGGGAAGGCGCATTTGTCGATTCTATTTTAGCGACCCTGAGCATTCAGGACAAAGTGGGGGAGATGACGCAATTGACCTTGGGCGCCATCGCAATCGGTTCACCATATGATCTCGCGGAGCCGCAGCATTTGGACACAGCCAAGGTTCGACGGGCTTTGTTGGATTATCGAGTTGGCAGTATTTTGAATTGTGGCAACCACGAACACTCGCCTGAAAAATGGCATGAGTTCATCACAGGCATTCAGTCGGCAGCAGCAAGCAAAGCATCGGGTATTCCCGTTTTGTATGGCGTCGATGCCATTCACGGGGCAACGTACACTGCAGGTGCCGTTCTTGGACCTCAACAAATTGGATTGGCTGCAACGTGGAATACGGAGTTGGTGCGGAAAGGAGCCGAGAACACCGCAAGAGAAGTTTTGGCATCGGGCATTCCTTGGAATTTCTCTCCTGTTGTGGATCTGGGACGCGATCCGCGTTGGCCTCGATTTTGGGAAACGTTTGGTGAGGACCCACTTTTGGCGAGTGAAATGGGTGTCGCTTTAGTCAAAGGATACCAGGAAGGACCGTCCCCTATTGCGGCGACGTTGAAGCATTTCTTGGGATACGGGTTGACACTGAGCGGCAAAGACCGCACGCCGGGATGGATTCCAGAACGCCAGCTTCGTGAGTACTTCGTGCCCTCCTTTCAGGCATGCGTTGATGCGGGGGCCATGTCCATTATGGTCAACAGTGGGGAAATGAATGGAATCCCAGTGCACTCCAATAAAGTCATTTTGACCGACCTGTTGCGTGATGAGATGGGTTTTGAAGGAGTCGCGGTGACGGATTGGGAAGATGTAAAATACCTCGTTACCCGCCATCGGATTGCACATGACTACAAAGAAGCCACGCGGATGGCCGTTGAAGCGGGCATTGATATGGCCATGGTGCCATTGGACTTGGAGTTCAGTGATGCGTTGATTGAACTGGTCAACGAAGGCACGATATCGGAGCAGCGATTGGACGTATCGGTGCGTCGAATATTGACCATGAAATACCGATTGGGTTTGTTTGAGAATGGCGGTTTCCCTCCATCGCTTGCGACCTATCCGGCGAAGGAATCACTCGAAGGTGCCGCGGCACGCGCAGCCTTGGAGTCCATCACGCTTTTGAAGAACGAAGGACATCATGCGGTGTATGCCGATCAACCCATTTTGCCCATTGGTGGTGAAGGCGTTGTTTTTGTAACAGGGCCTACGGCTCATAGTTTGAATGCGTTGAACGGTGGATGGACAGGGACTTGGCAGGGGGTAGACCCCACCTACAATACCCCAGGACGTCCAACTTTGGTGGAAGCGTTGGAAACGCGGTGGGGATCCAGTCGAACAAAGCGTGAAGATCTGTCGATGGAATTCACGGACGTGGACATCGATCGCGTGGTAAGGTCCATCCAACGAGCTCAGCCGCATTGCGTCGTTTTGGCCTTAGGTGAAATGCCGTACACAGAGATTGTCGGGAATGTTGAGGACATCTCGCTCTTTGCCAACCAAAAAGCGTTGGTCCGAGCGGTCCATGCCACGGGCGTGCCAATAGTAGCCGTGTTCATTGAAGGGCGTCCTCGTCCATTTGCGGATGTGGAGCCACTTATGGATGCCATCGTGATGGCTTATTTGCCAGGAGATTATGGTGCAGATGCGATTGCTCAGGTATTGGATGGTTCTTTCAATCCCAGTGGACGTCTGCCATTCACTTGGCCGCGCCACGCATCATCGCACATGACGTATGATCACAAATACACAGAGCAAATAGACACGAAATTTGGAACCAATGCGTTCAACCCGCAGTTCCGTTTTGGCCATGGTCTGAGCTACAGTGAGGTAACGTATTCCAACCTGCAATCGGATCAATCTGAATACGCGATGGACGATGTGATGGCATTTACCGTCACGCTCACCAACAACAGTGATCAATCCACTGCGGAGGTGGTCCATTTATTCAGTCAAGACAGTGTGGCTACGATTACACCAAGTGTGGATCGATTGCGCGCATTTCAACGGGTCACCTTGAATCCCAACGAAACGAAAGAAGTTCGTTTTGAAGTGGCTGTTGAGGAACTCGCTTTTGTCAACCGAGATTTAGAGCGCATCGTTGAGCCGGGTTCTTTCGGAATTCGAATCAAGGATGAAGTCATAGGCATTTACGTACATTCACATCGATAACAACTAAACCCTTCAAAATGAAGCACATTTTTACCCTGGCCTTTATGGCCGCATCTATGGCCATGATGGCCCAAGTTGGTCTAATCACCTGGGAGGTGAACATGGCCAACGAAACAGTCTCTCCTGAGGGCGTGTACATCGCTGGTGGCGATTACTTTGGTCTTCCTGGTGACAATCCCTTGACGGACGATGATGGAGATGGCGTCTGGACGATTACCATGGCCATGCCATTGGACTACACCGGAGCATACACCTTCACCAACGGAGCTTGCTTAGATTATTCTTGCAAAGAGAATATCGTAGGTCAAAGCTGTGCGTTTGGAACGTGGAGTGATCGTGAATTGCCTACTGTTACGGGCGACGCAACGTATTCTACTTGCTTTTCTCAATGCTCAACAGACGGTTCTTGTGCATCAGTTTCTAATGCAGATGTGACCTTCCGTGTGAACATGGCCGAGCAGATCGTGACAGCTGGTGTTTTTCTTCACGCTGGGTTTGATGGCTGGGGTTCCATTCCGATGACGGATGAGGACGGAGACAATGTCTTTGAGCACACAGCATCTTTGGAGTCTGGCTCCGTATATGAGTACTTGTTTCAAAACGGACCAGGTGGCAATGAAGCGTTTGATTCGACGTATGTAGAATGCACCCTCACGAGTGGAGCCTACACAAACCGAATTTTGAATCTTGAAACAGCGGACGCGTTTGTCACAGATGCTTTTTGCTTCAATTCTTGCGGTGCATGTCAAGACACCACGGGTGGCGATGGTCCCTACAATGTCACGTTCAACGTCAACATGGCCAATGAAGAAGTGGATCCTACTGGAGTTTACTTGGCAGGAGGTGCTGACTTTGGCGTTCCTGGAGACAACATGATGACTGACGAAGATGGCGATGGCATTTACAGCATCACCATGAGCTTGGCGTCTGGATACACGGGCTACTACGCATTTACCAACGGTGCTTGTGGAGATTGGTCGTGCAAAGAAAACCTCGCAGGTCTTCCTTGTGGCGATCCAGAAAACTACAATGACCGTACGGTCGGCCCAATCAACGGCGCGACAACGATTAGCACATGCTTCGGACAATGCTCTACCGACGGTTCTTGCGAGCAGGTTGATATTGCAGCTGTAACGTTCCGAGTTGATCTGTCAGAAGCAGCGGTTGTGAATACAGTGAATATCTTCGGAGGCTCAGTCAATGGATGGAACAACACGGCCACACCGATGACAGACGAGGATGGAGACGGTATTTATGAAGTGACCGTTGAGTTGGCTGCTGGTGGACACGAGTACAAGTTCATCCACAACGGATCAGAAGAGATTTTTGACCCCATCGTACATGGTGCTTGCACTGTCACAACGGCCGATTCGATTTATACGAATCGCTACGTGATGGTAGAAGGAGCAGAAGACTTGACTACAACCGCTTTCTGCTTCAATGCTTGCATTGAATGTGAAACAAGCAATGGCGTTTCAGAATTGGATGCGGCCGCGTTTGAATTGACGCCTTCGATGGCAAGCGAATCAGCTACGTTGCGATTCCCTGTTGCTTTGGCGACATCACGCACGCTGAACATTGTCGGTTTCTCTGGAGCCTTGGTTGAGCAATTCCGCATCCCTGCTGGAACGGAAGTATGGACTTTGAATTTGACAGGCTATGCCCCGGGCATCTACTTTGTCAATGCTCAAGCTTCTGGATTGAATGCTACGCGTAAGCTTGTTGTGATTCAATAAGCCTTGCTTTTTTGCTACTTGATTGATCAAATGACTTGAATTTCTTATGAAAAAATTGCTCTTAGCATTTGGTCTGATTGCCACCTGTCTCGTAACCGCCTTCTCTCAAGGAAGGTCGGTTACGGGCGTGGTGACATCGGCCGATGAAAACTCAGGGATCCCCGGCGTTACTGTCGTCGAAAAAGGGACCCAAAACGCCACGTTCACAGACATCGATGGCCGTTACACGTTAAGTGTAGCCTCGGATAATGCTGTCTTGACGTTTTCTTTCATTGGCTATGTGAACCAAGACAAAGTCGTTGGTTCCGAGGCCTCCATTGACGTTACGCTTATTCCAGACATTGAAAGCTTGGATGAAGCCATTGTCATGGGATACGGTAACCAAAAGCGGAGCAAGATTTCAGGCGCCGTAGGAACGATCAGCACGAAGGAAATCACTTCGTTGCCTGTTTTGAGAACAGAGCAGGCTTTGCAAGGTCGGGCTGCGGGTGTCCAAGTCACTCAGAACTCCGGTCAGCCGGGTTCAACCCAGTCGATTCGAATTCGGGGTACAGGTTCGTTGAACAACGCCGAGCCGTTGTTTGTGGTGGATGGCATCCCAAGTGGAGGCATCGATTACCTGAATCCATCGGACATCGAGTCCATTTCAATTTTGAAGGATGCGGCATCGGCTGCCATCTATGGAGCCCGAGGCGGTAACGGTGTCGTTTTGATCACCACCAAATCCGGTTCAAAAAATCAGAAAGCTCAAATTACGTATGAGAGCTATTACGGCATTCAAGAGCCTTGGAAGTACATGGCGCTTTTGAACGCAGAGGAGTATGCCATTCTGATGAACGAAAGCCGTTCAGCAGGAGGGTTGACTCCATTGGCTGCGTTGTCCAACCCAACGGCTTTAGGCGAAGGGTTCGATTGGCAGGATGAGATTTTCGAGCGCGCACCCATGATGAACCATTCGTTTAGTTTCACCAACGGTACGGCGAAGTCGTCTACGGCCATTGGAGGCAGTTACTTCACTCAAGATGGTATTATTGGCGGTGAGAAAGGACGCTTTGAGCGGTATACCTTCCGTGTCAACACACGACAAGAAGCGGGAGAGAAATTCCGAACAGGACAAAATGTCAACTTCACCTACCTCGACCGATCAGCATTGGCCGAGAACAATGAATTTGCAACGCCTGTAGGACGCGCCTTGAATATGGATCCTACGACAGCCGCTAGACGACCAGATGGTTCGTTCGCTTACTCGGAATTCATTGATTCAGACATTGCCAATCCGGCCAATCAAATTGCACTCACCAATGACCAGTGGGTTACCAACCGTTTTGTTGGGTCCACTTTCGGTGAGTATGACATTCTTTCCAACCTCAAATTCCGTTCGACGATGTCCGTGGATTTGAGCTTAGGATCACAAACGATTTTCAACCCGACGTACGATCTGGGCATTGGGCCAAATGACCCGAATCGTCCAGCCTATGAGTGGCGTGAAACCAATTCATTGGTTCGGGGCGAAAACAAGTGGAGCACATGGCAGTGGGAGAACACGTTGGACTACACGAAGGAATTCCAAAACGGGGATGACATCCAAGTCACAGCAGGTTACTCAGCCTTGCGAAGTCACTACACGAACTTTTATGGCTCACGCGACAGCTTGGTCTCCAACGAAGTTGAGTATGCGTATCTCAACAACAGTTTGAATTCAGCCGAGCAGGCTCCTTCAGCGAATGGTGGTGTAAGTGAATCGTCTTTTGTGGCGCAATTCATGCGAATCAACTATAGCTTGGGCAATGCGTGGTCATTCTCAGGTACAGTTCGCCGGGACGGTTCGTCTCGTTTTGGAGCAAACAATCGCTACGGTGTTTTCCCATCACTTTCAGCAGCATACAACCTGACAGAATTGCCATGGGTAGCGGAGAAAGATTGGATTGATTTCCTCAAGCTTCGTGGAAGCTGGGGTCAGAATGGAAATGCAGACGGCATTGGAAACTTTGATTATACCTCGTTGGTCTACAACGGCTTGAACTACACGTTCGGTCCAGACCAACAGCAAGTCAATGGAGCCGGTCCTGTCAATACATCGAATCCTGACTTGAAATGGGAAACGGTGGTTCAGACCAACTTTGGTTTGGATGCAGACCTCTATAAAGGGAAACTCAACATCGTGTTGGATTACTTTGTGAAGAGCACGAATGATATGCTAGCTGTTGTTCCATTGCCCGGTATTGTTGGATTCAGCCCTTCTGCTACCAACGTGGCTTCTGCGAAGAATAGCGGAGTGGAATTGGCATTGAATCACCGCAATCAAGTGGGTGATTGGAACTATAGCATTGGAGGTAACATCGCATTCATTAAGAATGAGGTGACTGGTCTTGGTGAAGGTGGACAACCGATCTCTACGGGTAATGTCTTTGGTGCGGGCGACTTCGTTTCTTACACGGAGATCGGCATGCCAATTGCTTATTTCTATGGCTTCGAAACCGACGGTATTTTCCAGACAGATGCGGAAGCAGATGCGTACAGAGTTTACGTCGATCAAGAATTTGTTCGAATTCAGCCTGACGCACAAGCGGGAGATGTTCGATTTGTCGATCAAAATGGCGATGGTGTGGTTGACGGTGATGACAAGGTTCAGATCGGAAATCCGCATCCGGATTTCACCTATGGACTCAACATGGAAGTGAAGCACAAAGGATTTGATTTGAGCTTGTTCTTGCAAGGTTCTCATGGCAACGATCTCTACAACGGTGTATTCCGTTACGACCTGAATACAACGAATTTGCCGGTATCTGCATTGGAGCGTTGGACCGGAGAGGGCACGAGCGATATCCATCCTCGCATCTCCCATTCTGATCCCAACCAGAACAACCGCGTTTCTGATCGTTTCATTGAAGACGGTTCATACATGCGAGTCAAAAACTTACAATTGGGATACACGCTGCCGGCTTCCGTGCTCGAGCAGATGAAAATCTCGAAGTTCCGTGTCTACGTTGCGGCGAGCAATCTCTTTACGTTCACGAATTACAGTGGATTGGATCCGGAAATTGGATCACGTGGAACCTTGGAGATCGGAATCGATCGTGGGTTTTATCCTTCGGCTCGTTCCTTTATGGCGGGTGTAAACATCACATTCTAAGCTGAGTAACATGAATCAGAAAACTCTATTTTCAGCATGCATTGTGGCGATCTCATTGATGGCCTGCAAGCAAGACTTCTTGGAGATCAAGCCTCTCGTGGGCGCTTCAGAAGCCAATTTCTTTTTGAACGCTGCGGACGCAGAGGCAAGCATCATTGCTTGTTACAATCCGTTGCAGCAAGAGGTGACCAACCTTCAAGGTTTTGGCCAGTTAGCACCGCACTTTCGCTGGTACTTCGGCGACATCGTTTCTGACGACTCCTTTAAGGGTGGATCGGGCGATGGTGACGAGCCAGAATTGCTATTGTTTGAAAATTTCCAAGGCAATTCGACGTCTAAGTTGATTCTTGCGGAATGGCAAGCAGCGTACCGTGGTATCGCGTATTGCAACCTGTCAATTAACCGGATTCCGGAGATTGACATGGACCCAACAGACAAGGCGCGTTATATCGGTGAGGCTGCCTTTCTTCGGGCATTGTGGTATTTCAATCTCGTTACAATGTTTGGCGATGTGCCCTTGGTTTTGGATAACCTCGCCCCAAGTGAATACCAGCAAGAGCGTTCACCTGCATCGGTTATTTGGGCTCAGATTGAGCTTGATCTCGAGGTGGCTCGTCAAGGATTGCCAAATCGCAGTGGCATGTCTGTTTCTCAGATTGGTCGAGTGACCCGAGGAGCAGCAACGTCTTTGCTCGCAAAGGCTCACGCATACCAAAGTGAATGGCAGGCATGCTATGACATGGCAAACGAAGTCATGGCCTCTGGAGAATACTTTTTGGATCCCAATTACAGCAACATCTTCACCGAAAGCGGTGAAAATGGACCAGGTTCTATCTGGGAGATTCAATACATGAATGCTTCTGGTGGCAACTGGGGCAATCAGTTGGAAGGAACATTTACGAATGTATTTACACGTGCTCGTGGTCAGTTTGGTGGATATGGATTCAACATTCCAGAGCAAAATTTTGTAGATGAATTTGAAGCGAATGATCCCCGATTGACAGCAACCGTCTTTCAAGAAGGGGATGCCATGGGAGATCGAGGAGTGTTCTCATTGGATGCCACGGGCATGCCACACCCATATTACACGAAGAAATACTTTATCAATGCCGGAGATGAGGCACCTTTTGGTGACCCGAATCCCAACGGTTACTCCAATGACCGCATGATTCGGTATGCTGATGTTATTTTATTCAAGGCAGAAGCAGCCTATCATTTGGGCATTGAGGATGAGGCGAAGGCTGCGGTACGCATGGTTCGTGATCGTGCTCGAGGCGGTGCTGAGCAACAATTTCCAGGTGTTCTCCCCAATACGGCTGTGAACTTTGCCACGGGTGAAGCTTTGTTGGAAATGATCTATCACGAGCGGCGCGTTGAATTGGGACTCGAGGGGCATCGCTTTTTTGACATTGTTCGTCAAGGCCGTGCTGCAACTTTATTGGGCGAAGATGGTTTTACTTCTGGAACTCATGAAGTATTCCCCATTCCTGAAGCGGAGATTACGCTGTCTGGAGGATTGATTACACAAAACAATGGATACTGATATGTTAAAGGTTATAAAATTCAGTTCGGTAGCAGTCGTTGCTATCTGTGCTTTGGTATTAACACAATGTGCTCCTTATGAAGAAGAGGGAATCTCATTGCCTGGGGCTCCTGTAACTTCAATAGACTGGAGTTTTATTGACGCGGTGGATTCTACCGGCGCAGTCATTGGAATTGACTCCAATCGCATTGCAGTTTCTGCAGACGCAGTGGAAGGGGCTTTTTTGCACCTTTGGGACTTTGGCAATGGCATGACGTCCGATCAGCCTCTGGACACGGCGTATTACCCGGTCGAAGGAGAGTATGAAGTATCCTATTCAGTGCATACCAACGGCGGTATGGGACAAGCATCTGCGATGGTGTCAATTGCCCAAACGTTGGAACTTCCTTGCGAGGGAACACTCGCATTGCTGACGGGATGCGATAACCAGAAATCGTGGAAACTATCTACTGAAATCGGAGCTGTCTCAGTAGGGCCTTCACCGTATTCAACCGAATGGTATACATCTCCACCTGACGGACAAACGGAATTCCAGGATGACGACCGGTACCAGTTTACTGAAGATGGGGCCTATCTGTACAACAACAATGGAAGTACGATGAACCCATTTGACGGGTATGTAGAAACCGAAATGGAAATCCCTCCTTCAACGTATTTCTTGACTCCGGGTTCAGGTACTTCAGGGGAGGATCAAATCAACTTGGCCTCGTTCAGTGAAACGCTCTGTGGCTTTATGGGGATTTGGGATTCTGGACCCTTCTACGACATTGTTGAGATTACGGAAGATCGTTTGGTTTTGCACGGACCCACGCAATCAGGTGATTGCGAGCAGACCGATGGTTGGTTCACAATAATATTTACGGCAGCCCCGTAATTGAATGGTTTGAGATTGGTTCGAAATAATTTTCTGTATGAAATTGACTCATTTTTTTGTTGGAGCTCTTTGTCTAACGTTGGTCTCTTGTGAAGCGTGCAATGAGCCGGAGCCGGGGGTAATTCCCGAAATCCGTTGGGCCAATGACGTGACTGTTTTTGAAACCGCATCGACGTCTTCATTGACTTTCGAGTTGCGACTTAGTGAAGCAAGCAGTGAGCAAGTGTCGGTCCAATTTGAAACCGTGGATGGAACGGCTGTTGCCGGAGAAGACTACGTGGCGACATCGGCTACAGCTGTCTTTCAGCCAGGTGAGGTCAACGTGACGGTGGACATTCCTGTCATTGCGGATGACTATTTGGAGCAGGATGAGCTTTTTAGCGTCACCCTCTCGAACCCAATCAACGGGTACATCAAAATTGGAGGGCCGACCGTAACCGGTGGTATCCGCAATGACGATTCCATGATCAACATTTCTGATGAAGGGTATCAATCGGCAGAATCGTATGAAGGCCTGACATTAACGTGGGCTGATGAGTTCAATGATGATTATATCAACTATGACAACTGGGGGTACGACTTGGGAAGCGGCAGTGGGGGGTGGGGCAACAATGAATTGCAGACATACACCAATAGCCCCACAAATTCCTATCTCTCTGATGGACGATTGATCATCAAGGCAGAGAAAACGGGTGAAAATTCTTACTCATCAGCACGCATGAAGTCACTGGGCCTGCAGGAGTTTCAGTTTGGACGTATTGATGTCCGAGCGATCCTTCCAAAAGGCAAGGGCATTTGGCCCGCAATATGGATGCTCGGAGCGAACTATCCTGAAATGGGCTGGCCAGCGTGCGGCGAGATTGACATCATGGAACTATTGGGACACCAAGCTGGAACGGTGCATGGCACAGCGCATTGGGGCAATAGTTATTCGCAATGGCAGCATCAGGGAAATGATATCAGCATCTATCCGGATCATTTTGATGGAGAGTTCCACGTTTTTTCAATTGATTGGTCTCCGAATGAAATCAACTATTTGATGGATGATGAAGTGTACTTCACGGTCAATACGGCGATGATGAACGGTCAGAATTACCCTTTCAATGAGGCTTTCTTCTTTATCCTTAACGTAGCAGTTGGAGGCAACTGGCCTGGGTATCCGGATGAGACAACGAGTTTTCCGGTTTACATGGCCGTCGACTATATCCGCGTATTTCAATAGGGCATTCTTGATGCTGCGGGGAGCTTTGCCTGTCCAGAGTTAGATGCGCGGTGTAGTGGATTTGCAATGCATTGGGACTAACAAAACCATGGTGCTGCGTGCTTTCCGACATGCTATTTCCTCGACAATCTTGTGGGGGTAAGTATCTTTTGGAGGTCGACTTTGGCCGGTTCTTGATGTACCTTGCCAACTCATTATAATACAATTCATTTGGCCAGGTCTCAACAATCATTCAGTAAGCGCGAGCGCGAACTCAAGCGGGAAAAGAAACGTAAGGAAAAGGAAATCAAAAAATTAGAACGTCAGGAAAACAAGATGACCTTGGATTCTGATGATATGATTGCCTACGTTGATGAATTTGGACAAGTCACGTCGACCCCGCCAGACCCGAGCACCCGAGTGGAGGTGAAGCTTGAGGATATCGAAATTGGAATTCCAAAGAGAGAGGAGGAGGAGTACGATCCAATCCGCACTGGAATTGTCACTTTCTTTAATGAATCAAAAGGTTTTGGTTTTATTCGTGATTTGGAAACGCAGGAAAGTGTGTTTGTCCACGTGAACAATACCAAAGAAGAAGTTCGGGAGAACAATAAGGTCCGTTTTGAAACGGAACAAGGTCCTCGCGGATTGGCAGCAGTGAAAGTCGAGATCTGGAGAGATACTGCACCAGCTGCAGCACCAGCTGCGTCCGAGGAAGCAGCGGCGGAAGCAGCTCCTGAAGCAGACTCGGCCGCAGACGCCACAGCAGATTCAGCTCCGGCCGCCGCAGCGAATGCCGCTCCCTCAGAATAAAACTTGCGTAGTTTTGAATTATTAATCATTAACTCTGTAAAAATGAAGAAGGTAGTATGTGTCTTGTTAGCAGTTTTGGGTTTGCAAGGAATTCATGCTCAGGTGGTTCAACTAGAAGGCCCACGATTTGGTGTTTCGTACATTTCGCACGGAAGTACATCTCAAATTTTACAGCGAAAATTTTCGATGGACTCTATTGAGTTTCCATTGAATGCTGGTGGCTCGACGATTACCACGCAGTACGGGTGGCAATGGGAGAAGCGTTTCGCTGACAACGGAGGCGACGTCGTAGGATTGGTAGAATGGGTTGCTTTGGTAGCGGGAATGGAGAAGGGTTTGTTTTTACCTTCATTGACCACAATGGTCGGTGTTCGAGGAAAGAGCGGTTTCGAATTCGGAACAGGTCCCAATCTCTCACTCTCGGGTTTGAGCTTTGTTTTTGCGATTGGATACAACGTACGTTCAGGGGACTTGAACTTCCCCGTCAATATTTCGATTGTACCGGATAAGGTGACAACACGAACGAGTGACTTGGCATTTGATATCTTCAATTTTCATGAAGATTTTAAGGGTGAAGATCCGCCCAATGTGATTGAACGCGGAACGGGACATCGGGTCACATTGTCTGTTGGATTTAACTTCAATTGATTCGTTGAGAACCTTGATTGCATAGAAAAGCCAACTACATCAGTAGCTGGCTTTTTTGTTTAAATCTGTTTTGATGATCTGCCTCCTCAAGACAAGTGGAAGTCTCCGATGATCTTGTTGAATGTCGGAGAGGGGCGCATGATGTGTTCCGCTTTTTCTTGATTCAAGCGATAATACCCTCCTGTATCTGCCCGTTGTCCTTGTACCGCATTCAATTCATTCACGATTGTCGTGGCTGAGTCACTCAATGAAGCATGGAGTGTGGCAAAGGCCTCGCTGAACAACGCGTCTTCCTTTTGGCTTGCCATGGCCTCAGCCCAATACAGGGCCAAGTAGAAATGAGAACCTCGGTTGTCGATACCGCCGATCTTGCGTGTTGGACTTTTGTCCTCATCTAGAAACCGGGTGGTCGCTTCATCCAAACAAGCACCAAGAATGCGTGCCTGTGGATTGTTCGCGTGTTTCGCTAAATGATCAAGTGAAACAGCCAATGCGAGGAATTCACCTAAGCTGTCCCAGCGCAAGTAGTTTTCTTCGTTCAACTGTTGTACGTGCTTTGGGGCAGATCCTCCAGCACCAGTCTCGAACAAACCGCCACCATTCATAAGCGGAACAATGGAAAGCATTTTTGCCGAAGTCCCTACTTCTAAGATGGGAAACAAATCGGTCAGATAATCCCTCAGCACATTGCCCGTAACTGAAATGGTGTCTTGACCTTTTACAATGCGTTCCAATGAGTAGCGTGTCGCCTCGATGGGAGATAAGATTTCAATTGTCAGGCCTTGGGTATTGTGCTCGGGCAAATAGGTCTTGAGCTTTTCGATGATTTCGGCATCGTGTGCACGGCTAGCATCCAGCCAGAAGACAGCGGGGTTTCCGGTAGCGCGTGCGCGCTCAACACCAAGCTTGACCCAATTTTGAATCGGGGCATCCTTGACCTGACACATACGGAAAATATCACCAGCTTCACCTGCTTGTTCCAAGAGTACATGGCCTGCTGCGTCCACGACTTGAACTGTTCCGGATTCCTTCAGCTGGAAAGTCTTGTCGTGAGACCCATATTCCTCTGCTTTTTGAGCCATCAAACCGATGTTGGAAACGCTGCCCATTGTCCGCGGATCTAAAGCGCCATTCTCTTTGCAGAAATCGATCGTTGCTTGGTAAACTCCGGCATATGAACGGTCTGGAATGACGGCTTTGGCATCCTTCGATTGGCCATTGTGATCCCACATTTGCCCGGAGTTGCGAATCATGGCCGGCATGGATGCGTCAATGATGACATCAGAAGGAACATGCAAGTTGGTGATGCCTTTGTCGGAATTGACCATGGCCAAATCGGGGCGCTCTGCATACACTTGCTGGAGTGCCTCCTCAATGGCGATACGCTCACCCTCAGGCAACGCAGCAATTTTGGCATACACATCACCTAGGCCATTGCGGACATCGACACCCAGTTTCTCAAAAGTGTTTCCATGCGCTGCAAATACCGTCTCAAAAAAGGCTTCTACAAAGGCTCCAAAAATAATCGGGTCACTGACCTTCATCATTGTCGCCTTCAAATGCACGGAAAACAGGATGTCCTGAGCCTTCGCATCGGCCATTTCCTTTTTTGCAAAGGACTTGAGTTCTTGTATGTTTAAAATCGCGGCATCAATGATTTCGCCAGCGAGTAGTTCAATGCCTGCTTTGAGAACGGTCGTACCAGAGTCAGAAACGAATTGAATCGAAGCGTGTGTCGCTTCTTGGAGTGTGAGTGACTTTTCAGACCCATAGAAGTCACCACGTTCCATATGAGCGACATGAGATTTTGAATCCGAAGACCAGGCTCCCATGCGGTGCGGATGCTTTCGCGCATACGCTTTAACAGCAGCGGGTGCTCTTCGGTCACTATTTCCTTCTCGTAGAACGGGGTTTACAGCAGAACCTTTGACGCCATCGTAGCGAGACTTTACATCTTTTTCGACGTCATTTTGAGGATTTTCTGGATAGTCTGGAAGCGCAAAGCCAAGGGCTTGCAATTCACTGACAGCAGCTTTCAATTGAGGAATTGAAGCACTGATATTGGGCAGTTTAATGATGTTGGCTTCTGGCGTTTTCGCCAAGGCCCCCAACTCGCTCAACGCATCACTGACTCGCTGCTCCACAGGGAGTAAGCTGGAAAATGCAGCGAGAATTCTGGCTGAAAGTGAAATATCGCGCGTTTGAATTTCCACATCCGCTTGGGCAGCAAAAGCCTGAACAATAGGGAGGAAGGAATACGTTGCCAAAGCGGGCGCTTCGTCAGTATGGGTGTAAATAATGCTTGACATCTTCGAAGTGGATAGTGTATTCAGACTGTGTTGAGTCTTCTAAAGCAGACGTTGATCGTACGCTCAAAAACGCCCTATTGTAGAGGGGCATCTCACGTGGCAGCGAAGGTCGGAAATAATCAAGAACGGACAACCCTAGTCGCGAAGGTTTTCCGTGTAACTGAGGTATCCAGCAACGTTCCAGAAATTCATTTCAGAGTCGTTAAAAGCTTGTGCCGTAGGAACGGAGATGTCAAGGGTATGCGGTCCCGGTAAAATCCCTTTTAATGGAAAGGTCAGCGCATCAACTTGACTGCCAGGACACCATCCCGACCGTGAGTAGTCGCTCGAAGCAATGCGTTCATCGATGCTGTCTCCCCGCCAATAGGTTCGTTCGGTCCAAACACCTGAAGATGGATTGAATCGTCTGAAGCTCGCACAGTCATCACGCCAAGGAGTAAAGTGGGTCACACGGGTACTGTCGAGCGCAATACGGTGCTCACAGCGAACAAATTCATCGCCCGTTGCGTGTCCACCGTGTCCAGTGGCATGGTAGTGAAAAGCAACATCAGACGCCCCTTCAGGTAGGACAAAATCGACCTGAAGGTTGCCGTTTGCAAAGCCATCAAAATGCTGTTGCTTCGAACTTAATTTGGTGGTGTTGAATAGAGAGACAGTAGACGTCACAGGGGGGAGTTGTTGCAACGCGGGTTTTGGGGCAAACTCTAGAGTAAGGTCTAAAGAGTAGCCTGTCTCCGTCCAGGTATCGATGTAAACGCCCAACGTAAGACTATCCTCCATAGAGTCCCATAAATGTGAAATGTCCGTGTTCCACGAAACGGAGTCAGCCCATTCAGGAACATACACGGGGCGGTATTCATCTAACCGGTCGTTGTCACTGAAATGACCAACGCCAAAGGGTGTTATGAATCGCAACAACTCAATAGCGGGCTCGTACGTGAGGCCCGTCAGTGTTTCAAACGGAAGAATGGCAGGATAGGTCTGTTTGGACGTGTCCAGTGCATACGTCTCCTCCTCAAAGGCTCTCAGGTCCAGCGAAGATGATGGCGGAATCATGAATACCGTGCCAGATTTGTCCCAAGGATCTCCTGCCGATCGAAGCGTCATATGCACCGTGATTGTAGGAGGCTGATGAAATTCGGGCTTGATAAAACTTCGCGTGACCACGCGTCCTGCATCATAACGACTCCAACCATCCACATTCAAAAGCGAATCCCGATTCATAGTGGGGTTGAAGTAGTAGTGGAAATCGGTCATACACTTCACTTCGACGGACTGGGGCATGTTTTCAACAGAAGACGAACAGCCGCACACCACAAGAAGGGAAAAAGAAAATAAAAAAAGAAAGGAAGTGTTATTCAAGGTGTTACGGTAATTGATAATTCCTAACTTGCTCCCGGTTGTGTCAATTAAAATCATCAGTATGCTTCGAATAATTTGCGCTTTTTCGACTCTGTTCCTTTCGCTAAACGTCTTCTCACAATTGGATTGTGATGGGGAAAGATACCGATTCAATACGGCTTTTTCCGATGTCCAGGTAACCTATGATGTCCCATACGGTAACGCGATCAATGCTACAGGCTTGAGCCAAGCGCTTGTCGTGGATATCTACCAGCCGGTAGGAGATACAGAAACATCACGCCCATTGATTATCATGGCGCACGGGGGTTTTTTTATTGGAGGTGAAAATGACAATGCCGATGTGATTTCTTTGTGTCAGGATTTGGCACGCATGGGCTACGTGGTTGGTTCGATAACGTATCGCTTGGGTATTGACAATTTCCTCGATGTTTCCAATGCCATGATCCGATCGGTTTGGAGGGGATACCATGATGGAAAGGCATCGGTTCGATATTTCAGAAAAACAGTGGCTGAGGACGGCAATCCCTATGGCATTGATCCAGATCGCATCCTCATGGGCGGAGTTTCAGCGGGAGCTTTCATTGCCTTGCACATGGCCTATGTGGACGAGGAGTCAGAGATTCCTGAGCAAATCGATCAATCAACGCCCGGTATGGCAGGGGGATTGGAAGGGGAGTCTGGAAATCCTGGATACAGCTCTGAAATTTTGGGTGTGATCAACATTGCAGGAGCGCTCAAAACAGCGGACTATCTTTCAGAGGGTGATGAGCCGCTTGTCTCAGTTCACGGCACGGATGATGAAACAGTTCCATATGGTGCAGGGGTAATTTTACTGAGCGGTTTTCCAGTTACAGATGTAGAGGGAAGCAGTATCATTCATGAAACAGCGGAATCACTGGGCTTAGATCATTGCTTTACCACCTTGGACGGTGCGGGGCATGTCGCACATGCTTATGATACTGAGGCGTATGTCGCCACCTTGTCCACCATCTCGGGTGCAGTTTCATCGTGGCTTTGTGAAGACTACGCATCCATTTGTGAGGTCTACGATTACTCAACGGATTTGACGGAGGTCGCTTCCGATGGAATGGAATTGTTTCAGCTTTATCCGAATCCAACTTCCAAGGGGAATGAAATTACAGTGACGGTCTCACCCGAAATGGCTCAATCCTGGTCCTGGCAATTATTGGATGTCAGTGGAAGAGTAGCGAAGTCGGGCTTAGCCACGGGTTCTTCAATCGTATTGCAAGCCAATGACCTGAATTCAGGTACGTATGTGTTCAGAATTCCTGAGCATGGGAAGGCCCGTCGTTTGGTGATTCACTGATCAATTTCCACTCTTGATTACGACCTTCGTGTTGGTTTGGCCATTGGCGTGTGTCCATTTCACGATGTACGTGCCAGCCGCCCAAGACGATGTGGCGATTGTAAGGCGCTGATCGGGAGTCAGAGCTACCTGAACCTTTCCTGCAGCGTCATAGACGGCAACCTGCTCAACCGGAGATTCAGAGCGCAACTCCAAGCTGTTCTTAAAAGGATTGGGGAAGGCGAGGTCGTTAAAATCGACAAGGGATGCCACGGCATTTTGCACGGTATCAATGACTGCTGCTGGAAGTAAGGAGTCCAAAGGAAAGGTCCACAGACTTCGCGCAAATGTCCCCGCCACCAAACGGTCAGAAATCGTATCGACGGCGAGATCATATACGGGGATCAGCGGCAGAGAGCCCACCGGTTCCCAGTGTTGTCCACGGTTTTCGGTCCAATGAACTCCTGCATCCGAAGCCACCACCCAAATGCTGTCGTTCAAAGCTTCGACGTGGTTGATTGGGTGCGGAGGCAAATCGCCCTGTACAGAGGTCCATTCCTCGCCAATCGCAGCGCGGAATACATGCGGCGTATACAGCGCATTTCGGAAGCCACTGACCGTACAAAACATGGAGTCAGGATGGAAGGGGTCGAAGACGAGGTCGGTGACAAACTGTCCCGGCAGGCCACTTTCCATCGGATTCCAATTGTCACCATGATCCGTTGTTACCCAAATCCGGCCATCTGAAGTGCCCGCGGCAATCAGATCTTCATTGAATGGAGATCCCGCAACCACCGTAACACATCGGTACTGCAAACCCGGTTCTTCGTTGTGGGTTAGATCCGGGCTCACCGCTTGCCAAAAAGAGAATGGAGCGTTTGACATGCGATAGACACGCTGCGTTCCAGTCCACATCTCATCAGGGTTTGACGGATGATATGCCAAGGGAGCATCCCACCAGACACGGTCTTCTTCATCGATGCCGTCCATGAAGTTGTTCCATTGCGGTTCTTCATTGGCACCTGTCAGGCTATACCGCCAATTGCCCCATTGGGTTCCAGCGTATCGCAAATTTGCATCAGTCGGATGATAGATGGCGGTGAAGCCATCCCCGCCTAGATCACGCGTCCATCCATTCAAATCTTCTTGTGATCCTGTGCTGGTACCGTTGTCCTGCGCTCCAGCCGTGTATTGGCCTAGATTGTGCGGATTCCATGTTGCGCGATAGAACTGGGTCACTGGAATGTCTTCTAGATCTTCCCACGTCAAACCGTGGTCATCGGAGCGATACAGTCCGCCATCCGTAGCCAAAACTAAACTTTGCGGGCCAATCCATTGCAGATCATGTTTGTCTGCATGCACCTCGTAAGTCCACCACTCAGGCCCCATACGCTGCCAGGTTACTCCTCCATTGAGCGAATTCCAGCACTCTACTCCGAGGATGGTGATGTCATCTGAATTCCAAGGATTGACCCGGACTTTCGAGAAATACCACCCAAAGCCACCCAATGCATTTTCTGGCGCTGCACCTTCGGGAATAATTGCAGTCCATGTTGTTCCACCATCGTCAGAACGGTAGATGTTGTCAAGTTGCTGGTCCGTCCCTACCACCAGTGCCCAAAACACCCCGCCCTGTTCGGCCAAACCGATGCGTCCTTTTACACCTTCGCCCCATGGGTTGGGAAGTGCAGACCACGTAGAGCCTGCATCAACGGATTTCCAAATCTTGCAATGGGATCCGTTGACGATGCTTTGAGTAGAGGTGCGGGTCCGCTGCCAAGCGCTGGCAAGAAGCGTTTGCGATGACGGTGCATAGGCCAAGTCGGTCACGCCGGCAGAGTCATTTGGGAACAGGACTTGCTCCCAGTTTTGACCATTTTCTGTGCTTCGAAACAAACCGCGAGCAGGACCTGGAATCGCAGGGTTTCCCATACAAGCAGCAAAGATTGTGCTGGGAGCTTCGGGAAGAATGAGCAAACGGCTAATAATGCCAAGGGTGTCTAACCCTATGTTTTCCCAAGAATTTCCACCGTCCAAGGAACGGTAGACGCCTCCTCCAATCCGAGGGAAACTGCTGATCTGAGGGTCACCTGTCGCTAGGAAAATACGATCTGGGTTGACCGGGTGAAATGCCAAGTCGCCCATTGCCAAGTGAGGGAGATCATCCGTCAAAGGATTCCACACGCCATCACCGGAATCCGTCCACAATCCTCCAGCACTCGCTCCAGCAAAAAACCGGTTGATTTCGGTGGGGTGCTGCCGAATGAAGTTAAACCGTCCTCCGATATTGGTCGGGCCTTCCAGGCGCCACTGGCCGCCTGTCATGCGACTGGATTCTTCGGGCATTTGATCGCTCCATCGTTGAACGTCATCCAATGCTTTCGTTGCTTCCTGAACGTCCCAATGTTCTTCAGGATAACTCCATTTCCAAGCGTCGGCTAAGGCCGGCTGTAATTTCTTGAATGCTTTTTCTGAACCGCTGCGAACGTCACTTGCAATAGGCTCAAGTTGCCACCAATATGCCACAGAAAGAAGAAGAAGGAAGCCAGCCAACAGGGATGCAATGCGAATCATGGGCGCAAGATACAGCGAGGGGCTTTTGGACGTTGACGTTGGTTGGAGCTTTTGAAGCGGCCTTTCGATTCCCACCCGCGCTAGGCACCGAACTGCATGAACATGGCATCGAATGGCGTTCAGTCTTCCCATGCCATTTTGAGAATGCGGTCAAATTTTCAAGATGGTACCACGGAAAGGTGGACCATGCAGAGGCAAGCATGTCAATCCAGAAAAATGGTTGGCGGTGTCTTCAGCGAATCAAGACGATATGCCCTTTGATACTCCGCACTTGGTACTGATCACCACGTAAGACTGCTGCCCAGGTATAGACGCCATCGGGTGCGAAGTAATCGCCATCTTGAACATCTCCTTGCCACCAATGATCGAGATCTTGCGTTTGGAAAACGAGGTTGTTCCACCGATCATAGATTTTTAAATCCAACGAGGTCACGTCTGCACTCGTGACCAGTTTCCATACATCGTTGTGGCCGTCGTAGTCAGGAGTAAAAGCGGTGGGTGCGTAGACGGTGAGGCTAGAGGTTGTGACAATGTACTCGCACGCTAAGCCCACACAGCCCAAGCTGTCTTGCACTTCGAGACAAACGTATGCGGGGTTGTCATCAATGTCGCTGGTATTGATGCTCCATTGTATGTTACTGCTGACGGGCTCGGTGCCCAAGAACCACTGGAAATCAACGGAGGCATTGACGTTTGCCGCTGTAAACTCCAGGAGTGTCCCGTAGGATTCAGGAAGGGCAGGGGTATAGGTGAAATTGGCAGAAGGAGGCGCGTAGACACACAAAGCTGAATTTTGCAGTGTGGAATTGATGCAGCCATTGACATCCGTTACGGCATAAATCAAGTCATAACAGTCCGGGCTTTCAACGGTCATCGTAGCACTTTCTCCTTGATTGCTCCAAGCTGTAAAGCCGTTGCTATCGACAATTCCAAAAGCGCTGTAACTCGCACCAGGACTTGCCGTTCCTTCGAATTCAATCAGCATCGGTGCGCAACCGGAAGAAGGCGTTGACGTAAAGTCGGTTGTTGGCAAGGGGTGTACGATGGTGTTTTGACTGGTCGAGGAGCCGCAATTTCCTGCAATGGTATAGGTCAGCTCATGCGTTCCCAATCCGGCGGTGGATGGACTCAGTACTCCAGTCGAATTCAAACATCCCCCACAATCGGAACTCCAGCTTCCTCCAACAAGGTCTCCAGCAAGCTCCAACGAAGGCTCATTGACGCAGAAGCTAGCAGGTAGATCAAAAGAACTGCTCAAATTGGCGGTTACGATAAACGCTCCTGAAGAGACGGACGGGCATTGGCCATTCAACGCATACTCAATGTTCCAGGTTCCTTCACCGGCCGATGAGGTATTGAACTCCCCATTTGAATTCAAGCAATTGTCACAGTCGCTGCTCCAAACACCTCCTGTGTTTTCAGCTGTGATTGTAACGTCTCCTTGACCCAGGCAAGCGGTTAACGGGGAGTCAAAGGAAGCGCTTGGCGTGGTGATGACATCCAGGTTAGAAGAAAGGGTCTCCTGGCAAATCCCCTGAGATTCAAAGGTGATTTCCAGCGTTTCATCTCCTGCTAAATTCGGGTTGAACACGCCGGAGTCTTCATCGATGCAGTTCCCGCAAGATGCCGACCACAGTCCAGCCGAAGACGCATTGATGACCAGAGCAAGGGGGGCGTCAGCACTACAAATGGGCGATGGGAAATCAAACGCGAGTTCTTCAGGTAGTGCAACTACGAGTTCAATCGAATCAGCAGACCAGGGGCACCCCAGTTCTGAGGCGCTCAGCACATACCATCCAGCATCCAGCTCTCCAAGATTGGTCAGATCCAGGCTGGCATTGTTCAGGACTGTCCCGTTGGGGAATTCCCATGACCACAAGGGTCCCGCAGTGTTTCCTTCAGGTGACGTGGACCAATCACTACCTAGGCATGCTTCTGCAGTGGTTTCGGCTAGACTTGCACTGCCCGTTGGAGTAATGTCCACTGAAAGCTCGGCGGCAAGAGATAAACAACCTTCCACTTCCGCTTGTACTGTAAATAGGCCCCCATCGGAAGGTTGAGCATTTGAGATGACCAAAATGCTATCGGATTCTACAAGCTCCCCATTGGGTCCGGTCCATTGCCAATTATTTCCCGCTGTTGGACACGTTAAGATCAAGTCGTCCCCCGCGCAAGTGGGAGCATCCCAAATTAAGTCGGGAGCCGTAAAAGCAGGTTGCACAGTCAGGATCAGGGTGTCTGGGGTAATTTCGCAGTCGCCCACATTTCCAGTCACGATGTACATTCCATCATACGTTTCATCCACGGGACCGATGGTCAGCACGCTCTCATTGATGCTGAAGCCGCTTGGGCCAGTCCATGTATACGTCGCGTTTTCAATGGGGTCAGCAAACAACGTGACCATTTCACCGGAGCAGAGGCTGTCGTCGTCCGTGTAGGTTTGGAATTGATATTGGGCAAAATCGCTGAAATAACCATAGCGGCAATAGCCTGAGGGCGTTCCATTGATGACGCCCATGTGAAAATACCCCGAGGAATTTTCGAGGCGAGAAGCGGACAATGTTGGCACAAATGATGTGGTTGTTATTTGCGCATACTTCCACAAACCAGCGGCTCCTGGAACATCGGTGAAGTCACCAGCCCCAATGAAGGCTGGATTCCCATTGAATGTAAAATCCCCTTCACTGCCCGCTTGAACGAGGATGTTGATGGAGAAGGAGGCGTTGGTTGAGCGAACAAACGCAATGTCTCGCGAACCTGTACAGCGCAAGGGAGGGAGGATGGCTCCTCCGACTTCACATCCGACACCGGTCATGTGCAGCACAATCACCGGCGCTGAAGTTTCGTAATACGCAACCGGCGCGCCTAAAACATGGGTGTACGTTTCCCCGGCGTTCAGCGTCCAAGTGGAGGTTCCGTTGATGAAAAGTTCCGTGTTGTCTTCAGTCGCCAAGATAAAAACGCGATCAGCTCCTCCAAGCTGCACGCCTTTTACAGCAATGTATTCATCACCGGCCAAACTCACGGGAATCAACTGGTCCCCCAATAAATCGAAACATGTTCCGCCAAAGGGAGATCCCACAATGGAGTCATCACTCATGGTGACAGCGATTGGAGCCGAACTTGAGATGTATGTACCTCCTGGATGAGCCGCTGCCGCTGTGGAGGCCGCCCGCATTGAATACGTTTCTCCGGCGTTCAGTGTAATGGTAAAAGCGACATCAGCGGGGTGGCCTGTGAGCGCAACACTTGGGACAACGGTAATCTCCGTATTGTCTTCTGTCGCCACCACATCAATGCCTGCCTTGGACTGCGTGTAGTTGTTGCTCAAATAATTTTGGAATGGCGTATAAAATTCCGTTCCCAAGGCAGAAGAGCCCTTCAGCGTAAAAATGTCGGGGTTGTCGTTGTGATTGACTTCGTAGTATGCAGTGATGGACGCATCAGAAACGATGTGCAATCCGTACGATAAAAGCGTGTTTACAGGTTTGTTCTCTATCATTCCCATCCATGCAGTGAGGTTGACCGTGGATGTGCCATTCGCGGCAATGCTCAAGGTTTGTGTCGGGAATGTAGGATTCGCAGGCTGTTCAATGGTGATGTTGGCAGCTTCATCAAATGTGGCAAATCGAAGCACGATCGGATTGTCTCCATGACCGGCCCAGACCTCAGGAGCTACGAACCAAAATTCAGTATCTGTCTGTGACAGTGATGTGCTAACAACGGAGGCTAGCAGTAAAAAAAAAGAGAAAAATTTGATTAATGATTGACTCATGTGTGTTAGCGAGCGCAGGCCATTGTTTAGCGAAGATAGCAAATGCATCGATAGTGTTGAATAAACACCTTTACTCTCGTATTCGTTGCATGCGGGGGATTGTTAAAAAAGACGTCAACGAAATGAAGTGACCTAGAGCTACCGTAAAATGGAAAGAGGTCCCGTTAGCGTGACCGGCCCGCTCTCCGTTATTTCGTGAACTCCGTACTGATCTGTGATGAATAACTCGCCCTCGTTTCGGAGAATCTGGATGACATAGTAATAGGTCCCATCGGATGCTTCATCCTGAGTGGGTCTCCATCCTGAACTGTTTCCAAAGTCATTGGATGTATACACGGCGTTGCCCCAGCGATTAAAAATACTGCACGTGCTTCCTGGGAAATAGGATAAGTCGGAAATTTGAAAGCGTTCGTTGTCGCCATCCGAATTGGGGGTAATGACATTGGGGATGATTATTTCACAGATCACCGTTTCCACATCAAAAGAGCCCGATGCATTCAAATAGCACGGAGGGCCCGTCGTTAAATTTACCTGATACACCCCATCTATAGCCACTTGAATTCCTGCTTCTGAGCTCACGAATGACTCGTTTCCTTGATCGTCGATGAAATTCCACTCTACCTGATAGGCTCCATCAAGGTTGGGGAGGGAAAGGATGGCTTCTGCATCTGGACAATGTGCTACAGCCAAGGGGGCGAAGTCGTCAGCAATGGTTGAGGGCAGTCCCACGACAATCAATTCAATCGTTGTCGAAGACGAAATGCATCCGTTCATTACCGCATAGGCTGTGAACGTACCATTACCGGAGAGCGGAATGGAATCCATGCTCCAAACGGACGCGTCATTTGTGCCGAAAAAGGAATGGTTCCATACGACGGTGGCACCGTTTTCCACGGCTGCAGACCAGGTTGCACTGCCTCCTTCACAAATGGGGTCAAAACCACTCAATTGCGGTGGGGAAGGAGTGACGAGGACTTCAATGAACACAGAGTCTGAAATCATCGGGCAATTGCCGATTTCACCGGCTAGGAGATACCAGCCTTCTTGGTCATTTTGAGCATTTTGAATAGCAAACGTCTCGCTCGCTGCCGAACCCATAGGGTGCGTCCATTGCCACGCAGCGTTTGGAGGCCCTGCTGCAAACAATTCCACGTCTGCACCTTCACAGATGCTCAGGTTGTCCATGGTGTCGCCCAAGAGGTCAACGATGTCCATGGTTCCTTGCGTTTCCACTTGAAACACTGCTGACATCGGGGTAGAGGAGCATCCATTGAGTTGAGCGACGACTTGATAGGTCTGTTCATCCGCCAATGAGACATTGGCAATGATCAACGGGTTGCCCTGACCAATCGAATTCCCAGCGGCATCAAACCACTCGAATGTGCAGCCTTCGATCGAGACTTCTGCGTCAAGAGAAGCATCCGTACCGATGCAAACAGGAGGTGCGTTGATCGCGATGACTTCAGGTGTCGGGGTGATTTCAATCCAGACAGAATCGGATTGCATGGGGCAATTGTTGGCCATGCCGTTCAGCGTATACCATCCTGTTTGGTCGGTTTGAGCATTGGTGATTTGCATTCCCGTGCCATTGCTGATAAGCCCTCCAGAAGAAGTGGTCCAATCCCATGCTGTGGCCGATGCATTGAGGGAATTCACCAGCACGTTGGAACCCGAGCATACAGCTGCAGAGTCTACATCGATTTGGCCTGAGAGCTGAGGCTGTACACTCACATTCCAGGAAGCCAGTGGAGAGTAGCACCCGTGGTCGTTGATGACCAAGGTGTACGTTCCCGAAGCAGCAGGAGTCGCATTGATGATCTCGACCTCCGTCGCATCGGGCAATGGACCCTCGGGACCACTCCATCCGTATTGAACAGCACCAACAGAATCCGTGCTCAAAGAGAAGGACTCTCCTTCGCAGAGCCAGTTGTCTCCTACGATTTCAGGCAAATCAGGAACAGGGCTTACAGTCAAAAGAAGGGTGTCATTTTCGATGGGACATGCGCCCACGTATCCCGAAACAACATAGATTCCGTTGTTAGATTCATCCAAAACACCCAGGTCTAAGGGGTTCCCTTGTCCTGCGAAGCCTCCGGGACCTGTCCAGTCATAGCTCGCTCCGATGAGATCATTGGTTTCCAAGCTCAATGATTCGCCTTCACAGAGGGTGTTGTCTTCCACCTGAACGACATACGCCTGCGCGGCATAATTGCTGAAATAACCATAGCGTGTACCCGAACTGGCGCCTCCATGCACAATGCCTAAGTGAAATTGAGAAGTGCTGTTGGACAGGCGAGAAGCCTGCAATTGAGGGACAAAAGAGGTTGCTGTAATATTGGCATACTTCCATGCACCGGCTGTTCCCGGGACATTATTGAAGTCACTTGCCTCGACATTGGTTGTATTCCCGTTGAACGTAAAATCATCCTCACCTCCAGCAGGAACCAAAATTTTCAGACCAATGAACTCATTTGTAGACCGAACGAAGGCCACTTCCTGAGATCCTGTGCATACAATAGGAGGCAAAAGGGCTCCACCCACTTCGCATCCAAATCCAGTGAGGTGAAGCACATAGACAGGTTCGCTTGTCGTGTAATACGCCGCCGCCGCAGTGAGGGTGTGCGTGTACATGGAATAAATAGAGGGCAATGTGGAGACAACGTTGCCATTGAGGCTGATGACGGTCCCGGGAACGGTCGGCACGATAAAGACCTTGTCCGGACCGTTGAGGTTCCCTCTGATCGCGATGTATTCGGTTCCGACGATGTTGACCGGAACGATTTGATCTCCCATGATGTCGGCGCATCCACCATACGGCGTGCCTGCAACGCTGTCATCGCTCATGGTGATGGCAATCGGTTTGTCAGAGGTTACGGTCGTGCCAGAAGGATGTTGGGAGGAGAGCACAGAAGATGCTCGTCCGCTCCATGTTTGTCCTTTGTGGAGCAAGATGGTAAATGCGTTGTTGGCAGGATGGCCAATAATGGCTTTTCTCGGATTGATGGTGACCGTTGTACTATCCTCTGTAGCGACGATGTCAAAAGATGAGGTGGACTGTGAATAGGCATTGTTGAGGTACATCTGAAACGGCACTACAAAATCAACACCCAAGGCATTGGCACCTTTCAGTGCGAAAATATCGGGATTGAGGTTGTTGGACGGATTGACTTCGTAATACGCTTCCACCAGCGAGGTCGAGGAAATGTGCAACCCGAAATTAAGAACCGTGTTGGCGGGTTTGTTTTCGACCTGGCTCAACCAAGGAGCGAGGTTCAAAGAAGCCACATCATTTGCAGCGATGGTCAATGTTTGCGTCGGAAAACTGGAATTGGCGGGTTGTTCCACTGTTATAACCGCCGGTTCATCAAACGTAGCGAAGCGCAAAAGTGTTGGGCTATCACCGTGGTTGGCCCATACCTCTGGTGCTACAAACCAAAATTCAGTATCGACTTGAGCCCACGCAGCCCAAGGCGCCAATGCCAAAGCAATGCCGACGAGCAGCATGCGAAAGGTCACGGGTGTGATGAGTCTAGGTTCAGGTTGGTTCCACATATGCGTTATCATTTTGATTTCATCGAAATCAACATATTTGCAGTTGTTTAGCTCCGCTTACAAGCAAATCTACGCATGCGGGGTCCAATAGGGTTGAGGTGTCACCAAATGATGTTTGTTCACCTTCTGCGACTTTGCGTAAGATGCGCCGCATAATCTTTCCGGAGCGCGTTTTAGGGAGTGCCGAAACAAATTGAATGCGATCTAGCTTGGCGATTTTACCAATTCCTTTGATGACAGCGTTCTGCACCGCGTTGCACAAGTCCTCTTCAGCTAAAGAGCCCGTTTTGGAATCTAGAATGACATAGGCATGGATTCCTTGTCCTTTGATGTCGTGTGGAAACCCGACGACAGCGGATTCCACAGCGCCCGACGTTTCGTTGATGGCAGATTCAATTTCAGCCGTTCCAAATCGATGGCCCGAAACGTTGATGACATCATCGACGCGTCCAATGATGCGGTAGAGCCCTTGATCGTCTCGTTTGGCGCCATCTCCGGTGAAATAGTGTCCAGGAAATGGATGGAAATACGTGTTTCTACAGCGCGTATGGTCCCCATATGTCGTTCGGATCATACTCGGCCACGGCTGAGAAATACACAGCAGTCCTTCGACGTTGTTCTCTAAGATATCATGTCCATTTGGATCCAACAAGACCGGGTGGATTCCGGGCAAAGGAAGTCCGGCATGGGCTGGTTTTTGCGGGCTTAAGCCTCCGAGTCCGCTGATCATAATGCCACCCGTTTCTGTCTGCCACCACGTATCCACAATGGGGCACTTCGATTGCCCAACGACATCCCGGTACCAGTACCAAGCTTCCTCGTTGATTGGTTCTCCGACGGTTCCAAGAACTTTAAGCGAAGACAAGTCATGCTGTGTAACAGGTTCAGATCCGCTCGACATCAGCGACCGAATGGCTGTTGGAGCTGTGTAAAATTGATTGACTTTGTGCTTGGCACAGACCTCCCAAAACCGGCCTGCATCCGGATACGTTGGGATGCCTTCAAACATCAAGGACGTTGCTCCATTCAAAAGGGGCCCATAGATAATGTAGCTGTGTCCTGTAATCCAGCCAACGTCTGCAGTGCACCAGTACACGTCGTCCCCTTCATATTGAAAAACATTGGAGAAGGTGTACCCCGCATAGACCATGTAACCGCCATGCACGTGAACCACACCTTTGGGTTTTCCTGTGGAGCCTGAGGTGTACAAGATGAACAGCATGTCTTCAGAATCCATGGGTTCCGCAGTGCAAACGGTTGGTTTGCCCACCACCAGCTCATGCCAATACATATCTCTGTTTGGTAGCATTTCGCAGGCAATCCCCGTGACTTTTTGTACGACCACAGACTCGACGCATGTCAGGTTGAGAAGAGCCTTATCAACGGTTTCTTTTAGCGGTATCGTTTTGGTCCCGCGGCGTCCCTCGTCCGCGGTGATGACAATTTTTGCTTGTGCATCTTCGATTCGATCATGCAATGCTTGGGCACTAAACCCGGCAAAAACAACCGAATGCACGGCTCCAATCCGAGCGCACGCTAAAACAGCAATGGTCAGTTCGGGAGTCATGGGCATGTAAAGCACAACGCGGTCTCCTTTCTGGACTCCGAGCGATTTAAGGGCGTTTCCAAATTGACATGTGAGAGCATGTAGCTCGGTATAAGTCAATGTTCGAACAGCCTCTTGAGGGTCATTGGGTTCCCAAATGATGGCTGTTTTGTCCCCTTTACTTTGGAGGTGCCGGTCCAGCGCATTTGCGGTGATGTTCACCTTTCCATCTCTAAACCACTCGACATGCGCATCATTGAATGTACCGTTTCGAATAGAAGAGAAGGGATGGATCCACTCGAAGGAATTTGCGATGTCCCGCCAAAATGAATCAGGAGTGTCTTTGCTCTTTTGGAAGGCCTTCTGGTAGGCATCAAATGATCGAATTTGAAAAGACATGTTCAAAGAATTGGATTTCGTCAAGATACAATGTCAATGCATGGTCTTTCGTGTGCCCGTGTAGATTTCAATGTCATTCACGAAACCAAAAGAGGCGATGCCGCGTATGCTCTATAAAAAGCGCCCCATGGCATTTACCTGGAACCCCTTTTCTCAATTTGAATTCGACGAAGGCAATGTGGTCATCCGACATCCGAATTCAGGTTATTTTGCACGTATTACGGGGCCGATCGTGGAGCTCTTAAGCCAGTTGCCGTTTTCCGATGTCGAAGTCGCAGTGAGCATTTGGCAGAACAGAACAGGTGCAAGAGAAGAAACACTGAGGAAGGCCAGCGAAGTCTGGCAACAATTGTGTGATTGGGACATTGTTTTGAATTCTCCAAAAGACATTGTCGAAGAAGGCAATCCAGATCGATGGATTACCCTGCTTCGTCAAGAAAGCCATTCGCATGTGATGCGATTCATGGATTTTCAAGACTTCCCATTCGAAGAAGAAAAGAGAATCGGAAGAAACGAGGACACTTGGGACGATGATATGTGGCCTTTAGGAGCCTAGGCTCACCGGCAACACCGGACCAATGAGGCATGCAAAAAAACCGTGCTCATCTCCATCTTAAGTGCTTGATTGAGCGTCCTTCAGACTGAATTTCTTTGAGTGATGCTACACCTATCTGAATGTGTTCTTCGGCAAAGTTTTTTGTGACTACCCGATCACTTTCTTCAGTTTTTACGCCGGAGGGTGTCATGGGCTCATCACTCACAAGCAGCAGTGCACCAACAGACAAACGGTTGGCAAACCCAACAGAGAAAAGCGTAGCGGTTTCCATGTCAATGGCTTGTGCTCGCGTTCCTTTCAAATATTCTTTGAATTCTTCATCGTGCTCCCAGACTCGGCGATTGGTAGTGTACACAGAACCGGTGTCATAATCCCGATTGAAGTCGCGGATGGTTGATGAAATGGCCCGCTGTAAAGCGAAGCTAGGAAGTGCAGGAACCTCAGGAGGAAAGTAATCATCCGATGTTCCCTCTCCTCGGATTCCGGCTAGCGGTAAAATCAAGTCGCCAATTTTATTTCGCTCTTTCAACGAACCGCATTTACCCAAGAACAGAACTGCTTTGGGCTTGATCGCAGAAAGTAAATCCATAATGGTTGCCGCATTCGCGCTTCCCATTCCAAAATTGATCATTGTGATGTCATGGGCTGTGGCATTGGGCATGGCTTTATCACGTCCAATGATTTCAACATCTTGAGACCCTGCAAAGCTTTCGAGGTAATGATTGAAATTTGTCAGAAGAATGAATTGCCCAAATTCATTCAGCTCAAGTCCTGTATATCGTGGGAGCCAATTGGTGACGATCGAATGTTTATCATGCATATCTGCAATATAGAGGCTCTGACTTTAGCATTTTGAAGCGACATTGCAACTGATGAAAAAAGAAGTGCAACAGGTGTCCTCCTTCGAGGAGTGGAATGTTGGAGACTTGAAGGTCCTTGAACAGGATTTGCTCAATGCGGCCCATGCAGCATGTAAAAATGCCTACGCACCGTATTCAAATTTTCGAGTAGGTTCGGCGGTACTCCTAAAATCCGGTCGAACGGTGATTGGAAGTAACCAAGAGAACATGGCGTATCCGAGTGGGTTGTGTGCCGAAAGAGTCGCCTTTTTCAGTGCAGGAGCTCAGTTTCCAGGGGATGATATCGTTGCCGCAGCGGTCGTCACGGATATCAACATGCCGTTGGAACACTTTTCTCCATGCGGGGGCTGCCGACAGGTGATGGTTGAATCCGAGTTGCGTCAAAAGAAACCCATTCGTTTTTTGATGCAGGCAGGAGATTCGAATGTGTTGGTTTCGCCAGATGTCATTCGATTTCTTCCTTTGGCTTTTCAGCTGCCAGCCCGCTAGAAACTGAAACATTCAGGGCAATCCAAACGTAATGGATTGAACGGGAACACCGTACCCCTGAACCCCATGTCCAATTCGATTTTTTTTCGCTCTAAACGACAATTCAAGTGGAGGCCTTTTCGCTTGCTCTTGGTTGCTGCTATGGGACTTTCTTCCATAGGAGGGTGGAGTCAATCCGGGCTTTTGGGAGGCACGGGTACTGTTCAGGTGGGTGCCGGTTTTGATGGTAATGTTTGGAAAATTCCAGTGCAGGCGGCTCATCCATTCTCCGCCTCTCAAAGCGATGGATTTACAGCGCTTCAAGCCCAATGGAACCGGGATGCTGTTCGCGGTGTCAACCATTGGGTGCTATATGCTTCGGGATTTGCTAAAAAACATGCCGTCCAAAGTGGGGCAAATGCGCACCGTGTTGAATTTGGTGCCAAGCTATTGCACCGATTGACTGATCGTGTTCGCGGTGATCTGGGCCTGCTGCTCGTGGAGCAGCAGCAGTTGGAGGTGCATTGGGAAGACAACGAACAATGGTCCTCCATGGGGCGAATGGATGTGCAATCGTTTGCCTGCATGAATTTTGAAGTGAATCCGCGCATTCAGTCGGACCTCGGTGTAACATGGCGTCGCTCGGCCTACCATCGGCAGTCTCCTGCTTACTCGAACGAATCATTCAATTTGCATGCTGCATGGAAACTGCTTTTGCTCCGTCGAGCTCGCGGTTTACGCAGATTCGATTTGGTCAATCCACAGCGCACGTTGGAGGCAGGTGCGGTCCACGTTCGCATGCAATTCAGTCAGCGGAATTTTGACGATTGGAGGGTGAGTAGATCGGATGTGATCTGGACGAAAAACCCATTGATTCGAGAAGTGTCGGTGGACCCGATGTCTTCCATGCCGAATCGGGTTTGGGTGGATTGGCAAGTTCAGGGGCGCTACGTTTCTCCTTCAAAGCAGGGGTGGAATGTGTATTGCGATGCGTCATGGAACCGTCGTTTAGACGTAAGCCTTGGTGACTTTGGCGGAAATATGTTGGCTGCAGGTGCCGGGGTGCAATGCCATTCGAACGTGCTGAAGTTAGAATGGGGTCTTTCTCGAAGACACCAACAATTTGAACGGCGCTTTGCATGGACAGAACAAGGGATTCAGAACCTGCGTTATCGCATGACTGCTTGGAATTTTGATATCGCAATTCCGACGGAACGCGGATGGTCCTGGTTCGCCCAAAGCGCAGGATCTATGAGGCAATCAAATCACACAGGCCCCTCGATTGGAAACCGTCACAACATGAATTTTCAAAGCCTGGTGATCGGGATTCGATGGCATGTTGGCTACAGCCGGTTTTTGATGGGTTGAGTTTTTTTTTGAGGTTTCATGTTCAGGAGGAGGCAGAGGTTTGTTTGCTTCAACGTAGCTTCGCTCCTATGAGCATAGTCATGAGTTTATTGGGAATGCCTGTCTTAATAGGGCTGGCACTTCTCCTTTCTAGCAATCGAAAAGCCATACGCATCCGCACAGTAGTGGGTGCTTTTTTGATTCAACTTTTCTTCGGAGCGCTTGTGCTTTACATTCCTTTTGGGAAGACAGCATTGCTCAAAGTATCGGAAGGCGTTCAGCGGGTCATCGACTATGGCAATGATGGCATTACGTTCATTTTCGGAGGCCTGAATTCGGATGCCATGTTCGAACTTTTTCCATCGGGTGGATTTGTCTTTGCTGTGCGTGTGCTTCCGGTCATTGTCTTTTTCTCATCCCTCATTGCGGTTTTGTATTACGTGGGGATTATGCAGTTGATCATCAATACGCTGGGTGGCGGATTGCGTCGTTTACTCGGAACCTCGAAAGCGGAATCCCTCTCGGCTACGGCCAATATTTTTGTAGGGCAGACGGAAGCTCCATTGGTCGTCAAGCCTTACATCAAAAGCATGACTCAATCGGAATTGTTTGCGGTGATGGTCGGCGGTTTAGCATCCGTTGCTGGATCTGTTTTGGCAGGATATGCGTCATTGGGGGTGCCGGTACAATACTTGATTGCAGCTTCGTTCATGGCCGCGCCTGGCGGACTGCTATTTGCCAAATTGATTCGTCCAGAAACCGATGAGCCCCTAGAGAGTTTGAGTGAAGAAGACCTCAAAGGAGAGGAGGGGGATCGACCGGTCAATGTGATCGATGCAGCAGCAACGGGCGCTTCATCAGGTCTGAAATTGGCATTGAACGTGGGTGCAATGCTCTTGGCTTTTGTCGGTCTCATTGCGCTTATCAATGGTATTTTCGGTGGAGTCGGTAGTTGGTTCGGTATGCCCGAATTAACATTGGAATTGATTTTAGGCTACCTCTTTGCGCCGTTGGCTTTCCTCATAGGTGTTCCTTGGACAGAAGCGGTGATCGCAGGTTCCTTTATCGGACAAAAATTGGTGGTCAATGAGTTTGTCGCCTACTTGGATTTCGCACCCTACATGCAGGAAGGAGCTGCGGTTATTTTGTCCGAAAAGACCAAGGCGATTGTCTCGTTCGCTCTTTGCGGATTTGCGAACTTGTCGTCCATTGCCATTTTGCTTGGAGGCTTGGGTTCTCTGGCTCCTTCGCGGCGTGCCGATATCGCTCGATTGGGTTTTCAAGCCGTTCTGGCTGCGACCTTATCCAATCTGATGTCGGCCACGATTGCTGGGCTTTTCTTGTCTTTGTGAGCTGAAATAAAGTACTGCGACCATGGAATTGTTGATACCTGAGATCATCCGAAGTAAGCGAGATGGAGGCGAGCTTTCTGCCAAAGAAATCCGACGTTTTATTGAAGGTGTGACAAGCGGAGAAGTCACCGACGCGCAAATTGCAGCCTTTTCTATGGCGGCTTTTTTCAAAGACCTCACTATGGCGGAACGCACTGAGATCACACGATCTATGCGGGATTCAGGAGAGGTATTGCACTGGAATGAATTTCAATTGAATGGCCCGATCGTGGACAAGCATTCCACAGGAGGCATTGGGGACACGGTATCCTTGATGTTGGCACCCATTTTGGCGGCTTGTGGCGGCTTCGTCCCCATGATTGCGGGCCGCGGGTTGGCGCATACAGGAGGAACGGTCGACAAGCTAGAGTCTATTCCAGGCTACAACACCCAGCCAACGGTGCGGGATTTTCAGAAAGTAGTCGCTTCCACAGGAATGGCCATCGCAGGGCAAACGGCTGACCTCGCACCCGCCGATCGGCGGATGTACGCCACGCGTGATGTCACGGCCACAGTGGAGCAATATGGCTTGATCACAGCGAGTATTCTGTCGAAGAAATTGGCAGCAGGAGTGGATCACCTTGTGATGGATATCAAGGTTGGCAATGGAGCATTCATGCAGGATATGGAGTCAGCACGAGCACTTGCGCATTCCTTATGCCAGGTGGGAACCGAGGCTGGCATGCCGACTGAAGCCTTGTTGACCAACATGGATCAGCCATTGGCACACACAGCAGGCAACGCTTTGGAAGTGATGGAAGCCATTTCCTACTTAAAGGGAGCAGTGCATTCTGAACGATTGGATGAAGTCACGCGGGCTTTGGTGGGCATGCTGCTCCAGCAGTCTGGCTTGGCTTCGAGTCGAGATGGAGCACATGTCATGTTGGAAGAAGCGCTTACTTCGGGCCGAGCAGCAGAATATTTTGGTCGTTCCGTGGCGGCAATGGGAGGTCCGATTGATTTGATGGAGGCTCCCCATTCGTATTTAAAAATAGCTTCCAAACGTCCTGTATTTGCAGAAGAACAGTATTTCGGGCAATGTGTCGACCGCATAGATACGAGGGAATTGGGCATGGCGGTCGTGGCTCTTGGGGGAGGAAGAACATCTCCCAACCAATCCATTGATCACGCGGTCGGTTGCTCTGGGTTTATGATGCCGGGGGCGCAGGTGAATTCTGAAGTTCCGCTTGCTTGGGTGCACGCGCGGGATGATCGGAACTTTGATCAAGCCTCTTCTCGAATTAAGCAGGCCTATGGATTCAATCCGGAACATTCAAAACAACCAAGACACATGCTTTTAGAGCATTTGAAGGCTTAGATTTACGTCATGGTGAAAGTGAAGATGTTCGATGCGAAGGAGGCTAATAATTCGCCGCGCAAAGCAGCAGAAGCTCCTGTTGTGGATGCCAATGCGTTTTATGCTGTTCTTGAGTCACGCCGCAGTGTGCGCATTTTCACACAGGACCCCGTTCCCGAGGATACGATGCGTCGTTGCATGGAAGCGGCATTGAAGGCTCCGACTTCTTCAAATTTGCAAACCTGGGAAATTCATTGGGTGCGGAGTTCGGAAAAAAAGCGCTTGCTCATCGAAGCCTGTTTAGGTCAGCCTGCAGCTGCGACAGCGCAGGAGCTGGTTGTGTTCGTAGCGCGCCCAGATTTGTGGAAGCGCAACAATAGGTGGATGTTGGACCACCTTCAATCCTCACCGGAAACCCCAGGAAAGGCACTGCAGTATTTCAAGCAAATCACGCGTATTGTTTACACCCAGGGACCTTGGAGTCTGTTTAGACCGTTTAAGTGGACCTGGTTTACGTTGCGTGGAATTAAAAAGCCGACACCTCGAGAACCGATCCATGCCGGCCAAATGCGCATATGGGCGCACAAAACGACGGCTTTGGCTGCACAAAATTTCATGTTAGCAGCGCGTGCAGAGGGATTCGACTCTTGCCCAATGGAAGGGTTGGATTCGTATCGGGTAAAGCGCCTTTTGGGCCTGCCTCGTGCCGCAGGAATTAGCATGGCGATTTCGGTGGGAAAACGCGCTGAAGGTGGGGTGTATGGCTCTCGATTTCGTTTTGACTCCTCACATTTTATTCACGAACATTAAACCGCTATGGATTGGGTTGGGTCTATTGGTACATTGCTCATGCTCATTGCGTTAGAGGCTGTTTTGGGCATCGACAACTTATTGTATATCGCGATTGAGTCGGGACGTGTAGCGAAGAAGGACCAGCGACGGGTTCAGCGCATTGGGATTTTAAGTGCGGTTCTTCTCAGACTGCTCTTGCTGCTCCTATTGATCCAATTGATTGCGCTCTTTCAAGCGCCGTTATTTGTAGTGGACTGGGGGCATGCGGTTCAAGGCAATTTCAATGGACACAGCCTAATCGCCATGTTGGGGGGCGGATTTATCGTGTATACTGCTGTACGTGAAGTGTGGCACATGTTGGCCCACGATGAAACCTTAGGTGAGGGTCAAAAGCAACTTCGGAAGCCGGCGGCTGCGATTGGTGCAATCGCAATCATGAACGTGGTGTTTTCCTTTGACTCCGTGCTCACGGCCATCGCGCTGACGGATGTTCTTTGGATCATGTCTTTGGCCATCGTCCTCAGTGGCGTTGTCATGATTTTATTGGCCAATCATGTCGCTGAATTCCTCAAAAAGAACCGGGCGTATGAGGTTCTAGGGCTTTTTATTCTGCTGATAGTTGGTATCATGCTCCTTTCGGAGGGAGGCCATATGGCGCACTTAACGTTGTTCGGAGGGGCGATCGAACCCTTGAATAAAACCACGTTTTACTTCGTTGTAACGGTATTGATTGTAGTGGATGTTGTACAATCAAAGTACCAACGGAAATTCAAAAAAGGGAGTCAGTAAACAAATGATCTCAGTCTTTTTTTGGCTCGCTTCCCTTGTAACCTGCGTTGTGAACTGCAGTTACAGCTCTCCCTGAAGGGTCGACCACATTCTGAAGGCTTTCGCTCCATTCCAATGCTTTTTCCGTGCTGCAAGCGACAGATTTTCCGCCAGGAACCGTTGCGGCACATGCCGCTGAAGGGAAGTGTTTTTCAAAGATGGTCCGATAATAATAGCCTTCCTTGGTGTCAGGCGGATTGATTGGGAACCGCACAGAAGCGCGAGAAAACTCCTCGTCAGTGATGTGGGACTCCGCATGTTCCTTCAGCCCATCGATCCATCCGTATCCCACGCCATCGGAGAACTGTTCCTTTTGTCTCCAAAGAATTTCATCCGGAATGAGTCCGTCAAAAGCCTCTCGTATGATGTGCTTTTCGATGCGGTTTTCACCACTCATTTTGACTTGAGGATCCAAAGACATGGCATAATCCACAAAGGGCTTATGTAAAAAGGGAACGCGGGTCTCTATGCCCCAGGCCATCATGGCTTTGTTTGCGCGAGAACAATCGTATTTGTTCAATGCCAATACCTTCCGAACAGTTTCTTCGTGAAACTCTTTCGCATCTGGAGCAAGGTGGAAGTACAAATAACCACCGAAAAGTTCATCGGCACCTTCTCCTGACAAGACCATTTTTATGCCCATAGCCTTGATCTGTCGGGCCATCAGGTACATGGGCGTGGACGATCGTATGGTTGTCACGTCGTACGTTTCCACATGTTTTACGACATCTTCGAGTGCGTCTAATCCTTCTTGAACTGTAAAAGTTAGAGGGTGGTGTGCTGTTCCGATGTGATCAGCAACTTTTTGCGCTGCGGCGACATCCGGACTGCCTTCGAGACCGATGCTAAAGCTATGAGCACGTGGCCACCAAGCCTCTGTTTCGCTGTTGTCATCTACGCGTTTTTGCGAAAACGACTGAGCGATGGCCGCGATGACACTGGAGTCTAATCCTCCGCTGATGAGCAGGCCATACGGCACATCTCCCATCAGATGCGATCGAACAGCCTCAGTGAGCTGCGCATTGAGTTCCTTTGAATCAAGTGCCTTTTTAGGTGCTGTTTCCCAATCCATCCAATGCGCGTGGTAATACTTGCGTGGTGCAATGTCATCAGAAGACCACGTATGCCCTGGAGGGAATTCTGAAACGTCATCGCACAACGGGGCCAAGGCTTTGATTTCAGATGCCACAAGCAATGTGCCTTCCTCATCGTGCCCAAAATAGAGTGGGATGATCCCAATGGGGTCTCGTCCAATGAGCCACTTATCCTGCAAAGGATCGTATAAAACAAACGCGAACATGCCCTCGAGATGGTCCACCAAATCAGATTCGAATTCACGATACAACGCAAGAATGACCTCGCAATCACTGCCTGTTTGATAGGGGTAAGACGCTGTTTTTTGACGAACGTCCTTGTGGTTATAGATTTCCCCGTTTACGGCCAGTGCCGTCTGATGTTCGGGGTCAATGAGTGGTTGTGCTCCACTGCTGACATCTACAATCGCCAGTCTTTCATGTGCTAAAATGGCATGAGCATGCTGGTAAACGCCAGACCAGTCCGGTCCACGGTGGCGCTGTAGTTTTGAAACGGTCAACGCAAGAGAGCGATGTGCTTCACTTGAGTTGCGGAGATTGAGGAGGGCTGTAATCGAACACATATCCTAAAAGGGTTGGTACGTTGAATACGTTCAATTCAAATAAAAGTTGCAACGAATTGACATCGAGAGCGCATAGCAAAACAGCATAAAAGACCTATTTTTGCTGCAACCTGTTGATTATGAAATATCGATTCCCTCTTCTCAGGGCTCATGTCGTCTTTGCGGCAAGCCTTTTTCTGTGTTTATCGCTCCAATCTGTTCATGCACAAGTCGCTGCAGATGAAACCTCATTTTTACCAAACGAGCTTTTGGTAATGGTTGATCTCGAGGTAGATCATGAGAAGGTCTGGGCCTCATTGAGTGAAATGGCCTCATTTGATATTGTCAGCATTCCCTCTCCTTCAACAGGCATCTATCAATTGGTCGTTGCTGCGTCGGACTGGCCCTTGGCTCTAGATCGATTCGCAGCCCATCCGCACGTGCGAGCAGTGCAATTGAATCACACGGTGGCTGAACGGGAGACTGTCCCCAATGACCCCAATTTTGGTCAGCAATGGCATCACGTTCAATCGGGTGATCATGATATCGATTCCGATTTGGCTTGGGATATTACGACTGGAGGAACGGCCGGGAACGGTGCGCGCGTGGTGGTTGCAGTCTTAGAAGGTGGTGGGTCAAACTACAACCATGTGGACTTAATTGACAACCATTGGGTCAACACGTTAGAAATTGAAGGCAATGGCATTGACGACGATGAAAATGGGTATATCGATGATTATGATGGTTGGAATTCAGGGAGTAACGACGATAACATTGCGGCTGGTGGACACGGTACGTCTGTGAGCGGAATGATTGGAGCAACTGGAGACAACGGAATTGGCGGGGCAGGTGTGAATTGGGATGTGGAAATCATGCAGATTGATATGCCCAACGGCTTGTCGGAAGCGAATGTGATTGCGTCGTATGAGTACCCGAAAGTGATGCGGGACTTCTACAATGAAACTCAGGGCTCAAAAGGGGCCTTTGTTGTCGCGACAAACGCATCGTGGGGAATCGACCAAGCGAACCCTGCAAACTATCCCGTTTGGTGTGCATACTACGATGAGTTGGGAGCATCGGGCATCCTAAATTGTGGAGCGACCACCAACCAAAATCTCAATGTCGATGCGGTCGGTGATATGCCCACCGCGTGTAGTTCGGATTACATGGTTTCTGTTACGGCAACGAATAGCAGTGATGTCCGGACATTCAGTGGATACGGCGTTACAACCATCGACTTGGCGGCTCCTGGCGATCAGGTTTATTTGCCAAGTGGCAGCAGTGGGTATGGCAATACCAGCGGGACTTCGTTTGCGAGTCCGTGCGTTGCTGGAGCCATCGCGTTGATTTACAGTGTTCCGTGTCCTGAATTGGCCGAATTGGCGGTAAGCAATCCTCAAGGAGCTGCTGATCTTGTGCTAGGTTATCTGTATGAAGGAACAGATCTGGTTTCCAACTTGGTCACGGAAGTGGTCACGGGTGGACGATTGAACGTTGCGAATTCTGTTGAACTGGCGCTGGCGAGTTGCGGCCCGATTGAATGTGAAATTCAGGCGTTTGAAGGAGAAGCATATTGTGTGTTTGATACCACAACGAATGCGGTGAATACCATGCTGGATCTGACGGCTACATTTTCCAACTTCCTCTGTGAAGGTCAGATCTTGTGCTATCGAGATACCGCTGATACTGAATGGACCTGTGGTTTGACAGAAATGTTGGGATTGGAGTTGTCCAGTGGCAACACCGTCACGATGGGAGGCTTGAATGCCAATTCTGCCTATGAAGTGTATTTTGCTTTGGACTCATTGGTTAGTGATACCCTTTTCATTGAAACACCTGACTGTCTTGCATTGATTCCGGGCTGCATGGATGAATTGGCGAACAACTACGCTGCTGAAGCAACGATTGACGATGGTTCATGTGAGTTTCCTTGCATGGATATTGTGCTCACAATTACAACAGATTGTTGGCCTGAAGAGGTGGGCTGGAGCATCATTGATTCCAATGGAGAGGAGCTTGTTGGCGTTGCACCGGATACATATGAAGAAGAAGAAACGGATGAGGTTTGGGAAGGCTGCGTCCCGCTTGGCTGCCATACCTTATCCATCACCGACGCGTATGGAGATGGATTGAATGGGAGTGTTTGGGGGTCGTGTGAGGTTGATGGAAATTATGCGTTGACGACCGTTGAAGGAGCCGTTATCGTGTCCATGGGAGAACCGGACTTTGGTTCGGAAATCGAACATCCATTTTGTTTGCCAATCGTCGTGGGTTGCAATGAAGAGGGCGCCTGTAATTATGATGCCGAAGCGAACGCAAATGATGGGTCTTGCTTTGCTCCAGGAGATGCTTGTGATGACGGCGATGAGTTGACCATTTTGGATGTGATCGGGGAAGATTGTCTGTGCGTTGGAGTTGCTGAGGTTTTGGGCTGTTTGGATGATGAAGCGTGCAATTATTCTGAGGAAGCAAATTCAGATGATGGTTCGTGCACGTATGTGGGACAGGGTGTTATCTCTGGACCAACCGATCCAATGAGTGGAACAACACAGGCCTATGGTTATGATGGCCCCGCAGAACACGCATATGTTTGGACCGTAAGTCAAGGTGCATTTGTTGGCGCATTTGAAGGGACTGGCGTCACAGCAGTTGAGGTTCTTTGGAACGATTTGGCAGGCGGGATGAATGGCTCAATTTCGGTTTCTGAGACCGACACAACGGGATGTGAAGGAACCGTCGATATGCAGATTAATCTATTGGTTAATGGTTTGCAAGAGTTGGAAGCTATCGGCATGTCAGCTTACCCCAATCCGGTGTCAGAAACCTTATGGATTGAGTGGGATGCAAACTTCGAGGAGCTTCGGACTGTGGTGATCTTCAACGTCCAAGGAAAAGAAGTCTACAATAGCGTCATTCAATCAGCGCGCACGCCAGTGGATTGCACAGGATGGGCTGAGGGAGTGTACACTGCGCAAGTGTTTGGGTCCGCGGGCTCCACAAGCGCTTCGTTCCAGGTAGTCGTGGTGCGCTAATGACGTTGGCTCAGGCGTGAACCATACAGAGTTGCCTAGCTGATGGGGGAAGTACCCACTTCAAACCAAAAGGATCCGCCATGCGGTTCCACTCCGGTCGTGTTGGGGTGATTCCAAAGCGATTTCAAAGTCTGCTTAAACTCGGGGTGTTCGCTGACCCAAAATGCCGGAAAAAGGGGTTGGTAGCGCTCTGGATTGCTCAATAGAGCCATGGCCAACATGTACTGCTCCGAATACGCACGGTCACACATTTCTTGCGGGTAGTCCCAAGGAATGTAGATATCGTGTATTTGAACAATGACGCCGGGCTTCAGAAGAGGGAACCACTCCAAGAAGACCACTGTTGCGTCTGAGTTGGGCAGTACTCGGTGGCTGTTGTCGATGAACAAAATATCGCCGGCTTCCAACGAAAGCGCAAGGCTCTGATCAACCGACTCGAATGGAGACCGGATGATGGTCTGAGAGATTTGGTCAATGTCAGCGCGCGGAAAAGGATCGATGCTGATGATTTCTGTCTGTGGACTGTGCTGCGCCTTCGCTGCGGCAGCGACCAATGTGGAATTACCCGATCCAACTTCAAGATACCGTTTCGGCTTTCTCGTTGAGAACACACTAAAAAGTACCGCCATATCCAAGCCCCTCATAAAACCGTTGTTCCAGGCAGGTTTCAGTGCATTGGTTTCCTCATTGCGTTTCCGAATGGCCTTTAGGTCATCTGCAAATTGCAGAATTTGATTGACCTCTGTTGAGATCACATCCGATCGTTGCGAAAGGATCTTCTCCAATGGACCATGTGCACGATCCAACTCAGAAAGAAACCGCGGCTTGAAGTCTAAAGGATAGTCCAAGTGTAGAGTTTGCCACTTGGGCGATAAGAACCGGTGCCAATTTTTAATCCGAGAAAGACTTTGCGACATTGGGGCGAAGATACAATGGCAAAAAAAACCGGCGAAGAAAGGAATGTAGGAAGCAAATGGGGCTAAAGTGCAGCCTCGGAATCCCAGAGTGCTCTCAATCTGATCACCTCTTTTTGAGTCCAAGCATGTGCCTCATTTAAAAGGACTTGTCCGTCGGTTCCGGAAATGGTCTCGCCGATAGAAACGCGAACGTCAATGTGTTTTTTCCCGAAGTGCTTCCAAGCATGTGGAATGAACATCTGTTTATTGACCCAGGCGAAATCAGGATCGCGGTATTCGATGGCGATAGGGGTGATCGGAAAACCACCTTCAGCACTGATGTAAAACATGGAAGGGCGGTATTCCAATAAATCGGGACCTTTGTTCGTCGTACCCTCTGGGAAGATGACAATTCCAAATCCTTCTTGAAGTCGGAGCTTGACCTGCTCTCTTGTTTCCTTCCGGCTTTCTTTGCTTTTTCGCTGAACCCAAATGGTGTGCAGCGTACTGGCTGACCAGCCAATGATCGGCCACGACTTGCTTTCAATGCGGGCTACAAATGCAACGGGTCTTTTGGCGGGGATTAAAATGGCATCTACATAACTTCTGTGGTTGCCCATAAGAATACTGGGTTGCTCGGGCAATTCACCTTCTTGGAAGACACGGATTCCCATAAGGCGGTAAACACTTGCAATGAATTGAAGAAACAATACATGCATGGCATTGCGATCCTTTTGGGTCCTCCATTTCACCCAAACCATTCCCAGACCATAATAGGAACAGATCAAAAGGAATCCGGGAATTCGGTAAGTGGATCGAAGAAATCTAAAAATCATGGATTGCGCTTTTCATCAAGCGTCCTAAGGTAAGGGTTGAAGACCGACTGTCCCGAGCGCATGTTTGACCCACGCGAAGCGCTTGAATTTTCGGGGTGGAGAAGCCTCAACCTGGACCAATTGATGCGTTATGGGATGTATAAATTCGAGGCGATAAGCGGTCAAGAGCAAGCCGTGTCCAGCATAATGAGGCCCATTCCCATACCGGTCATCTCCAACAATTCCGTGCTGAATCGCGTACAAGTGTTTTCGAATTTGGTGTGTTCGGCCGCTTCCGGTCGTCACGCAAATTAAGCTGCCTTCACCGCGCGTAGGGATGCCTCCTGTTGCCCAACACAACGCGGCCGTGGCGGCAGATTTACTTTCCAATGAGAGATGGATTTTTAACGCTGCAGGAACTGTCCCATGGACGATGGCGAGGTAGTATTTTTTGATGCGTTCATTCTTGAAAGCCGCATTCAGCTCTTGAAGCGCTTTGGCAGTGCGTCCAAAAATGACCCATCCACTTGTGGCAAAATCAAGACGATGAGCCGGTTCAGGGTGTCCTAAGGAATCCGCTAAAACTCCGCTTGTTGCCCAGGTTGCCACTTGCGCGCGAAGGGAATTCTGGTGGTTTCCGCTGGTGTGGAGGCCAGCAGGCTTCCACACGACAAGAATGGCTTCATCCTCAAATCCAATGTGCAACGGAACCGGAATCTTTACGGCTTGGATTTGTCTTGCCTGAAGCAATGTGACCCGGTCTCCATTGTGGACCCAGTCGCCTGTTTTCCCAACGACGTCATTCAGTAAGACCCTTCCACGCTCAATGGCTTTTTTACAGCCCTTCTTGCTCGAAATCCAATCTCCCGCCAATGATGGAAGTGCATCTTGCAACCTCACCTCTTCCGGAAGGTTTGCCACGGTATAGTGAGCCAAAGGCGCTCCAAGGTTCATGGAGTTCCGAGTCCCATTGCGTCGAACATGAAGGCCCATTTGTCGGCCTGTTCGTCGATTATTTTTGAGGTTGGTTTGCCAGCCCCATGGCCGGCATTTCGATCGATCCGGATGAGTACCGGACGTTCACCAATGTGGCATGCTTGAAGCCGCGCTGCGAATTTGAAGGAATGGGCGGGTACGACACGGTCGTCGTGATCTGCAGTAGAAACCATGGTAGCAGGATAAGCTGTTCCCGGCTCCAAGTTGTGGTACGGCGAATACCCCGCCAAATTCAAGAAGTCAGCTTTGGAGCTATCAGCGCATCCGTATTCCGGAATCCAACCCCAACCAATGGTGAACTTGTGGTAACGCAACATGTCCATAACGCCCACTGCGGGGAAGGCAACGGCGGCCAATTCAGGCCGCTGTGTCATGGTCGCTCCGACGAGCAGTCCACCGTTGGACCCTCCCGCAATAGCGAGTCGTTCAGTTGAAGTGTATCCTTCTGATATGAGGTATTCACCGGCAGCAATGAAATCGTCAAAAACGTTTTGTTTTTGAAGCAACATGCCGGCCTCGTGCCAATCTTCTCCGAATTCTCCACCACCGCGCAAGTTGGGCATCGCATACACCCCGCCTCGCTCTAAAAGAAGCAATAAGGAGGGACTGAAGCTGGGGGTCAAACTGATATTAAACCCTCCATAGGCGTAAAGGTATGTTGGACGTTCGCCATCCTTTACCAGGTCTTTTTTGTGCACGATGAACATGGGGATGGAGGTGCCGTCTGCCGATGGGTACCACGCTTGGTATGCTGTATAGTCTTCTGGATTGAAATCAACCGATGGAGCCGCAAACAACTCAGACTCTTCTGATGTCATATCATACCGATAAATAGACGTCGGTTGTGTAAAGGACGTGTAGGCATAGAAGGTCTCGGTAGCTTCGGTTTTTCCTCCAAAGCCTCCAATGGAACCTGCCAGTCCGGGAAGTTTGATTTCGCGAGCGTTTGTTCCATCTATGTTGTACCGAACGACAGCGTTGCACGCATTGCGCAAATAGGTCGCGAACAACTGCCCACCCGTACTATTGACCGATTCAAGCAGGTGTTCTGATTCGGGGATTATTTCGGTCCAGCGATCTGCTTTTTGAGAATCGATACCAATCAATCGGTATTTCGGGGCGTCTTGGTCCGTCAAGACTAGAAATTGTCCGTTGGTGTGATCGATCAGTGAACTGCGCGTATCGAAGCCACCAATGACTTCAACCCACGGGGCATTCTCTATTTCCAGCGATCGCACATGGATGCTGTTGCCATCAGTTCCCGTCGATGTACTCAACACAAGGAACTTTTGATCCTCCGTTGCATAAGCAAAATGGTACCGGTTGGGCTCTTCGTCATTTCTAAAAATCAAACGGTCTGCAGATTGATCTGTTCCGATTTGATGATAGTAAACGCTGTGGTACGTGTTTTCGGCACTGTATTCACTTCCGTCAGGCTCAGGATATCGGCTGTAATAGAAACCGTTTCCTGCCCAGCTCGTGCCAGAAAATTTCACCCAGTTCAGAATTTCCCCTGTTGATTCTCCTGAATTCAAATCATACAAGTGGATTTCTTGCCAATCAGAGCCTGCGCTACTCTGAATCACCGTGACCCAGCGTTCGTCCTCTGAAGCACTTCCTAAGCTTGCTGTCACGGTGCCGTCGTTGCTCAGGAGATTTGGATCCAGAAACAAGGCATCAGTTCCATTCAATGTTTCGCGGACATACCAAACACTTTGGTTTTGCAGACCGTCATTTTTTGAAATGAAATACCGTCCACCCATTTTTCGCGGCACACCGATTTTCTCATAATTGAACAAGGCCTCAAATCTGCTGCGTAATTCGGCCCGCAAGGGGATGGAATCCAAGTGGCTACGCGTCAACGCATTTTGGGCATCGACCCATTCTGAAGTCTCACTTGCTCGATCGTCTTCGAGCCAGCGATACGGATCAGCCACTTCAGTTTCCCAAAGGGTGTCAACAACGGGTTCTGCGCGGGATGTCGGATACTTAAAATTCGAAGGCATGTTGGTTGAATGAGAAGATTGACATCCTTGCCAAACAGCGGATGTTGTTGCAATGCACATAAATGCAACGCCGACAAGTGAAGTGCGTAAATGCATGGGAGAGAGATTCTATTTCCTCCAAAAATACCGCGACATTTGACAAAAAAATGAGCGATATGGGAAGTCATGATATCGAGTATCAAATTTTCGGTGATGATATGCAAACGGTTGAAGTTGAATTGGATCCATCTGAAACGGTTGTAGCGGAGGCTGGCGCCATGAATTGGATGGAGTCGGACATTCAATTTGACACGAAAATGGGGGATGGTTCATCAGCTTCGAACGGGTTTTTAAACGGCTTGCTACAAGTCGGCAAGCGTGTTTTAACGGGGGAATCAATCTTCATGACTCATTTCACGAACCAGGGTCATGTCAAACGACGTGTTGCTTTTTCAGCGCCCTATCCAGGAAAAATAATGGCCATTCATTTGGGTGAGATGGGAGGGCAGATAACCTGTCAAAAGGACGCCTTTCTATGCGCGGCAAAGGGGACTGAGCTCAGCATTGCATTGACAAGAAAATTGGGAGCTGGGTTTTTTGGTGGTGAAGGCTTTATTCTTCAGAAATTAAAAGGAGACGGTTTGGCGTTTCTTCATGCCGGCGGCACCGTCGTGAAAAAACAATTGAATGGGGAAACCATTCGGGTAGACAGCGGTTGCATCGTTGGTTTCTCAGGTGCGATCGAATACAGCGTTGCGCAGGCGGGCGGCTTAAAGTCTATGTTTTTTGGTGGTGAAGGCTTGTTTCTTGCTTCGTTAAGTGGAACGGGGACCATCTGGTTGCAATCACTGCCGTTTAGTCGTTTGGCGGATCGCGTGTTGGCACATGCTCCTTCGAACCGGGGGAAATCCAAAGGAGAAAACTCTCCCCTTGGTACGTTTGGAAGGATGCTTGATGGTCACAATTGATTCAGAACGAATTGGAATCCGTCAGGAATCCTTATCTTCGTGTTGGATCTAACCAATTTGAAGATTTACAATCAATCTTTCTTGAGTGAAAGTTTACTTGAGATTTATCTAACATTTTTCTATTAAAGGATGAAATTATTCGTCGCCAAACTGAATCGAGATGTTCAGGACGAGGACCTCGTTGAGTTGTTTTCCCAACATGGGGAAGTAGCATACGCTCGAGTTGTCACAGATCGAGATACCGGTCAATCTAAATGTTTTGGCTTTGTTCAAATGCGGGATGCTGATGGTGGCAAGAAGGCCATTGACGCATTGAACGGCAATGAATTTATGCGGTTTAACATGGTTGTGAAAGAAGCGGAAGAGCGTCCTCGTGGAGAGCGTCCAGCTTCAGGAGGGTCGGGAGGTTCAGGTGCAGGACGACCTGCAACAGGACGACCGTCAACCCCTTCTACAGGAGGTGGCTTGCGTTCCGATCGAACCGCCAATCCGGGTGAGTTTAGCCGGCATGACCGCCCTGATAATGCGCCACCAAAAGCGTCTGTCGGTGCGGGAAAGAAAACAGATAAGAAGCCCAATAGGGATATTTATCAAGATGGCCCCCGCCAGCCAAAGATGAAACGGGACCGTCCTAAAAATGCAGATTGGCTGGACGGCTTGGATGACGAAGAATAGGCGAAAGCTGTATTGACATATATGAAAAAGGGAGTCTCTAGGGACTCCCTTTTTTGTGCCCAAAAAAGGGAGCGAAGAGGAAGGTGTGGAGGGCTAAAGCATGAATATTTCGCTAACACCTGTAAATAATTAGACGCTAAAAAGCGGCTATTTATCGATTATAATCTAGTTAGTGTCGAGTGGTATAGAGTTTTTCGCTATATTTACGATGCCATAAACCATCACGAAAATGAGTCGTTTTCTACTGCTTTGCGCCGGAATCATGTTTTCCGGACTCACTTTTGGTCAGTATTCATTGACTGTTTCGGAGTATTCAATAGACTATGAGTCTGATGAAACTACCTACCGAATACACGTTGATTTGATCAATACTGATGACTTCCTTAGTTCTGTCTACGGAAATGAATCTGATCCTTTTTCGCTTTCTACAGGCGGAGTAGGCTTTTTTAATAGTCAATTTGGTTCCACCACAGCAGGTGGAATCAACCCGGCCTTCCTGACGTTCTTCCCTGAACTCGCTGCGGATAGCTGGGTTTCGATTGGATTGGAATCGACTCCTTCGGGTGACGAAGCTCCAATCAGCACGGTAGAGAGTGGAGAACAACCTTGGGTTGGTGCTTTCGCTTTTGGTTCTGAAATTGACGGCCAAGACATTTCCATGAGTGACCAGACAGGTGGCGCATGGTATGTGCTCAATGGTTCTCCCAATGGATTGCCGGATGATAACAGTCAGGTTTTGGTGATGCAAATCACGACTGCGGGTACCGTTTCAGGAACGTTCAACATTCAGATTTTTGAGAATGGAGATGGCACGACGGACATTCGTAAGCACATTTCTTTTGACGGAATAGGAACCTTCTATGATCCTTCGGATGATACGGGTGGACCTGATCCCGTTCTTGGTTGTACGGATGCTTTGGCTTGCAACTACGATGCGGCAGCCACGGAAGACAATGGATCTTGTGCTGAATTGGACGAATGTGAAGTGTGTGGCGGCGACGGCATTGCTGAAGGCGACTGCGATTGTGATGGCAACGGACCGGCTGCTGGCTACGACTGTGATGGCGTATGCTTGAATGATGCTGACGGCGATGGTACGTGTGATGAATTTGAAACGAGCGGATGTACGGATGCAGAAGCTTGTAATTACGATTCAACAGCTACAGATGATGACGGCTCTTGCGCTGTTATAGATGAGTGCGGTGTATGTGGTGGCGACGGCATTGCTGAAGGCGACTGCGACTGCGACGGCAACGTATTGGACGAGTGCGGTGTATGTGGTGGCGACGGCATTGCTGAGGGCGACTGCGACTGCGATGGCAACGTATTGGACGAGTGCGGTGTATGTGGCGGCGACGGCATTGCTGAAGGCGACTGCGACTGCGATGGCAACGCATTGGATGCCTTGGGTGTTTGCGGCGGAGCCTGTGCTTTCGATGCCAACGGCAACGGCGTTTGTGATGATTTAGAATTGGCCGGTTGCACGGATACTGCAGCCTGCAATTATGATGCAGCTGCTACAGAAGAAGATGGATCATGTGATTTCTGTTCTTGTGGTGATGCTGCTGGCATGCCGAGCATGGCGTATACCTTAACGGTAGAAGCTTATGCTGATGCATCTGATGGCATGACGACGTACCGTGCGTATGTCGATTTGGTCAATGCAGATGACTTTTTGAGCTCGATCTATGGAAATGAAGACACTCCGTTTGCACTTTCATCAGAGCTAGGATTCTTCAACAGCAGCTTCGGATCGACGACAGCTGGAGGAATCAACCCTGCATTTTTGACATTTTTCCCTGAATTGGCAGAAGATAGCTGGGTAACCATCGGTATTGAATCTACGCCAACAGGCAGTGAAGCTCCGATTAGCACGGTTGAGAGTGGTGATCAACCTTGGGTCGGTGCATTTGCATTTGGCTCAGCGATTGATGGCCAGGACATCGTTATGAATGACCAGACGGGTGGCGCTTGGTATGTTTTGAATGGCTCTCCGAACGGTTTACCTATTAATGACCGCGTATTGGTCATGCAAATGACAACTGGAGGAACCTTCTCAGGAACGTTTAACGCTCAGGTTTTCGGAAACGGAGACGGTGTCAACGATATCCGCAAGACGTTCTCCTTTGATGGAGTCGGCACATTCGCTGCAGAAGGCGATGGTGGCGGAGGAACTGGCGGCAATGCATGTGGTTGTACGGATGAAGCGGCATCGAATTACGATGACAGTGCAGCGTATGACGACGGCAGTTGTGAATATGCTGTACCTGGATGTACAGATGCTACGGCTTGCAACTTTAATGCAGACGCAACAGCAGACGATGGCTCATGTTTGGAGCTGGATGCATGTGGAGTGTGTGGTGGCGACGGCATTGCTGAAGGCGCGTGCGACTGTGACGGCAACGTATTGGACGAATGTGGAGTGTGCGGTGGCGACGGCATCGCTGAGGGCGACTGCGACTGTGATGGAAACGGACCAGCTGCT
>Ga0209631_10000102_pt1 | contig 107893 bp, 105 predicted proteins | sample COG_08_FD_184752 | JGI IMG/M metagenome (GOLD analysis project Ga0209631, IMG submission 184752) | Pelagic Microbial community sample from North Sea - COGITO 998_met_08 (SPAdes) (version 2) | ecosystem: Environmental > Aquatic > Marine > Neritic zone/Coastal water | place: Helgoland, sampling...
CAGCCCGCCCGGCTGATTGGCCAGAGCAGCGACGGCAGCCATAGTGTATTCGCGCGCTGGCGAGAATCGGCGCCGCCATGCCTTTGGCAACGCACGCAACATCGCCTCAACTTTTTCGCTCAGCATGCCGGGGACGAGACGATCGAAATGTGCCTCAACAAGACGCGGCAGTAACGCGACCGGCACCGTGATCGTCACGCCGTCTCGCTCGCTGCCGGGCTCGAAAGTGTAAGTGAGCTGACAATTACTGCCGGCGATCGGCAGGGTGTCAGGAAACAAAAACGCGGGCACGTTGTCGAGCGCCTGGGTCGTCGCATCAGTCTCACTCATATACAGGGCGTCGGCCGCCGCAGGCACAGCACGCAAAGTGCGCATGAGCGCTTTACGCGTAGTGATTTGAGATGCGATTCGGTCGTCGTAGAAAGTGTGCAGACGCGCTCCGGGAGCGAGCAAATCGCGGCGTCTGGCCCGCGCTTCGAGGGCTTGGATACGGGCGACCAGAGCGTGATTGTGGCGTAGAAAATCGACGTCTTCGCCAAGTTCCCCCGCCAGCAGTCCAACCTCGATCAAAAGTTCGCGCGCCGCTGCTTCATCAACCCGAGCCAAATCAATTTGCCGGGACGTATTGATGACGAGTCCAAACAGACGCTGGATCTCGGTTACGCGCGCGCAGCCACGACGCGCATCCCAGTGCGGCGCCTCGTAGGTGCGTTTGATCAAGTGCCCGGCGACCTGATCGAGCCAGTGCGGATCGATGCGCGCGGCGAGACGTGCGTAGGGTCTCCCGGTCTCGACAATTTCGCCGACCAGCAACCATTTCGCGGCGCGCCGATACAAAACGGAAGACGGATGCAGCGCAAACGTTGCATTGCGACAGCCGAGGTAGTGGTCGCCCTGCCATTCGCCAACATAGCTCGGAAAGCCACTCGCTAAAGCACAGTGGATGGCCTTGAAGGACGCGGGCTCGGTGTTGACCACCCACCCTTCGGCAGTGACTCGTTTACGCAGGTACGTGTGCAGCTGAATCCACTCCTGTACGCGGGAGGTGGACAGAAACAAACGCCGGCAGCGGCGGCGCTGTCGCTGATAGGGCAATTTCGCCAGTTCAGCGGCAGTATCCCAGGCATTCACAAACCACAAAAAATCCGAGCGCTTGTCAGCAAACTGGGCATGCGCGCGATCGGCCAGATCGCGAACTTCGTGCGGGCGGTCACGCGGGTCGGCGATGCTGAGCGCGGCAATAATAATCAGGATTTCGGATAAGCAATCACGTTCTGCTGCGCTGACCAGCACTCGCGCCAAACGCGGGTCGATGGGGTAGCCGGAAAGCTTCGTGCCGATGGGTGTCAAGGCACGCCCGCTGTCCAGGGCGCCGAGCTCCTGCAGCACCGTATATCCATCTTTGAGCATCCGCTCGGGAGGACGCTCGGCAAACGGAAAATCGTCAACGCTAGCGATACCCATCGCTTTCAAACGCAATATCACACCTGCCAGATTGGTGCGCAGAATCTCAGGTTCGACACTGCTTCGCCTGGCGTTGTAGTCCGCCTCGTCGTACAGACGAATACAAATACCCGGCGCCTCGCGTCCACAGCGACCGGTACGTTGGTCAGCGTTTGCGCGAGCGATCTTCTCTATGGGCAACTGCTGTAACTTGCGGCGCGGACTATAGCGACTCACACGCGCCAATCCACTGTCGATTACATGACGAACGCGTGGCACGGTCAGCGAAGTTTCGGCAACATTGGTTGCCAGAATGATGCGACGCTGTGCACCCGGTTGGAAAATCTTCGTCTGTCGCATCACGTTCAGACGTGCGTAAAGACTCAGGACTTCGGTTTCTGCGAACGCTGCACGACTGATTGCCGCGTGCGCCTCGCGGATTTCGCGCTCACCCGGCAAAAAAACCAGCACATCACCATGCTGTTCGGCGTCAAGTTCACGCACCGCTTCGACCAGCGCCGCGTTCAGGTCGCGGTCTTCATCGCTTTCGTCGATCGGCCGATAACGGACATCGATCGGGAAACTGCGCCCTTCAATAGAGAAACTAACGCAGTCGTCATAGAAGCTGGTGAAGGTCTCGATGTCCAGGGTAGCCGAGGTGATGAGCACCTTCAGGTCGGGCCTGCGGGCAAGCACACGTTTTAGATGACCGAGCAGAAAATCGATGTTGAGAGTCCGCTCGTGAACTTCATCAATAATCAGAGTGTCGTATTGCTCAAGCCACGGGTCGCGGTCAATCTCATTCAGCAAAATGCCATCCGTCATGACTTTGACGCGCGTATGCGGGGCAAGGTTGTCATCGAAGCGAACGCAGTGGCCGACCAGGGTGCCGTTATCAGTCCGGGTTTCTTCTGCAATGCGTCTGGCGATGGCCCGCGCCGCAATGCGGCGCGGTTGAGTGTGACCGATTCGCCCGTCGACGCCGCGCCCTGCTGCGAGACACAGTTTTGGCAGCTGCGTCGACTTACCACTACCCGTCGCGCCGCTGACCACGAGCACTTGATGTCGCTCAAGGAGTTCCTGCAATTGGGCAACGTGTGCCGAGACCGGCAACGTGTCAGGAAATTCGAGATGTGGCACGAGTGCTGCCCGCCTTTGCCGAATGTCCGTCGAGTGCTCGCACTGGTACTGCAGTCGCTGCGCACGTGCCATACACACCTTCAGCGAAGACGGGTCCACCGCGAGGCGGCGGGCCTGGCGCCGGAGTTGTTTCAGCTTGCGCGCAATACGGCGACGATCGCCGAGCAGACAGATTTCGATCAGGCCTTCGACCGCGTGCAATGCACTTTCCAGCGACTGGATCTGCTCTTCGACTAAAACGCCTTGGGTAGTACTCACGAAAGCATCCCTGACGCTGCTGTTAGCGGCAGCCAATACAGTGCAAGCGCGGTGATAACCAGAATCGCAATCAGGTTAATGAATATCCCCGCGCGCGCCATGGCCACAACAGAAATGCGCCCGGAAGAAAATACAATAGCGTTCGGTGGGGTCGCCACCGGCATCATAAAGGCACAGCTTGCCGCAAGCGCCGTCACGACGACGAGCGCGAAGGGATCGAGATCAAGAGCTACAGCCGCGGCGGCAAGAATAGGCGCGAGGGTGGTGGTGGTCGCGGTATTGCTGGTCAGCTCAGTCAAAAACACCACCGTCGCAACAATCGTACCGAGCGTCATCCAGAGCGGGACATCGCGCAGCGATACTAATTGAGCACCGAGAAATTTGTCTGCGCCGGTGGCGCTAACCGTGGCAGCGAGCGCCAGTCCCCCACCAAACAGAATAAGCGTCCCGAATGGAAGCTTGCTGGTATCAGACCAAGTCAACAGACGCCGGTTGACGTCTTGTGCTGCGCCGGCTGGGATCAGAAACAAGGCAATCCCGGCGAGCATCGCGATACCCGTGTCGGTGAGCCCGGCGAACGGCGCAAGGCCGTTGAAATCAATTCCCGTCAGCCACGAGCGACTGAGCCACGCGACAACACTCAGAAAAAACACCAACGCAACCCGACGGGCGCCGGGTTGCAGGTCGGACCACGCCACAGTGTCCGTTGGCGACGAGCCAACCCGTTGCCTCAAATGGGACACGGGTGCGATGTAGCGAGTCAACACGAACCAACTCAGCGGCAACATCACGACGCTGACCGGCAGTGCGAGGACCATCCATTGGCGAAAATCCACCTCGATTCCGAACCGTTCCACCAGGAATGAGGCAACAAACAAGTTCGGCGGCGATCCTATCAGTGTCGCGGTGCCTCCGATCGAGGCTGCGTAGGCCACGCCCAATAAGACGCAGCGCGCGAAGTTATCGGCCGAATCCTTGGCCATCCGCTTATCCATATCCGCAATCAGGCTGAGTGCGATGGGCAACATCATAATGGCGGTCGCGGTGTTGGACAGCCACATACTGGCGAACGCCGAGATCAGCATCAGCCCACCCACCAACCGACACGCGCTATCGCCGGCACGCGCCACAACGTGTGTGGCCATCCACACGTGCAGGCGCCATTTTTCGATCGCGATGGATATCAGAAAGCCGCCGAAAAACAGAAATATCAGCGGGTGGGCATACGCTGACGAGACGATTTTGATGCTGTTCAGCCCGAACAGGGGAAATAACGCGATCGGAAGAAGCGCGGTGACGACAACATCAACCGCCTCGGTCAGCCACCACAGTGCCATCCAGGTGGTCATGGCAAGGGTCAGTCGTGCGTCGACATTCAGTGCGACTATCTCAATGCTGCTGATTGCATAGTGCTCGGGCAGCAATAAAAACATCGCCAGCCCTGCTGACGGTCCGCCGACAATCGAAACCTCACGCAATCGCATCATGATCGGCTATCGCCTGGCGCGGCATCCACTCGCCTGCTTGGTCTGGGTGTCCCAGAGTATAACGACACCCGGCAGCGTCGAACGGGGCGTTGGCAAAATTACTTCTTTATGCCCAATCGTGCTGTTAACATGACCTTACAGCTGATCCTTCAGACATTTAGAGCTTCGAGAAACGCCCCGTGTCAACATTGAGTTTCGATATCTTCGGTTCGCAAATCGATGGCGCGCGGGACTATCAGGAAGACGCCTTTCTGATCACCCATCTGGGCGACTCGGACGGCGACAATTCAGGTTCCATGGTCATCGTTGCCGATGGCATGGGCGGCCACGCCGCAGGGAATGTCGCCAGTAATATGGCTGTGCAGACATTCAACCGGCATCTCTCGAAGAATTTTCCCAACGACAATGTAGCCAACATTCTTTACGAAGCGGTGCTGCAGGCTAACGGCTCGATCACGGCCACGGTCGCCGAAACTGCCGCTCTGAAAGGGATGGGCTGTACCTTGGTCGCCTGCGTAATAGAAGGTGAGGACCTGCGCTGGGTCAGCGTCGGCGACAGCCACTTATACCTGTTGCGCGATGGCGAAATCACCAAGAAAAACGCCGACCACAGCTATGGCGGCTTTCTCGACCGCATGGCAGAGGCAGGGACGCCGGTTGAAGCCGAAGCCGGCTTTTCGCGCAATATGCTCATGAGCGCCCTGACCGGAGACGATATTGCAGAGATCGATTGCCCGGAAGAATCGCTGACCCTGGAGCCCGGCGACCGGGTCATCCTCGCCAGCGACGGGCTCGACACCCTGACCGGGGAGCAAGTGATTGAGATTTGCAGTGGTGCCGATGTAGTCAAAGAGTGCGCTGAAGCGCTCTTGCAGGGCGTCACAGATGCTGGCGCGCCGCGCCAGGACAACACGACCGTTATCTGCATTGACGTGATCGAAAAGCTCGAAGCAGCGCCGGCCGTTCCCGAACCGCCCCCGCTGGCTGTGCCCGATCCGAACGCGACACAAAGACGCGACGCCTACGTCGAAGCAGAACCCGCCCGCGAGGTCGACAACGACCCGCCCAAAAAGAGCGTCATGCCCCTGGTCGCCGCTGCAGTACTCGGTTTGGCAGTGCTCGGCGGCGGTGGCTTTTGGTATATGAACCAAGGTGCTGATCCGCAGCAAACCCGTGGCAATGATTACGAAATCGAATACGAACAAGACGCGATCGACGCTGACGTCGTCGAACTGGAGGCGGTTGAGGAAGAAACTGTCAGTGCTGGCGAAGTCGCGCCCGCGGCCCGTCCGGCACCGGTTCCTGCAGGCCTTAGTGGCGAATTCCGCGATAACCTGAAAGGTGGCGGCAAGAGCCCTCAGATGGTCTGGATACCGGCCGGTAACTTCAAGATGGGTAGTCGCAAAGTCACCAGCGACCCCGACGAACACCCGCAGCATGACGTTGCTGTGGCGCAGTTCGCAATTGCTATCAACGAAGTGAGTGTTGCGGACTATACGCGCTTCGCCAATGCGACCGGGACCAAATTACCCAATCTCGGTGCGGCAAGTGGATCGGACCCGGAGAATTTCCCGGTCTATTACGTCTCCTGGAATAACGCCCTCGCCTACACCAAATGGCTGTCCGATCAATCCGGGGAAAACTACCAATTGCCGAGTGAAGCGCAGTGGGAATACGCGGCTCGCGCCGGTTCTCAGGACGCTTATTGGTGGGGTCGCAAGCTAGGCCGAGGCAACGCCCATTGTTTTAACTGCGACACGGGCCTCGACCCCCGTAAGCCGACTGCGGTTGGCCGCTTCAATGCGAACAAGTTTGGCCTGTTCGACACGTCCGGGAATGTCCAGGAGTGGGTCTACGATTGCTATCACAAAAACCACGACGGTGCGCCGACCGACGGTTCGGTCTTCGAGGGCGGCGACTGCACCGTGCGCGTGCTCAAAGGTGGCGGCTATAGCAGCGGTCCCGAAGAGTTGCGACCTGCGGCGCGCGACAAATTTCGCTTCGACAAGGGTAACGATCAAACTGGCATTCGCGTTTTACGGCTGCCCTAGCGGCAGCGCGATGGGCCAGGATTACACGATTTCTGGTCGCTGCCTCACAACGACCGGTGCGGTGAATTTCATCGCGATACCAGCACCGCTTAGCCGCGTGCGGCCCCAACTCCGTAACTGACGCGGACTTCGACACAAGTAATCATGGTAATCATCACCGGCCAGTGTCACTGCGGGAACATCGACTACCAACTCCGCTGGCCAACACCGGCCCACGCGCTACGTGGTCGCGCTTGTGGCTGCGGATACTGCCAGCGACAAGGCGCAGTGTGGACGTCTGATCCGAACGCGCACCTGGACGTGATAATCAAGCAAGCTGCGCAGGTCAGTCACTATCATTTTGGTCACAGCACTGCGACTTTCCACTTGTGTGCGATTTGCGGCATCGTGCCGTTTGCCAGTTCCGAATCCGGCCATCACTTGGCCGCTGTAACCAACATCAACACGTTCACCAGCCTCGAGCCGCGTGCCGTGCAACACGAACCAAGCGATTTCGAGGGCGAGACATCGCAGGCCCGCCTTGCGCGGCGTCGGCGTAATTGGACACCACTGCGGATCAGTGCCGCCCAGTGAACGAACGTGCATTCGCCAGCGATAACGCCTCTGGGGTCCACCCGCGTGTCCTCGCCGCGATCGCGGCCGCGAATCAGGGGCACACACCGGCGTACGGCGACGACCCCTGGACGGCCCGGGCCAGCGCCGCGCTGTGTGAGGCATTCAATAGTGACGCTGAAGTACTGTTCTGTTTCGGCGGAACGGGTGCAAATGTGATCAGTCTGGCCGCCGTAACCCGCCCGCATGAGGCGGTTCTGTGCGCCGACAGCGCGCACGTGTGGTCGAGTGAATGCGCCGCTCCAGAACGATTCCTGGGCGGTAAACTAATCCCGATCGCGCATCAGTTCGGCAAAATATCGAGCGCCGAGATTACACCGTATCTGGGCCCCGGACGCGGCGTTCATCACACCCGACCCCGCGTTGTAACCGTCACCCAGCCGACTGAATATGGTGTGTTATACAGTCGCGAGGAGCTCCGCGAACTGGCCGATTTCGTCCACCAACACGGCTTGTTGCTACATGTCGATGGGGCACGTTTCGCGAACGCCGCCGCCGCCCTGGGCTGTACTCTCGCCGAGCTCGGTCCGGAATGCGGCGTTGATATTCTCTCGTTCGGCGGCACGAAAAACGGCTTGCTGGGTGGCGAAGCAGTGCTAATTTTCAATCGCGCTGCGACGCTCCATGCCGACTACACGCGCAAGCAGGCGATGCAATTAGCATCGAAGATGCGCTTTATCTCTGCACAGTTTCTTGCCTATCTGGAGGACGAGCTGTGGCGAACGCTGGCATCCCAGGCCAACCAGATGGCGAGCCTGCTCGTGACACACTGTACTGACATTGATGGCCTGGATTTCATCTGCCCGGTTGACTGCAACATGCTGTTTCCCCGGTTGCCGCAACCTGTGATCACCGAACTACAAAAATCCTTTTACTTCTATACCTGGGATGAACAGGAATCAATTGCGCGTTGGATAACTTCCTTCGATACCACCGAGACCGATGTGCTCGAACTATCTTCGGCGGTGGCGAGAATAATCAGCGCACTTGGCCACTGAGCAACACCCGCACTGCAGAAACCGCCAGCTTCTTATCTATTCATCGTAACGGTCGAAAGTTGCAGGAGTGCAACGACCTCGAATCGAGTCCAGTGTGGCGCTGGCCCAGTTGCAGAAAACAGCGAGACACCCGTTGTACACGGTCTATTCGCTCTCGCCCGCGTCATGCGTGAAGGTCGTTTTCGCCACGCAAGGTTCATCAAAAAGCTGGTGCTACAATCGTGATGGCCAGTGCAAACGGATCCTCATCCGTCTGCTAAGCCGAGCACCGATAACCAGGAGGGAGCGCACATGTATCCAGCCCTGATCGAGGAATATGTTCGACCGCAATCTGTCGCAGACGCACTTGCCGCAATAGCGCGCTACGAGGCCGGCGACGCGATCTTCCTGGCTGGCGGCCAGAGTGCGATGCAAGCTATGAAATCGCGCATGCTGCGGCCGCAATGCGTCGTCGATTTGCAAGCAATCAGCGAACTTAAAGGTATTGTCAGCGACGCCTCGGGCGTGCGCATTGGGGCAATGACGCGCTACGTCGAGATTGCTGCAAGCGCAGAACTGCAAGGTGGTTTCGCGGCGCTTGGCGATGCGGCGCGCCGGGTCGGCGATCGACAGGTGCGCAATCGCGGCACGATTGGTGGCAGCGTGTGCTGGAACTATGCTGCTTCATGCACGCCTGCAGTCGTTTTGGGTCTGCAAGGCCAACTCAGACTCACGTCCGGCGATGGCGCCTCGCGGAGCGTGGCTGCAGATGACTTTTTCTTAGGGCCACTTGAGACCGCTCGTAACGACGACGAAATACTCCTTAGCGTCGAGTGGCCACTGTTTGTCGAACGCTCAGGCAGTGCCTACGCGAAATGGGGCCTGGTCACAGACGCACTGCCTGTAATCGGCGTGTGTGTACGGGTTTCTCTCGACGCTGACGGGCGCTGTGAATCTGCACGGGTGGTGTTGTCTGGCCTGGCCAATGGCGCAACGCACGTTGCAGCCGGTGACAGCCTGTTACTTGGCTGTGATGGTGACGCAGATGCAATCGAAGCTGCGCTGAAACGTATTGCACAAGACACCGACACCCATTCCGACATGTCTGCGGATGCAGATTATCGCCGCCAATTGATTGTCTCGATCGGCCGTGACGTGACCGCCACGGCATTCAGACGCGCGCGTGGCGAAGCATAAGAACCGACACGGAGCATTGGCATGATCAACATCAAGCTCACTGTTAACGGCGAAGTCTTTGAGGACACCGTCACCGAGCGCATGCTGCTGGTCGACTATCTGCGCGACCAGCTAACGCTAACCGGGACCCACGTTGGTTGCACCTACGAAGGCGTATGCGGCGCCTGTACGGTGCATCTGGATGGCGAGGCAGTGAAGAGCTGTTTGTTGTTGGCTGCGCAGGCCGACGGCCATGAAATCACCACCGTTGAAGGTCTTGCCAACGGCGGCCCACTCTCCGCGCTGCAGCAATCGTTCAGTGACGAGCACGGTCTGCAATGTGGTTTTTGTACGCCGGGAATACTCATGAACATGAGCGAGTTTCTTACGCTTAATCCTGACCCCACTGACGACGAGATACGCCACGGTCTGATTGGCAACCTGTGTCGATGCACGGGCTACGTACAGATCGTCAAAGCGGTACGCAATGCTGCCCGCGCCATGCGCGAGACCAGTTAGGAGGGGCATATGGCTACCACGGAAGTTGAACACAGTAAGGACTGGCTGGGCGCGCGACTGGCCCGTAAGGAGGATCAACGCCTGCTCGCCGGCGACGGCCGCTACCTGGCTGACATCGTCCTGCCGGGAACTTTGCACGCGGTGTTCGTGCGTAGTGAATATGCGCACGCACGCATCCTCGAGATAGATTCCAGCGAAGCCCGGGCGATGACCGGCGTGGTTGCGATTTACACCGGCGCCGACATTAAGGACGTCATCAAGTCCATGCCACAGCCAGTACTGCTGCCAAATTTACCCGCGCGATACCCAACCTTCTGGCCGCTCGCGATCGATACCGTCAAGTTCCACGGCGAACCTGTCGCGTTGGTTATCGCACGTGATAAATATGTCGCTGAAGATGCTGCGGAAAGTGTCTTCGTAGACTACGAAGAGCTCGAGCCGATCCTCGATCCAGAACGCGCACTGGAAGCGGACTGCGCGCATGTGCACGAGGGCGACGGCGGCAACGAGATTTTCGCGATGTCGTTTTGTGGTGGCGAAACGGAGCAGGAGAAACAGGCGAACAATGAGGAAGTTGAGAAGATATTCGAGCATGCTGCGTACACCGTCAAAGAACGCTTTCGGGTCCAGCGAACAGGCATCACACCCATGGAGCCGCGCGGTGTGTTGTGCGAGTGGAACGACTCTGACGGCCTGACAGCTTATATCACCACCCAGCGGCCGCACATCGACCGCCTCGCTCTGATCGACATTCTGGATATCTCAGCTGAGAAAGTACGCGTCATTGCGCCGCGCGATCAAGGTGGCGGATTTGGCGTTAAGGCACCGTTTTACCGCGAGAACCTCATCATTGCGCACGCTGCACGCGAACTGAAGCGACCCGTGCGCTGGATTGAGTCTCGCTATGAAAGTCTGATGAATGTCGGCCAGGAACGCGACCAGATCAACACCCTCGAAATTGCCGCAAACGAAAACGGCAAACTGCTGGCAGTACGCAACCATTGCATCACCGACAATGGCGTTGGCACGACTGGCGTCTACTGGGGTTTCGTGATGCCCTTCCTCGGCAACGTCGAGTTGCCGAATGCCTATACCTGGGACAAGGGTGACGTGCGCTTGCAGGTCGCAACGACCAACAAGGCCTGCCTGACGCCATCGCGGGCATTCGGCCACTTTCCGATTCGCTTTGCCCTCGAGCGTGCCATTGACATGATTGCTCACAAAATGGCGATTGAGCCAAGCACCCTGCGCCGGCAAAACCTGATCCCTTCCTTGCCCTACACGTCTGTCACCAATGAGTACTACGACTCCGGCGATTTCCTCAAGGTCTGGGATAACTTGATGGATCAAGCCGATTTGAGCAGCTTTCGCGCCGAACAGGCGCGCGCGCGCGAAGCCGGGCGTTACCTTGGCATCGGTTTTGCGTGTGGCGTTGAATTGTCCGGCGTCGCGTCAGAACAACTGGTCCCGATGGAGAACCAGCCGGGCTATGGCGCGGCGACCGTCCGGCTCGATCCACGCGGCAAGGTGCTGGTCTTCGGAGGCGACGCGCCTGCCGGTCAGGGTCATGAAACCACGGCCGCACAAGTTGTCGCGGCAGAGTTTGCGATCAACCCCGCGGATGTCGTTCTGAAGACCGGAGACACCGGAACAACCCCGTTCGGAGCGGGTTCAATCGGCGCCCGTGCGGGCTCCTACTTTGTGAGTGCCGTATCCGATGCCTGCACCCAACTGAAGGACAAAATCACCCGAATTCTCGCCCACGACCTACAGATCGAGGCCAGCTTGCAGCACTTCGAATTCAAGAACGGCGAGGTGATTTACCTCGGCGACGACACTAAACGGCAATCGTTCAAAGACATCGTGGAACGCATCATCATGTTTCCCATCAACATGCCCGAGGGTGAAGTTGGCGGTCTGGAAACCACAGCATTTTTCGAAGCAGCGAAACCGATGATCTGTTTCAACGCCGATTGTTGTGTCGTGGAAGTCGACATCGACAGTGGCGAGTTCAAAATTTTGCGCTGGGTCACGTCGGAAGACGTGGGCAATGTGATCAATCCGATGGTGGTCGATGGGCAGATGCACGGCGCTATCGTGCAAGGTTTGTCTAACGCGATGTTCGAAGAATTTATCTACGATGATCAAGGCCAACAACTGACGGCAGATTTCGAACATTACAAACTGGCTACTGCAGCTGATGTGCCCGACATCGAAATCACTTACGCACCGACGCCGTGCCCACATACGCCGCTGGGAACACGTGGCATCGGCGAAGGGCGACCCAGCTCAGTACCGGGGGCTTTAGCCAACGCGGTATGCGACGCGCTGACGCCGTTCGGGATCGAAATTACTCAGTTGCCGCTGCGACCGAACCTGGTCTGGAAACACTTGCGAGACGCTCGCCAACAATCCGATCATTGAGCACCGACAAACTCGCGCGTTCGAACTTGGATTGGGCGTGGTGTCGAACGCAGATTCGCGCCGCCAGATTCGCTAAGGCGATATCGAACGATCGCCGAACATGACCAGCATCTCGCTATTCACTAACGCCTGACCTTTGCGGAGGCTTGAAAGTATTGGAACTCACCGATCAAATCTCGATCAATTTGCCGCGCGAGAGCGTGTTTGCCGCGCTGAATGACGCGGAAATCCTACGCCAGGCCATCCCTGGGTGCGAGGCCATTGAGTCCACTGCAGACAATCAATTCACCGCGACTGTCAGCGCCAAGGTCGGTCCTCTGAAAGCGCGCTTCAAGGGACAAGTCACCCTCAGTGATATCGTTGTACCGGAAAGCTACTCCCTTAAAGGTGAAGGGCGCGGCGGCCCGGCCGGGCACGCCAAGGTGCAGGCGCAAGTTCGTCTGACAGAGAACAACGGCGTTACGCTACTCGACTACGAAGTCAAAGCAGACATTGGTGGCAAGCTCGCCCAACTTGGCGGTCAGTTAGTCCAAAATACAGCGCAAAAACTCGCCGCAGAATTTTTCAACAATTTCGAGGCCTTGCTGGTTCCGCCGGATGCGCCGGCCTCGCAGCCCAGCGATGATGACGGTGAACCGATAAAGCCCGATTCCGCAGCGTCGAAAACACGGGTTTGGATAGTTGCCGGGCTCGCGACTGCGGCGCTCGCCGCCTACTTGACCCTGAGCTAGCGGCCTGTCACTAGCCGCCGGAGTTGAAGGCAAGCTGGATTGCGGCCACGCGTTTGCGGTTCGCGCCCAGATCGGAATGCCCTACTCGTGAAGCCGAGCGCACGTGCACGATGCGCCCCTCGCGACGCAATTCGAGGTCATCGATAAAACGAAACACGGCGCTGGTGAACGTCGCGTGAACATAATCGCCATCCTGAACCTGGATCGCGCCACCGTGCGCCCTGACAGTGTCGAGCAGCACCTGCCAATGGCGCTCCGTATCCGCATCGGGAAGCGCGATTGTGTTAACCGTCGATTGTTCAGTGTTCCCCGACCCGGATTCGCTGGAAACACAATTCGGACTAGCAGGACATGCGGAGAGTTGCCCCGCGTGAACGCCGAGCACAGGCTCGCTACGGTGCCCCGACCACCACCCCATGACACCGAATGCCGCGACGACAAGAATTCCTAGTCCGATGGCGAATTGAACGACGTACTGCATATTGTTTCCTCCTGCGCGTAGCGCAGCCCGACAACACAACCCTTCGTGTCCGTACTCGTTTGCGACTGCGAACCAACGCTAAGCAGATGCCTGGTCCGTCCACAAAAAACGGTTGGGCGTTACGCGCCACTGGCGCCGCTCAATTGTCAGCCCGAGCCAGCCTGCACCGCCATAGGCTCGGGCGCGTCCCGCAGCACCAGGATTGATCACCCACGGCTCACAACACTGGTCGATCACCATTCTATGGCTATGCCCATACACAATGCAGCGCGCTGCAGGCCATCGTTTGCGTAACTGTTGATGACGGCTTGCCGGACGTGGCCATTGATGGCCGTGCGCGACAACTAACTCACCGCCGCTAAGGTCAAGTACAAGTGCGTCTGGCAGCGCAGAACAGACGTTCGATTCGCCCTTCGGCCATTTGCTGATGACGTCATTATTGCCACGTACCGCCTCGAGCGGCGCGATCCCTGCCATCGTTTCAAGAACCTGTAGGTTGCCGACGTCACCTGCGTGCACGATGACATCAGCGTCCGCAAACTGGTCAACAAGATTATTGGCAAGCTGGCCATGGGTGTCAGCGACGATGGCAATCGAGCGCGCTTCGGTATAGGTAACTCTGCGACACTTCATGCGGGCGCATCCAGCTTTTCGATAGTCGCGCGAATGCGCATCAACAAAGCCACTGCCGGCAGCGCGATGAGAAAAGACAGGGCGAAAAATCCGGGCCACCCAATCGCCTCGACCAAATAGCCTGACGGCGGCCCGGCAAGCACACGCCCGAGACTCGCAACGGCTGTCAGCATGGCGAACTGGGTAGCCGTATAGCTACGCTCGCAAATCGCCATCAGCAAAGCGACGAAGGCGGCGGTACCCATGCCGCCGGTGAGATTTTCCAGGCCGATGACCGTCACCATGCCGAAGTAGGAGGCCCCCATCAGGGCAAGCGCGCAAAAACCGAGATTTGTGACCGCCTGCAATAAGGCGAATACGAGCAGCGAGCGGTAGAGCCCGAGCCGGTACATCAGCGCGCCGCCGTAGAGTGCCCCGGCAATGGTCGCGAGCAAGCCCAGGCCTTTATAAATGGCACCGACATCGGTCAGACTAAAGCCAAGCTCACGCAGCAGGAATGCGCTAGTCAGGCGCCCCGCAAAGGCATCGCCGAGCTTATAGAGCAAGACCAGCAATAACAAAAGCCAGGCCGAATCACGCGAAAAATAGCTTTTCAAGGGCCCGACAATCGCGATTTTCAGACTCGTAGGCGCGACGTTGTCGGCAGCTAATTGCGGGCCGAAAAGATTTGCCAGTACGCCGAGCAACAAAACGCCTGCCATCAGAATGTAGGTGTTGGAAAAACCGATCTGATCCGCCATCAACAAAGCGCCGGCACCAGAGACCAACATAGCGATGCGATAGCCGGTCACAGAGACCGCTGCACCGAAGCCTCTCTCCCGTTCACTCAGGACCTCGGAGCGGTAGGCATCAACAGCGATATCCTGGCTCGCAGATAGAAACGCTATCAGAAAAGCGGCAAGGCCGAGCACGGCGAGCGCCCCGTCGGCCGGGTTGAATACGCCAATTGCGGCCAACAGAACGACCAGGGCGAGCTGGCTGAGTAGAATCCAGTCGCGTCGGCGTCCTGGCCACCCCGGTTGAAAACGGTCCAGTAGCGGCGCCCAGGCGAACTTCAACACATATGGCAGGCCGACCATCGAGAATAGTCCGATGGTGGCAATATCGACGTTGGCCACAGTCAACCAGGCTTGCATGGTGCTGTCGGAAAGGGCCAGTGGTAATCCGGAGGCAAAGCCCAGCATGGCGATAGTGAATACCCGGCGGTTAAATAGTTCTAAGAACATCGAACTTAAAGGGTATGCCCTCTGCCGGGTGACAACTATTGAACGGCATTGTAACTGCACCGATCGCAGAACAATCGACATTTCGGGCGTGGCGCAAATGCTGGCCTATCGGGCCAGGTCGCAGCCTGGCGCACGCCGCCGCGTCGGCCGTTGGAGCGGACGCTGCGTGATATACTCGGGAACTGTCATGACAGCGAAAGAATGATGAACTCTACAGGTCAATTTCCATCGCAACTGATCGACCGCTTCGGCCGTACGGTGGACTACGTACGCATATCCGTAACAGACCGGTGCGACTTCCGTTGCGTCTACTGCATGGATGAAAACATGGAGTTTCTTCCGCGCGCACGCATCCTCACACTGGAAGAGCTGGCACTTGTCGGGCGCGCATTTGCGGAACTTGGGGTCAACAAAATCCGTCTCACGGGTGGCGAACCACTGGTTCGCAACAATGTACTCAAACTCATCAAAGATCTTGGCAAGCTTGATCAGCTGAAAGAACTGGTCATTACGACGAACGGGTCACAACTCGAAAAGATGGCGAATGCCATCCGCGAAGCGGGCGTACGGCGCCTGAATATTAGCCTTGATTCTCTGGACGAAGAGCGCTTTCGTCGCCTCACGCGGGTTGGCGATTTGAACAAAGTGTTGCGCGGAATCAGTGCAGCCCAAGCGGCAGGGTTCGAGAACATCAAACTCAATGCGGTAATTTTGCGCAATCGCAATGAAGACGAAATCGTCCCGCTTGTCGAATTCGCGGGTGAGCGCGGACTCGACATCTCGTTTATCGAAGAAATGCCGCTCGGCGTTATTGGCGATCACGACCGTGCCGAAGCTTATTATTCAAGCGACATGATTCGCGCTGATTTATCTGAGCGCTTCACGCTCATCCCCACCACGGAAAGTACCGGTGGGCCTTCAAAGTATTATCAAGTGCTGGAAACAGGGCGCCGGGTGGGTTTCATCTCGCCGCATAGCCATAATTTTTGCGATGACTGCAATCGCGTCCGTGTCACTGTAGAAGGCCGTCTGCTGCTCTGTTTGGGGCAGGAGCACTCGGTCGACTTGAAGGCCGTGCTCAGGCAGTACCCGCGCGACATCGACCGCTTGAAACAGGCCATTGTCGACAGCATGGCAATCAAACCCAAGGGACATGACTTCAATCTGCACGAACAACCGCTAATTTTTCGCCACATGAGCCACACCGGCGGATAAGCAAACGCCGCTAACGTCTACCGCCGTGCGACTCGAGACAAGCCCGCAACCCGCCCCAGTGCTAACTCTGGCGACCCACGAGCTTCCAACAGCAGGCTCGTTGCGCTACCCAATGCCTGATGACGGGACCGCGCTGGCCGCGTGCTGCCCCTGCAATTCGGTTCTTCCACGTGACTGGTACACAGCCGCCGGCATCAGAAGCAGGTGCCGACTTTGAACTGCTCGCGAGGCAAGGCGATCACGGCAGGAATAATTTTTCTGTGTGTCGGCCCTGTACTTGCAGAGACTTCCGCGCTACGCATGGTGACGACAACCACGACCGAGAATTCGGGGCTGATTCATTACCTCATAGACGCATTCGAATCCCATCACGACTTTGAGGTCAGTGTCATAGCGACAGGCAGTGGGCGCGCCTTACGGCACCTCGCCAACGGCGATGTCGATATCGCCCTGACCCATGCGCCTAGCCTCGAATCAGAATTGCTGGCCAGTGGTCAGGCGATCAATCATCAAGCCGTCATGTATAACGATTTCATCGTCGTTGGCCCGGCGCGGGACCCTGCCCGCGCCGGCATCAACAACGGTATTGTCGGGGTTTTTCGTGCACTGGCGGCCAGCGAGCACCTGTTCATATCGCGCGCTGATGAATCAGGGACGCATTTACGTGAATCAGCCCTGTGGGCGATGGCTGGACAGAAACCACAGGGCCGATGGTATCGGCAGTCCGGTCAGGGCATGGGTAAAACGTTACAAATCGCCGATGAACTGGACGCTTACGTCCTGGTAGACCGCGGCACGTGGCTGGCTTATTCCAAAAAGCTCCGTCTGCGGCTGATCTATCAGGGCGGCGATCATTTATTTAATCGCTATAGCGTCCTGTCCGCCAATCCGGCCCTGCATCCGGACACCAATCAGCTTGGCGCGAGATCATTTACAACGTGGCTAACCTCATCGCCTGCGAAACAACTGATGCGCAATTTCGCCATAGACGGTCATCAGCTGTTCACGCCGTTGCTGTGAATTCAACAATGACACAAGGCGTACGAGCGCAGCCAACGCGGTCGTTATTGGCGATGGGTAAAAACGGAGGCCCAACATGAGCGAACTTGGCCAGGCGAGCGCTGAGGCAGTAGAACTCCTGCTGAGCGGAGACGCCGTTTTATGGTCGATTATCAGCGTGTCGTTTTCGGTCTCGTTACGCGCCATCGCAATCGCTACGCCTATCGCCCTGTTCGCTGCTTTTACCCTCGCCTACACCTCCTTCCCCGGCCGACGAATGCTCGTCACCGCAACGAACACGTTGATGGCGGTACCAGCGGTGGTGATCGGGTTGTCGGTCTACCTGCTCTTATCACGCGGCGGACCGTTCGGCGATTTGCGTCTTCTGTTCACTCAATCAGCCATGATCATTGGCCAGATCCTGCTGTGTTTGCCGTTGCTGATCGCCATGGCGCATGCGGCGTTTCAATCCGGAGACCAGCGCGCATGGGAAACCGCTCTCACGCTCGGCGCGACTCGCTGGCGGGCTATGCGCACGGTCATGTATGAAATCCGCTTCGGCTTGCTGGCGGCGGTAATTGCGGCCTTCGGACGTATAATTGCCGAAGTCGGTTGTTCGATGATGGTGGGCGGTAACATTCTCTATCACACACGCAATATACCGACCGCGATTGCGCTGGAAACCAGCAAGGGCGCCTTCTCTCAGGGAATTGCGCTTGGCATGGTGCTGTTAGGTTTCGCGTTGTTGCTCAACGTCGCGCTCGGCTATGCGCAAGGCAGCGGGGAAATTGATCGGTGAGCACCGAGGCGTCAACAAATTTGATCGAAGTGCGCGATCTCAATTTAACGCTCGCCAAACGCCGCGTGCTGAATATTGAATCGGTCGTCATTCGACGCGGCGAGATCATTATGCTCGCCGGCAACAATGGCTCGGGAAAAACAACCTTATTGAAAATCATTGCGGGCCTGATTCGCGCTCCGGAAGCGCATTTCAGATGCCTGGGCAGTCCGATGAACGGCGAACAGGCGGCTGCGTTTTGCCGCGGTCGGCATGTTTATCTACATCAGACGCCCTATATGTTTGATGGTAGCGTCGAAGACAATGTAGCTTACGGGCTAAAGCAGCGTGGCCGCGACTTTGCGCAACGGCGTATTGAGATCCGCGACGCCCTGGCCTGGGCGGAACTCGAGCATCTGGTGCACCGCCATGCGCATGAACTGTCGACGGGTGAGAAACAACGGGTCGCGTTGACGCGCGCGAGAATTCTCGCTCCATCACTCCTGTTACTCGACGAGATCACAGCCAATATGGACAGCATTAGTCGGCGCCGAACTTACGAAATGGTTGCGGATTTTAAACGTGCAGGTTCGACTGTTGTGTTTGCGACCCACGACCACGAGCCTCTCGAGGCCATTGCCGACGTTCGACTTGAGCTCAGCAAGGGCAAACTGGCTCCGACCGACCGTCGTGCTGCGGCGGTGATCCCGCTACGCCGTGATAGCAGCATCCATGAGTCCTAATCATTGAACGACGAGACGGTTGAGATCACTGGCTGCATCCTTGCTGGCGGGCAAGGACAACGTCTGGGGTCAGTGGACAAAGGGCTGGTTAGAATCAACTCCCTGACCCTCGTCGAGTACTGTCTGAAACGGCTCGCTCCGCAGGTCAACCACGTCATGATCAGTGCGAACCGCAATCAGGAAATCTATCGCGGCTTCGGGGCTCACGTGATTGCTGACGCGCCCGGTGAGCATGCTGGACCACTCGCTGGATTTCTTGCGGCAATGAGCAGTGCCAAAACACCTTTGGTCGCAATGGTTGCCTGCGATTGTCCGTTTTTTCCACTTGATTTGGTTGCTCGCTTACGCGTTGCCCAGGCAACCGCAGAAACAGAGATCAGTGTGGTTCGATGCGGAAAACGCCTGCAACCCGTCTTCGCGGTCGTACCCGTGTCCTTGTGTTCCTCCCTCACGTCCTACCTGGACGCCGGCGAACGTAGAATAAGCGCATGGTTTGCGCGCCACCGCGTCCGTGAAGTCGAGTTCGACGATTTCGAGGCCTTCGCAAACATCAACACTGAAGCAGAGTTGGAGCGCGCTCGGGAGCGCCTGTCCTAGCATGATAGATTCGTATGAAGGTGTGCCTTTGCTTGGCATCGTCGCAGCTAGCGGCACCGGCAAGACGACACTGCTGCGTGCGGTGATACCGTTGCTAACCAGTGCTGGATTACGAGTCGGCTGCGTGAAACACACTCATCATCCGTTTGAGGTCGATCAACCAGGGAAAGACAGTTACCTATTGCGTAGCGCGGGCGCCACCCAGATGCTGCTCGGTTCTGCGCAACGCTGGGCTTTAATGGTTGAGACGGCTGATGAACACGACACCGGCCTGATGCAGTTAGTCGAACGCCTGCATCTCAAGCAACTTGATTTGGTCCTCGTCGAAGGATTTAGCCTTGAGGATATTCCGAAGATAGAAGTTCATCGGCACGATCTGAGCAAAACGCTCCATTCAACGATCTCATCCAACGTCATCGCGGTTGCGACGAATCAGAACCCTGTCCCGAAATTGTCCGTCCCGGTCTTTGATATCGACGACCACGAGTCAATCGCAGAATTCATTCAGGCTCGTGTCGAGGCAACAGTCCTTAAACCCACAGCTACCGATTGACGGAGGCGACCATGCAGGCAAGAGACCCCAGTTGCGAGGACGATTTCGATAACGCATCGTTATCCTGCGAGGAAGCCCTGCGACGTATACTCGCCAACGTCGACATCGTATCCGGGCATGAGCGCGTACACCTGCGCAGCGCCCTTGGGCGTATATTGGCCGAGCAGATTGTCTCTCCTATCGACGTGCCGACCCATACTAATTCAGCAATGGACGGCTATGCCATCGCCGGCGGCGACGTTCCAGAGCGCGGCGAGCGACGATTCGCAGTTGTGGGCACAGCGTTCGCTGGCCGCCCATTTAACGCCTCGGTTAGCAGCGGACAGACCGTCCGGATCATGACCGGTGCGGCGATGCCGGAAAATACCGATACCGTCGTCATGCAGGAGCATGCACAGATCAGCGCCGACGGCATCCTTATTGACGGCAATCATAAGCGCGGTCAACACGTCCGGGCGGCCGGTGAAGATTTGTCTGCCGGCGCTATCGTGTTGGAGGTCGGACATTGCATCGGGCCCGCAGAGCTTGGTCTTATCGCGTCACTGGGAGTTGGCGAGGTGAGCGTCAGGCGGCGCGTGCGAGTGGCGTATTTTTCGACTGGCGATGAGTTGCGTTCCATCGGCGAACAACTCGGCCTTGGAGAGATCTACGATAGCAATCGGTATACGCTTTACGCGATGTTGAGTCGGGCAGGCGTAGATGTCATCGACATGGGCGTGGTGCGAGACACTCGCGATGCCGTAGCCAGTGCGTTAAGCGAGGCGGCAGCCAACGCGGATGTCGTCATTACATCTGGCGGTGTGTCCGTTGGTGAGGCTGATTTCGTCAAAGAAGTGGTCGAGAGCCTCGGCGAAGTCGGATTCTGGAAGGTCGCGATGAAACCCGGGCGCCCGCTCGCGTTCGGAAAAATTGGCGACACACGCTTTTTCGGCTTGCCCGGAAATCCGGTATCAGTGATGGTGACCTACTACCAATTTGTCGAACCGGCACTAGTCAAAATGTCCGGCGGCAGCATCGAAAGCCGGTTAGAAACGACCGCGGTGGCGACCGAGCCATTGAAAAAACGCCCAGGTCGAACTGAGTACCAACGGGGCATATTGTCTCGCGGTGACGACGGTAGCTTGCGGGTTCGCGGAACCGGAGATCAGGGTTCTGGGATTCTGCATTCGATGTCAATCGCCGATTGCTTCATCGTCTTGCCGATGGCGAGCGCCGGCGTGGAAGCAGGCGCAACGGTCACCGTTCAGCCGTTTCTGGGCATTCTGTAACGCCGCGCAGCTCACCGAATTTGGCGCAGCGTGTTGCGGTAGCGTTATGCCTAAACCGCGCAGGAACGATCGGCCGTCAGCCGCTGAAGCCCGCCGTACTTCCTGGCGTATTTTTGGTGACCCAACGCTCACCGTCAGCAGTCACTTCCTTTTTCCAGAACGGCGCACTCGATTTCAACTCTTCCATCAAATGTCGACAAGACTCAAATGCATGCGCGCGGTGTGCCGACCAGACCGCCACCAGAACGATAGCGTCTGCGGGCACAATTTCGCCGACCCGATGCACAATCAATACATCATCCAAGTGCCAGCGCTGAATGGCCTCCGCCACCATATTTTCAAGATGCCGGTCGGTCATGCCAGCGTAATGTTCCAGCACCATCGATTGAACAGCATCGCCTTCGTTGAAATCCCGCATCGAACCGACAAACGTCGCGGCAGCGCCAATCTGTCGGCGTCGCTCACCCAGTTTAAGCTCGTGCGCACGAATCTCGTCGAGTGCATCAAACGCGCTAGCCACGATTCGAACGGTCATCTCACCCTCCAGTCACCGGCGGAAAGTACGCCACTTCGTCACTGTCTTTGAGGATCTGGTCGAGCGTACAATAAGTATGATTGACGGCACACAAAATACCGCTCGGCAAACTCTCGCCGGCGGTCAGGTCTTTCCATATGGCTTCTACCGTCAAGCCGTCACGGAACTCGACATCGACTTCTCGGCGCCCGACTGTCTCGGCTAAACTGGCGAAGAATCTGACTTTGATGGCCATCGGATCTGGTAACTCGTGCAACGTTGAACGTGAATAGTGATTATTTTAACAGCTGCTGGCAGACGCGCCTGCGCCGCGCACTGCCCCTTATCTCCCGCAACCCAACCAGCAGGCACTACGCATGGCTGAATTGACCCATATTGATGAACAAGGCCGTGCACGCATGGTCGACGTCGGCGATAAACCTGCGACACGACGGCGCGCTGTCGCCAGCGGCCACATCGCAATGGAAAGCGAAACGTTGCAACTCATCGCCAGTGGCGGACATAAAAAAGGGGACGTACTCGCGGTCGCCCGCATCGCCGGCATCATGGCCAGCAAAAGGACCCCGGAACTTATCCCGCTGTGTCACCCGCTGGCTTTGACGCGAGTCGATATCGGGCTAGAACTGGACACGGAGAGAAGCCGCGTTGTATGTACAGCGACGGTGGAAACACAGGGACCTACGGGCGTCGAAATTGAGGCACTAAATGCCGTGCAAATTGCACTCCTCACCGTCTACGACATGTGTAAGGCTGTCGACCGGGGCATGTGCATTGGCGACGTTCGCCTGGAAAATAAATCAGGTGGACGTTCTGGAATCTGGCAGCGCGACGCGTAAATGTCGAGTCGTGTATGACTAATCGTACTTGATGTATTTGAAGCGCGCGTCATCTGGCGTACCTTCCAACGCAGAGCGCTCGGCGGCGCCGGGCTGCCACATAACGACCTCCTCTATTTTAAGCGCCAGCTCGAAATCTTTATCCGTAATGCCCTTCGCAGCGTGGTTCATCAACTTAACGTTCACATAGGCGTATGACATCGTCATGTCGGGATGATGCCAGGCGGCTTCGGCAAGATGGCCAATAGTATTTACGACCATCAAAGTTCCTTTCCAGCCCGAGGTCTTGTACTTTCGCCGGATGTGCTCTTCTTTAAAACTCCATTGCGGAAGTTGCTCAGTAAGGCGCTCGTTGATTTCCGCCTCGCTGTAGACCTCTTCCGATTTGCGTTCCCGCCAGCCCATCATGCCACCTCGTTACGTTGCTTGTGCTGCTTGTTCTCGAGTGCGCTCATTTTTTCTCTAACTGCAAGAATCGCCGAGCGCGAGACGTCGCTAGTGCGTGAAGACGCGTCGCATAAGGCGCTACGAAATCCCAGATAGTCCGCACCAAAGTCAGCTAAAGTCTGCACGTCACCAATCCGCAGTCGTCCGGCCAATCCGCTGAGCATGCCCAATTCGCGCGCGCGATTTACAAATGCGACCAGATAGTCGGAGTCGAGTAAGTCGGGCAACGCGGGCCCAGACTTATCCGCCGTGTCCAACATCACCCCACTGATTCCGGTCCCCGCGAGTGCCTCGATGTCATCCAGGCCAGGACTGCTTTCCGCCATACACACAACGATGATGCGAGCTCCGGCCGCGACTGTATCGTGCAGTGCCCCTAGCGCTGCGGCAGTCGGGCGCCGTGCCCGCAAACCGGCTTTAACAAAATCTACGCCGGTCAGCTGCATCTCGCTGGCCCGCTCCTCAATGATCTCTGGCTGATCCCAGCAATCCCCAAGTGTCGCGCTCACGGGTCGACGCCCGGCGATGAAGTCAACAACCTCTCTAATCACGGCGACAGGCGCCGCACCCAGCGCGCCGGCAAGCGGATCTTTAACGTCGATCCAGTCAACACCGCACGCAAACGCTAACTGGGCCTCGGCAAGGGAACGTACGCTACCTAACATCAAACTCATCGTAATTGTTCTACCTTGAAGGTGTGCCGAGGGTGTACGGAAATCGCGTCAAGCAGCCAATGCCATGCAGTCGATTCGCGCTTTCCCGCCGTCTTCGTCACCGCAATATGAAGATATGTGAGCTCCGCTTCAAGCTTTGCGGTATCAATAAAATCCAGGCGCGAGACCAGAATCGCCGCTTCAACCACTGCCGCTTGTGCACGATTAAAACCCGCAAACGGTCGATGGTTTGTCTCGTGCACGATCTCGCAACGAAATGTGGGGCGCTGTGCGTCCTCGATACGTTCCAGGACAATCAGCTCCAGGTGACTGAGGCATTCGTCGATGCGCCACCCTGTGATTACGTCGGCGTCGTGTAGCGGCCATTCGCGCCGGCCGGTCAAGCAGCCTGCAATCACTCTGACATCGTCTGTGAGGCTAATTACAGCCTGCGGGTGGGACGTTAAATTAGCTAACGTTGCCGACGGTACGAATGGACGCAACACAATATGAACACCATCGCGTCGAAATCCCATCGGCGTAACATGAGGTTCGGCGTCCGGCGTACAGGTCGTGATGACCCCTTCAAATATCATCGCTCATCTTTCTGGTTTAATTCGGTAACGCAGCTTCGGCGCAGGCCCATGCGACATCCGCAGCCTGTCGATTTTCTTTGACATCATGGACGCGAAATATCCGAACACCCGCTGCAACGCCCAGTGCCGTCGTGGCGCAAGTGGCACCAACCAATTCGGTGAATACAGTCTCCTCGCAAATCGCTCCCATGAAGCGCTTGCGGCTTGTTCCGAGCAAAACCGGGAAACCCAGATCGGTGAATTTGTTCAGGCTTCCAAGCAACGCGAGATTGTTGCGGCGATTTTTACCAAAGCCAATGCCGGGATCGATGACGATGCGATCCTCGTTAACCCCGGCAGCCAGCGCCGCGTCTAACCGCCTCATCAAATAAGAGCGTACTTCACTGACGACATCCGTGTAGGCGGGCTGCTGCTGCATAGTCTCCGGCGTCCCTTGCATGTGCATCAAAACTATTCCCGCGTCGTGTTCCGCTACGAGCGGCAACATATGCGGAGAACTTGCGCCCGAGACGTCGTTCACAAGAACAGCCCCCGCTTCCAGAGCCGCAGCCGCTACGGCTGGGTTACGTGTATCAACACTCAATAGCGGGCCTGATCCGACAGCATCAATCACGGCGTTGACGACCGGAATGAGGCGCGAAATCTGCGTCTCATCGCTGACCGCCTTGGCACCTGGCCGGGTAGACTCTGCGCCGATATCAATGAGATCGGCCCCCTGACCAAGCATGGTAAGCGCATGCTCACGTGCGCGTTCAATCCCGACGTATTTGCCGCCGTCAGAAAAGCTGTCCGGTGTGACATTGAGTATTCCCATCACCAGAGGACGACTATCAGCGCGAATGCTGTCAATTGAGAAACGAGTCACTACTTCACAAAGCCCCCACCCGGTGATTACGCTAGTGTCGTCGCGAGCGCATCGGTCGCTCTGACAAGCGCATCGATCAACGGGCGCTCGTTAGACAGATGGCCTGCCGTTCGAACGATATCCAGAATTGAACCGGGAATTGCCTGATGCAGCAACCAAGCGGACTGGGCAGGACAGGTCAAATCCCGCGCGCCATGCACGATCGTCGTTGGCACGTTGGGCAGTCTGGCGCTCTCTTCGAGCAATTGATTGTCCGAAATAAAATAATGATTCAACGCGTAATGCATCTCGATGCGGGCTTTTGCAATGGCAGATTTCGATGCCCGGGTCGCCATCGCGGAGGACGACGCATCGAGAGAAAACATAACTACCGCCCCCGACCATGCTTCCCACGCCGCAGCGACCCTGTTCACGGTTTCCTGGTTGTCGCCAAACACACGCCGATGAAGAAATTCACTAACTTCAACATCCGGCGGCAGTTCGACGGCGTCGACAAAGTCTTGCCACTGCTTCGGCAGGAAGCGGTTCGCACCGTCCCGATAAAACCAGTCGACGTCGGATTGGCGAGCAAGAAACGATCCGCGCAATATCAAGCCCAATACGCGCCCCGGATATCGCTCGGCATAGGCCAGCGCCAGCGTCGCGCCCCATGAACCGCCGAACAATGCCCATTGCTGAACGCCGCAATGAGTTCGAATGACTTCCAGATCAGCGAGCAGCAGTGGCGTAGTGTTATGCCCCACTTCACCGAATGGTTTAGAGCGTCCGCAGCCGCGCTGGTCGAAAAGAATGATGTGAAAGCGTTGTGGATCAAAGAACTGACGGTGGCCCGCGTTACACCCGGCCCCAGGGCCACCATGGAGAAAAACGATCGGAATACCGTCCGGATTTCCGCATTGCTCGACGTAGACGATGTGGCCTTCGCCGACCTCTAACTCAGACGTCGAGTTGGGTGAAAGAGCCGGGTAGAGGCCCCGTAGCTCTGCTTTCGATGATGAGGCCATGACTCGGCGACTTTACTTGTTTTGCGTGCCTTTCGGCACTTCCGGGAAAGCAATTGAAACATCAATAAGCGATTTCCGATCAGGAGCGGAACTCCGTAGCCGAGCCGCGTAGTCACTATCGATTAGTCTGGTCACGCGGTCCAGCGCATTCAAAGCCGCAGCGCCGGTGCGAAACTCCTCGCCAAGGCAACAGTGCCAGGTGCCTGACAGGCTTCTGTCGAACTACAGTTCGCCGAGGATTTCGCCCTTCCGGATAGTGTAATCCTCCTCAGAAATAAGCCCTTTAGATTTGAGTGATTGTAACCTCGCAAGCCGATCTTCGAGCGATACTGCGTCGGCGCTGCTACCAGTCGCACTGGCCTGCATGTCCTTCAACTCCTTGCGCATCCGAGCCATTTCTTCGCGCATCTGGCGCCGTTCAAGGGTAAGCTTGGCCGCAGCCACTTCCGCTTTCTTGGCCTGTTGGCGGACAGCCGTCGGAACCAAGGCCTCACGATAGGCCACCGCGGCCTTCTTCATGTCGATTTTCAGCCAGTCATGACGTGCACCCGCAGCGCCACCCATCTCGACACCGTCGGTAGTGACGACCCGCCCTTGCATCTTGCCCTTGTGGTGGCGGCTTCCTACCTGGAAGTGAACATCACGAAAATCGTCAACGACGCCGAACGCCCCCTCAACATTTTTCTTTGCTTTGTCGATGAGTTTTCTGTGCTCGCCGATAATCAGATTTAACTTACCGTCGGAGTAGAAAGCGCGCCCAGTGGTCCACTCGCGGCGCCGCACCATCGACAACATCACATCAGTGTAGCCCCGCAGGTTAAAGGTAACGTCCTCGTCGGGAGCGGCTTTGCCAAGCGCCTCAGCCAGGTGGGTTGCCAAGCGCGTAGCCTGCGCGCGCTTATAAACCTCGACCGCCTTCTCGTCACGAAGTAGTCCTCCGTCGACCCATAGCTGAAGAGACGACAGTGCGTCCTGAATTTCAAGCGCATCGAGCGCCACAGGATGCTCGTTTGGATTCGCCTTAGCTTCGATCTGGACCAAGCGAACGTACTGTTCGTTGATCTCCCAGATGGTCGACTTCACGATGTCTTTTGCAAAGAATCCGGAGAAAAGGTCCAAAGCCGCTACTGGGCCAGTTGCGGTCACAAAGAGCAAAACCGTGTACAACCCAAATCGCGTAGCAGACATCTTAAAACGCTCGACCATTGATATATTCGCCGATTGATATTCACACTATATGTGGGTGCAGTATACCGGACAGAACTTTCCTGTCAGGAGCTGCTGGAAGAACGGCTAATCTAGCCGTTACAGGTCAATAATTAGCGACATTTTCCAAGCGAGCAAAAAAAAAGGGTGCATCTTCCGATGCACCCCTTTTAAGCTTGGGTTCGATAGGCTTAAAGAAGGCCTACCAGAAGAGGAAACCGCCTACGCTAACCGTGTCCGCGTCAGCTGACGGGTTGGATGCGCCAGAGGCGAGAGTCGACTTAAGTTCGCCGTGGTTGTATTCGGCAACCAGACGCAGCCAGCTGCTGACATCGTGGTAAACACCAACCGTCCACAGGGTCCGCTCTAGAGTACCGCCGCCAACCTGAGCGGTTGTGCCAGCGCTGTCGAGGTTGCCTTCACCGTAGGAAACACCGACTTTAGTTTTTCCTGAGAAAGTGTAGGTGCCTTGGACGTAGTACCCGTCGCCATCGCGGCCAGCGATGTTGCCGTTCTGGTCAACTTCCAATGCCAGAGAGTTGAACTGTGTGGTGAGGCCAACACCTTCGTCCTCGTGGTAATAACCGACGACTTCAAAGCCAGCCATGCCCATTTTACCGCCGATACCCCATGCGCTCGGTGAGATGCTATTGCAATTCACGGTCACGCCTGTCGCAGCATCAAGCACCCGGCCAGTACAGCTGGAATCCAGTGTCTGCCACATACCGTCCGCCCATACCTTGGCGCTACCACCGCTAAAGCTCGTGGAGTAGCTCAACTCGCCTTCAAAGCGGGGTTGATCAGTTTCGTCCAGGAGGCCGGTGCGGATGGAGGTGCTTACGCCAGTGCCAGTCGGGGAGATTGTCGACGGGTCGTACATGCCGATCGCCGCCTGAAAGCCACTTATGTTAGGCGTGGTGTACTGGAAGCGAGCCGCGAAATCCGGGTAGGTGTAACCATGTCCGGCACGCCCGAATGTAATTGAACCGAATTGTTCACCGCCGGGGACAAAGCCGACGCCAAACAAGGTCATGTCGTTCAGGATAGCCTGGCGACCGAACAGCGACAGCGTACGGCCAAAGCTCACTTCGCCAAATGCGCCGGTGAGGTTTGCAACGACTTCACGAGTGTCGATGGTTGCACCGCTAATTCCGTCAACACCGGTGCTATTGCCCTGTGCGCCGAATTGGGTTTTCGCCCCACTGGTGTGGATAGTCGGAGCGAAACTGATGCGTGCCGTACCGGTCACGCCGTTCACTGTCGGCGACTTCACATTGAAGCTGAAGAATGCCGGCAAGTAGCCTGAGTGAACTCGCGAGCTATCTATAGCTGCTGGTTCGTTGACATACCCCGCATCGAAATCACCAACGGTGTAGAAAGCGTTGACGTTTCCGTCGAAGCTGACCTCCCAGCCATCATTGCCGCCAACTACGACAACAGCACCAGCGGGTGCGGCCAGACCTGCGCCGAGTGCAGCTACGCTGACTGCTGCGGCCAATTTGGTCTTTGAAAAATGAATCGCCATCACTTCCTCCTAAAACTCTAAGGACTAAGGCTTAATACAGAACCCTAAATGTATAAGCACTTTGTACGATTGCTCTGTGGAAACCGGCATCCCCTAACGTGTTCCTGCCAGAGTTTCCCTTGCGGAAGGACTTCAGAGTCCTAACAGAGCACCGCAATCGAAGCCGATTCTAAACCAAACATTCGGCAATGCCAACACTTTTGCAACAAAAAAATCCTATAGATTGCGCAGCTTTCAGCAATATGTTGGCATTTTGCAACATCTTGTCGCCACACAAACGCGCACGCGTTTGTCCTGCCATGATTCGATTAACCACCGCCCTTGTGGAATGCCCGGTCAAAGTTGGCCATGAACTCATCGGCCCCGGCATCTGTAAAGCCCTGAAATTCGAAATGAATATGGACATACGGCAGACGTAGCAGAGCTATTTTTCGGACGAACTCAGCGGAGACTTCAACCTTCAGCTTACGAGTTGTTCCCCAGCTAATCTCGCTTTGCAGACCAATTTGCATCTCCGTCGCAGTAGTGAGCAAACGCGGAAAAATGCGCCGAAAGTCGTTGTGCGTGATGCCCATTTCAGCCCGTTCTCGCGTGATTGAGGTCATCATTCGCTATTACCTAAGCGTCGAATCGGCGTTTAAGGCAAGCCTCAATGGCTCAAGATGTTGGGCGTAGTTCCGCCAATGAGCGGCAGATGTTGTATACAGCGGTTGCCGAACCTGCCACTGACTTGCCGTGACTACAGGTCGCCGATTCTGATGGAAGTCGAGACACGCCGGTTGCCATTTCAAGCCCAAAAACTCGATCAGCGCACGAGATTCCGAATCAGGTTCACTAAGCAAGCTCTCATACTCGATCTCGTGCATCGGGATCGGGAGATGTGCTCGCCAATGCGCCATCAAGCGCTCGTAACCGAGATACGCTGCAGCGAGATTGTCGAGTTCGTACGCGTACGGGTGGCTACCCGCCAAATCATGGCAATAGATGGAAAAGCACGTCGCCATAGCCGCACGTTTGCAGTGAATAACCCGAGCGCGCGGGAACAGCATCGCGATGATCCCGAGATACAGAAAGTTGTAGGGCATCTTGTCAGTTACCCGCGCCACTCCGCCACCGCGCGCACTTAAGCCTTCGAGATACTGCTCGCCGATATCGCCAATATCGGCTTCTCGGCCGCGTAAGCAAAACGGGAATGGCTTCTTACTGACGAGGCGGCGCGCCAATTTCGGGACATGCTCAGGAAAATAGGTCAATTCGCCGCTGCCGTGAACGTCGCTATGTGTGGCAATAATCTGTTCTACCAACGTGGTACCGGAGCGCGGCATGCCGACAATAAAAACCGGCACATCGCTGTTATTCGCACACGGATAAGCCACCTGCAGATAATCGCTCGAAAATACCGCGATTAGTGCGTCGATGAATCCATTTTGTCCTCTCGCATCGTAGCGGGTGACCGCTTGTCGAGCGTCGTTAGCCCGCCTGAAGGCAGCAAACGCTGCATCAAAGTCCCCGCGGCGGTCGTGCAAACGCGCGAGCGCGAAATCTAGCTCCACGCGCCCGGCGCCAGCGGGCTTATTCGCCAATGCGGCCTCGATTCGTGGCAGCAAACCGTCTTGTTCCGCGTCTCCTTCGTGTAATTCGACCAGATTTCGGTACGCGTCCCCGAATCCAGCGTCAATAAATAACGCGCGCTCGAAGTAGGCGATCGCGTCCTCTCGCTCCCCCGCCGCACTAGCCGTCATGCCGAGATGATTGAGCGTTATGGCGAAGCGCTCATCGAGCAGCAGCGCTTGTTCAAAACTGGCGCGTGCATCAACTATCTTGTTCTGTGCGTAACGCGCCAGACCAAGCGCGTTAAGCAGCAGTGGTGTAGCCGGGCCGTTACTTAGCGCAGCCTGAAACGATTGCTCTGCGTCGGCAAGTGCGCCGTAGTGCTGCTGGCAGCGCCCGAGCGCCGCCCACACGTCGGCTTGCGTGTCATCAAGCGCAAGGGATTTTTGGAACGCCGCAATCGCCTCCGCGTGCTGTGCCTGAGCCTGCAGTGCGAGCGCGAGATTGAAATGCCCGGGCGCGAAGCCTGGCTGCAAATGGACGAGGCGGCGAAATAACTGCGTCGCTTCAGTCAATTTGCCCGACTGGCGTAGCAGGTTGGCCAGATTATTTAACGCGTCCGGGTAGTCGGGCTGTGCTTTGAGAGCCTTGCGGAAATGCTTTTCTGCGGCGGCTGCGTCGCCGGCGTTCCGTTTCAGGTTGGCGAGATTAAAGTGCGCCTCGGCAAAACGTGGACGCACGCTAATAGCCTGTTCGAATGCAGCACAGGCGCCGTCGCTGTCCTGGGACTGGAACAGCGCCATGCCGAGGTTGTTGCAGAAGTCCGCCTGCCCCGGTTGCAGCTCAATGGCGCGCCGAATAAGACCGATGCCGGCGCTGAGGTTGCCCGTTTGGCAGCCGATCACACCGAGCATATTCAAGGCTGGCGCGTGTGAAGGGGCTTGGCGCAATACTTCGCGGTAGAGATGTTCGGCGCGCTGCACCTCTCCCTTTTCGTGAAAATTCAGCGCATTCTGGAACAGCTGCTCAGCAGTGGTGGTCACGCCGCTCATCGCAGGGAGGTGATCGTGGGTCGCGATTTCAACCGCCCGCAACCGGGGGCCACACCGCCAGAACATCGGCGGGTTTAAATATGGGGCGGTCGCGGTCTTCGGGAAGTATGTAGACCCCGTTGATCAAAATCAGATGCGCAGATTCGCGCGGCACGCGGTGGCTGGCAAGAAGTTCGTGAATCGAGCAGGACTCGTCGATCTCAATATCTACCATGTTGTACTTTGCTTCGGGCGGCAAATATTGCGCCAACGAGGCATACATCTTGAACGTAATTTTCACGCGACAACCCGTTCAACTCAACACTATCCGGCAGACGTCGGCATTCGAGGGGGCGCCACCCGGAGGTGGCGCGATATTCAAGTTACTTGATGATACGGGCGTTGAAGCCGACCGCTTGGGTAGAGGCCAAATACGCCTCCATGATGCGGGTTGGATCTTCCAACAGTCGATCTTTCCAGACCTTCAGGCGCGTTTTGGACTGGATCAAACCACGCAATACGCCAACGTGCTGAGTGAGTCCGAGGCTGGTAGCGCCGACCAGTACGTCATCCTGAAACTGCAGATTGATGTAGCGAAAGCGTTCGCGATTCAACAATTCCGCTGAATCGCCGCCGTCAGCGCCCATCCACAGGCCGAAAGAGCTGGAGATTAGTCCCAGCGTATCCAGCACGTTCATATTCACGCAGCCGCGGTGCGTCGCACCCTGTGAGCCGGCCATATTTCTTGCGGCGAGTTGACCATGGTCAACAGCTGTCGGCTGAATAGCCTGCACTGAATTGTCGCCGGTTGAAAAATCGATGCCTTGGGCAACGTCGCCAGCCGCAAAAACGTTCTCGTCGCTGGTGCGCATCATGCGGTCGACGAGGATGCCGTGCTCGCACTTGATGCCGCTGCCCTCCACGACCTCAATGTTCGGTTTCACGCCGGTCGCTGAAACGACCATGTCAGCCTCAACCGCAGAACCGGAGTTCAGGTTCACCCGCAGCGCAGCGCCATTTTTCTCGATCGAAGTGACTTGAGTAGAGGTATGAACCTTGACGCCGCGACTCTCACACCAGTCCTTGATGAGGTTGCCGGCGGTGTCGTTCATCATGCGCGGGACCATTCGTCCTTCCATTTCCACGACCGTAAGCTCCGCGCCGCTTTTCGCTAAAGCCTCGAGAATGATGCAGCCGATGAAACCTGCGCCCATCAGGACAACGCGAGCTCCTGGCTTGGCGGTCGCAGCAATACGCCTGGCGTCGGCAAGCGTCCAACAAGACGTCACGCCAGGTAAGTCAATTCCCTCTATAGGCGGAGAAACTGGTCGCGACCCAGTGGCCACTAACAGTTTGTCGTACGCCACCGCGTTGCCACCATCAAGGGCGATTTGGCGAGCCTTGCAATCGATGCTGGCGACGCGCCCCTGCACGATGGCAATTTTCTGGTCACGGAAATGCTCGGGATTCTTACGTAAGTAGGTCCCCTGCTCCGCTATCTGCTTAACCAGGAGGTAGGGGATGGCCATTCTCGAATACGGCGCTTCAGGTTCGTCTCCAATGAGGGTAACGACAGCCTCAGGCTGCGTTTTACGCAAGGTCTCTGCGGCGACGACGCCCGCCGGGCCGGCGCCAATTACTACGTGTTGCATAGTCGAACTACTCCAGAGGCAGGCTGCACAAGCGGCGCCGAATCAAACGTCAAGGCGGGACAGGGTGGCGGCAGTTGGTACGCCTTCCACATCCCAACCACGACTTTCGTAATACAAGGGAAGCATCTCGTCGAGACGATTTACCATGCCTTTAGCCGGTCCGGTTTTGGCAGCATCTTTCAAAAGACGTTTAGGCAAAGTGTCATCGGCCCGGGTCAGGCCTGCAGCGAGATTAAACTGTCGTTCGAGGTTCCAGATGCGCTCACCCGCGGCCAGCATCGATTCCGGAGTCCAACTCCCTTCACAGGCCGCAGCGACTTGAGGCGCAATATCTTCAAGCGTCCACGCGAACGTTGTAAAGACGCACAAACCGCTTGAATCGACTGCCGCCGTGGCGTCCTGGAACGCTTTAACCAGTTCCGGTTTACCCTCCGTCGACAACGGGTCGGTCTTGACCGGCACGCCCATTATTTCCGAGGACACGGTATAGCCACGCAAATGGCATGCGCCGCGGTTTGAGGTTGCGTAAGCCAGCCCCATACCCTGAATCCCGCGCGGATCGTAGGCCGGAAACTCCTGGCCTTTTACAGTCATGGACAAGTCCGGATGGCCGTATTTCTCACACAACCGTTTTGAACCCATTCCAAGTTCGATGCCGAAGCCTTCGCCGGCCGAAACCAATTCGGCGGCCTTGGTCAGCGCTTCGGCAGACCCGAATGACATGTCAATGCCGCCCGTGTGCTCCGTTGTGATCGCTCCAAGTTCGAACAGTTCCATCGCAGCGGCAACCGTCGCTCCAAACGAAATCGGATCCCAGCCGTCTTCGTTGCAAAGGAAATTGGCATAGGTCAGCGCGTCAAGATCATCGATTCCCGTGTCCGAACCGAGCGCCCAAGCGGCCTCGTATTCAAGTCCGCCGGAGGCACCGATATATTCGGGTTTGTTCTGTATCGTGTAGTGCTGCGGATCAATTGTGGAGATGCGTCCGCATGCGATCGTGCAGCCAAAACAGGCGGCATTTGTCACCAGGTTCGGTTCCCCGTCGCTTTCACGAGGCTCGTGCATGGCTTCCGCAGAGATTTTGCTCGCGCCTTCGAACTGCACTTCACGCATATTACGGGTCGGCATAGCGCCAACCTCGTTGATTACGTTCATCAACACCTGGGTGCCCATGACCGGCAAACCCTCGCCGGTGACGGCGTTGTCACTAAGCACCTTCTTACCTTCGCTGGTCGCTTTAAAGAAAGCCTTCGGGTCGCGCACACCGCCCACACCTTTGGTGCCCCGTACGACCACCGCCTTGAGCTGTTTCGACGCCATCACGGTGCCGACGCCGGAGCGGCCTGCGGCGCGATGGCGATCGTTGACGATTGCGGAGTACAGGCAACCCTGTTCGGCCGCACGACCGACTGCAGCGATGCGAATCAGCGGATCCTGGTATTTGGTGTGCAGGATTTCATCGGCCTGCCAGACTGTTTTGCCCCAGATCTCGTCCGCGGAGCAAAGCTCTGCAGCGTCATTTTCCAGGTACAGATAGACCGGCTGTGGCGCGCGGCCTTCGAAAATAATCATGTCCCATCCGGCTTGCTTGATTTCCGCCCCAATGAAACCACCCGAATTCGAGCACGCAATCGCTCCGGTCAATGGACTCTTGGTGATCACCGAATAGCGTCCGCCGGTGGACGCCATAGTCCCGGTCAGGGGGCCAGTTGCCATGATGAGTTTGTTTTCAGGTGACAGCGCGTCGACTAGCGGGTCGATCTCTTCCATCAGATATTTGCTGGCCAGGCCCCGCTGGCCAAGGTATTTCATGGCCCAATCCATATTCAGAGGCTCTTCGACACATGTCTCGTCGGTCAGATTGACCCGAAGTATTCTGCGTTGCCATGCCATTGGAGTTCTCCTAAGACTTCAAATCAGCTTTTCGAGACAGTCTGGGCAGCATGCGCTCGCATACGCTCCAAGCCGGTATGGTCGGCATCGACATAGGTGATGGCGTCTGTCGGGCAAGCCTCTGCGCACGCAGGTTCGCCGCCGCACAGGTCGCACTTGATGACCTTGCCGGAATCGGCGTTGTAATTCACAGTGCCGAACGGGCAGGCAATCGTACAGACTTTGCAGCCCACACAAATGTCTTCAATGACATCTTTCGAGCCGGTTTTCTCGTTGACGACAATCGCCTCGACCGGGCACGCATGTAAACACCACGCTTCAGAACACTGCGAACACGTATAGGGTGCAAAACGTCCTTCGTCGTGAAAAGTGAACACCTTGATGCGCGATTTCGAGGGGTTAAAGACACCCTCATTCTCGTAGGAACAAGCCATCTCGCATTGCAGGCAGCCGGTGCACTTTTCAGGCTCAAGTTGCAGGGCTTTCAGCATAGGGTCTCTCCTCACTTTCGACGCTTCGGGAGCGTCTGCGAATCATTAAAAAACTATTGGCCGGTCGATGCTCAAACCGTGCACGCGTATTTGGCGGTCTGTTGGTATTACGTTTAAAGTTGTTGCGGTGTTAGCCGAACGTCGTTATTTGATCTTTCAAACGCTCCCAGACCGCAGTAATTAGAGTCCGGGAAATCCCCCCAACGATCGCCTAAAATGCGCGCGCCGACACTGCACGAGCAGCGCGTTCAGACTAACTAGATTCAAAAAAAAAAACCAGCGCGACTTTGCGATCGACAAATGCAACTCATTCTCATCTATTGAACAAATCGAGTCGCGGAGACTCCAAGGACGAGACAGTTTGAAGACATCCTTATACGGAACCACTGCACGATGACCCCGACTCTGAAATTTTCTTCCTCGCCCGGTTGCAGCGTGCTGCGAACGCTGGCTCTTGTGGTGATGTTTATGGTTCCCGTTGTGGGGTGGGCAGCCGACCCGCTGAGCGTACGCATCACCTACCTTGGCGAACGCGACACCGACAGTTGGCACGGGGCGATGCAAGGACTGGACGAAGCTAATGCGCAGGGCAAATTTCTTCGCTTGCGATACGAGTTAGTAAACGCAAACGATCAGGCCGACGCGCTTGCGCTGAATGGCGTCGCGATAATCGCCGATGTCTCACCACTGCGCCTGCTACGCGTGTCGGAATTAGCTTTCGATACACCGGTTTTCAATGTCAGCGCAGCTGACGATGATTTGCGCGAAGCCTGTCAGCCCAATTTGTTGCACACGCTCCCAAGTCTCGCCATGTTAGATGACGCCTTGCAGCAGTGGCGCCGCAAACGGCCTGGTTCTGAGGCTATCGCCCAGGCCTGGCACCCTCGTTTTCGAAAATATGCCGCCGCGCAACTCAACAAGCGCTATACCAAGCGCGTGGGGCGGTCGATGAGCGATGCGGCCTGGGCCGGCTGGGCCGCGGTCAAACTACTCGCCGATACAATTGCCCGCCTCGGTGTCGCGGAATCATCGACGGTGCTGGAAGCCTTACATACTGACTTAGCATTTGATGGTCAAAAAGGCGTAGATCTCAGTTTCCGCAACACCGGCCAACTGCGCCAACCATTGCTATTGATTGAAGATGGCAAAATTGTTGGTGAAGCTCCGGTGGCCGGCATCGTGGCGGCAAGTAACCTCGACAGCCTCGGCCTGGCTGACTGTCGCAAATAACTCGAACATCGGCAATTTACCCACCTATCTGATGGAGTACCCCATGCGTATCACTGCCCTGTTTACCCTGATCCTGTTAAGTACCAATCTGTTCGCGGCCACCGGTCGGGTGTTTGTATCGAACGAACACGCCGATAGCGTCAGCGTTATTGATAGCGCGACGAACCAGGTAATTGAAACCATCCCTGTCGGCAAAAGGCCACGAGGCGTCGGTGTGTCACCGGACGGGAAGGAGGTCTACGTAGCCATTAGTGGAGACAATGCGATTGCCGTCATTGACCCGGTTACGATGAAAGTCGTGCGCAGTTTCGCGAGCGGTGACGACCCTGAGGCTTTCGCGGTCCACACAAACGGCAACCTTTACATCTCCAACGAAGAAGACGCCAAGGCATCTGTTTTCGATCCGGCCAGTGGAGCGCTAATCGCGGAAATCGAAGTCGGTATTGAGCCAGAAGGTGTCGCCCTGTCACCGGATGGAAAGCGCGCCATCGTGACCAGCGAATCAACCAACATGCTGCACGTCATCCTGATCCCCGAACACACAATTGAAACCAACATTCTGGTGGGCGCACGACCGCGCGCGGCGACTTTCAGTGCGGACAGCAAGATCGCCTACGCGACGTCGGAGATTAGCGGAGAAGTCAAAAAAATCGATATCGCCAGCGGCAAAGTCCTGGCCAAAACCTCCCTCGGCGATGACAAGGCCAAGCCGAAGGACGTCCTGGTGAGTCGCGACGGGCAGCGTTTATTCGTCGCCGGAGGGAGAGCAAACCAGATATTCGTTCTCGACGCCCACGATCTCCAACTCATCAAAGCCATTGCAGTCGGCAAACGAGTTTGGGGGCTGGCGCTCAGTCGTGATGGCAAGCGTCTGTACAGCACGGACGGCGTTGATCACCAGATTTCAGTCATCGACACTGAAACCAACACCGTCGTCGCCACTATTGCCGTCGGAAAATTCCCCTGGGGCGTGGCGATTGACGATTAGCCCGGGCGGCCTGGCGCACGCCAGGCAATGACGTACTGGCGTTTGTCTCGCAGTCGCTTTACAGGGTCATGCGCAAGCCCACCCAGCCTCCACGCGGTGCTCCCGATCCGAGAAAGACGGTGCTGTTATGCGTAATGCCGGGCAGGACCTCGCTCGGATCCTCGCCCAGTAATCCGAAATTCTCGTACTCGGCATCGAATACGTTGCTGACGCGCGCAAACAATTCAACGCGCGGATTGAGTGGCACGCTGACGCGCCAGTTCACGATCGCATAGTCATCAGTTTTGCTAAGCAGGTTCGCTTCGTCGCCGCGCAGGTATTGTCCCGAGTTGTAGATAACCTCAATGCCCATACGCGCGTTGAAGGGCAGTGGATAATCGCCGATAAATTTAAACTGGTGGTCCGGCACACCCGGGATGCTATTGCCCTGTTCAACGAACAAGGCACCATCATCGTCGGCCTGCGGATGGTTGGGACTTAGAACGGTAAATCCGTCCTCGAAGGTGGCTCGCAAGAACGTGTAGGACAGGTCCCAGTCGAGCGCACCGAGCGTGCCACTGAATGCTGTTTCCAATCCCTGACGGCGCGTTTTATCGACATTGGCGAACAGGCCACGGCCCCGCCCGGTGGTTTGAAAAAGGATGTCGTTGCGGTTGTCCGTGTGAAAATATCCGAGACGATGCCGGACCTCACCCAACTGCCCCCGCAGCCCAAACTCCACGGTGCTGGCGATAATGTCATCAAGCGGTGGGTCTGCAAGGAACGCGTTGGGCAAGCGACACTCGAAATCAATGTCGTCGGGGTCCCGTCCAGCGGCCGCGGCGTTCCGGCGTGCAATTGAAAAAACACCTTCGTTGCAGGCCAATTCAATCGGTGTGGGGGCGCGCGAAGACTCACTGTAGCCGGCGTAGATATTGAGATCGGAGGAAACATCATAGGTCGCCCCAACGGCAGGGTTAAAGCGCCTGAAGGTATGTTCACCGTTCAGTTCCGGGCGCATTGAGGAGCGATCGGCGAGCTCAACTTCCGTGCTGTTGAAGCGTCCGCCGAGGGTAAGCGTCAAACGCTCCGTAAGGTCCAACGCGTCGTTGAAGTAGACACTCAGCGTATCGCTCGAGGTGCTGACGTTGGTTGCGTCTCCAGACAAGAAAGTACCCACGCCGCGGCCTTCGGTACTTCGCGTGCGGGGGTCGAGAGTCGCGAGCTCGGTGGCTGACTCAAAACGTACTGCGCCGCGGTAGTAACCGAAGCCCAGCGTGAAGGCGTTCACGTGGCCAAACAGCGTGCGCGAAAAATTAAATTGCAAATCACCCCCGTAGCTACGCTGTTTCCGCTGCGAAGTATTGTTTATCGCCGAGTCTGCAAGGACTCCTGTACCGCTCAGAGTACCCGTCAAATCATCTACATCAATACTCGCCCCAGTGGGGCCAAAGCCGGCGGTGAGAATTCTTTCGAGGTCAGCAGGATCATTAGCACCGAGTACGTTATCGCTACAGACATCGTCGTCATCGAACCCAATTGAATCGAATGCTGACTCGTCGAACTCATCGAGCAGAAAGGCGCCAGAGCCCAACTCACAAACGAGCAAGTCCGAACCGTCACCGTTAAACGACGCCGTCTTATTGCGGCGATAAAATCCACTGACGTTCGCGCTAACAGAATCGCTGAATTCATACGCTCCAGTTACATTGACCATCGTCATGGTGTTGTCGGTAATATCCGGCGCTGTAAACACGGCTGCGCGGTCAAGCTCCAATAAGCCCAATGGCGAAGAGCCATTGCCACGCAAATCGCTGTCACCGTGTTGCGTCGTAAAGTCGAGGCGACCGTTGTCGCCACGATAACTTGCAGAAGCGAGTACATTCACAACGTCGGAATCCGACAAGTCACGCCACCCACCTTCCTCGAAATAGCTCGCGTTAATGTAGTAGCCGAAACGCCCGTCGTTGCCGCCCGCCTGGCCGTGCACAACCACCCTCTCCCAGGCACCACCAGAAATCTGTGCCTCAAGGCCTTCGAAGTTAAAGCCGTTTTTCATCTCGATCGATAAAGCGCCGCCGAGCGTATTCAACCCGAATAACGGATTGCTGCCGCCGATCAGGCTAATGCGATGTATCGCTGACTGCGGTATCAGATCCCAATTGACAGCGTCTCCGAAAGGCTCATTAATCCGGCTCCCGTTCTGGTACACCGCGATCCCCTGCGAAAGCCCAAGTAGCGGCGACGCAGCGTAGCCACGGTATTGGACGTCAGGTTGTAATGGATTGCTTTGCGCTGAGTTGATATTCACGCTGCCAAGATTGGTCGCAAGGAAGTCGGTCAGATCGAGAACCTGACTGCGCGCCAGATCAGTCGCGCTGCTGACTTGGACGTTGAACGGGAGTTTTTCGACATTTTGGCCAACGCCACCAGCTGGGGTGGTGGCAACGACGACGACCTCCTCATCGACCTGTTCGGCGTTAACCGTTAACGGGACGATAAGCAGATACGCGACCATGACGGACACCAACGTGGTACGTGAAACGATGCTCGGCGCCGTCATCTGGATTCCGCCGATACATTTGTTGCGAAGCAGGCTATGGCCACCGCAATTGGCGCCCAGCGATCACGATTCGAACTGAACTGGTAAAAATACATTTCAGCTCCCAGACTGGTGCCCGTCGACTAGCGAGTGGTTGATGTTGAGATTGTGCCGGCAATTTTCGCGTTGAAATTTCGCCGTCGAATTCGCCGGTGCCGGCAAACTTCACCGGCGCTGGCCAATTCTAACCGGAGTGCCTGAAAAGAGCGGTGTGCAGACAGAAGATTAATGATATTAGACAAGCGTTGGCGGAACTTAGATTGACACAATCCCGTGCCGGATCGCCATACGTGCAAGCTCGGCAATCGTATGCACATCGAGTTTACTTTTTATCTGCGTTGCGTAATTTGCGACGGTCTTGCTACTCAACGACAAGCGAATCGAGACCTGATTGACGCTTAGCCCTTCGGCAAGTAAGCAAAATATCTCAAATTCCCGGGTTGAAAGCAGTTCAAAGGGTGTCTCAATGCCGGTTGTCTTGCGCACCGCGAGGCGTTGCGCAATGTCCGGCTCGATATAAATACCACCGTTCCCAACCAGACTGTTAGCCTCGAGCAGCGCCGCACCGGCGCAGTGTTTACCCAAATATCCCCGCGCGCCCGCCTGCAGCGATTGCTCCACGAATACGGTCTCATGGTGGCCGGTAAAGACCAGAATTCGTGCCTCGTGGTGACGTGACTTGATGCGACGAATGGCTTCCAAACCACCGATGCCGGGCAGATCCAAATCGATGACGACCACATCGGCGGGTCGGTCGATGTACTTGCGGCAGGCGTTCTCGCCGCTTTCTGCTTCGTCCGCGACGTACATGCCGGGTTCAGCTTCCAACAGCGAGCGAGCGCCAACCCTTACGACCGGGTGCGCATCAACCAACAAAATAGAGAGCGTCTGGGTCATGCCGGCAGATTCGCCGCCGGCTTTGCATAGGCTCCGCGCTGTGCCCCCGTTTGCAAGACTTGAATGTCCCCCAAGGCTTATCTTGAGAGTCGCTTCAGGGTCAAGATTGCTGCTTTTCCCGCTCGGCGAACTTGGCCTGCTGATCGGCCGATGCCTGACCTTGAAAGCGCGACTTCCACTCGTCGTAAGGCATGCCGTAAATGAGTTCACGCGCCTGGTCGTAATCGATTTCCGTGCCGCGCGATTCGGCTTCAGAGCGGTACCATTTTGACAGGCAGTTACGACAAAATCCTGCGAGATTCATGAGATCAATGTTTTGTACATCGGTGTTTTCTCGCAAAAAATCTCGCAGCCGTCGATATGTCGCGGCTTCGATCTCGAGCTGGGTTTTCTCGTCCATGGCACTTCCTCACTAATGAACGCAGGACCGCTGACTGGATGCGGTACTGCATGGGCGTCGGCAACGACAATACTATAAGTCGGCGCGGAAATTCTGCTCTCGCGAGAAGTCGAACTGGCGGGTGTTCGCCAGCTTCCTCATCTCACCACGGCCACATGCGCTTGAACAGCGCAGAATCACCTTGCACAAGATGCGAAAGGCTGCCGAGAAGATGCATGACCAGGAGCAACACAAGGCAAATTGAGCCAACGACGTGAATCTCTGTGAACAGTTCGTTCAATGGCGCGTCGCGCCAGCTCCAATATGGCAGGGGCACGCCAAACCAGGCGGTCCGGTAACCACTGAAAGATGCTGACAGATAGCCGCTTAGCGGTTGCGCGATGAGCAGAACGTAGAACGCCAAGTGCACTACTTTCGCGACGTAACGCTGCCACCTGGCGAGCGTTGTAGGCAACTCAGGCGGCGGGTGAGACAAGCGCCATGCCAAACGCGCCCACAACAGCACAAATACACTGAGGCCGATGGATTTGTGCAGTTGGAAAAAATCGCCGCGGCTGGCGCCTTTAGGCAACTCAACCATGTACCACCCGATGGCCAACAGTGCGACAACGAGAACCGCTGTCAGCCAGTGAAACAGGATCGCAGTCAGTGTGTAACGGGACGTGCTGTGGGCCATGGTCCTAGGATTTATCAGCGAACAGCTTGCAAGGCACGCTAGCGTAGCATGGGCGGGGACGATTCCATTAGAATCAGTGCGCTAGCCTGATGTAGTGGCATCGATGCACCGCGAACATTAAACGGCCTGGGGATTTAGAACGAGCGCGATGAACTTGCCGCTGTCAGAACCTGCTGGAGCTAACGTGCGTCGAGCGGCACCGCGGCTGCGATTCTTTTCCCGCATAGTGGCCTGCCTGATTCTCATGCTGGTTGAATCAGCCAGTGCCGCCCAGTACGAAATCGAAGTCAACAAAAGCAACCGCCTGCTGATCGTACGTGCCGGTGAAGAAGTCCTGCGAGTGTTTCAAGTTGCAGTAGGTCGTGGAGGACCGGGCCACAAACATCTATTGGGTGACCAAAAGACGCCTGTCGGAACGTATCGGGTCACCAGCTTCAACGACCGCAGCAAATTCGACTACTTTGTTGGAATCAATTACCCCAATGCTATTGATGCCTTTCATGCCCTGAACAGAAAGGTTATCTCGTACGATGAATTCGAACGTATTGTCAGCGCCCAGCGCGCTGGAAGAGCACCGCCACAAAATACGGCTTTGGGGGGCGCAATCGGCATCCATGGCATCGGCGAAGAAACGCCACAGAAAGTTAACATTCACGACAAGCTTGACTGGACCGAAGGATGCATCGCTCTGCGTAATGCGCAGGTGCAGGAATTACGCGCTTATCTCGGTATTGGAACCCGCGTTGTTATCAAGGAATGAATAACCGGCACCTGCTGTTCGGCAGCATCTTGCTCCTGTTCGCAACGGTAGCAAGCGCTTCGGGTCTTCCCGAGACTGGCCATGCTGGTGTAATCCGCTATCACACGGTGAAAGCTTTTGCCGACGTTGTCTTCGAGCTGAATTTCGCGATCACGGAGCAAAACTTCCGCATCACGGGGCGCAATACGATAGGTGCGGGCCTGCGCGAGCGCGGTTATGAGAATTTTCCGGACGTGGAAGTCATCCATTTCTGTAGCCTCGAACTGGCCCGCGAGGTACTCCTTCTCGATCCAGGTTTCGTCGCCCAAATGCCGTGTAGAATTACCGTCCACGAGAACGACACTGAAACTGTTATCAGCGTGATAATGCTGCCAACGGACCATGTCGATGAACGGATCAACGCTTTCGCCCGCCGAATGAACGCGACGCTCAAAGCGATCGGTCAATTTCCGTTGCAGCCCTAGAGGGGGAACGCCAATCATGCCGAGATTCAAGGACCAACCCTACTGGTTGTTTCTGGTTTGGTTGCTCGTCACCGGATTCGCGGCATTCGGACTCATGGTGTGCTGGAGCGAAGGACTCCTTGGACTCCTCTTCGACAGCGATCGCAGCCGCATCTGTCTCATTATTGGACTTCTTTACCTGCTCGGTAGCGCGCACTGCGCCAGGCGCGCGCTGTTTCTTGCGCGAGAAACCGAGCACGTTCGCAGTGTGAGTGAGCACATCGGCAACCGCGTTGTGCGAGTCGAGAGCGACGGAGAATCGCGCGTGAAAATTGACGGGCACGCCCTCGATGCCGATTCAGTCATCGGCGAGCATTTACAAACTCTGATTCGCCGTGGCGACAAGCCACACGAAAGTGCACCCGAGGGCGAGCAATCTTCCCTGATCGGGACACTCGTCGCGCACACAAAGGGTTCGCATGATCTCGGCTGGTTCATGGTTGATGTGCTATTGAAGCTTGGCTTGTTGGGGACGATCGTGGGATTTATCCTGATGTTGGGTTCTGTCGCAGATACGGCGTCCCTGGATGTCAACACCATGCAAAAGGTGCTTAAACAAATGAGCAACGGCATGGGAACCGCTCTGTACACAACGCTCGCCGGACTGGTCGGAAGCATGGCCCTTGGTCTGCAATATCTACTGCTCGATAAAGGCGCCGACGACCTGATCGAACGAATCGTTCGCCTCACGGATTCCAGGCTTACGTTCGTTTAGAGCGAAGCAGTATCAAGCATGGCATTTAGTAACGGCTGGCAACGGCCGCGCTCCACGTCCGACCCGTTCACCGATCTGCTGTTCAATGCCCTGCTAGGTTTTACGTATCTGTTCTTAATCGCGATCATGTTCATGAACCCGGTCGCGAAAAAAGGCATTGTCGATCCGAAGGCGGAATACATCATAACGGTCGGGTGGCCGGACAATAATCCAGATGATGTTGATACGTGGGTGGAAGATCCCAATGGGAACGTGATCTGGTTTCGCAATCGCGAGGCGGGCTTGATTCATCTCGATCGTGACGACCGTGGCACCGCGAACGACACAATTACGGTGAACGGTACTGAAATACAGAACCCGATGAATCAAGAAGTTGTTACGGTTAGAGGGGTCGTACCGGGCGAATACGTGGTCAACCTGCATTACTACGCAAGTGAGACTGATCAACCGGTTACGGCAACAGTAAAAATCGCAAAAGTTAATCCGGCTCTTGAGATTGTCTATTATGGTGAGACCCTGTTAGCCGAGAAGGGCGACGAGGAAACTGCGGTCCGTTTCGTGATCGAAAAATCCGGAGAGGTAGGGCAGATCAATCACCTCGAGAAAAGCATCGTCATTTTCTAGCGATGTCGCGCTTTTTAGTACACGTCGATTACTCCAGTTCAGGTGTTGCTTGCAGCGTGATCATGGTGTCCACTAACCATCCGAAGTGACGAACCAAACTGCTGTAATGATTGCCAACCACCGCCAGGACAGTGCCGAGTATATAAACGACAAGTTCAGACAATATCGCGGGATACACTCGACAGTCACACGCGCCGATGACGCCGAAACCCGCGCTACACTTGCCGCTACGAGGGAGTAAAAAAATTGGTCGCATTAGGGACATCCGGGCTGGTTGCCGCCTACGTCATCGTCGCGCTGCTACTGTTGTGGCTCAATTTGTATACGCGTTGGTCGTGGCGAATAAAAGCGGCATTAGTGGTGATCGTTTCTGCGTTCTACTACGTCACTTACGTTTCTCTGCCACCGCTCATGGGCTGGCCGACCGACGCTGACTTACCCAAACGATTTAACCTCGTGGCGATCTACGTCCTTGAGCCCGACAAAACCAGTGGCAGTGAAGGCGAAATTTTTCTTTGGGCAACCGATCTGGAGAGCGGCTCTCATCGTCAACCACCGCGCGCGTATCGGGTACCCTTCAATGGAGAACTGCACGCTCGCGTCGTTGAAGCGGGCAACAAGATGCGCAAGGGCCTGCCGCAATTGGGTGAGGTTAGCGAAGAGCAAATCGGGGCCAATGCGACGCCTAAGGACGAGTCGCGCAGTGGCCAAAAGAGCATTGCCATCGAGTTCTTTGATTTGCCGGATCCATTGTTCCCGGAAAAATGATGCCTGAAGCACCACCCGCCGCTGCCCCGGCCGACTCTTTGGATCAGGGAACCAGATATCGGCGGTCGCGTGCTGGCATTCTGACGGTGATGTTTTTTGCCGCCAGTGTTTGCGGTCTGTTACCTGCAGGGGGGTTGGCTGGTACGCTAACCGAGCACATGGATGTCATGTGCGCCCAGGATCCCGTCGATTTTCTCTCGTGCAGTTATAGATTACGAGATGGACACGACTTGATTTCCGCTGTCGTTGAGTACGATGGCCAGGCGATCCCCGGCGAGCAGGTCAACGGCTACCCTCACGCCGATGCTACGACTGCGGTCATGATCCTCGTCGACACCAGCGATCCCGCCCGTCAACCCGCAATTGCCAGCGCCATTTCACATATCGAACAATTACTCGCCGGTGCTAAACCTCACCACCGCTTCGGGCTCGCCAGCTTCGACACTGACCTTTACGTATTAGCCGAGGTCGGCACAACGCTTCAGGACCTGCGCGGCGCGGCGGCAAACCTGCGCGCAAAAGGCAAGACCACTGAGCTTTATCGCAACGTCCGCGAAGCCGTTCGTTTGCTTGGAAAAACAAATGCGACGCGCAAGGCACTGTGGATTTTATCCGACGGCCTCGCGGAAGATTATGCCTACCATCATCAGGACGTCGTCGCGCTCGCGCGCTCGGAAAACGTCATCATCCACAGCATCGGTTATCCGCGTTCCGTGCAGCAATCCGTCGCTCTGCAAACGATCCGGCGACTCAGCGATGAAACTGGCGGGCACTACGTACAGGCTAACCACGTGGACTATTCAATACCTGCTGGCACTTTTGGGCGCGCGCTACGTGCGACCGATTCTGGTGGCGATGTGCAATTCGATTTGTCCGAGCTACTCGGCGCGGGAGTTGGCGGAGCTGTCGACCTCTCACTCGGCTTTCAGACCACAGATCAAAGCTTCATCGTGCTCGTTCCTATCCATCTACCGGGCGGTCACGGTGCCTCGCAGAACGCTGTTCTGCCAGGGTCTGGCGAGCGAGCAGATGCTAACCGACTTAGCCAAAGCGCTTTCGTGCCGCCTCCCCTGGCCCCGCTTGTCCCACCATCTCGTCCCTTGTGGCCGTGGTTCGCAGCGCTAATTGCCTTGCTGCTGGTGATTCTCATCGTCATATTAATTGCGTTTAAAAGGGTGAGGCGGAGCATCGCCGACTCACCGATGGCGGCGATGAAGGACAGCAAGCCGCTGGCCTACATTGTGATGCACGACAAAAACCAGACCCGGCACGCGGTCGACAAAACGCCCTGGCGTATCGGGCGTGGTAGAAATAACGACCTGACAATCGCTGATCATTCCGTCTCGCGACTACACGCAGAGATTCGTAGTAACGAAGAGGGGCAACTGATGCTGTGCGATCTCGAATCGCTGAACGGCGTGTTCGTAAATGACAATCGGATCGAGGCGACACAGCTACGCGAAGGCGACAGTGTGGAAATTGGCGACATCGGCATGCATTTCACGCTGCACGATGAATCCTACGCGACCGAAGACCCTACTGTTATGGTGCGCACCCGCACCCCGGTTTGAGGTCGTCACGTACAGTGTCGAACCGCCCTACCAGCTGTTCCGACTAATCTGCTCCGCGTGACGACGCCAGTCGAGTTCCACACCAGGTTCCTCGGCCTGCGCGACGAATTCCTCGCAGATAAATAGTCCGCCTACCGCGGCGACTTGTCCATCGATAAAGAGCAACGGCAACGTGCCGCGTTGCCACGGCGGAACGGCCAAATCCTGGAGAATTTTTTTTAGACTGCGTCCATGCAGCTGTCCGGCTGGACGACAGCGCTCCCCACCTTGTCTGAATCCAATCTCGACAACGGACTGACGCAGATAGCGCTGTGCCAAGCCGCGTCCCGGCACCGGGTGTGCGAGCAATTCACCCCACGGCAGGCATAGAGCAGAGTCGATCTGCCACGGGATACGCGCTGCAGGAACCGTATGCTGTTGTGCGCGCCCGAAATACAAAACCTCACGATAACGTCGAACCTCACTTGCAGACCACCGCACCAGAGGCGCAGCGTCGCCTCGCGCGGTCAAGACCTGTTGCAAAATCTCGCGTATATGCCGCTCCCGAGGAGGCTCAAGGCCGGTCTGCAAGATCACATGACGGAGCAGAAAACCTTGCATGTCACGTGAACACTCGCGCAGGCTTACTATCGACAACTGACCAGCAGGACGGCCATCGTTCGTCACAACAGCAGTGCACCACGCATCGATTTCACGGCTCACCGACGCCTGAACTCTTGCCAGACGCTGCAACCCACGCGTCGCGCCGGGGTAAGTCGATTCCAACAACGGCAGTACGCTGTGGCGCGAGCGATTGCGCAGGTAGCGGGGATCGTGATTGGACGGATCGTCAATCCATTCGAGTCGCTCCGTACGAGCGAATGCCGCAATTTGGGCGTAGTCATGGTGCAACATAGGGCGGACGATGTGGCCCAGACCAAAACGTCTCTGTTCCTTCATCGCCGACAACCCGTGCGGCCCCGCGCCGCTGACCACGCGTTGCAATACCGTCTCGGCCTGATCATCGGCATGGTGAGCTGTGACGATGAAACTGCCGGCTTGCACCAATTCTGCCAATATCGAGTAGCGCTTATCGCGGGCCCACGCCTCGATGCTCGCGCCTGCGGGAGGCGTATCGCCCACCGTCAACACATCGCATGGAACCCCCAGACGCTTCGCGACTTGCAGACAATGCGCCGCCCAGTCAGCACTACGCGCGGCAAGACCGTGATTGACATGCACTGCGCGAATCTCGATGTCGGCAGTTTTCGTGTACTCGACAGCCAGCCTCAGCAACACGGTTGAATCCATGCCCCCGCTGAAAGCGATGATCATTTCACGGCAGTTGTGACTTGCCGCAAGTCGCCCCAGTGCGGCCTTTATCTCGCTCGCAAATGCAGACTTAGTCATGCGCACACGATGGACGTTGCCAGCTTACGCAATGGTGTGCTGTATCTATTTTTCTGCGTACTCGCCGATGGCTGCAAGACGCGCCCGCCGGGCAGTCACCAGCTCGTTCGCGTCCAGCGTCAGCAGGCCATCCAAAGCGTCGCTAAGTGCAATTTTAAGTTGCTCAGCTGCACCCGCTGGATCGCGGTGCGCGCCACCGAGAGGTTCGGTAATGATGCCGTCGATCAAACCTAGTTTGTCGAGGCTCTGCGAGGTGATTCCCATGGCTTCCGCCGCATCTGATGCTCGCTCAGCACTTTTCCATAGAATTGATGCGCAACCTTCAGGTGAAATCACCGCATAGGTCGCATACTCCATCATGAGCAAGCGATCCGCCACGCCAATAGCAAGCGCACCGCCGGAACCACCTTCGCCAATAACAGCGGTAACTATTGGTGTGCGCAGTGACGACATCACCAACAGATTACGTGCAATGGCTTCGCTCTGGCCACGTTCCTCAGCGCCAATTCCGGGATAGGCTCCGGGCGTGTCGATGAACGTCAGCAGCGGCAGACGAAATCGTTCTGCCAATTCCATGATGCGCAGCGCTTTACGGTAACCCTCGGGTCTGGGCATACCAAAATTTCGCTGCAAATTATCCTTCGTATTTCGACCTTTCTGATGACCGATGAATGCCACACCCAATCCGTTCATACGGCCAATGCCACACACAATCGCAGGGTCATCAGCGAACGCTCTGTCGCCGTGCAGCTCATTGACGTCCTCAAACAGTGCATCGACGTAGTCGAGCGTATAGGGCCGCCGCGGATGTCGGGCCAGGCGGGCCACCTGCCATGGTTTCAAAGCAGAGAAAATCTGACGGGTCAGATCCTCGGAGCGCTTACCGAGTTTCTCAATTTCTTCTGAGATATTGATCTCTGAATCATGCCCAACCAGCCGTAATTCCTCGATTTTCGCTTCGAGTTCCGCTATCGGCTGTTCGAAGTCGAGGAAATTTAAATTCACTGGCGATACTTGTGTGCCTTGTTCGGCCATAGATAGTTCCTGGTCGTTAAAACGGGGACCTGCGATTAGTACTCAATGTCGACGCATTGCTCGCCGAGGTATTCTCGCAAACCATCAATCAGCGTGTCATTGACCTGCACGCGCCAATTGTCGTCAAACTGCAGCCGCGCGCGACAATTCGAGCAGGCATACTCGACTGCGACCGGACACTTTCCATTACCGTGCGTGCTGATCATTGTCTTCAATGTATCCATAAAACCGTTGCTAATCTGGCTCTCTGAAACGTTGACGACCATGGCCTTGGCGAGGCGATTGCGCGCCTCATCGAGACTCATGATGTCTTCAGACTGAATCCGATGTTCTCCGGAGAACTCGTCCACTTCGCACTTGCCCTCGATGACCACGATTTGGTCGTTGACGAGCTTTTCCAGACACCGCTCGAAAACTTCACGGTAAACGGTCACTTCGATTCGTGCAGTTTGATCGTCCAGCGTCGCGATGGCCATTCGACCTCGCCGGGTCTTGATGATCCGCACCCCCATGATGAGTCCCGCGATGCGTTTCTTGCCAGGCTTTAGATCGGCCAAAGAACAGCTCGCGAAGCTGTCGAGTTCATGACGATAGCGGTCGATCGGGTGGCCGCTCAAATAGAGTCCGAGCGTTTCCTTTTCACCAGCCAGAATCTCTTCCTTGCTCCACGGGCGGACATCGGCCAGGGCTGATAAATCGAGAACGTCAGCATCCTCAGTCGTACCCGCGCTGGTTTCGAGTCCGAAAAAATCAGATTGTCCAGAAGCCTTCGCTTTGACGTGCTGCTCGGTAATCTGTAGCACGCCGTCCAGAGCCGCCATCAGCATCGGCCTGGAATCGCCCAGAGAGTCGAGTGCACCGGCTTTGATCAACGCTTCGAGCGCGCGACGATTGAGCTTGTGCTCCGCATTGCGCTTGCATAAATCGGCGAGATCGAGGTACGGCCCCGCACTGCCCCTCTGCCCGACCATCGCTTCGATAACAGCCTCACCGAGGCCCTTTAGTGCGCCCAATCCGTAACGTATGGTGCGGTCGTCGGCGACACTAAACCTGAATGCGCAATGGTTAACATCGGGCGGTGCGACAGTAATTTGCAGATGACGACACTCTTCAATGAGACGCACGACTTTCTCAGTCGTGTCCATATCGGCGGATAAAACTGCCGCCATGAATGCCGCTGGATAATGGGCCTTGAGCCACGCGGTCTGATAAGCAACCAAGGCGTATGCAGCGGAATGAGATTTGTTGAATCCGTAGCCTGCGAACTTCTCCATTAAATCGAAGATTGCACTCGAATCGGCCTCTGGAACATCATTATCGCTCGAACCAGCGACGAAAATTTCGCGCTGCGTGGCCATCTCTTCGGCTTTTTTCTTACCCATGGCCCGGCGCAATAAATCTGCTGCGCCAAGGGTAAAGCCGGCCAGCACGCGGGCGATCTCCATCACCTGCTCCTGGTAAAGGATGACGCCATAAGTCGGCTTTAGAATCGGCTCCAGCTCCGCGCGCGGGTATCGAACCGCAGCTTTGCCGTGCTTGCGATCAATGAAATCGTCCACCATCCCCGACTGCAACGGCCCAGGTCGAAACAGTGCGACAAGTGCGATCATGTCCTGAAAGGAATCCGGCCGTAATCGCTTGATCAGCTCTTTCATACCGCGCGACTCGAGCTGAAAGACTGCCGTTGTGCGGGCACTTTGAACGAGGTCAAACGTGGCAGCATCATCGAGCGGAATATGCAAAATATCGAGATTATCTTCGCCTAGGCCGGCCCGCGCAGCGTTAATGTCCTTGACCGCCCAATCGATGATCGTCAGGGTTCTCAAGCCGAGGAAATCGAACTTCACCAATCCAATCGATTCGACATCGCCCATGTCAAACTGGGTCACCAATCCGTCGCTTCCCTGCTCGCAATACAACGGCATGAAGTCGGTGAGCGGGCTTGGGGCGATGACTAATCCGCCCGCGTGCCTGCCAGCATTTCGCGCCAGCCCCTCCAGTTGTAATGACAGGTCGATAATGCCGCGTACATCATCTTCTTCGCCATAACGTTGTTTAAGCACAGGCTCCTCGTCGAGTGCCCGAGTGAGTGTCATTTGCGGATCAAACGGGACGAGTTTGGCTAACTGGTCGACGAATCCATAGGGAAAACCAAGCACCCGTCCCACGTCGCGCAAGACGGCTTTGGCTGCCATCGTGCCGTGGGTAATGATTTGAGCGACTCTGTCGCGCCCATACCGAGTCGCCACGTAGTCAATCACTTCGTCGCGCCGGTCCATGCAAAAATCGATGTCGAAATCCGGCATGGACACGCGTTCAGGATTGAGGAACCGCTCAAACAGCAAGTCATATTCGATCGGATCGAGTTCCGTGATGCCGAGCGCGAATGCGGCCAGCGAGCCGGCGCCTGAGCCGCGTCCAGGACCAACCGGAATGCCATGCTGCTTCGCCCAATCAATGAAATCGGCAACGATGAGAAAGTATCCGGCGAAACCCATCGTCTTTATGACGTCGAGTTCCAGACGCAGGCGCTCCGCATAGATTTCACGCGCCTCGGACGAGGACAAATCGCGCTTTATCGCACCATCAACGATCCGCCGTTCGAGCCCCAACTGAGTTTTGTCATCAAGTACTGCGTCAACACTGACCCCATCACCAACCGGATATTCGGGCAAGTGGTAGGTACCGAACTCGAGTTCAATGTTGCAGCGCATCGCGATGTTGACCGAATTCTCCAGCGCCGCCGGGATATCACTGAACAATTCACACATTTCTGCTTCGCTGCGCAAATACTGTTCGGGCGAGTAGTCGCGCGGGCGGCGTGGGTCCGCAAGCGCTCGCCCTTGATGAATGCACACGCGTGCCTCATGCGCCTCCGATTCACTGGCATGTAAAAATCGCACGTCGTTGGTGGCGACCAGGGGTACTGGCAGCTTGTTCGTCACCTCGAGCATTGCAGCCAGGTAACGCGGCTCCTCGCTGCGACCCGTTCGGGTAATCTCAATGAAATAGCGGTCGCCCAGCAAACTAAGCCAGTGCCTCACGCGTTCGACCACTCGTTCCGCTCGTCCCTCGGCGACCAGACAACCCAAATCACCATTGAGACCACCGGAAAGTACGATCAATCCAGCCAGACTGTGGGCGTCGAGCCAAGTCTCATCGACCAGCGCAACACCGCCTTTTTGTCCGAAGCGGTAGGCCCGCGTCAGTAATTGGCTAAGATTTCGATAACCGATTTGGTTTTGGCACAGCACCACAAGCTTATAGCGTTCCGGCTCATTGCTTGCACCCGCGATCCACAGTTCGGCGCCTACTATCGGCTTGACGCCGGCATTTGTCGCTGCCCGATAGAGCTTCGGTAAGCCGAACACGTTGCTTTGATCAGTCAGTGCCACTGCAGGCATGGCTAGCTCATTGCAGCGCGCAACAAGACCCGGAATGCGCACGATGCCATCGCTTAGCGAATACTCGCTGTGCACATGCAGATGAATAAAGCGCGGCTCCATTACGACGCTCCGCTCGTGTGCAGAACCCGGCGCACTGGTGCGTATGTGCGGCGATGCACCGCCGACACGCCATGACGTTCCAACGCGTCCAGATGGGCAGCCGTGGGGTAGCCCTTGTGGCGGTCGAATCCGTACAGTGGATAACGCTCGTGCAGCTCGCACATCAGGCGATCGCGGACAACTTTCGCGATAATGGACGCGGCGCCTATAGCCGGTTCCAGACCATCGCCACCGACAATAGCTTGCGCGCGAAAGCATCCTGGCGGACAGAACTTGCCGTCGACCAGAACCCGATCCGGGCGCGGGTCCAACGCCTCAAGGGCACGTTGCATGGCCAACAAACTGGCATGATGGATGTTGAGTTCGTCGATGTCACCAACCGAGACGATGCCGACGCCGACAGCTTTGGCATGGGTCTGAATTAGATCAAACAGGGCCTCTCGCTGACGCGCTGTTTTCTTCTTGGAATCACCCAGCCCTGCGACTGCTTGTTCGCCGAGGATAACCGCGGCTGCCACAACCGGCCCCGCGAGCGGTCCGCGCCCCGCTTCATCGACGCCCGCGACCACCTCACAATCTGGGGCACCGACATTCATTTTTGTGTATCCAGTATCGACAAAATGGCGTCTGCTGATGAGGCGGCAGCGTTGCACCGCAGGCTGCCATGCAGCTTACGGCTGGTCTCCACGAAGCGCAGTCGGCGGGGTTCGTCGTCCAACCACGCCAATACTGCGAGTTTCAAGGCCTCTGGGGTAAGTTCGCGTTGAATCAATTCCGGGACGAGTTCTCTTTGGGCCAGGATATTCGGCAGCGCGATGTGGGGCACCTTAACCATATGCTTGATTATATGGTAGCTCAGCGGCGCCAGACGGTATCCGACGACGATTGGCGTAGCGCACAACATAGCCTCGAGGGACACGGTGCCAGAAGCGACGATGGCGACGTCTGCCGCACTCAGGACCTCATGAGAGCGCGCGACGACGATAGGGCAAACGAAACCGCCGAGACGCTGCTCGACGCAGGCGACGTCGCGTTCACGCGCCAGACAAAGTACGAACTGGGTCTCAGGGCGCGCAATTTTAAGCATCCGGGCGGCGCCCAGGAAAGTATCGAGAAGTCGTTCTAGCTCTTGTCGCCGGCTGCCTGGCATGAGCGCAATCAATGGCACGTTGGTCGCCACTCCAAGTCCAGCGCGCGCTTCACGTGGGCTTGGTTGCATGGGCAGTACATCGGCCAGCGGATGCCCGACGAATTTGGTCTTCACCCCGAAACGCTCAAAAAATGCCGGTTCAAACGGTAACAGCGCGAGTAATACATCTGTCGAACGAGCGATAGTCCGCGCACGCCCTTCCCGCCACGCCCACGCCTGCGGACACACGAGATGGACAGTAGGCACACCCGACTGCTTTAGGCTGCGTTCGAGCCCGAGATTGAAATCCGGTACGTCGATGCCAATCATGACGTCCGGTTGCTGCTCGATAAAATACTCGGCCAACCTGCGCCGTAAGCGCCACAAGCGCGGATAGCTGCGGAGCACTTCCGCCAGTCCCATGACAGACAATTCGTCGATGTGAGCTACCGGCTCGCAGCCCGCGGCAATCATGCGAGGTCCCGCCATGCCGGTGAAAGTCGCGTGTGGCACGCGTTCTTTCAACGCTTCGATCAGCGACGCACCAAGTAGATCTCCCGACGCTTCTCCGGCGACCAACGCAAACCGAACAGCGCGTCCAGTCAAGATAGTAACGCCAGCAACACCGTCAGGGCCGGTCGCTGTAAGTAGCCTTGCGACGCGAACAAGCGAAGCAAAGAAATGACTCGCTAGCGCACAATGCCGCGCTTGGAAGCGCGAATGAATTCGAAGATTTGTCGTGCGTGCGGATGCTCGGCGGCCTCGAGCTCAATGGCTCCTATCGCTTCCTCAAGCCCTAAACCCTGGCGATACAGGGCACGAAAGCTGCGCTTAACTGCAGCGATCGAGTCGCGGTCAACATCACGCCGTTTCAGGCCTTCGCTGTTGATCGTACGGGGCCTCGCGGTGTTGCCCTTGACGATAACAAACGGCGGGACGTCCCGAACGATAACGCTGGCGATTGCTGAAAAACTTCCTTCCCCGAGTCTGCAGAATTGATGAACCCCGGTAAATCCGCCAAGGATCACAAAATCATCGATCTCAACGTGGCCGGCAAGCGAAGCGTTGTTGGCGAACACCGTGTGATTAGCGACCTGGCAGTCGTGTGCGATGTGACAGTAAGACATCAGCCAATTGTCATTTCCTAACCGCGTGACGCCGCCGCCAACCGCCGTACCGCGGTTGATACTGCAATATTCACGAATCGTATTGCCGTGCCCTATTTCGAGTCGGGATTCGCCACCAGGCTCGAACTTTTTGTCCTGCGGATCTTCACCAATTGAGCAAAACGGGAAAATACGATTATTTGACCCGAGCGTCGTCGGACCTTTGACTACGCAATGATGCCCAATGTGGGTACCCGACCCGATCTCCACGCCTGGTCCAATCCATGCCCACGGTCCGATCGTCACATCAGTGCCGATTTCAGCGCTCGGGTCAATAATGGCAGTCGGGTCTATCAAATTTCTGGTGTCTTTTCGGTGGTCAGAATAGTCGCCGAGGCCACCACATCTCCATCCACCGAGGCGGTTGCGTCGAACCGATAAATGCCACGAATTTCTCGCGTTATCGCAGCATTGAGAATGAGTTGATCGCCCGCAGTAACCGGTCGTTTAAAACGCGCCTTGTCGACGCCGACCAGATAGTAGACACCACCGGACTCGCCGCGCGCGAGACTTGAATAATAGGCCAGCATGCCGGTTGCCTGGGCCATCGATTCTACGATTAGAACACCAGGCATAATCGGGTGACCAGGGAAATGGCCAGGGAAGAAGGGTTCATTGATGGAGACGTTTTTTAGTGCGGTGATTGATTCATAGACGGTGTACTCCACAATCCGGTCGATAAGCAAGAACGGAAAGCGATGTGGCATCGCCTCCAAAATCTTCGCTATTGATAAATCATTCATCGCTTTGGTGGTGTCCCCATCAGGCGGTCGGCCGGGACCCGCCCCGATTTCGTAAATCCACTGACTCGGCGCCACCAACGCGTACTACGTTCGGCAGGCCATCCGGATGAATAGCTCGCGTTCTCACACTCAATGGAGCGATTCACCATACTCATTGCCGTCACTGTTACGCCGTCGGCGATACGCACGCCCTCGCCGATACCCACCTTGCCACCAATCCGACAAGATTGTCCGATCGTGCTGGCACCGGCCAGTGCCGACTGGCCGGCGATGGCGGTGTCGTCGCCGACGTGAGAATCATGTCCCATCAACACTTGGCTGTCGAGAGCGCACCTACTGCCAATCTGAGTATCCGAAAACACCCCTGCGTGAATCACGACGTGCGCTAGCAACGTCGTATCGTCCCCGATCCGTACCCCACCAAAACAAGGCACGCGCATCCAATTAACACCTTCGCGCACATAGGCAAACCCGTCTTCACCTATAGAACAACCCGCACCAACGGAGACTCGGTTTCCTATTTGCGTCCCTGAGCGAATCACGGTGGTCGCTCCGATTCGACAAAACGAACCAATACTTACTTCGCCGTCAATGACTGCGCCAGCTTCGATGATTGTGGCTTCACCAACCTGCACACGCTCGTCGACACTGGCGTGGGGAGATATGCGAGCTGTTTCGTGAATCCGATGATGCCCAGATACACCAAGACCCAGAGCGTTCCGCCGAACTGGCAGCCAGTGCATCGCTCGGGCCAGCGCGAGCGAGACGTCCGCGACGACCATATCGCGGTTATCCTGTCGAGGAGGACTGGTTAGCACCGCTGCCGCCTCACTCGCAGAATCCCACAACCTCGACCCGTCGCCAATGAGCCGGAAGGTGAGATCGGTATTCCTCGCCTCCCGCGGCGACGCGATGGTCTTCAATTGGGTGGCGGTGCTCGCGACTTTGATATTTGCGCCTAAGCGCAATGCAAGCTGAGAGACAGTTACCACTGCACCCCCTGGCCAAGAAACCACAATCGATTTCTCGAGTCGCCTGCGACGTTATCGGAGAACGTCCGACGCGCCCCGACGTCGGACTCGATATCTTGCAGCGACGACCAAGTTTCGGTGTTCATCGTGCGTCACGAACTCGCTTCAGGTGCGTCAATGCCCTGCGGCCTGGCAGGCACCGTGCACACGACTTCGGATGCAACGCCAGTAATCCCCTATAGACGCCTCGGTGCAACACCAGACGAGTGCCGGGATTGGTAATTAGTGCGGACTACTTTCGCGCCTTCAACAAGTCGATGATCTGCTTCGTTACGTCCACTTTGCCACTGGCGTAGACAGCGCCAGTGCCCAACACCAGGTCGTACCCCTTAGCCTTGGCCAGCTCAACGATAGCCTCTGCGATGAGCTGTTGAATCTTGCCCATTTCCTCGTTGCGGCGAAAGTTGACGTCTTCTTGGAATTCCGTGGTGTTGCGCTTGAGGTCACGCCGCTTGTTGATGATGTCGCGCTCTAGCCGTGTGCGTTCGGATTCACTCATGATCGCACCGTCTTTGGAGAGCTTATCCTCGACGTCCTTGAGGGCCTTCTGAGCAGCTACAAGATCTCGATCGCGTGTGGCGAATTCTTTTTCGAGCTTTTTGCGCGCGGCATCGGCCTGCGGTGCATTTTCGAGAACTTTGGGCGCATTTACGACGCCTATTTTGTAGTCGTCAGCCTGTGCCGGGGCAGTAGCCAGGAACAACGCAGCCAACGATGAGTAGAGAAATGTACGAACTGGTCTATTCAATGCAGTACTCCAAAACGAAAAGTAGATAGGGTCATTCGCCATAATCTCGTTCCTGTGAAGACGAACGTCTCAGACGCGCTCGTTCAAGCAGCGCCACGGGCATCAGCAGGCGAAATCAGAATTGAGCGCCGAAATTAAACTGGAAGCGCTGAATTTCGTCAAATTCCTGATCTCGGAACGGCTGAGCGTAGCTGACGGCAAGCAGGCCGAATGGCGACATCCAAATTGCCGATAGGCCCGTCGACATACGCATATCGTCCAGGTCAAATCGATCCTCTGATGCGTACACGTTTCCAGCATCAACGAACCCTGATAGTCGAACCGATTTAATTTCGCTGAGAAATGGCACGGGAATGATTACTTCCGCGTTGCCGACTACTGAAATATTGCCGCCGAGTGCGCGCCCGAAGATATCCTGCGGCCCCAGAGAATTTTCCTCATAACCACGCACAGTACGGGGGCCACCAGCGTAAAAATTCTCGAAGAACGGTAGCTCCGACGTATCCCCGTAACTGTCTCCGTAGCCAATATTAGTCTTCAGCAGCAAGGTGTATTTTTTGATCAAAGGTATAAAGATACGAGCGTCATAGTCGACTTTGAAATAACGCAAGTCTCCACCGGGTAAAGCGATTTGCGCACGGATCCGCTGGAGACCGCCACGATCCGGAAAAATGGCTGCGTTGCGAGTGTCATAGGAAAACGACGTGGTCCATCGGAGCGTGTCGTATTGATTCCCTTCACGAAATAGGAAGAACGCGATGATTGGGTCGAGGAAACGCGGATCCGTGTTGATCTCGGAACTCTCGTAGCTAACGCTGGTATTGATGTAGTGGTATTCAGTAATTGGTACGCCAAATCTCATCCCACCAGAAACAGTTTTCTGGTCGTAGCGCACGACATTCGTGTTGCCAGCATCAGTTTCGCTGTAGTTGAGATCGAACCCGCGCGCGACGCCATCGATCGACCAATAAGGATTGAAATAGCCGAGGCGGAACGTGCGATTGATTTCGCTGTTATTGAAAGCAAAGCTCAGACTCTTTCCGGTACCAAGAAAGTTTTCCTGGGTAACACTCGTGTTGAAGATTACCCCGGCAGATTGTGAAAAACCTAACCCCAGCAGGAGATTACCGGAGGGTCGTTCCTTGACTGTAAAGTTCACGTCGACCAAGTCAGTTGAACCAGGCACCGCGGGTGTTTCCACATTAACGTCTTCGAAATATCCGAGGCGTCGCAGTCTGGTCTTAGAACGTTCTACCTGCGTGGTCGAAATCCAACCACCTTCGAGTTGACGCAATTCACGCCGCAGTACTTCGTCGCGGGTTTTCGCGTTACCGAAAAAATTGACTCTTCGGACATACACACGCTGCCCAGGATCGACGAAGTAAGTAATGGACGCGGTGCGTTTTTCGTTATCTACGTCCGGAATCGCATTGACGTTCGCAAATGCGTATCCCTCGTTGCCGAGACGGTCAGTAATATTCTTGCTCGTGAGCGTCAGGCCTTTACGCGAAAAGGTCATGCCTTTGCGCGTGAACACGTACTTGAACAGCTCCTCAGGCTCAACGATCAGGGTGCCCGCAAGCCGTACGTCCCCGACAACAAAGCGCTCGCCTTCTGTGATGTTTATGGTGACATAGACATCAGCTTTGTCGGGCGTAATTGAGACCTGCGTAGAATCAACCGAAAAATTGATATACCCGTTATCCAGATACAACGAACGCAGTGACTCGAGGTCCCCGGACAGTTTCGTTTTCGAGTACTGATCGTCTTTCGAGAACCAGCTTATCCAGTTTGGTGTGGTGAGTTCGAAATCCTGAAGGACTTCTTCATCGGTAAATGATTCATTCCCGATAATATTAATTTGCTTGATGCGGGCAGCTGCGCCTTCGGAGACGGTCAGTGCTACCTCCACAGCTTTGTCGCCGACAGGGATGATCTCGTGATCGATACGAACGCCGTACTTGCCGTTCGAGTAGTACTGACGGCGCAATTCCTGCACGACCTTATCCAGCTTAGCCTCGTTAAAGACCTCGCCCTTCGAAAACCCGACATCCTCCAGACCCTCGAGCAGGTCGTCGGTTTTGATGGCTTTGTTGCCTTCAAAAGTGATCTCGGTAATCGTTGCGCGCTCTATGACGCTGACAACCAGCACATCGCCGTCTCGCTCAAGCGCAACGTCTTTGAAAAAGCCGGTTTTGTAAAGTGCGCGGACCGCGTCCCTGGAACGCGTATCGTCGACGGTATCGCCGACGCTTATCGGCAGATAGTTGAAAACCGTACCGGGAGAGATACGCTCCAGGCCTTCGACCCGGATGTCATCAACAATGAATGGCTCTGCGGCGAACGCGCCTGCTGCAAAAGTGATCAGCAGTACGTGCATCCAGCCTGACAAAAAGGCTCTCAACATAAAATGTATTGGCTATTTAGGGTGCGTCACCAGCGTTTACAGGATGCGTAAGATATCGTTGTACACAGCAATTCCCATGAGACTCAACAACATCACCAACCCGATTTGCTGACCGTACAATTGCACAGTTTCAGATACCGGGCGACGCGTCACGAATTCTATCAGGTAATACAGCAAGTGTCCGCCATCGAGCAACGGAATTGGCATCAAATTTAGAATACCGAGACTAACACTTACGAGAGCGAGAAATTCAAGAAATCGTGCGCCGCCCATACGAGCAGATTCGCCCGCATAATGGGCAATACTGATCGGACCGCTGAGATTGCGCACGGAAGCTTCACCGATCACCATCTTGCGCAAAAACTTGAGCGTCGTAACACTCATACCCCAAGTTCGCTCGAGAGCGCCGGGAATTGCATCGAGCGGCCCGTAGCGTTCTGTTCCAAGCGGAATCGGCGGCATAGCAGCAGGCACGCGCACCTCTGCGCCAATGCGCCCGGTCGGCGAGCCCGAGCTGCGATCTACTGCAGGTTTCAGAGCGAGGTTTATCTCCTGGCCGTCTCTCACTACCACGACCTCAAAAGTTTCCTCTGGCCTGGCGCGAACAGCGTTGACGAACTCGGTCCACGATTCGATAGCGACATCGTCCACGCGCACCACCAGGTCATCTGCCAGAATTCCTGCCGTGGCGGCCGGATCTCCGCTAATCACCCGCTCAATGCGAGGTTCTATAGTCGGGCGTTTGGGCGCGATGCCGACTTCGTGTAGAAAATCCCCTTCGCTGATGTCGTCAATCGACACAGCCGAGAAGTCTAAATAACCGCGTCGCTCGCCGCCTCCGACCGGTTGAAAAACGACCTCGATGGAAGTGCCGTCTACGATCGCCTCAAGGGATTTTCTGAACACGCCATCCCAGGTTTCGGTGCGCAGCCCAGCGACACTGAGAATTTCCGTGTCGCGGTGCAGCCCGGCCCGCTCCGCGATTGAATCGGGCGTGACGCTCGCGACGATGGGACGCGGCCCGGTAATACCAATAACAAGCGTCAACCAATAGGCCGCGAAGGCCAGCACAAAGTTGGCCAGTGGGCCGGCGGCGACGACGGCGATGCGAGTCGCAAGGGGCTTGCGATTAAACGCGCGATCCTGTTCATCGGGTGCTACGTCGCCCTCGCGCTCGTCGAGCATTTTGACGTATCCACCGAGCGGAATTAGTGCCACCGTAAATTCTGTTTCACCGCTTTTGTGTGTCCAGATAGATTTTCCGAAGCCAATCGAGAAGCGCAGAATTTTGACCCCTAATCGGCGCGCCACCCAGTAGTGACCGAACTCGTGAACAGTCACCAGGATGCCAAGTGCCACGACGAACGAAACCAGCGTTTGCAGTAACTCCATCAACCAACCCCGTCAGCGATTTTCTTCTGGGCATGCTCACGCGCATTCAGGTCATCTGCCAATATGACCGACAACTCATCCGCGTTGCGCGCACTTACCTTCGACAACGTATCTTCGACGAGTTCCGGAATCGCCATGAAGCCGATTTTCTCATCAAGAAACGCAGCCACTGCAACTTCGTTCGCGGCATTGAGTATGGCCGGCGCCGTTCCGCCGCGCGCCATCGCGTCCTTGGCCAATCGTAAGCACGGAAAACGATCGTAGTCAGGTTCCTCGAAGTCGAGTTTGCGAATCTCAAATAAATCGAGATGGGCCACACCGGATTCACAGCGCTCTGGCCAAGCCAGCGAGTAAGCGATCGGAGTTCGCATATCTGGATTACCGAGCTGGGCAAGAACCGAACCATCAACATACTGGACCATCGAATGAATCACGCTTTGTGGGTGGATAACCACTTCGATGTCCGCTGGCGTGGTATCAAACAACCAACACGCCTCGATGACTTCTAATCCTTTATTCATCATGGTTGCCGAATCGACTGAAATTTTACGCCCCATCACCCAGTTCGGGTGAGCGCAGGCCTGATCCGGGGTGACTCGAGCGAGAGTTTCCAAAGGCACGGTGCGAAAAGGCCCCCCGGATGCTGTGAGCAGGATTTTTTCGACCCCGCAAGAACTGAGACCACGCGAAAAATCCGGCGGCATGCACTGGAACACGGCGTTGTGCTCACTATCTATTGGCAGCAACACAGCCCCGGCGTCACGTACGGCATCCATGAACAAGCGTCCCGACATCACCAGCGATTCCTTGTTCGCCAGCATCACGCGCTTACCGGCACGTGCTGCAGCAAGATTAGGCAGCAGTCCCGCCGCGCCGACAATCCCGGCCATCACGTAGTCGGTCTCGTCATGCGCAGCAACGTCCGCCAGCGCCTCCTTGCCAGACAAAACTTCGACCTCGAGGCCGGCACTTCGACAGCGTTGGTTCAGCTCATCCGCAGCTTGCTCTTCCACCATCACGGCGTAGCGCGGTTGCCATACGCGGCATTGCTCGAACAACGATGCAACGTTGGAATTTGCAGTCAGCGCAAATATCGAAAACTGACCTGACAACCGTTGCACAACATCGAGCGTGTTGACGCCAATGGTGCCGGTTGAACCTAGAATCGTCAGTCTTATAGTCATTTTGTCTCCATCAGATGCAACGTCAGTGCGAACACGGGCGCAGCGGCCAATATACTGTCGATACGGTCCAGTACTCCCCCGTGACCCGGCAGCAAACTACCGCTATCTTTGACGCCCTGAATTCGCTTTAGCAAACTTTCAAACAGATCACCGATAACTGCGGCAAACATCGTCAGCGTGATAAGTATGAACCACGTCGGATGCGGGTATTGCGAGACTAGCGTATTCCCGAGTACTGCGAGCACAACAGTAGTCACAGCTGCGATGACAAGGCCTTCGCGTGTTTTGCCGGGACTTACACGACTCGCCAATGCTGTGCGTCCGAATCGCCTGCCGCCAAAGTAGGCCCAGATATCCATACTCCAAACCAGCACAAGCACCGCGACAACGTGGTTGGGCGAGCGCTCTAGTAAGTAGACGATTGAACACATTGCCGGAAGCAATACGATTGGACCCAGCACGGCGAGCGCAAACCGCTTGCGAATCACAGGCCCCCCACGCAGCTGGAATGCGATGACCCATGCGCTTGCGCATAGCCACCACACGGCACCGCCGAACAGCAACAATTCCACAAACAACGGCGACCGCATGAATTGCCAACCCAACGCGAGTCCCACGCCGACAGTGCCGGCATATCCAACGCGCAGTGGTGTCGTCACGATTCCAGCGAGCGCAGACCATTCATAGGCGGCGACAGTCAGAAAGACGAGAAACAGGCTGTAAGCAGCCACTTTTGGCAACAAAAAAAGGCAGGCCAGAACGAGCGCTATCAGCACAATCCCGGTCGCAAGTCGGGCAACGGGAATTGCCATTAAAGTTGCAGCGATCGCCTGTTTGGGCAGGGCAATTGAGGGACCTTATTCAGCTTGAGAGCCAGCCACAGTATCGCGTTTGCCACTAACCTGGTCGCCAGTCATACCAAAACGTCGCTGGCGGGCGGCATAGCTGTGCAGGGCGGTTTCGAAATCTTCCGTTCCAAAATCGGGCCACAGGCGATCGGTGAAATAAAGCTCGCTATAGGCCAGCTGCCAAAGCAGATAGTTGCTGATGCGCTGCTCGCCACCGGAGCGAATAAATAGGTCTGGTTCCGGAAGATCAGCCAAACTGAGATTCTCCGCAATCAGTTCGGGGCTAATGTCTGATGTCGATAGCTCATTATTTTCGATTTTCTGCGCGAGCTTTCGTACCGCCTCAGTTAAATCCCAGCGCCCGCCGTAATTTGCGGCGATCACCAAATTGAGGCGGGTATTGTTCGCGGTGCGTGCCTCGGCCGCCGCAATGCATTTTTTCAGCTTGGGTGGGAACGGTGCATCGTCGCCGATGATTCGCAGCCGCACACCCGCCTCATGAAGGCGCTCAATCTCTTCTTCAATGGCGATAACAAACAGATCGAGGAGTAGTTTTATTTCGTTCGGAGGCCGCCGCCAATTTTCGCTGCTGAACGCGAACAGGGTTAGAACTTCGATGCCGGATTCGGCGCAAAAGCGCACGATCTCGCGAACATTCTCGACCCCGGCACGGTGACCAGCGATACGAGGCATCTGACGTTGACGCGCCCATCGGCCGTTCCCATCCATGATGATCGCGACATGGCGAGGCAACATATTCAATCCTCACAAAACAGGGATACGTGAAGCGCGCAACAAGCGGCACTCACAATCGATACAATTTCCGCACACCGCGAATTGACGCGCTGCCCCCGGATGCTAGCCACTTTGCAATCCGATTCGGGTCATCAGACGACTCGCCTCAGACTTCGAGCATCTCCTGCTCTTTGGTCGATACGATACCGTCGATCGCTTTGATGTGTTCGTCGGTAATCTTTTGGGCCTTATCGCTGGCCCGACGTTCATCGTCCTCGGAAATCTCTTTACCCTTCGTCATATCCTTGAGCTGGGTAATGACGTCGCGCCGAATATTTCGCACCGCAACTTTAGCCTGTTCGCCGTCACCCCTGAGGACCTTAATCAACTTTTTGCGACGTTCCTCGGTCAATGGCGGAAGCGGAATGCGCATAACCATCCCCGCAGTATTAGGGTTCAGGCCTAAATTGGATTCCAGAATCGCTTTCTCAATCGCGTCTACGGTGGTCTTATCCCAAGCCGTCACGACCAGCGTTCTTGCATCGTCGACGCTCACATTTGCGGTCTGCGGTAGCGGGGTTGGATTGCCGTAATAGTTCACCATCACCTGGTCAAGCAGGCTGGGATGGGCTCGACCGGTCCGCAGTCGCGTCAAGTCATTGCGAAACGACTCAACACTTTTCCCCATGCGTACGTTTGCGTCACTAATTAGCTGGTCAGTCATGTCAGTTTAACGCCGTCACCAGCGTCCCTACTTCGTGTCCAAGAGCGGCATCAACGAATGCGCCAGGCTGGTTCATGTCTACGACGCGTAACGGCATTTTATTCTCGCGACAAAGCACGATTGCGGTCGCATCCATAACCCCTAGTTTGCGATCCAGGACGTCATCGTAATCGAGTGTGTCGTAACGAACTGCAGCGTCGTCTTCAGTCGGATCTGATGAATAAACACCATCGACTTTAGTCGCCTTGATGAGCAATCCGGCGTCGATCTCGATGGCGCGCAAACTGGCTGCTGAATCAGTTGTGAAAAAAGGATTACCGGTCCCCGCCGCTAAAACGACAACACGTCCTTTCTCAAGGTGACGCACGGCGCGGCGGCGGATGTAATCTTCACAAACTTCATTTATTTTTATCGCGGACATGACGCGGGCGAACAGACCTTTTCGTTCAAGAGTGTCCTGGATTGCCAGCGCATTGATAACCGTCGCCAGCATGCCCATTTGATCTGCGGTAACACGGTCGATTCCGGCAGCTGCGAGTCCCGCACCGCGAAATATATTGCCGCCGCCGACGACAATGGCAACTTCCACATCAGCGTCACGCAAATCGCGAATTTCATTGCCGATGCGATCAACAACTGCGGGAGCGATGCCGTATTCATCTTCGCCCATCAATGCCTCGCCGCTGAGCTTTATCAGAACTCGGGAATAGGCCTGTACGGGTGATTTAACCGTCATCTTGTCGCCGCAGGAATCGCGTCTGCTGTACCGCTATCCCTTACTGGCACTGCGCGCTTGGGCCATAACTTCTTCAGCGAAGTTATCTACCTTCTTTTCGATCCCTTCACCGACTTCAAAGCGCACGAAACCTTGTACAGACGCCGATTTATCGGCAAGTAATTTCGCGACTGTCATGTCAGGGTCTTTTACGTAAGCCTGGCCGGTCAGCGCTATTTCGCTGACGAATTTTTTGAGTCGACCGGCAACCATTTTCTCGACGATCTCAGGCGGCTTGCCACTTTCCTCCGCCTGAGCCTGATGAACGGCACGTTCTTTATCCATCAGCTCCGCGGGTACATCATCTTCGCTCACGCAGACCGGATTACTCGCAGCGATGTGCATAGCCAAGTCGCGCGCCAATTCAGCCTCACCCTCGAGTAACGTCACCAACACACCGATCCGCCTGCCATGCAAGTAAGACGCGGTGACATTGGTTCCGGTATCGACTCGAGTGAAGCGACGAATATCAATGTTCTCACCGATCTTTGCGATCAGGTTAGTGCGCAATTGCTCGACGGTCTCTGGTCCGCCGGTCGAGACGGCTTTCAGCCCGTCTACATCAGCGGGAGCGTGTTGCAAGGCAGCGTCGGCGACCAGTTGCGCGAACGTCCTGAAGTAGTCGTCGTTTGCAGCGAAATCCGTCTCGCAATTTATTTCAACCATGACTGCAGCGTCATCGCCAATCGCCGTGACGATGGCGCCTTCGGTTGCAATGCGCCCAGCTTTTTTAGCCGCTTTGGCAGCACCGGTTTTGCGCAAAAACTCGATCGCGCCTTCGATATCGCCATCCGTTTCGACCAGCGCCTTTTTGCATTCCATCATGCCCGCGCCAGATCTTTCGCGGAGCTCCTTCACCATCGCGGCTGTTATCGCCATGTATAGATATCCTTAAATTCTGTCGATGCGCCTGGGCGGCGCATCGCAAGAGTGCGCTTATTCCGCCGCGTTAGGGGTTGCCGGAGGCGTGTCCGAGGCAACCGCCTCTGGAGCAGACTCTGCAGCGACCTCTGGAGTAGCCTCAGCGACGACTTCCGGCGTCGGTTCCGGACTCACTTCCGGAGCGGAAGCAGCCGCAACCGCAACCTCATCCACTTCGACGAAATCGTCGTTGCTTCCTGCAGCGATATGGGCCACCGCGGCTTGGGCGTCGAGTGCTGCATCAGCCATAGCTTTCACATATAGCTGGATAGAGCGAATCGCGTCATCATTGCCGGGGATGATGTAGTCAACACCGTCTGGTGCATTGTTGGTGTCGACAACAGCGACAATCGGAATCCCGAGTTTGACTGCTTCAGCAACGGCGATACGCTCGTGACCGACATCTACGATGAACAGTGCATCGGGAAGACTTTCCATGTCTTTTATACCGCCCAGTCCACGATTGAGTTTGTCCAATTCGCGACGGAGGTTCAGGCCTTCTTTCTTGGAAATCCGCTCCAGCCCCCCGTTCTCGATCATCGTCTCAAGTTCTTTGAGGCGGCGAATGGACTGCTTGACGGTCTTGAAGTTTGTCAGCATCCCACCCAGCCAACGCCGGCTGACGTAGGGCATTCCGCAGCGTTCGGCTTCAGCGGCTATGCACTCTTGGGCCGATCGTTTGGTCCCGACAAACAGGATTTTGCCGTGCTTGGAGGCGATTCGACCGATAAAATTTCGTGCCTCTTCGAATAGCGGCACGGTTGATTCGAGGTCGATGATATGGATTTTGTTGCGTTCCCCGAAAATATACGGGGCCATCTTCGGGTGCCAGTAGCGGGTTTGGTGGCCAAAATGTACGCCAGCTTCCAGCATCTGACGCATACTTACGTCGCTCATTATGTTTTGCTCCTTTTCGGGTTTTGCCTCCACGCATCCCAGACGCCAATCTAACCCTGGTTAGGGGTAGACACCCGGGCGTGTGTGTCGATACGTGTGCGTAATTGGATTAAGCTTCGATTGCCTCAAGGCCGCGCGCTTTATACCATGGAACCTCTATCGCAACAATGACTTGGACGCAGTAACCTTTTATGCCCGTGACCATCAAATCTGAAGACGAAATCGCCAAAATGAAGGTCGCGGGACACCTCGCAGCCGAAGTTCTGGAGCTGATCGCGACCCATATTGAGCCAGGTATCACGACCGCGGAACTCGACGATATATGCCACCGGCACATTGTTGACACGCAGCAGGCGATACCGGCGCCCCTGAACTACCACGGTTTCCCAAAATCAATATGCACATCCATAAACCATGTCGTGTGCCACGGGATTCCGGCCGACAGAAAACTTCGCGATGGCGACATCGTCAACGTTGATATCACAGTCATAAAAGACGGCTATCACGGCGATACCTCAAAAATGTTCATTGTCGGAAACGGTTCGGTCAAGGCCAGGCGTCTGGTCGATACGGCGTACGAGTGCCTTTGCTTAGGTATCGATATGGTCCGCCCGGGAGTGCGACTCGGAGACATCGGTGCCGCCATCCAACAACACGCCGAATCGCGAAAATATTCAGTCGTACGAGAGTATTGCGGCCACGGCATCGGCGTGGAATTTCACGAAGAACCACAGGTGCTGCATTACGGTACACCCGGAACCGGACTCGTTTTGACACCCGGCATGATTTTTACCATTGAACCGATGATCAATATCGGCAAGCGGCATGTGAAATTACTGGGCGATCAATGGACCGTGGTAACGAAGGACCACAGTCTCTCGGCGCAATGGGAACACACCGTGCTGGTAACCGACACTGGTCATGAAGTACTTACCGCGCGTGCTGAGGAGAGTTTTGAGATAGCGGCATAGTCGCTGCGGTAGCGATTTCAGCGATGAGCGAATCAGCGCCCCAATCCGAGCGAGAACTACTGTCCCGCGCTGGAGCGTTGGCTGGTTGGAGCTTGGGCGAGATCGCGAACGCGTATCACTTCCCCCTACCCGCAAATCTAAGCGGGCATAAGGGTGTCATTGGCGATTTGCTAGAGCATGTCCTCGGCGCTACTGCGATGTCGCGTCCCGTCCCGGACTTCGAATCGCTCGGCATCGAATTGAAAACGGTTCCGGTCAACCGGCGTGGACGATGCGCGGAATCCACCCATGTCTGCACAATTCCCGCACGTGGCGCGATCGCAGAGCAGTGGTTCACCTCGACCGTCCGCCATAAATTAGCGCGCGTATTGTGGGTCCCGATCGAACTCGATCGCACTCTGAAAATAGATGCTCGACGAATCGGCGCAGCATGTCTATGGAGTCCCTCAGACGAAGATGAACAGATATTGCGCGAGGATTGGGAGGAACACATGGAATTGATCGTGACCGGACGATTCGGGGAACTCGATGCCCGCTCTGGCACTTACCTGCAGGTGCGCCCCAAGGCTGCAAACCGTGATGCCCTGGTTCCGGTGAGCGACGAAAGTGGCGAACTCGCGGCGACGTTGCCGCGCGGTTTTTATTTACGGCCCTCGTTCACGACCCGAATTCTGAGTGATTGCAATACCGCATGACGACAATAGAAACACCTGCCGGCTCTGCCAGCCCGTGGAGATTTTGCCTGGCGCCGATGATGCAGAAAACCGATCGTCATTTTCGCTACCTGGTGCGCCTGATTTCTCCGCGTATGCGCTTGTATACAGAGATGATCAACACTGGCGCGATCATTCACGGCGATCACGAGCGGTTTCTAAGCTTCGCGCCACGTGAATCTCCGGTAGCCTTGCAGCTAGGTGGCAGTGAGCCTGGTGAGCTCGCTCGTGCGGCTTTAATCGCGAGTCGCTGGGGGTATGACGAAATCAACCTGAATTGTGGCTGCCCTAGCGATCGCGTACAGGCTGGCGCCTTCGGCGCTGTGCTGATGCGCGAGCCCAGTAAAGTAGCCGCTTGCCTGACCGCATTGCGCGACTCAGTGCCAGATGACGTAGTCGTCAGTGTTAAGTGTCGCCTAGGCGTTGATGAACTCTACAGCTACGATTATTTCGCGAACTTCATTGGCGTTCTGGTGGACGCCGGGTGTCGCGTATTTCATGTGCACGCACGCAAGGCCTGGCTAAAAGGATTGAGTCCTCGCGAGAATCGTGAGGTCCCGCCACTGGAATACGCCTGGGTGTATCGGATTAAACGCGAATTCCCGCACGTAGAAATCGTTGTCAATGGCGGCATCACGTCGCCGGCGGGTGCTCGTGCACATCTCGATTATGTTGACGGTGTCATGCTGGGCAGGCAAGCCTACGACGACCCCTACCGCCTCATTGAGATAGAACACGCCCTATTCGATGACAGCGTGAAGTACAACGTCCCGACGCGCTTCGATATCATTGAGCAGTATCTCGATTACGTTGCAGACGAACGTCAGCGCGGGACTTATCTCAAACATATGACGCGGCATTTGCTGAGCTTCTTCCAGGGACAACCTGGCGCGCGCAGCTGGCGCCGCACACTGAGTACTGAGGCCACCAGCGTCACTGCAGGTGTCGCGGTCGTCAAAGGCGCCATGGCGGAGCTTCGTAGAGCGGTAGCCGTCGGACCACACTAAGGCACAGGCGCCCGCTAATACTGCTGGTTGGTAGCGACGTCCAGACTATATAATGCTCGGTCACCGATCGGCCGCAGGGTCCCTGCAGGTCTGTCGCGACAATTCATTTTCGACATCGGCGCAGAATCTAGATGGACTTCGAAACCGCTCGCTTCAACATGATAGAACAGCAAATCCGCCCGTGGGACGTGCTGGATCCTGAGGTACTTTCTGCCTGTTCCGAGATTCGCCGTGAACTATTTGTACCCGAGGATTACCGGCAACTTGCGTTCAGCGACACGAGTATCGGCCTCGGGCACGGTCAGTCAATGATGCCTCCCAAAGTGGAGGCTCGCTTGCTGCAGGCGCTAGCTATTCGCGCCGGCGATCGGATCCTCGAAATCGGCACCGGGAGCGGGTATTTGACTGCGTTGCTCGCGACCCTCGGTGCACACGTGACCAGCATCGAGCAACACGAAGATTTGTCCTCAAAAGCACAGGCCAGTTTGCGCAGTGCCGGAATAGGCAACGTGAAACTTCACGTCGGTGACGGCGTGGATGGATGGAGTACCGCCGAACCTTACGACGTTATTGTGGTTACGGGGTCCTGCCCGGGCCGTAGACCGGCAATCGAACAACAATTAAGCATCAACGGCCGCATGTTCGCTGTTATTGGAAGTGCTCCGGTTATGGAAGCGACTTTGATCACTCGATTGTCAAAAGATAACTGGGCGGCGGAAAGCCTTTTCGAGACTGATTTAACGCCACTAACCGGTGCCGAGCTGGAACCGGAGTTTGAATTCTGAACCGCCTGAACGTGCTGGACCAGTTACGAGGGCAACAGCAGCCCGGTTCGCGACACTTCGCCAGCGGAGCTACAAGCTAAATTCGTGAATTCTCAATCCAGAAATTCCCCGGATACGCGGCACCATTTGCAGCGATTCTACACCGCCATTATTGGCGTAGTCCTAGTATCGGTTTGCGTCCCTGTGGCGGCGACCAGCGATTTGTTGAGCGTTCTCGGCGCCGCCGAACAAATGGACCCACTCTATCGGGAAGCGCAGCGACGTGCATTGGTAACTGCAGAAGGCATCCCGCAGGCCCGTGCCGCACTCTGGTTTCCAACACTGTCTTTCAGGGCAGGTGCTGACCGCGTCCGGCAAAGCATCAAAACGGAATCGAGCGTTGGGGCGGGCGGAAAGGTTGCCTTTTCAACCCATAATTACCGCATCGAGATGGAACAACCGATTTACCATCACGACCGCTTCGTTGCCCTCGCGCAGGCTAGCAAGAAACTGCAAAAATCCCAGGTCGACGTCCTCGTTGCGCACCAGGATTTGATGCTGAGAGTCGCCGAACGCTATTTCGATGTGTTGGCAACCCGAGACAGCCTCGCCTTTGCCTCGGCCGAGAAGCAATCTCTGCAATCGCAGCTTGAGCAAGCTCAACAACGGTTCGACGTCGGGTTGATAGCCATCACCGACGTGCAGGAAGCCCAGGCGGGTTACGACCGCGCACTGGCCAGCGAAATCCGCGCGCGCAACGATATCGAAAACGCCAACGAAGCACTTCGAGAAATTACTGCCGACTATCATCTCGAACTGAAAGTTCTTGGCGAAGACATGTCCCTGACCATTCCCGAACCGCAGGATATCGACGCGTGGACATCCACTGCGCTGGGCAACAACCTCAAACTGAGCAGCTCGCTTATCGCCGCTGAAATTGCCCATCACGATATTCGCAGCGAATTCTCACAACATTTCCCGACTATCGACCTCGTCGGCGGCCATGGATTTAATAAGCAGGGCGGCAGATTCGGGGCGACCAACATTCACCAGAGTGACGTTGGCATCGCGTTAAACGTGCCGATTTTCGAGGGTGGGCGGACACTCTCGCGCACTCGAGAAGCTACTCACGAACATGGCGTTGCTCTTGAACAGCTTGAACAGACTCGTCGATCTATTTATCGCGAAACCCGCCAGGCTTACCTCGGCGTGATTGCAGAAATAAGTTCTGTAAAAGCGCTGCGCCAAGCAGTTTTTTCATCGCACACGGCCCTCGAATCAACACGGGCCGGCTTCGAGGTCGGGACTCGTACTGCGATTGACGTGGTGGCTGCAGAGCGCGTGCTGTCGCAGGCGAAACGCGATTACTCACGCGCGCGCTACGACTATATTGTCGAGACACTGCGCTTGAAGCAGGCCGCCGGCAGCCTCAGCCCTGACGATCTGGCGTGGGCAAATGCGTGGCTAATTGATACTGCGGAAAACCGCAGTCCGACTGGCAACTCCGAATCTTCTGAGATGGGCATTAACTGATGGGGAATAACGATTTCGCTGCAGCATCGCGCTGCCGACAAACTGATTCAATTCTGCTCGCTATCGATCTGCAAGTGCGATTGGGCGCGGCGATGCCGAGTAAAGTATTGACACGGGTGGTGCGAAATTCTGCTTTGCTGGCAAGCAGCTCGGCCCTTCTTGATGTTCCGGTCATCAGCACAGAGCAGTATCCTCGTGGTCTCGGGCCAACGCTCGAAGAAGTGACTGCGGTACTTCCCTCGTCGACACAATGCTTTGAAAAAACCGCGTTCTCGTGCGCGGGTGCAGAAGGATTCCAATCTGCGCTTGATCAACTTCATCGCCGCCAGATCGTTATCGTCGGCATGGAAGCCCACGTTTGCGTTTTGCAAACGGCCATCGATCTGAGCGAGGCAGGGCTGGAGGTGTTTGTCGTCGAGGACGCAATTTGTTCGCGGCGCCTGGAAAATTACCAAAACTCGCTCGAACGCCTGCGGCAGTGTGGCGTGTCGATCGTGAGTGCCGAATCAGTGGTCTTTGAGTGGCTGGGAGATGCCACTCATGAGCACTTTAAATCGATTCAGGCATTGCTGCCCTAAAGACCTGCGAACGTGCTCTGATCGGAGGGCACCTGCAATTCAATTAACGGTGTAATCGCGGGCAGTCATGCATGCGCCGAACGCACGATTGTATTCGTCCACCCGTTGTATTCTTTCATTGTGCTGTTGGTTCGCTGCCTGCTGCTGTTGGCGATAGTGATCCTGACTGGGGCTCGGCTGAGGGCGCGGCGCCTGCGCGGGCTTGCTCGAACGGCTGAATGCGCCAAACACGGTTGAGGCCAGCGCTCCGATAGCAGCACCCTCACCAACATCCCCGGCGAGCGCACCACCAGCTGCACCAAGTGCCGCACCGGTCGCTGCGTCACCGACCATACCGCCACCTTCGAAAAAACCCCCATCGCCAATGCCGAGCAAACCCCGCCCTTGTTGAGGTGGGCGCTGGTCACTGTAACGCGAGCCAACAGGTGGCGAAACTGGCGTCGCCGGCGCGCCCGCCAGGGGCGCCGCCGAAGACGGATCGAAGCCGCTTTGCGACACTGACCACTGATGGCATTCGAAACGATCCTGGGCCTGCGTTTGCTCGGTTTGTCCGGCATTCGGGTAGGCAAACACCTGCGCAGCGCTAACGCCATGAAAGACCCCGGTGCAACCGAGGATGGCGAAACTCAGTGTCATGTAGCGGAACATTCGCACTTCTCCTTGCCGTTCATGTTTCTGAACTTATTCTAGCAGGGGCTCAAGGCCCCGACGCCTGTTTCCAGGTTCGACTCAGCTGCCGCGCCCGCCCGGGCCTTAAATCTCGGCTGCATTTGACAGAATGTGGTTGTCGACCAGCTCAAGGGTTCGACGCGTTGCTCCACCGTGCTCACGAACGACATCACTCCCCAGTTGACCAACTCGGTCTCGTTCGTTGCTGTCTTTTAACCAGCGGCCGGCGACATGCACCAGCTCATCGCCATCATCCACCACGATGAGCGCCCCCACGCTGCGAAGAAGCGTACAAGTTTCGGCGAAATTCTGCGTATACGGCCCGCTCAGCACCGGCGTGCCCAGAGCTGCTGGTTCCAGCACGTTATGCCCGCCGTAGGGCAGCAAACTGCCACCGACAAACGCGACGTCGGCCGCTGCGTAAAATCGCGGTAGTTCACCCATCGAGTCCGCGATATAAACGGACACATCCTCGCTGCATGGTGCCCCGCTGCTTTGCGTGACTACGTGCAGATTGGCGCTCCGAAACAATTCGGCGACATCAACAAAGCGCTCGGGATGGCGCGGCGCAAAGATGAATAACAAGTTTTCGAATTCCGCTTTCAAGTCAAACACGGCATCCAATAGCAGCGCCTCTTCGCCCTCGCGAGTACTACCAAAGACGATCACCGGCCGGTTCACGCCGAGCTTTCGCTTCAACACCTCGGCTTCCTCGCGCACACTGGCGGGCACCTGAATGTCAAACTTCAGACTGCCAGTGACCTCTACCAGTCCTGCGCTCGCTCCCATCTGCAAGAATCGATTGGCGTCAGCTACGCTCTGCGCCGCAATCGCATTAACCGACTGGATTAATGCCCTGCTAAATGCCGCAACGCGCGAATATCCGGACAACGATTTTTCAGACAGTCTCGCGTTCACTAGCACTACCGGGACGCCGGCCGCGCGGCATTGATCTACCGTATTCGGCCATAGTTCAGTTTCTAATATGATCAATATGCGCGGTTTAAAACGAGCGAGAAAACGTCTCAGGATAACGGGTAGGTCGTACGGGAAATAAACGTGTTCCACACTATCCCCCAGCATGCGCTCAACGTTATCTGCACCAGTCGAAGTGGTTGTTGTAACGACAATTCTGATTGCGCTGTCGCGTTCAAGCATGGCTACTATAAGAGGAACAGCAGCCATACTTTCGCCGACCGATACGGCGTGCACCCAAACCACGTCGGTGATTGAGGACCTGCGGTCGTAAATTCCTAGCCGTTCGCGCCAGCCCCGCCATTGCTTTCGGTCCGTGCGACCGCGCCAGAAGATTCGCGCCAGGAGCAATGGAATCGAGAGCGCTAGCAGAATCGTATAAGCGCGCTTCAGGAAGCTAACCAGTTCAGATACTCCCGCGTACCAATATCGACATCCCTGAACGTTCCGCTATAACCCACGCTGCGCAGACGGCTTAGATCGGCTTGCGTGAACGCTTGATAGGCAGCCTCAAGTTTAGGTGGAAAGTCTATGTACTCAATCTCCCCGCGACCGTGCCAGTCAATGATGGTGCTCGCGACGGTGTTAAACGTTGCGGCGCTGCCTGTCCCGCAATTGAAAATGCCCGAGGATCGAACGTCCTGATCGGCGAACCATAGCGTCGCGTCGACGACGTCGTCGACATGGACGAAGTCACGCAATTGTTCGCCGGCCGCATAGCCATGCGAGGCGTCGAACAATCGGACGCTACCAGTTTCCTGGAGTTGGGAATTCAGGTGGTAAACGACGCTCGCCATTGCGCCCTTGTGCTGTTCGCGAGGCCCGTAGACATTGAAGTATCGCAGCCCCGCCACCAATGATTGTGCCGCAGGTAATTGATGCCGGACGAATTGGTCGAATGCGAGTTTTGAATATCCATAGACATTCAACGGATTCTCGTTCTCGGCGACTTCGCGAAAGTCGGTACTCCTGCCGTATATCGCAGCGCTGGACGCGTACACGAACGGTATGGCGCGGCGCGAGCAGAACTGGAATAACGCTCGGGAAAAGCGAAAGTTCGCGTCCATCATATAGCGGCCATCCCACTCCGTGGTATCCGCACACGCGCCCAGGTGAAACACTGCTTCAATTGGCCCGGACAGATCGCTCCCATCCTCCAGCAAAGCCAGGCAACGTGCCTGGTCGAGATAGTCAGCGATGCGGCTATTGCTGAGATTGAGCGCCTTGCGACCCTCGCGCAAATCTTCAACTAGCAATATGTCGTCCGACCCGCGTGCGTTGAGCGCACGAACTAAATTGCTGCCGATGAATCCGGCGCCACCAGTTACCAGAATCATTGAGACGGACTCGCGAAATTCGTCAGGCGGTCGATGACGGACGACGATGAGAACCCGTCATGGTAGTCAAGCACGACGACCTCGCCTCCGGCAGCTGTGACCTCGGCGCCACCCGCTATCGCGTCAATTTTGTAGTCCCCGCCTTTCACGAGGATATCCGGCAATAGTTCCGCAATTAAATTGCGCGGGGTCGGGTCAGAGAACGGGATTACCCAATCGACGCAATCAAGGGCGGCAAGAACTTCCATGCGCGCTGCGAGCCCGTTGATCGGGCGCGCGTCACCTTTAAGTTTGCGCACTGAATCATCGTCATTGACTGCCACGACCAATCTTTGTCCGAGCGCTTTGGCAGCTTTGAGGTACCGAGCATGTCCCGCGTGAAACAAATCGAAACAGCCATTCGTCATGACGACCCGTTCGTCGCGGCGACGGGCGTTGGCGAACTCCTCGCGTAACTGCGTTTGCGAAATCATTCCCCGCCGAACACCTTCCCGGTTAACCATAACCCTGTCGATTTCGTCAATGGTCACGGTGCTCGCCCCAAACTTTCCGACCGCAAGGCTCGCAGCGGTATTGGCCAGACCGACGGCTGTTGGCAGATCGCAACCGGTCGCCAACGCCGCAGCGATCACCGCGCAAACCGTATCTCCTGCTCCGGTAACGTCAAACACTTCGTGTGTATGCGCAGGTATGTGCAATGGCCCTTTACCTTTTTCAAACAGCGACATGCCGGCAGCTCCACGGGTTACCAGTACCGCCTCAAGCTGGAATCGCGTGATCAATTCAGTGGCTTTCTCCGTGATGGTCGCGTCGTCGCGACACGTCCCGACGACGGCCTCAAATTCTTTCAGGTTCGGCGTCAGCAAGCTTGCACCCGCATAGCGCGAAAAGTCGGCGCCCTTAGGATCAACGATTACCGGCAGGCCGAGCGCACTGGCGTGCTCGATTATCTCCGACACTCTATTCGCTGCACCTTTCGCGTAATCGGAAACCACGACGACATCGCAACGCGACATCCTCTCGCTCACGCTTGCTACGACACCGCTGACAGCGCTTGTCACCTCCACTTGTTCGAAATCGAGTCTGATCAGCTGCTGGCGCTGGCTGACTACGCGCAGCTTGACAGTGGTCTTGCGATCGCTGGCACGCAAGAACTCGGGTTCAATACCGATATCGATACACAGGCGTTCTAAAGCGTCGCCATCACTATCGTCGCCAATGACCCCAACTAGCTGAACCTGCCCACCTATCGAAACGATATTGGCGGCCACATTTGCGGCACCACCGACACTATCGACCACGTCCTCAACCAGCACTACCGGGACCGGTGCTTCCGGGGAAATACGCCCGGTCGCGCCGTACCAATAGCGGTCAAGGATCAGGTCTCCGACCACAAGCACATTGGCGTGGCAAAGATTAGAAAGTCGTTGATGCATAGGATTTGTCTGTTGGAGCGCTCAATCAACGTGCAGGGACTGCGCGTGTTGTGATACCAGCACCGTCGAACTTTAACATAGCACTTTGAGTAATCTGTCTGAATAAAGGTCAGGTCAATGGCGCCGGCGACAGGTGCGGATGGCTTGGTTCAATCGGCGATTCGCGCTCCGTTGGGGGCCGCCCCTAAGCTGAACCTGCATGATTGGCCCGATTGAACGCTCTGCTTTTGGCGAACGTTCGCCCCAATAGCTACTGAGCCGGTATTTTTGCCTGTAATGCCTCGGCCTTTTCGCGCATTGAAAACGCGGCATGCTTGCGGAGGATTTCATCAAGGCGCTTGCGCGCCTGATGGGAATCCCCGCTGCTGTGAAGTGCGCTCGCCATGTGAAATCCGATGTCCGGATTATCTGGCGCACTTTCCTCTGCCTTTTTCAGGATTGCCAAGCCTTGTTCGGCCTGGCCGTTAGAGAACAAAATCCACCCGTAAGTATCCATTATCTCGGGGCTTCGCGGAGCCAAATCGTAGGCTTTCTGGGCTAGTTCGATCGCGCGCTTATCCCCCGCTTCGTGATACAGCCATGCCAGATTGTTCAATACGATCGGGTTATCTTTCTGTTGAATCATCATGCGTTCGTATTCGGTGATCACGGACTCACCAGTATCTTCGCCGTGCATGTGTGATGCCCTGACGAGTCGCACCTGCACATCATCGGGATGCTCTTCCAACCATTTGTCCAGGCGCCCACCGGCGCGTCCAAGCTGGCGCTCGAGATGATCCAGCTTGAGTACGATTGACGAAGACGTTGCAAGTTCTGCAGCCTGCATATAGGTCTCAATGGCGTCCTCGGGTCGATCTTCGGCTGCGAAAGAATCGCCAAGTAGCTCATGACCAATAGCAGCATTATCGACGCCAGAGATCAGTTCGGTAGCAATACCCTTGGCTTGCTCGAAATCCTTTCTGCGAATCGCAAGGCGGCCCAACAAGACCTGCGCCCCAACCGCGTTCGGCGCGATGTCCGCAATTTTCTGCAGGGTTGCGGTCAGCCCTGCTTCGTCGCCAAGCTGGTTGTAGATTTTCGCCAATAGCTCTAGTCCCTGTAGCGATTCAGGGACTCGTTCCGTTAGTGAGCGAGCCGCCTGCAACGCATCTTCGAAGTTCCCTGCCGCCAGCATCACATCGGCATATTCGGCCTGGACCTGAGGGGCGAAAGGCGCGAGCTTGTAGGCTTCCTTAATGAGCACCTCGGCAAGGGTGTCATTCTTCTTCGCCCGATAGTGTCGGGCGAGCAGATAGCGAGGCGGGACCGCATCGGGATTATGCTCACGTGCTAGCAACCACAGACGCTCGGCCTCATCCAGATTGTCATCCTGAAGCGCCAGCGCAGCCAGCCCCATGAGAGCAAAAACGTGGTAATCGTCCTGTTCAAGGACCGCGTTGAAATGCTCTCGACCGCGCTCAGGCTGATCTGCGGAAATAGCCAGGCGCGCGAGATTAATTCGGGCCGGGTGAAAAGCCGGGTCCAGACTCAGCGCTTTCTCAAACGCCGCCTGCGCGGCAGGTTTGTCGTCGGAAACTTCCAACACATAACCGTGGGCGTTGTGCGCAATGGGGTTTTCAGGGTGTCGCCCAAGAAGACCGGTAACTGCGCTGAGCGCTTTATCGGGCGCATTTTGCGATAGGTGGACGAGTGTCAGCATGATCTCCGCCTGCGCAAAATCGCTATATTCTTTCGCGATCGCCTCCAGCTCCGTCGTAGCACCGGCAGCATCGCCGGCTGACAAACGGCTGAGTGCAAGTTGCGTACGAATCGCAGGTGAGTCGGGCGCCAGCGCGGCTGCGCGTTCCAGAGTTGCCTGACTGTCGGCGAACTTGCCATGTTTCAAATACGCCGTGCCGAGCAAAGCAAGGGTCCCGGGATCCTCAATCGATGCCGGGTCGCCCGGCGTTCCCGCGATGCCGGTAAATCCGTCTAAACGTCCGGCCGCTAACTGCACCGCGCCCTGCATACGCTGCACTGCAGGATTCTCCGGATCGATTTCCAGCAACCGCTTTAGATACTCTTGCGCGCGCGTAAATTCGCTACGTCCGAAATGTAATTTCGCTGCCATGATGAGACTTTCCCGATGCGTCGGGGCCGCTAACAACACCTTGCGCAACGCGCGCAATGCAACACTATCCTCCGCCCTGCCCTCGGCGATTTGCGCTCTCAGAAAGTTGACGCGCGGATCGGCATCGCCGTCGGAACCGACTTTATCCAGGTGCTTGGCCGCCTCGTCTTGCTCACCGAGCAGAACCAGAGCGCGTGCGATGCTAATTCGCGCAATCGGATTTGTAGCCTGCAACTCGATAGCGCGTGCGAACGAATCGCGTGCCGCCTCAATATTGCCGTCGTGTAGATCCAATTCGCCCTTTATGATCCACAAGCCGACGTCTTCACCGTCGCCTTTCAACAGCAGTTCGACTTCGCGACGGGCGAGCTCCGCATTACCGGCCGCGAGCTCCACTTGCATCAACCCAAGCCTCGCTTCCTTGTGATCGGGGTGCAGTGCGAGAGATGATTCGAATGTATTACGCGCGTCGACAAGACGTTGTTCCGCAAGGTCCAACATTCCGCGCAATACCAACCAGGCGGGCTCAGCGTCATCACCACTGAGCGCAATTTCAGTCGCTGCTTCCTCAAATTTGCCGGTCGCCAGTAGTGCGCGAGTAATTCCCAATCCCACGCCATCGGCTGTCTCCCCCAAAGAACGGGCTCGTCCAAGTTCCTTAAGAGCGCCTTTGGGGTTTCCGGTCTTAATGTGAATCTGGCCGAGAAGATAGCGAGCAGCTCGGTTGTCGGGCTGCTCGGATATCACCGTTTTCAGGTCGATGGCACTGGCTTGCAACTCGCCCGCCTCGAATTGCTCGGCTGCGCGAGCCATCAACACATCAACATCAACGCTGGCTTTTTGTGAAATCAGGTAGGCCCCTGCCGAAATCGCCAACAGCGCAACAACGATCACCGCGTTGCGAATCAACGAGGAGCGGGATTTACGTGGGTTACGCTTTGAAGTCACATCGTTTTCCTTAGTTCGTGCGAAAGATTCAGAGCGCTTGCGGCGTCAAAACCGTGGTCCTCCGCGGACCACTAAGCAATGTAGTTGAATCGTCCAGCGGTCACTTATTCGGTAAGTCGTTTTATGAGCTCTGCGGCGGGCACATAGCCGCCAACCGAAGCACCCGCTGCGGTATACACCGCCGGGGTCCCACTGACGCCCATCGCCTGGCCCAAATTGAACTGCTCGGCAACAGGGCTATCGCACTTCTGGGACACGACCTCTTTGCCCGCCTTGGCGTCGGTTAGCGCTTGTTGCCGATCGTCTGAGCACCACACCGCTGCCGCCTTGTCGAACGACGCGCCGCGGAGTCCGGTGCGCGGGAACGCCAAATAACTGACCGCAATCCCCGCAGCGGTTAGCTTGTCAACTTCAAGGTGCATCTTGCGGCAATATCCGCAGTCGATGTCGGTATAAACGTACAAAGTTTCGACCGGCTTTCCTGCCTTAGGCAGGAACTCGATCAGTTCAGACCGATCCAACTCGGCGAATACGTGGCTGCGCGCCTGAGCGCGACGATGGTCAGAAATATTAGTTTTCTCGGTCAGGTCGATTAGATCGCCACGGATCACATACCGTCCGTCGCCGGTCATATAAAACAACGACGCACCCAGCATGACCTCGTAGAGCCCAGCGAGTGGTGTTTTCGCGACGGACGTCACAGCGTCTTGCGGAAACATCGCTGCCATACGAGCGCGGATGGCAGCTTCTTCGGTGCTATCCGCCGCGTACGCGTGCACACTGGTAAGGGCGAACAACGAGAGAATTAATGCGCGGATAAACATTCTGAGGCCTCAATTTACGCCGAGGACGTAATTCTAATTGCGCTTTATGACGGACACCATACGGCAGCCACGTCGCGAGCGCGTGATGGTGCGGGTACCGTTCCCGCCCGAGTGGTCAATCATCTACTATAGGCTAGTCCCGGCGTGCTCGCCTCTTAAAATCCGAGTGCTCGCCCGTCCCCTTAGTTGTTCAGCAAATCATCATGAGCGCGACAGACACCGATAATCTGGAAGACTCGTCACTCGGAAAGTACAAAATTCTGACCAAGATTGGCTCCGGCAACATGGCTTCCGTCTATCTTGGTCACGATCCCTTCATTGACCGGCCTGTTGCGCTGAAAGTCGCGCGGCCCGATTACGTCGATGCCGAAGACAAAGGGGAGTTTTACAAGCAGCTGTTCTTTAACGAAGCACAAACTGCCGGGCTGTTAAAGCATCCGAATATCACGGCTATTTACGATGCCGGAGTCGATCGAAACTACTACTACATCGTCATGGAGTACGTACACGGTGGGGTGACCCTCGATCGTTATACCGCGATGGAAGAGCTTCTGCCGGTTGAAACCGTTACTGCCATCCTCTACCAATGCGCAATGGCCCTCGACTACGCACATAAAAAGGGCGTCGTACATCGTGACATCAAGCCGAGGAACATTCTCCTTACCGATGACGGGGAAGCGAAAATCACCGATTTTGGAGTTGCCGGAGCTTCGGGCATGCGTGGCGACCAAATGCCGGGCCACGCCGGGTCACCACGCTATATGTCACCCGAACAGATTCGCCGTGGGGATGTCGTCACACAAAGTGACCTCTTTTCGCTCGGCGTCATTGCCTACGAGATGCTGACCGGGAAACACCCGTTTCCGGGAGATAACATCGAAGCAATCGAGCATTCCATCCTTAATAAATCTCCGCCACGACTGCAAAACGTGCGCCCGGACATTCCTGAGATCTATCAACGCATCATCGACAAGGCACTCGCCAAAGCGCATAAGAGCCGTTACAAATCGGGCCTCGATATGGCCGGTGACATTTCTCTGGTTTATGACTTCTTGAAACAGCCGGCCGTCCGGCTGACCCAACAGGAAAAATATCATCGAGTTGAGAATCTGCGCTTTTTCAAAGATTTCCCGGATAACGACCTTTGGGAGTTGATTAACTCCGCTGAGTGGATTCGATTGCCCCCTGACGCCGAAATCGTCCAGGAGGGTCAGGCCGATGCATCGTTTTACGTGCTGGTAACGGGCGAGGTGTCGGTTACTAAAAGCACTCGGCAAATCGTGCGACTGTATCCGGGTGATTGCTTCGGTGAAATGGGGCTATTGTCGGGGCGACCACGCACAGCCACCATCGCCGCAATTACAGAGATTACGGTCATGAAGCTACGCGATTCGGTCGTGCAAAGAATGTCTGTAAATTGCCAGCTGAAGTTTCAGCGTCAGTTTCTAACCACGCTTATCGAGCGTCTGGAACATGCCGACGAGCGCCTGACGCACGCTTCGCAGGATGATTGAGCCCGTGCCAACGCTGATGACAACAGGTCCATTGGCCACGTAAAAGCAATTGGCTTCGCAATCTCACACGCTTGCTGGAGGCGGTCCAATCACACTGGACCAATGTGTTGCCTTACTCGGTAAACAAGGTGCGTTATCGCCAAGTCAGATCGCCCAGATGCGCTCGGCAATTGGCGACGACGATCAGCGACACCCGTTTATCCGCATCGCCGACCTCGGCTTGCGGACGTCCGGCAATAGCCCGGAACCACTCACACTTGAGGCCGTGACACGACTCGTTGCTGGCGCTTGCGATCTCCCTTATTTTCGCATTGACCCGTTAAAAATAGACGTTGAGGCAGTGACCTCTCTGGTCTCTCAGGCTTACGCGACCCGATTCGGATTCCTGCCCGTCATCGTCACGGACAAAGAGGTCACCATTGCCTCCGGCGAACCATTCGTCGATGAGTGGGAGGCGGAAATAGGACGGATTCTCAGACGTCGAATACAAAGGGTGCTGGCTAACCCGCGTGATATCGAACGATACCTGCGCGAATTCTACGGCGTCAGTCGGTCAATCACGGGCGCGAGTATCAAGAGCGACTCGCACGACCGTACGGTAACGAACAACTTTGAGCAGCTCACTGAACTCGGCGCGGTCGGCGAGCCAGATGCCAATGATCGACATATCGTGCATTTGGTCGACTGGCTCCTGCAGTACGCATTTGAACAGCGCGCAAGCGATATCCATATCGAGCCCCGCCGCGAACAAAGCAACATTCGCTTCCGTATCGACGGCGTATTGCATTTGATTCATCAGCTGCCAACAACGGTTATCAGCGCAATTACCAGCCGCATGAAATCTCTTGGACGGATGGATGTAGCAGACAAGCGGCGCCCGCAGGATGGTCGAATTCGCACGAAAGCGCCGGGTGGCCAGGAAATCGAGCGGCGCCTGTCGACCATGCCGACTACCTTCGGCGAAAAACTCGTGCTCAGAATATTCGATCCTGAAAAATTGACGCAGCCGTTTGAAAGCCTCGGGTTCGATCGTGAGGAGCTTGCAAAATGGAACGAAATCGTTGACCAGCCCCACGGCATGATTCTAGTCACTGGACCGACCGGCTCGGGCAAAACAACCACACTGTATTCGGCGCTAAAACAAATCGCACGCCCGCAAATCAACGTCTGCACCATCGAAGACCCGATTGAGATGGTTGAGCCATCGTTCAACCAGATGCAGGTTCAGCCGACGCTAGAAATCGACTTCGCGACCGGCGTTCGCACCCTGCTGCGCCAGGATCCAGATGTGATTATGGTCGGAGAAATCCGCGATCGCGAAACTGCCGATGTCGCGATTCAAGCCGCTCTTACCGGTCATCTGGTCCTGTCGACGTTGCACACCAATGATGCGCCTTCGGCCGTCACACGCTTGATGGACATTGGCGTCCCGCCATTCCTCATCGGGGCGACCTTGCTGGGCGTGATCGCGCAGCGACTGGTACGGATACTGTGCGAGCACTGCAAGCAACCAGGGTCAGTCAGTGAACAGGCCTGGAACTCACTGGTTGCACCGATGCGCTCTGCAGTGCCGACCGGCGTGATGCAAGCTGGCAGCTGTGACGAGTGCCGGCACACAGGATTCCGCGGGCGCCAGGGCATCTACGAAGTGATGCAAGTTAATCAGGAGCTTGCGACCTTGATCGCGCCGCAAATGGAGCTGGCGGCCTTAAAGCGGCTCGCCCTGAAGCACGGACTTCGACCACTCAATATTGCTGGCGCGCAAAAAATTGCACACGGTAAAAGCACGCTCGACGAGGTCATAAGAGTCGTTTCGCTGGCTGAAACGTGAGCGTCGGACGCCGCGAACTACCCGCGCGGATGGTGGGCTGCATGCAGTGACTTTAATCGCTCAGTGGCAACATGCGTGTAGATCTGGGTCGTCGAGATATCGCTATGTCCGAGCAGCATCTGAACAACTCTTAAATCAGCGCCGTGATTAAGCAAATGAGTCGCAAAGGCGTGCCGTAAGGTATGCGGTGATAGCTCCGTACTGATACCGGCCTTGAGGGCATACCGTTTAATCAAGTACCAAAACGCCTGCCGTGTCATTGCTGACCCTCGACGAGTTGGAAACAGGGCACGCGTCCCGTGTCGCCCAGCGAGTTCTGCACGCGCTTCCTGCAAATACCTCTCCAACCACGTCAGGGCTTCTTCACCTAGCGGCACGAGGCGCTCTTTGTTGCCCTTACCGGTGATACGCGCCACGCCCTGGCGAGTATTTATCTGATGGGTTTCAATGGAGACTAGTTCGGTGACTCGCAGACCAGTCGCATAGAGCAGCTCAAGCATTGTTCGATCGCGCAACCCTAGCGCCACAGTAACGTCAGGAGCAGCTAATAATGCCTCGACGTCATCTTCGCTCAACGATTTCGGTAGTGACCGACCTAGCGGCATCGACACCATGCGGACCGTTGGGTCACTGGCGATGCGTTCTTCACGCAGCAGAAAGCGGTAATAGCGGCGTAAACAAGACAATCGCCGCGCACGCGTACGGTTCGCCAGCTGCGCGTGTTGCTGCACAAATTCGAGTAAATGATTCTCGGTGGCCGTAAGCGTCGTCGTTCCGGCATCGGTCAGGTACTGCCGCAACATATTCAGATCATTTCGATAAGCCGAAATGGTGTTCCGACTCAGCCCGAATTCGAGCCACAGGTGGTCGAGAAACGCGTCCACCACAATGTCATCATCGCCACGAAGATCGGGCGTGTTACCCACCTTGGCGCCCCACATCAGCCCGAGGCAAACGTCGTCGCTGAAGGTACTTGCGTTTCAGGTAAATATTGCTCACCTTATACCGGAACAAACTCCGCGACACGACGAACTAATTATGCTCGAAAGCTGGTTTAATTCACCTACCGTGACTATCACTGAAATCAAGCGCGACGCCGCAAATCAAACCGCCGTAGACGCCGAAACAGCAGCGTTTTCACTGTATCACTACGACAGCTGCATGTTCTGCGCCAGAGTGCGCAAAGCAATCGGTGCGTTGAGTCTGAACATTGAATTGCGAGACATCATGACCGAACGCAGTCATTTTCGCGATTTGGCGAACTTCGGCGGACGCACGACGGTGCCGTGCCTGCGCATCGGCGGTGAGGAGCATGCTGATGCAGAATGGATGTTCGAATCGGCCGATATCATCCGCTTCCTTGCGGAGAAATTCGGCGCCAGCTGACGCGCGCTCGACCGGCGCGCGCCGCGGAGAACTTAGCGTATTTTTTCTTTGATTCGCGCTGCCTTTCCGCGACGTTCACGCATGTAGTAGAGCTTGGCGCGACGCACGTCACCGCGGCGCTTGACCTCGATACTGCCGATCATTGGGCTGTATGTCTGAAATACCCGCTCGACGCCTTCACCGTGTGAAATCTTCCTGACCGTGAATGAAGAATTCAGGCCGCGGTTGCGTTTTGCGATCACAACGCCCTCAAATGCCTGCAATCGTTCGCGAGTGCCTTCCTTGACCTTCACTTGTACGACGACAGTATCCCCCGAACCAAATGTGGGGACTTCGCGGTGCATTTGTTCCGCTTCCAGTTCTCTGATGATATCGGCCATTAAGCTCAACTCGTGGGGTGGTGAGAGCGCGCGATTCTACAACAATACGCGAGCGATTTTCATCATCGCGCGGCGATTATTTCGCAGTCGATGCATTCTTGCGTCCCGCACCAGCCGCTCAAGCCACGTCCGCCTGGCATGGGCGGGCAAAAATGAGTGACTTAGCCGGCACGCCGGCGGGAATTCATTTGGTTATCGGCGCTCGTGCTCGCGCTGGTATTCTTCCAACAATGACCGATCTGCGTCGCTCAAACTAGCCTGTTCGAGTAAGTCCGGGCGTCGCTCAAGAGTTCTGCCAAGGCGCTGTTTGCGCCGCCAGCGTGCGATCGCCCCATGATCGCCACTAAGCAGGACGGCTGGCACATTTTGTTCGTCGATCGACTCCGGCCGGGTGTAATGCGGATAGTCGAGCAAACCGTCACAAAATGAATCTTCCTGCGCCGAACACTGGTCACCCAGAACACCGTCTAGCGTGCGCGCAATCGTGTCGATCATCAGCAAAGCTGGAAGTTCACCGCCACTGGCCACGAAATCGCCGATCGACCATTCGCTGTCAATGTCATGACTAACGATTCGTTCATCAATGCCCTCGTAGCGCCCGGCAACCAGGACCAAATGACCATGGCCGGCAAGTTCGGGTACGCAATGCTGCTCGAAGCGTCGACCCTGCGGCGTCAGAAAGGCGACGTGAACTGCACAATCGCTCCGCTCCCTGGCAGCACTAATTGCCTTGCGCAGCGGTCCAACCATCATCACCATACCGGGTCCACCACCGTAAGGCGTATCATCGATGGTGCTGCGCCGATCGGGCGCATAATCGCGTGGATTGACCGTCTCAATATCGATAAGCCCGCGTTCGCAGGCCCGGCCTACGACCCCGCAGTTCCGGTACGCGTTGATCAAGTCGGGAAATAGGGTGACGACACTAAATCGGTTCATCGTTTGGCAATCGTATTCACGTTTGACGCGAACTGTTGGTCGTCAAGGCATATTCACCAGATCGGCGTTCCAAAGCACCGACAAAACGAGTCACGGATGCCTCACGACCATCGCAAAACGGCGCACAATCGCATCAAACAACGCGACCAGATCAATCATCAACATGCCAGTCCACAACCATCTCCCCGTCGGGTCCGCAGTCCACATTGAACACGTAGACATCGGTGACGAAGGGAATCAAGCGCTCCCGATCGTCGACAACCCTTATAACGTCGTGAGCACTCGTTTCGAGCAGGCCGGCGATCCGACCGAGATATTGTCCTTGCAAGTTGACGACGCGCAACCCGATTAACTCAGACCAGTAATATTCTCCGGTGCCAAGGGGCGGAAGCTCGCTGCGGAGCACTGCAATGTCGCTTCGTACCAGCGCACGCGCTTGTTCACGCTCGGTAACACCCTCGAGCGAGGCGATAATGACGCCGTGGTGATGTCGTGATTCATTGAGCTTGCAGGGACGCCATTCACCATCGACCCTCAAGAACCATGGTGTATAGCTCATCAGGTTATCGCGGGGGCGCGTGTGCGATAGGACCTTTACCCAGCCCCGAGTACCGAAGACACCGGTGACCCGCCCTACCGTAACGTGCTCTTCCACGCTACAAAGTGCGATTTGTGCAGGTTGAGGCAAGCCCGAAGAAAAGAGGGGTGGGCGGAGTCACCGCCAGGATTGACTGGCTCAGGCTGCCTGCTCGTTGTTCGCGACGAGTTTCGCGACGCGCTCAGACGCCTGGGCGCCGACGGAGAGCCAGTAATCGAAACGTTCTCGATCAAGGCGAAAGGCCTCTTCCTGTCCCGCAGCCAAAGGGTTAAAAAACCCAAGGCGCTCAAGGTGTCGACCATCGCGCTTATTTCGGCGGTCAGCGACTACGATGTGATAGAAAGGCCGCTTCTTGGCTCCGCCGCGCGACAATCGAATTACTACCATGAATTATTCCCTTAGGTTTCTGGCGCCGTGGCTAGGCGTTCTTAAGTCTGGCTGGCGCCTATAGCACGGCGCTAGTGGGCGCGCATTTTAAGAGTAAAGCTGTAGCAAATGGAAGCCAGCAAGGAGGATCATTCGTTGAACATCACCCCGCCCCCAGCACTAGCCGATAAAGCCACGATGAGGAAACTCGCCCGTGCCTATCGGGACGCAGTTCCTGGCTCGGCTCGCGAGGCGTATTCGACCCAAATTGCGCAACGCTTACTTATGCTACCTGCGGTCCGGGGCGCTTCATCATTGTTCATCTATGTGTCGACAAAATTTGAAATCTCGACACGCAGCCTCATCGACGAATGCGCGAAGGGAGGCAAAACAGTGCTGGTTCCCATGATTCGGGATAGGACAACGATGTCGGCGGTCCCCTTCCCAGGCTGGCAGTCGATGCAGCCCGCCGGGCTTGGTATTTTATCGCCCCCTGAGAGCCCTTCATATGAGGGCAATGTGTCAGTGGTCATAGTGCCCGGGCTTGGATTCACGGCCTCAGGAAACCGCGTCGGCTACGGCGGTGGCTACTACGATCGTTGGCTGGCAGCGGCCCCACGCTCGATTTCTATTGCTCTGGCCTTTGAGGCGCAGTTGTATGACCGCTTGCCCGTCGAGCAACACGATCGGCGCGTACACATGATCGTTACAGAATCTCGCCTAATCAATTGTTTAGAAGAGTGAAAATAATAGTTAATAATTATTTTAAGTATATAATTTAACTTATTGATTTTTATTAATTATGGAACTATAGTTAATCCATATTATAGAAAGGACTCAAGATCATAAGAGTCAGCATCGTCAGTGTATTTGCGCTTCTGAACGTCGCTTGTGCGAACACTTCCAGCTTAGAGCCGGCTTCGCAGCAAATTGCGGCGCCGGTGAATACCGCGAAAGTCGCATCTGAGCAACAAACGGTGACCAGCCGATTGGAAGCCAGAAATCCGGCTTGCAAGGTGCGCCGCGCGCTCGACGGACGGGCCATATGTGCACCAAATGTCGCACTCGCCAAGTCAGCAGACAAACCAGCTTTAAAGCCAATCGCTACTCCTCGTGTAGAGCACGTGGATGGCCTGTTGCCAGGCGAGTACCTGGTGATTGGTAGCTTCAATGAACGGCAGAATGCGATGAACTGGGCTAGCTTTAATGCCGATTTTGGCACCGATGTGCAACCAGTGCCGCACCTTCATTCGGGGATGTATAGAGTCGTGGTCGGTCCGTTACAGAGCGAGAACACCGTGCCGATGCGAGAGATTCTCGCCGCGGTCGGCGCTGGCAATAGCTGGCGTCTGGAAGTTTGTGGCCCAACCTCTGTCACGCCGCAATGCGAGTCCATCACGGCCGCTAAACTAGCTCACGCTGTAACTCATTAAGAGGTGGTTCGTTCCACGGCGCACCGTGGAACGGACTGTGTTCAGTGACGGACGAGTTGCCGGTTAGACTTCCTTCATGCTCAAGCGAATACGCCCCTGCTTGTCGACTTCCAAAACCTTCACTTTGACAACGTCACCTTCGGACAGTTTGTCGCTGACATTCTCAACTCGCTCGTTTGATATCTGCGAAATGTGCACCAAACCGTCTTTGCCAGGCAAGATATTTACGAATGCGCCAAAGTCCATCAACTTCATGACCCGGCCTTCGTAGATAGTCCCCACTTCGACATCCGCAGTAATTGACTCGACCCGAGATTTCGCGGCCTGCCCTGCAGCGTTGTCTACGGATGCGATCTTGATGGTTCCGTCATCCGAAATATCGATAGTTGCGCCGGTTTCTTCGGTAATCATCCGAATTGTGGCACCGCCCTTACCAATTACGTCGCGAATCTTATCCGTCGGAATTTTGAAGGTTATGATGCGCGGAGCGTGCTCAGACATCTCTTCGCGCGGTGTCGAGATCACTTTGGCCATTTCGCCCAGGATGTGCACGCGTCCACCCTTCGCCTGCGCCAGGGCCACTTCCATGATTTCGCTCGTGATTCCTTTGATCTTGATATCCATCTGCAACGCAGTGATACCGTCGGCGGTACCCGCAACTTTGAAGTCCATGTCGCCAAGGTGATCTTCGTCGCCGAGAATGTCTGACAAGACAACAAAGCGATCGCCCTCTTTGATCAAGCCCATGGCGATGCCTGCAACAGGCGCTGTCAACGGAACGCCTGCATGCATCATCGAAAGACTGGTCCCGCATACTGAAGCCATGGAGCTCGAACCATTGGATTCGGTAATTTCGGAAACGACACGAATGACGTACGGAAATTCTTCCATGTCAGGCATGACGCCGACGATAGCTCGCTTGGCGAGTCGACCGTGGCCGATTTCACGACGCTTAGGCGAGCCGACCCGGCCCGTTTCGCCGACACAAAAAGGCGGGAAGTTGTAGTGCAACATGAACGGGTCGCGGCGTTCGCCTTCAATGGCATCAATGACTTGTGAATCGCGCCCGGTTCCGAGGGCAACGACCACAATGGCCTGGGTCTCACCACGGGTGAAGAGCGCGGAGCCGTGGGTACGCGGAAGCACGCCAAGCTCGATGTTAATCGGCCGAACGGTTTCACGGTCGCGCCCGTCGATGCGAGCGTTGCCGTCCAAAATACTATTTCGAACGATGTCATGCTCAAGCTTATCGACCACGCCCGCGACCTGTTTCTCACTCCAGGTCGCCGCTTCGCCGCCCGCGAAATCAGCCAGAATTTCCTTGCGGAGCACCGACAGACCGGCGTAGCGGGCCATTTTATCGACAACGCCGTAAGCTTGTGCAATCGCCGCTCCGAACTTGTCCGTTATGGCCGCAATCAGGTCAGTTTCCTCGGCCGGGGGCAACACTTCCCACATTTCCGGCTGGACTTTCTCGACCAGTTCCTTAATCGCCTTGATCGCACCCTGAAGATGGGTGTGGCCAAAGTTGACGGCCCCTAGCATCACCTCTTCACTGAGACCTTTGGCCTCCGATTCAACCATCAGTACCGAACTCTCAGTGCCCGCGACAACGAGGTCCAGGTCGGACTCATCGAGCGCAGAAAAGCTCGGGTTCAGTACGTATGCACCATCTTTGTAACCAACGCGCGCTGCACCAATTGGCCCGTCGAACGGCAGTCCTGAAATCGACAACGCGGCCGATGCGCCAATCATCGCCGGAATGTCAGGATCGACGCTTGGGTCGAGTGACATCACCGTGCAAATAATCTGTACTTCGTTCTTGAAGCCCTTGGGGAAGAGCGGTCGTACCGGACGGTCGATCAGACGGCAGGTCAGCGTTTCTTTTTCCGTCGGACGTCCTTCGCGCTTAAAGAACCCACCGGGGATCTTGCCGGCCGCATAGGTCCGTTCTTGGTAGTCGACAGTTAAAGGGAAAAAATCACGACCTGGGTCGGCGGATTTTCGTCCAACAACCGTTGCCAGCACCACCGTATCGCCCATCGTGACCACGACGGCTCCTGTAGCCTGCCGGGCGATTTTCCCGGTTTCCAAAGTGACTGTATCGTTGCCAAACTGAAACGAGACCGATGATGGCGACATAATTTCTACCTGTTCGAGAAAACCAAAGAGCCGCTGGTAATGACAGCGGCTCAGGGGGAAAGGAATCGGTTTGTGATCGTGCCTTGGGTGGGACTTATTTCCTTAGTCCAAGGCGCGCTATCAATTCACGATAGCGCTCGACGCTGCTCTTTCTAAGGTAATCGAGCAACTTCCTGCGCGTGTTAACCATTCTCAGCAATCCCTGACGAGAGTGATTGTCGTGTTTATGGGTTTTGAAATGACCCGACAGGTCGTTAATTCTCGCGGACAGCAAAGCGACCTGGACCTCGGGGGACCCGGTGTCGGTACCCGACAATTGATACTCGCTGATAATTGCACTCTTGTGCTCATTCGACAAAGCCATCTAATGACTCTCCCTAACTCACTGGTTAGTTTTATGTGTGAAAGCGGCCGCGCATTCTAACCGCGTCCCTGGTGTGCCACAAGGAATTTGTGTTCCTCTGGCGCTGATTCTCGTTGCCTTTCAGTCGCATGGGTACGCAATAATCGGCGTGGCTCAACGCGTCCGTCGGCAAGAATCTCTCCCACACCGACGAAGTCACCACGACTGTCATAAAGTCGCACGTTTCCGAATGCCTGTGCGGCATTCACTGTAACCGCCTGTCCCTGTTCAATGCAGCTCGCGCTGGCCGCTGTCAGGTGCAGCTCAGGCAAGTGCTTTAGAGCGCTATCGATTGGCAGTAGCAGCGCGTCGAGAGCTTCGAAGCCCCCTTGCTGCGAAATCTTGCCAAGGGTCTCTAAATCCAGTGCCTCGCCGATTTGGTAGGGACCCGCACCAGTCCGCCGCAGGGCTGACACGAATGCGCCGCAGCCAAGCGACTCGCCAACGTCCTCTGCCAAGGTGCGTACGTAAGTTCCCTTCGAACAGCTGATGTCTACCGTTGCCTGTTGGTCGGAAAAGTGCTCGAGGGTAAAGTTGTCGATACGGACTTGTCGCTTACTTCGCTCAACCTCCAGACCCTGGCGGGCAAGCTTGTACAAAGGTTGGCCGTTTTTCTTGAGCGCCGAATGCATCGGAGGGACCTGCTCGATGACGCCGAGAAATCTACGCATCGCAGCCGAGACATGGGCTGCGTCGAGCCCGACCGTGGGCCGCTCACTGATAGTTTCCCCTTCCGCATCGCCGGTCGACGTGCGCCGCCCGAACGTGAACTCAGAAAGATAGTGCTTATCAGCGTCGAGAAGGAACTGACACACTTTTGTTGCGTGCCCGAAACATAAAGGGAGAAGCCCGGTGGCCAGCATATCGAGATTGCCGGTATGCCCTGCCTTGTTGGCGTTGAACAGGCGTTTCGCGCTTTGCAAAGCTTGATTCGAACTGTACCCGACGGGCTTGTCGAGCAACAATATGCCATTGACTTCGCGTCCACGACGGCGGCGTCCTTGTCTGGAACTCACCGGCTAGCCCTCACGATCCGATGCGGGCTTGTCGGCCAGTAAGCGACTGATGCGATCGTCGCGCTCCAGACCATTGTCGAGATGAAAAGTGAGACGCGGCGTCCGCCGAGTTCGCAACTGGGTCGCCAGGGTTTTCTGGAATTTGAACGCGTCCGCGTTCATGCTGCGGAGAAAAGCCTTTTGTACGTCACTGTCGGTATAAACACTCAGATATATTCCGGCGTGTTTCATATCCGGTGAAATATCCACGTGCGTAATGGTTGCCAACCCAATGTTCTGGGCGCGCGCAAGCTCGTTGACTGGCTCGCCCAATACTCGCATGACGGTGGATGCCACACGATCGAGTCGACTGAACTCAGGGTCTTTGTTCGCCACGCGTTATTGATCAGAGGGTGCGGACAACTTCAGTACGCTCGAACACTTCGATCTGGTCGCCCGCCTTAACGTCGTTGTAGTTGCGCACACCAATTCCGCATTCAGTACCTGCCCGGACCTCGTTAACGTCGTCTTTGAAGCGCCGCAGCGACTCAAGCTCGCCTTCGTAAATCACAACACTCTCGCGCAGGACCCGGATTGGATTACTCCGTTTGACAGTCCCTTCAGACACGATGCAGCCAGCGATCGCGCCGAGTTGCGAGGACCGAAACACATCCCGAACTTCGGCGATGCCGGTGATCGTCTCGCGAATCTCAGGCGATAACAATCCACTAATCGCGGCCTTCACGTCGTCGATTACTTCGTAGATGACGCTGTAATAGCGCAGATCCAGGCCTTCGTCCTCGACTAATCGGCGCGCAGCAGCATCGGCGCGGACGTTGAAGCCGATGATACTTGCGCGTGAGGCCATAGCCAGATTGACGTCTGATTCGTTAATGCCGCCTACACCACTGGCTACAATCTCGAGTCTGACCTCCTCATGACTGAGCTTCATCAGGGCATCAGACAAGGCTTCGCTCGACCCTTGTACATCGGCCTTCAGCAGCACACGCACCGACGCCTGACCACCCTCTTGCATCTGCGAAAACATATTCTCGAGCTTCGCTGCCTGCTGACGGGCAATTTTGTGTTCACGATCTTTCTCGATGCGGTATGACGCAATCTCGCGCGCGCGGCGATCGTCATCGACGACCATCGCGTCATCACCGGCGTTTGGCGTTCCCGATAAACCGAGTATTTCGAGTGGTTCCGACGGCCCGGCTTGTTCGAGTTGTTCGCCGCGAGCATTAGTCATCGCGCGAACACGCCCGTACTCACCACCGGCAATCAGAATATCGCCTCGCTTTAAACAGCCGCTTTGCACCAACACCGTCGCAACCGGGCCACGTCCTTTGTCGAGACGCGATTCGATCACGGTGCCCCGGGCTGGTCCTTCGGCGGGAGCTTTGAGTTCGAGAACTTCCGACAGTAAGGAAATTGCTTCAAGCAAACCGTCTACACCTTCGCCTGTGAGAGCAGACACCGGCATAAACTGGGTATCGCCGCCCCAATCTTCCGGAATCACTTCGCGGTTAGCCAGTTCCTGTTTAAGGCGATCGGGCTCCGCATCGGCTTTATCGATTTTGTTTATTGCCACAATCATCGGTACGCCGGCCGCGCGGGCATGTTTGATCGCTTCTTCAGTCTGGGGCATGACGCCATCGTCTGCAGCCACGACCAGAATCACGATGTCCGTGACTTTCGCACCACGCGCACGCATGGAAGTGAATGCCTCGTGACCAGGTGTGTCCAGAAAGGTGATCGGACCATGATCCGTTTGCACGCGATACGCGCCAATGTGTTGGGTAATCCCACCAGCCTCGCCTGCCGCAACGCGTGAATCGCGGATGTAATCAAGCAGCGATGTCTTGCCGTGATCGACGTGCCCCATGATGGTCACCACAGGCGCGCGCGGTTCAAGCTCCCCGGAATCAGCGACGCTTTCGCGCAGCGAATTCTCAACGATATTGTCTGAAACAATTTTTGCCCGGTGTCCCATCTCCTCGATCACCACGATTGCGGTTTCCTGATCGATAAGCTGGTTTATCGTCACCATGCTGCCAAGGTTCATCATCGCCTTGATGACTTCACCCGCCTTCACTGACATGCGCTGTGCAAGTTCGGCCACCGTGACGCTGTCGGCGATAGGGACGTCTCTGATCACCGGAGCCGTAGGTCGTTCGAATCCGTGCTTCGAATTGCCGCCCGAGACAACGCGCCTGGAGGTCTGTTTCTTACGTCGCCGACCCGATTTATCGCTAGCAACGTGCAGTTCCTTACGCCCACGCCCGTTGTTGTTATTGTCTCGATCGCGTCCCTTGCCTTTCGTGGATTTTTTCTTGTCAGCTGGCGGCTGCTGCGCCTTGCCGATGGGCTGTTCTGCTGAAATCGCCTGGGCGGCCACCTCGGCGGCCTGCGCGGCAGCGAGAACATCCGATTCATCTTTTGCGCGCTGCTCGGCCACAGATCTTTCGGCTGCTTCGCGTTCGCGAACTTCTGCATCAACGAGGGCCTGCTCGGCGGCCAAACGTTCGGCTTCGGCCTGCTCAGCTGCCTCCGCCTCGGCGCGGATCCGATCCTGCTCTGCGGTGTCCTCCTGGACTTCCACGACTTCGGTAAGCTCAGCAACGTCGCGAACCTCGGCGCCCTCGGCAGCCTCGGCCACGTCTTCTTCAGAAACCACGGTGCGTTTCACATACGTGCGCTTCTTGCGGACTTCAACGCTGACCGTTTTCGCAGGCGTAGCAACTTTTGCGCCGCGCAAACGTGGACGACCGCGTTCAGCCGGTACTTTTAATTCAGTTACCGTTTTCCGCTGAAGGGTGATCTTCGCAGGCTCTGAGGCGACTTCATGCTTGCCATGAATCTTGCGCAGGTAGGAAAGCAGACGACTTTTCTCGTCATCTGAAATAGTGTCTTCAGCTCCTTTCGCAGGTAATCCCGCTTCGGATAGTTGCTGCATGAGCCGGTCGACAGAAATTCCGACCACCCCCGCAAACTGCTGGACAGTGACTTCAGCCATCGACGCCTACCTCGCTGAGATTTGCCTGCTCGGCCTCGGCGAACCACGGCTCGCGAGCCTTCATGATTAAGGCCGCGGCCTTCTCTTCGCTGATATCACCAATTTCAAGTAGCTCATCAACTGATTGCTCGGCCAGCTCATCCATGGTGATGATGCCCTGGGCCGCCATGCGAAAAGCCAAGTCTTCGTCCATGCCCTCCATGGTCAGCAAGTCATCGGCCGGTCGCGCATCGCCGATCTGCTCCTCGCTCGCAATCGCCCGAGTCAACAACAAGTCTTTCGCGCGCTGGCGCAATTCCCCGACCAGCGTCTCGTCGAACTCATCGACGTCGAGCATTTCTTGTTCCGGAACGTAGGCCACCTCCTCGATCGAGGTAAACCCTTCCTGCACCAAAATAATAGCTACCTCGGCATCGACGTCGAGCAGTTGCATGAACTTCTCCTGGTTCTTCGCCAGGTCCTGCTCATTCTTCTGCTCGGCCTCAGTTTCGTTCATCACATTCAGTTCCCAGCCGGTCAACTGGCTGGCTAGGCGTACGTTCTGACCGTTGCGGCCAATCGCCTGGGAAAGTTGCTCTTCGACCACCGCAACGTCCATCGTACGAGTGTCCTCGTCGACTAATATCGAGACAACTTCAGCAGGGGACATCGCGTTAATGACAAACTGGGCCGGGTTCTCATCCCATAAGATGATGTCGACCCGCTCGCCGGCGAGTTCGTTCGACACCGCCTGTACACGTGACCCGCGCATTCCCACGCAGGCACCGACAGGATCGATGCGCTGATCGCGGCTGCGCACAGCTATTTTTGCGCGCAGTCCCGGATCTCGGGCAGCCGCGAGAATGTCGATTACGCCTTCTCCGATTTCCGGCACTTCGAGCTTGAACAATTCGATAAGGAGTTCCTTGGCTGTGCGACTGACAAAAAGCTGGGGGCCACGTTTCTCAGCTCGCACGTCAAACAGATAGCCCCTCACGCGGTCACCGGAGCGAACCATTTCGCGCGGAATGAGCTGATCTTTAGTAACCGCCGCCTCAGCATTGCCACCAAGATCGATATAGACGTTGCCACGCTCAACTCGTTTGACGATCCCCATGACAAGCTCGCCAACCCTATCCTGGTAAGCCTCGACGACCTGCGCCCGCTCCGCTTCGCGGACTTTCTGCACTATCACTTGCTTGGCTGTCTGCGCCGCGATGCGGCCGAACTCGGCAGCCTCCAAGGGCTCCTCGATCATGTCGTCTGCGGTTAGCGCCGGGTCTCGCGCTTTAGCATCACTGAGCCAAATCTGGCGATCGGGGTATGGCAGTTCACCTTCAGCAATCATCTCCGCAGCCGCCGACGCTTCTTCATACCCCTCGTCTTCCGGGTCTAGCTCCGGCGACTGTTCGGGATCGATAATTGCCCAGCAGCGGAAGGCATCATAGGCGCCGGTTTGGCGATCGATCGCCACGCGACATTCAACGTCCTCAGTAAAGCGTTTCTTTGTCGCGCTCGCGAGGGCAGCTTCCAACGCCTCAAAGATAATTTCTTTGCCGACGCCCTTCTCGTTTGAGACGACGTCGACAACAGTAAGAATCTCTTTATCCATCAGTCATTTACCTTCGTCGAGGCTATCAGTTCGCAACTTCGCAGGAGCGCCTGAGCCAGCCGGCCAATCCACTGCCAAACGTGATCGCTCCAGTTCCTGAAAGGGTACGGCAAAACGCTCACCGTCAACTTCCACAATCAAATCATCACCGTTTACTTCGAGCAGCGTGCCGGTCAATCTGCGCCGCCCGTTCACAAGGTTTCGCAACCGCATTTGCACTCCGGCGCCGAGATGGCGGCGATGCTGTTCTAAAGTAAACAACGGCCGGTCGAGACCCGGTGACGAAACCTCAAGCGTATATTCCCCGCGAATCGCCTGCTCAGCTTCGAGCAGGTCGCTCACCTGATGGCTGACCCGGCTGCAATCTTCAACTCCGATTCCGTCATCGTGATCGATATAGATCCGCAATAGTTGCCCGGCATTGACACGTCCTCGATCAATACCGAGGAGCTCATAGCCGAGGCCGTTTACCGTCGGTTCGAGCAACTCTAACAACCTGTCAGCCAACTTTATCTCCAGCCCAAAATAAAAAGCCCCGATTACCCGGGGCCTTTAAAACTTGGTAGCGGGGGCAGGATTTGAACCTGCGACCTTCGGGTTATGAGCCCGACGAGCTGCCAGACTGCTCCACCCCGCATCAGGACCGCCGAATGATAGAGATACATGAACGAATGTTCAAGGCCCACGGACAATTAGATAGGAAATCGAAGGTAGCGCTCGCAACTTGCAGCGGTGCAGCGAGGGCTCAGTTGCATTCGCGAAACGTGTCGACTCCCACTTGAGTGCTACGAGCCGCCTGACACTCCCGACGTCGGGCACCCTATTTGGCGACGGACACGAAGCGCGCCAGTTAGCGCCGGCAAGTAGGGGCACCGGATCTTGGTGGCAGAGTCGTCGCTAGCCGCTGCCCCGGCAGGCAAAAGAAAAAGTCTCGGGACCAGCAGCACAGACCAGCACCCGCGAGACCCCTTAGCGTAGCCTTGGGCCCGCCTCGGCTCGCGCTTTTCGTGCCGCCTCATGGTTGCCTCGAGCTGTCTCTATGTCTGCGATCAAATTCCAGCTCTCGACTCGTTCGGCGCGGCTGTCACTGAGAGCGAGCGAACGTTCTGCGATCACTAGAGCTTGCTCCGAATCACCCCTGCGGTAGTGGGTATAGGCGAGTTGCCGCCACAAACCGTTGTCGGTTGGTGATAGTTTAACTGCGCGTTCGAGCGTGGCCTGCGCCCGCTCCCATTCACCCTGGGTTGCCGCTTGCATGGCTGCGACCAGCAGACTTTGCGTCGCCGGATCTCGAATCACCGGCGGCGGCGATTGCGTCGCTTCCACGGACACTCTGTCTTGTAGCGGTGTCGCCGTGGCGGCCTCGATTGGCGTACGCCGCGCGATTGGTGCCGGTAGTGGCACAGTCGCCGAGCGCGAGATGGCCGCCGTCCCGCTGCTGCGATCATGTATGGGCGCGCTGTGCCGAGGATCTGGCGCGGCACAGCCATACACCGTAGCTACGACAGCAAGCGCGCAGGTAATTCTGAATCTCGATTGCATTGCGTTTTCGCTCGTTATCATCGCGACCATTCAAAAATTGCTGGCATTCAATTAAACAAACCGCGCAGACGTTCTATAAGTCCGGACCGCTTGCCCTGCGTCGTTGGCGTGTTGCCCGCAGAGGTGCACGAGTCCAGCCGGGGCAAGGCCGAGCGTTTGTGCACCGGCATGCGTTCTCCATTTGTGCAAGCTTCCGGCAAGATTACTGTTCGATTCAGATCGACATTCTGCCAGGACAAATCGGCGGGTAACGTAGTTGGCAGCGATTCTATCTCGCCCCTTTGCATCGCAGCACTCCACAAACGCAGCGCGCCCGAGCCGCCCGTCAATCCGGTCGTCCCGTTATCGTCGCGACCTACCCAGGCGACTGCGAGCCGATTAGCGCCAAATCCGGCGAACCAACTGTCTCGGTTATCGTCAGAAGTACCCGTTTTTCCGGCCAGGGGTTGGGTGTCGGGGAAGTCTTGCAACAAACGCCGTGCTGTACCGCGCGCAACCACGCGGGAGAGGGCGTGACGAACGAGCGCTGCGGTTGCCGGCGACATCACCCTGCGAATCTTCAGTCCGTATCGATTGAGGCGCTTATTGTGCTGGTCAGTAACACTGAAAATTGCCCTTAGCGGAACCTGAAAGCCGTCGTTTGCGAGTGCGGTATAAAGTTCTGTGACTTCGAAGGGCGACATGTCGATGGCGCCAAGAAACATTGAGGGATAGGGCGGCAGGCGTCGCGACACGCCCATACTAGTCAGGTACTTACCCGTTTTTGCGACGCCAAGCTGCAAGCCTAAATTAACCGTCGCTAAGTTTAGCGAGCGCGTGAGTGCGTCCAAAAGACTAACTGGGCCGTATTCACGCCCATCAAAGTTTTCCGGGCGCCAGTGAGTCCCCTGCGCGTCCGTCCAGTCAACCGCAACATCACTGATAGTTGTCGCAAGCGAATAGTGCTGCGGTTGAGATAGCGCGTACGCGTACACAAAAGGTTTGATCACCGAACCGACCGGCCGTTGTGCATCAAGCGCTCGATTGAACCCGGCGTAACCCGGCCGGCGATCTCCAATCATCGCGAGTATTTCACCGCTACGTGGTTCAGCTATCACCATCGCAGCCTGTAATTGCCCGGCAACGCGACCACGTTCGATAGCCTTAAGCGTATCTGTGACTGCGCGTTCTGCGCGCTTCTGGATGCTAGCGTCTAATGTAGTAAAGACGTTCAGGCCAGCTGACTTGAGATCGTCTGCGCTGTATTCGTTTGCCAGTTGCCGCTTTACTTGGGCCAGAAACGCCGGGCTAGCCGAACTCTGCGACACGACTGCGGGCTTAAGGCCAAGCGTCTGCTGCTGCGCGGTCGCACTCTCGACAGGACTCATAACACCGTGCCGCCGCATCAACGACAAAACCACATTGCGGCGCGCGCGTGCAGCCTGCGGATGCCGCACCGGATTGTAGGCTGAGGGGCCCTTGACCATGCCGATCAACAGTGCCATAGCCGGCCGGTCAAGTTCCGCTAAAGGTTTGCCGAAATAGTACTGCGCAGCAAGGCCGAATCCATGCACGGCGCGATTTCCATCTTGTCCCAAAAATACCTCATTAACGTAAGTTTCGAGAATCTTCTCCTTGCTGTAGCGCCGCTCCAGGGAGGCGGCCATCATCATTTCCACCAACTTTCGGCGCACCGTTCGTTCCCTGGTCAGGTACAAATTCTTCACCAACTGCTGGGTCAGAGTGCTACCACCCTGAACGAACTTCATCGCGCGTACGTTCGACACCATAGCCCGCGCCAAACCGAATAGATCAATGCCGTGGTGCTTAAAAAACCGTCTGTCTTCAACGGCGACCAGACTTTGAATGAATTCGGAAGGCATGTCGGCGTAGCGCAATAGTTGCCTGTCTTCGAAACGTCGCGGATTGATCCGTCCAATCTCAATCGCTTCAAGGCGCATCAAATCGACCGCAACCTGATTCGAAAGATCCGTGAGGGATTGAATCGAACCGACGGTAAACGCCACCATAACGTGACGCGATTGCTCGGGTTGGTCCCAATAGGCGAATCCGCGAGATTGGAATTCGATGCGTGACTTGGAGGCAGCGAATTGGCCACGGCCCGATATCTGCGCCACGCGCTCGTAGCCGAGTCGCTGCAATTCACTCAGCAGCCGTGCCCGGCTAATTTTTGCGCCCGGATACAGTTCAAGGGGACGCGCATAAACTCGCGCGGGTAATGACCATTGGCGCGTTTCGAAGGTTCGCGCTACTTCGAAATCGAGCCACAGCCAGACCGCTGCAACAACGATGACGAACCATAGGAGCAAATGGCGCAGAACGAAAATCGCGCGCCTGCGCATGCCCGATTTAGCTTTCGAAGCCGTACGTCCGCGACCGCCGCCAACGCGTCGTTTTTGGGTCGTCTTCTTCTTGGCAACTGCCACCAGCAGGGCCCCGGTCCGCGTTAGGTGTTCATTTTCTAAAGCACAAAAGAAAAGGCCCTTCCCGAAGGAAGGGCCTGGAAGGCCTTTGCGATAGGCTGGCGCTGCGAAATGCCACCGAACGTCGCCGTTAGTGACTGGTTGTTGGGCTTACGTAGCCTGCAAGCTTAATGCTTGCGGTCGTAGTCCCGTTCCCATTTGTTCGCGTAACGATCTACCGCTCTCTTCATTGCTGCGCGCTTAGTCTGCTCGGCCTTTCTTATCCGAGCTGCCTCTTTGCGAGCAGCGAGCCGCGCCCGGACTTCCGCCTGAGTCGCGTGTAGTCGCTCACGCTCGGTTTCGGCCAAGCTTTCGCGCGCCGCTACTTTTTTCGCGCTTTTCTCTTGGCGACCTTTTTCTTAGCTACTTTCTTCTTGGCAGCCTTCTTGGCTACTTTTTTCTTCGCCGCTTTCTTGGCGACCTTTTTCTTGGCTACTTTTTTCTTAGCCACTTTCTTCTTGGCTACTTTTTTCTTAGCCACTTTCTTCTTGGCTACTTTTTTCTTAGCCACTTTCTTCTTGGCTACTTTTTTCTTCGCCGCTTTCTTAGCAACCTTTTTCTTGGCTACTTTTTTCTTAGCCACTTTCTTCTTGGCTACTTTTTTCTTAGCCACTTTCTTCTTAGCTACTTTTTTCTTGGTCGCTTTCTTGGCGACCTTCTTAGCTACTTTTTTCTTGGCTACTTTCTTACGAGCCGGTGCTTTCTTCGCCGCAACCTTCTTCTTGGTTACTTTCTTCTTCGCCGCCTTCTTTTTAGCCTTCGCCATATTGAGGCCCCCCTTCAATGTTTGCCAAAAGTTTAGAACGCAACACAACAGTGGCTTATATACATCACTGCCTGCGGATCTGCAATCGAATCAACGTATTTTTTTGATCCGTGACCAGAAGTAATGTTGTGTATTAAACACAAAGTGTTTTCTTCGCGAGCATCAAACATTAATTTCGCAGCTCGAAAAAACGAACTTAGGATCCCAATGACGCAAAAATTTTTGCGCGAATTGCATCGACGCTACCGACCCCATCGACTCGAATGTAGCTCATCGATTTTGCGTCGCGCGCTGCTCGTTGCGAATACCAATCAATCAGTGGTTTTGTTTGCTCGTGGTAGACCGCAAGACGCGTTCGAACAGTCTCCTCTCGATCGTCTTCCCGTTGTACTAATGGTTCATTCGTTACATCGTCGAGACCCGCAGACTTCGGTGGATTGAATTTAACGTGATAGCTGCGACCTGACCCGGGATGCACCCGCCGACCTGACATACGCTGGACGATTTCCTCGTCGTCAACCGCGATCTCGATGACTTTGTCGATGTCGACGTTGCTGGCCTGCAGCCCTTCAGCCTGGGGGATAGTGCGAGGGAATCCATCAAACAGAAACCCTTGCGCGCAATCGGGCTGAGCGACGCGTTTGGCGATTAGCCCAAGGATGATTTCGTCAGACACCAAACCACCGCTGTCCATGACCGCTTTGGCCTCGCGACCAAGCTCGCTATCCGCCGCCACTGCCGCACGCAACATATCACCGGTGGATATCTTGGCGATGCCGTAGTGTGCACAGATGAAATCACCCTGCGTCCCTTTACCTGCGCCCGGACCACCTAAAAGTATGATTCGCATCCCGCCTCTCCGTTAATCCTTGTCTGAATCTCGATTCAGTCTCGCGCTTTCGACGAAACTGCTAATTCGGCCGTTCTGGACGGCCAACGCCTGCGTCAAAACGCACTGCCAAGCTGCGCAGTTGGTACTCGATGCGCGTCCAAAGTCTGACCCACCCACATCACGAACATTCTGGATCGCAATGTTGAACGTCCTCCGCAAACATCTGAAGCCGGATGCGAGGACTGCGAAACGCCGCCGGACGAATCGCGCGCTATTCTAAGCGCACGCGCCGCGACATGCGCAATAGCACCATGGAGGAAGGGGCGACAACGTAAGTCGCGCACTCTCAGCAGTTGCCGCAAAGAGATCAAAACATATGATCGGGCTAATAACGGCAACCCGCATGAATGACTGAAGCCATGACTATTTCTCCCCACGCTCATAGAATCTGTCGTCACTCTCAACGCACTGCAACGTAAAATGAATTTCGATTTGGACGAAAATCTCACTTCATTCGCCGTATCGGCATACGCCGAGGGTTGGGTTCGTATTGGTGAGCAACGGGTTGAGGAACCCTGCGTCGTCCACTCTGCCGGCATTCTTGTCGAGGTGCTGCCACCCGCGCTAGCCAATCTCGAGGTGTCCCATCTCGAAGTAATAACCCGTCTCAAGCCTGAAATCGTTCTACTCGGCACGGGAGCGAAACAAATCTTTGCCGACTACGCCCTCACCGAAGCTTTGGCGAAGCAGAACATCGCTCTGGAAACGATGGACACCGGTGCCGCCTGCAGGTCATTCAACATATTGTTGTCAGAGGCGCGCTCAGTTGTCGCTGCGCTTTACATGCGATGAAGACAACCTGCCCGGGGCTGGTGTCCCAGCTATAAATCGGCAAACAGGGTGTCTATCGAAAAACCTTCCCGCTCGAGGATCTGCCTAAGCCGCCTGAGCGCCTCAATCTGAATCTGGCGAACGCGTTCACGGGTGACGCCGATCTCATCACCGACCTGTTCGAGTGTTGCTATTTCGCAGCCGTTCAAACCGAAACGACGTTCCACAACAGCCCGTTGTTTTTCGTTCAACTGTTCTAACCAATGGTGTAAATGTCGCTGTACATCGTCGTCCTGGAGTAGAACGGCAGGGTCCGGGTTCTGTTCGTCAGGAATCGTATCCAGCAGGGATCGTCCGGAACCTCGTTCCGCTGAGATATCGACTGACGCGACACGTTCGTTAAGGCCTAACATGCGTTTAACCTCTTCGATGGGACGGTCCAGCATATGAGCAACGTCCTCGGGGCTGGGCTCCCGATCGAGCTTCTGTGCCAATTCACGGGCGGCACGCAGATATACGTTGATCTCTTTGATGACGTGGATGGGCAGTCTAATTGTGCGGGTCTGATTCATCAGCCCGCGCTCAATCGTTTGCCGAATCCACCAAGTCGCATAGGTCGAAAATCGAAAGCCGCGCTCTGGATCAAATTTTTCAACTGCTCGAATCAGCCCGAGATTGCCTTCTTCTATCAACTCAAGCAGGGCGAGCCCGCGATTCATGTAACGGCGAGCAATCTTGACCACCAGACGAAGATTACTTTCGATCATGCGTTGGCGTGCCGCTTCATCGCCGCGCAGTAAGCGGCGCGAGTACATCACTTCTTCCTCGGCCGATAGCAGGGGTGAAAAGCCGATTTCGTTGAGGTACATCCGGGTAGCGTCAAGATCGCCAGCGGACACTTCGCCGATCGCAAAACGTTCGGGCACAGCGTCGACAGACTGCGCATCGCCTTCAAGCGCAAGTTCCGCCGGAGCGTCACTCACTTCTTCCTCTGGTTGTTCGCTTAAGTCTTCACGCGGGGGGGAAGTATTAGTGTCGCGGTTCACCGGCGCAGGCCCGTTGCCGGTTTTACCTTTTGTGGTTCGCTTCGCCATCGCCGTTACTAAAATCTAACGTTCAGGCAAATACTTAAACGGATCGACCGTTTTGCCGTTGCGACGGATCTCAAAATGAAGCATCACATCGTGCGCCTCGCTATCGCCCATGTGGGCAATGAGCTGTCCTGCCTGGACTCGGTCGCCTTCGTTCGCCAGGCGGTTCTTGTTGTGCGCATAGGCACTTAGGAACGTGTCGTTATGCTTAACGATAATAAGCTCTCCATAACCACGCAGTCCACTTCCGCTATACACGACTACCCCGTCACCGGCTGCCTTCACAGGTTGCCCGACGGCGCCACGAATCTCGACCCCCTGCGACCCGGACACACTCTTTTCAAGCCGCATTTTCCCACTTGCCGGCCATTGCCAGTTCACCGCAGTGACCGCTGTGGCCGGAGTTTTCGCAGGCCGCGCAGGCGCAGTGCTTCTGGCGGGTTTGGCGGGTTTGGCGACTCGGCTCGGTTTGGTGGCCGTCGCGATGCGTGGCGCTGGGCCGTTCAGGCGCAACTTCCTTCCAATCACAATCAAATCAGGGTTGCTGATCTTGTTCCAGCGAACCAGATCGCGGTAGTCGAGTCGGTACCGCCAGGCGATCGCATGCAAGGTGTCGCCACGCACTATCCGATGAAAAGCAGGCACGACGGCGTCAGAATGACGTTGCGCTTGCCCGGCGCTTCGGCGACCAACCTTCGGGCGCGCTTCGGACTGCACCTGTTTCTCGGTGATCGGAGCAGGTCCATAGGTCGTGCAGCCGCACAGGCCAACAATGAGTAGTGCGAGCGTGATATATCGTGCCCCCTGCTGGGGCTGACGCCACGAGGGTCCGCTACGATGCCAGGAAATGTGACAGCTTAGCGTCAGGGGTCTGAAGTCAAGTCGTCCCATCAAGCAGCGGCACAAAACTCACACGCTCGAGTATTTGTTCTTCGATACCAGCGGTTGTGCGGGTTAGTAGGCGCAGTTCCTGTGATCGCGCAGGACCGACCGGGATAATCATGCGTCCGCCAAGTGCCAGTTGCTCCAGCAGTGCGCCGGGCACACCGACCGGTGCTGCTGCCACCAAAATCGCATCAAACGGTGCATTAGCTGCCCAGCCCTGAAAGCCGTCCCCATGCCGAACGCGAACGTTGTTTATGCGTAGATCGTGCAATCGGGAGCGCAGCTTGTTCGCCATCGCTTCGATGCGCTCGACGCTGAATACGCGCTCGGCAACCTGAGAGAGCACAGCGGTCTGATAGCCACACCCGCCACCAACCTCCAGAACACGATCCAGCCGGCCACTCAGATACAAAGCCTGAGTCATAGTCGCGACAATATAGGGCTGCGAAATGGTCTGGCCGTAGCCGATCGGCAAAGCGGTATTTTCGTAGGCGCGACTGGCCAGCGCCTCATCGACGAAAAGATGCCGTGGCGTGGTGCGAATTATCTCAAGAATGACATCATTCGAGATGCCCATCGAGCGCAGTTGTTCAGCGAGCCGGTTGCGGGCACGCTGCGAAGTCATCCCGATACCAAGCGAATCAGCGACCATTTATTTTTTCAGCACCGAGTGTTGCGCTACGCTAGCGACCACTCCTAACGCTGTCAAATGACTCCTCAACTGGTGCGGTAGAAAATGCATCGCTATGCCAGCCCTTGAACAGACTTGTTCATGTCGTATGACTGAACAGGAATTCGAGCAAAGCTTTTTGCGCGTGCAGTCGATTGCCAGCTTCATCCCAGACCACACTATTCGGATCGTCGATGACCTCTGCAGCGACCTCTTCGCCTCGATGAGCCGGCAAGCAATGCATAAACAAGGCGTCCGCCGCCGCCTCGGCTATCAGATCTGCAGTCACCTGAAATGGACGGAACACGTCGCGCCGCAATTGCGCTTCATCTTCCTGGCCCATACTGGCCCAGACATCTGTGACAACAAGATCCGCGCCGTTAGCTGCTTGCGCTGCGCACGTGAACAAATCT
>Ga0209631_10000103_pt1 | contig 107273 bp, 76 predicted proteins | sample COG_08_FD_184752 | JGI IMG/M metagenome (GOLD analysis project Ga0209631, IMG submission 184752) | Pelagic Microbial community sample from North Sea - COGITO 998_met_08 (SPAdes) (version 2) | ecosystem: Environmental > Aquatic > Marine > Neritic zone/Coastal water | place: Helgoland, sampling...
GTCTGTGTAACACTTGGCGTGAATGTTTCTTTGGAAAGTATTGCGACTCTTGTTGCCCCTGCGTACATAGATGAAACAACTTTGTTGCCACCCGAGCTGGCAAGTGTCTCTATCTTCCAGCCTGAAAGCGTCTGTCCTGAAGTGTAAACTGGTCCAACCAATAAGAATGCAGATCCTGTGTACACATACAACTGATCGTTTGATGAATCATGCCATAGATCACCCGCTGATGGCGACGTGGGTTCAGTGGTACTTGTCTTCGCACCTCCCGTTGGTTTGAAACTTGTTCCGTCATACACTTTAAGTTGATTTACACCTGATGTAGTATCAAACCAAGTTTGTCCTTCAATTGGTCTTAATGGTGCTGAACTGTTAGCAAAATTTTCTAATATGTTTAAAAAGTTTTCTGATATAACTGTTCCATATGAAGTTGTATTCTTTCCTGGAAAATTGATGCTGGTTTGATTGTTAACAGTGTTGTCCTCAATCGTGATAGTGCCTTTGTTTACAGCATCAGTAAAACTTATTGTATATGCCATTTATTATCCTTCGTTAAAACCTGTCAAACTTTGAACTCTTACTGTGTAGTCAATCTGTATCAGTCTGTTTAAACTTTTTTGTACTGGGTGAAAAATTACATGTGTTAATAATTTGCCTGTTCCACTTGGCGAGTAACTTACTAATCCTAATTCATCAAACACATATAAACTGTCTGATCCACTTGCTGTATCCACAGCATCTTGACCATTTGGCTCACCATAGTCTAACAAACAAGTTACAACAACATCTGTGTAATTTGTTCCATTGATATGTCTTGTTTCTATTTTGTTTCTTTGCGGATCTAGGTTTGAAACTGATCTGTCGTCAACAATCTTTGTGTATGTTTGATTGTACAGTGTAGCATTTGTACCTGTACTGTTTGGTGTAAGATATGTGATGATCCCTGTTGGGTCAACACTCGTTCCGCCGTTTCCAAACGACATTGAATTTATGAATCCTTGTCCCTGATTAGCAACACTTTCTGCCAAAGCAACACTCATATTTTCATAATGAATTGCATTGCGTTTATCAACAAAAATCTTGTCTGATTCAGGATCGTGTATTTTAATGTGTCCTTGTATTAATACACCGCTGTTGTCTTTAATTTTGCTCATTTTTGCTCCGTTCTACCATTGTATTTATTGCGGCACAGCCACTTCTTTTTGACGTATGAATCTTGCAATGTCATTTTCCGTCTGACTTAGTGGATCTGTTCCTGTTTGCCATATTTTACCTTGTTTTCTTACCAGCAAAATTTGGGCATTTTCGACTGGCGTGCTAGTGAAAGTGATCACAGCAGTCGTTCCTGTCACACTGAATTCTGCAGGCACTGTGCTATCTGCTTCTGGACTATCTTGTCCTAAAGTAGGATCATACACACTAATACTGTTTTTTCTCATTCTCTTACCACCTACAAACAGTTCAAATTCATTGACTGATTTTGGTGTAAACCCTATATTAAGAGTATTGTTCACCACATCTGCACCTGTGTAAGTTTCAGATATGAAAGAATCTTTATATGGAACATTTTGGAACGCACTTTGATCGTAAACATCAGTGTTGGCATGATGTATTTCTGCTATACCAGTACCAAAGGTTCCGCGTCTTAGTTGTTGTAACTTGTTGCCATCCTTTTTGTAATATTCAATTCGTTCATTGTCTATAAAAATAATACCTGGTTGTTGTGAAGCAACACTAGGTTCTGTTATTCCAGTAGCATCAATCAACTCAATTTCTTTGTCATTCCATGATAAATTTTGTGCCAATGTGTATTGTTTGTCATCGCCAATACGTTTGAAATGAGTTCTGTTCATAATGTCTTTGAATTGTCTATATGCAAATTTACCAACAAAACTTGGAGCAGTGAAATGAATCACATCTATTTCATCATTTTGCGATAATGTTCTATTAATTTTCAAATACATTTGGTTGTTGGAAACTGTGTAGTCCACACTTGGTGCTAGCCATTCACCATTTACGCATACCCAAACATATTGAGCATCAACTGCCGGACGATTTAATTTTACAATACCATTTGTCAATTGATTGTATTGGAAATAATCTTCTGTGTTGACTGTGATTGTTAATTTTTCCACAACATCATATTGTGTTCTATCTATATCTTGTACATCATGTTTGCTGAATTGATATATTGTAACTGTGCTTGATTGAGCTGGAGCAGTTGTAAATGTTATCAATCCACTATCGTTTACACTGTACTCGCCATTTTCAATATACACATCAACTGTGTCGCCTGCTTGACCTATTCCTGTGCTTAATGTAATACTTGAATTTCCAGGGTTCCATCTGTATTCAGCAGATGTTAATTCTATTTTGTTAATGTATGCTCTTACATCCGTGGCATTGATTGTGCCTGGTAACACTTGCCAATTTTCAAATTCATATTCTCTTAATGTGCTTACAGTGAATCTTCTGTGGAATCCACTTCTTAGAACATCATTGTTTACTTTTACAATCACATTGTTTGTGAAAGGTGTTTGTGTGAAAGGAGTTTGATTCATTTGGTAAGATACTGTACTTCCATCTCCTGTAAATGTGTCTTGAGTAACTTCACTGAACGACTGCGAAGCACTTTCATACACCACAATGTTTATGAAACTGTCTGATGCAGGAGCATTGTTGAATCTAATTGCCACTCTGTTAGGAACAGCATAAGAAGAATCTGTTTCAATCACAGAATAAGTTGCGTCTTGTCCGTCTACTTTCACAAAGGTTTGTATGTTGCCTGCTTTGAATTTCGCTCTTGTTACGTATTCAACTGTGCTTCCGTCTCCTGTAAATGTATCAACATCTAATATAGACTCTCCATTGTTGCCCATGGTAATAAAGTTAATCTTGTCGCCAACTGCTGGTGCTTGATCCAAATCAATGTGTTTATCTTGATAGTTCACTGTGAATTGATTTGTGTTGTATAAAATATTGTTTATGCTTAAGAATATTGCTGTGTTGCTTTGTGGTGAATCCACAAAACCAAATTCTGTTGTTGTGCCATCTCCAACATAATTGTAACTGTTAATTTTACTTCCTGAATTTTGTCCTCTGTCATACACTTGAATGTCTAAAGTATCTAAAACTTGTCCTGGAACAAATTCTTCTGGTCCTTTTGCAGTTGTTTCTGTAACAAAACCGTCACCGTCAACATTTATATCTTCTGCATTTATACCTTGTGCAGTTGAATATGTTAAGTCTCCGCCTTTTACTAAAGTGTCCACAATGTTTGGATCTGGTAAAAATGATCCATCACTTGTGGATTTTCTAACAATGATTATATCACCGTCATCAGTTTCTAACATACTGATATCAACTGTTTTTGTAGATCCATCACCTTGTAATGAATTCATTTGTGCTAAAATATTTGTAGGATTACCGGCATCAAATGCAGGATCATCCACTCTTTTTCCATTTTGATAAATGTGATATTCAATGCCAGACACCAACGTGTTTGCAAGATTTAATGTTAATGTACTGCCGTCTAAATAGAATACTTCATCTTCATAACTTTCGTCAAACGTATCCCACTCACTTTCCATGAAAGGTTCATTGCCCCAACCTGAGTTGTTTTCAAACCCAATACTTCTCACTTCAACTCCACCGTAATCTATACCATCAATTACCTGTGCTAATTCTTTTCCAGGCATTCCTGATGTTGGTTCATACAATGCGAATCTGTCAGCAGTGTTTAAAATATCTTCATTTATTTTGTAACTGATTGAAATTGTTGATAAATTTGCAGGCGGTAAAGTAAATTGGATATATCCTGTGTTTCTAACATATGTTTTTGTTTCATCTATTTCATTTGCATATGTGAATTCACTTTTCAATTGTTTTTTGCCTGCCACTAGTATCGAAATTGTGTTTGTACGCAGATCCATTGGCCATTTTAATTTAAATTTTAATTTACTTGCATTGCCTGTGAATGTTTCAGTTCTTTGTAAACTGGTAATAAATGTATCTCCTGTGTTTCTATCAAATTTTATTCCTATGTGTGTCGTTCTCGGTAAACTTTCACCTAACACAGCACTTGCTTTGGCTTGAGTACCTGTCGTTGATCCACTTAATGTTATTGTTGGCGAAGAAATATATCCCGATCCACTGTTTGTTACATTTATTCTATAAACTTTTCCATTTTTAATGTATGCAGTAGCAGTCGCGCCTGTTCCGCCGCCGCCGGTAATTACCACAGCAGGTGGATTAGTGTATGATGTCCCGCCATTTGCAATGTTGATTGCAGTGATTTTGTAACCTATGTTATCTTTCCAATTTTTGTCTGGATATGTTGTAATGCCATCTGCACCAATCAACTCATCATTGTTAACTGTAACTTTTGATGGAGTAATTTCACCATTCACATATTTAGGTGCATAATCAAAATCAGTGATTACACTATTTGTTGGTTCAGTTTTTTCATATGAACTAACGTATTCTCTAATTTTAGATTTATATGGTTTAATTTCCTGCACATAATCTTCATAATTTGATAGGTTGTCATTTTTAAACGTAATTTTTTGTTCTAATTCACCTACATTGTGTTGAGCTTTAACAAAACTTGTTTTAAAAACAAAATCGTTTAGTTTATTTTCAGACAACGCATACTGAATGCCAGCAAAATACATTTTGTTGTATTCTATTGCTAATTCTTCTACAAATATTTTGTCTCTGATTGTTTCTAATATTACACGTGTCTCTTGAATTGGCTGTCTATCATACAACTGAATATCAAAACTGTTTGAATCAAATCCAACATTGCCACTGTACACATACAATTTCTCAGAAAATTGAATAGTTCCGTTTTGTCTTCCAACTGTTTCATAATTCACAGTGTAATCCACATCAGTTTGATTATCAATTTTTTTCAACAACAACCATCCACCAGATCCTATTGTTTCAATTTTTACAATCTGTCCAATGCTGTCATCTAGAGTATTAATTTCATAACTTTGTGCAATCACATGGTCAATAGCAGTAAATTGACTGTAATCAGTTTTATACCAGTCAGCATAATTCCAATATAGATTCACATTGAACGCTTGTATTTTTGTTTTCTGCCATCCATCTCCAACAGTGTAATTGTATATTGCCCACTTGCCATCTACTGTACTGTCGGCATTGACCAATGCACTGAATGTTCTAACTTGTACAGTTGCATTATCTTTGTAATTGCTTCCTGCTTTTAAAACTTTAGCACTGTTAATAGAACCATTGACATCTATCGTTAATCCTATTACAGCATCTTCGCCTGTGATGCTTTTTATCTTGTATGTTGGAATTGATTTATATCCTTTACCAGCATCTGTAATTGTAACGTTAGAAATTTGTCCGTTTGTCACTGTAATATTCAACGATGCAGGTTTAACTGATCCTACTCCTACAAAATCTAGATCCTTTTCTGTATCAACAGTTGTGTCAAATAACCCTGTGTTGATAGTTGGTGCTGGATCTGATTTTATCAAATTACTGATGTCAATTTCATCAACAACTAGTTTTGTTTTTAAAGAAGTATTGACTCTTTCCATTGTTTGCTTCAATGCTTCTTGTTTGTTAGCAAACCAACTTTGTCTTGGATTTTGTAATGTACCGTATTTTAATTTGTCACTTAAATTAGGATCAGGCACAGGGTTTAATTTTGAATCATAACCAATTAAACTGTCGAACCAAACTGTTTCTACATCTTTAGGCAGTGTGCTTGTAGCAGAATCTTGTGTTAATAAAGCATATTCTTTATGGATATTGTTTTTACTTTCTACTGTGTTCAATCTAAAACTTATAATTGTGTCTTTGTCTTGAATAAATGAATCGCAGTTGATAATTGCAAATTTGTTTTTGCCAAACACAGTCACATATTTGTAACCTTGAGCTCTTGGATCTTTAATCATTTTTTCAACAGCATTTGCACTTAATTTTCTTGATTCTAATTCTGGAGTTGTTGTTTTACTCTTAACCCAATAAAAATATCTGTTAGATAACACACCAGCAACTTTATCATAAACTTTTTTAGTTACGAAATCTGTTGTTCGTTCAACTGTTCCTGTAATACCCAATGCTGATCCTTCATCGGACTCACTGATTGTGTTGTATTGTGCAGGTGTATAAGGTGATTCTATCCATTCATGCACATCAATACTGGCACCTACAAATAATTTGTTCCAATATGAATTATTGAAAATTATATTACTTTGGTAAGGATAGTAATAAGTTGCTTTGCTGATGTTCCACCATAATTTGCCCACTTGCGAATCGTCCCAGTGATTGGTTGTATCCAATGTTCCAACTGTTGTAGAACTATTATACACTGCTGGATCATAATTTGTTTTGTATGAAATTTCAGCCTCTGCTGGTCCAGGAATTTTTCCAAATATTGGATCAACATAATCTAATCTTGTTAATAGTTTGTTTGTAGACTTGCTGTAAAGGAATATTCCTTGTATTTTTGATAAATCCGGTTGATCTATTCCTTCACTGCTTTCATGCAGACTGTTCCAATTAAATTCTACAGGTGATTTTCTAAAATCAACCAACGTTCCTTTTTCTTTGTTTTCTAATTGTAGTTTAGGTAATCCCACATAAACGTGATTGTTGTTAACCAACAAGTTAGTTCCAAATTGTTCTAATGTGTCATTTACGTAGGTAAATTTTTCACCATATAACAAAGTGTTTTCAAATTTTTGATACAGGTGTATTGATCCTACATCTGATTGTGTTTCCACAAAGTTTGTCATTTCGCCATCAAACACTGTTTCTCCAGCATCAATCAATGTAGACAATTGCTGATCACCTTTTAATGATGTAACTGCTAATATGTCTCCACTAAACGATAATGTATTTCCAAATTGTGCTGATGTTTCTCTGCTTGGACTCACAAGTGTTTGATTCAATGTGTATTGTCCAGAATCATTATCAACTTTCTTGTATACATAAACTGATCCCATGTCTGTGTCAGCAAGATCTACCAATGGACTTCCAACAGCAATTAACTCACCGTCTCCAGATATGCTTATGTCTGCACCGAAATTAATAATCGCGGCAGAATCATCCACAGGTGTTATGGTTTGTTTGTAAGTGTAGTGTCCATCACTCTGTCTATAGACCACAACATTCTGACTGTCATCACTGTATTTGTTTGTCAGCACAACATTCACACCATTTGTGTCAACATCAAAAGTGTTGGCAAATTTAATTAAATTGTTTTGATCCAATGTGGAATCGCCTTGCAGTTCAACACCAGTATCATTAGGCACATAACCTAAAAAGTCTGTGTGAGTGTCTTGTAATGTCCATAAACTAGACTGCCAAACATTTGCACTTATATTTGTTTTTGCTTTGTACAATTGATTTCCAAACACAACCAATTCGTCTTTTAGGTAATCTGTTTGATCATCAAACACACCCATGTAATTTTTATCTACACCCAACCACCAATTTTTAGTAGCACTGTAATTTACAAAATAAATTTTGCCTGGTAAGTTGGAAGTGCCATCACCTTCAGCGCCGATGAATGCTGTGATATTGCCTCCAACATCACGCAATTGAATTCTGCTTCCTAATCTTAAACCACTTTGAGTGTCAGGTACAGTGTATGCAGAACTGTATTCAAACAATCCTTGTGTATTTTTTTTGTAAATTAAAAATGCACCTTGATTTGTAAAACCGCTTTGAACACCTTCTCCAATCGGTATATTGTGTATTTGTAACCAATCTTTATTTTTACTTCCTGGTATATTAGCAGTTTGGCTGATTCCAGCCACATTTTCAAATTCGTCCCAAATCCAATACTCTGTATCATTCACTGTGTAGAAGTCTGGATCACCTGATGCTGTAATAGGTGCTGTGTGTTCAAAAACTAAAATATCCCCGTCTGTGTCTCCTGATTGTACTGCTTGTTCAATTGATCCCAACGTTCTGTTTACTCCGCCACCTATTCTAGTAATAGTAGATGACGCACCAGCATTGGATCCTAGACTAAACTGTTTATTGTTACTGTTATTAAAGTAAATTCTAATTTTTTCTAAGGCTATAAATTGAACGAAAGTTACATCCGCTTGTGCCTGAGTAAGTGGATCGTAAATTTGGTGTACGCCTGCTGTTGGAAAATAATAATTTGCATTGTTGTCCGGTTGTGAATCTACATCAACGTAACCTTCCCATATGTCCACAACTTCTTTAAGTCCATTTGTATCCGAACTATCGATGTTCAACGTGGCAAAAGTCTCAGTGTCATCCTTGTTGATCCACACACTAACGTTGTTGCTTGAATTACTAGAATTTAACGTGCTGTCATGAGCAATATCATAACCTGTTCTCACAAACCACTTGTTACTTAAAGTTGCTTGAGGAGTTGCATTGATCTGCCATGAATTTGTTCCTGCATCTATGTAATAATCTTGATAGTATGTTCCAATACCAAATTGTGCTTTTACTAAAGGTGCTTGAGGAGTTATTGGAGCAATGGATTGTTCTAACGAACTGAAAAACAAGTTGGTGTCTCTTACTTCATTCAACACCTTTATGTCTTGTATTACAGTATTAGTTGTAACATCCGATCCTGCATTGGTTGAAACATTGGCTCCTATGCCTACTTTCCACCAACCGCCTAGATAATCGTATGCTTCTGAATTTACTCTTGAATAATCCCCTATAGGTAATATGTCTAACAATAAACTTCCGCTTTCAGCAAATACACCAGAAACATCTTTAAGGTATATTAATGTCTTAGCGGCAACTTTTCTTACATAAACAACTGTACCTTCTGCTGTGGATGTGCTTAATAAGTTTCCTATCACAGGGTCTGTCAATGTGTTAGACACTTCTAATATTTCATCAATCTTTTCTTGAATAGATATTTCAGCACCACTGAATATATTGTTCTTGATGGTTGGAGAATCTGCTCCATTAAACGGTTCTAGAGGTGCTTTAGAATAATTGTTTCTATCAATTGGATAAGCACTGTTAAAATCAAGATAATCTAATATGAGTCTATCACCTATTTTAGTTGCTGTGTATTGATCAGCAGATGCTCTTATCAACATGTGATCTGTGGTTTGATTTGCAAAGATACTGTCGCCTATCAATAAATTTGTTGTTTGAAATCCAACATTTTCTTTGTAAAAAGCCGATGCGTCAAATGTTGAAAATAAATCTTGTGCTATTTCACCTTCAACTTGATTTGTTGCTCTCCAAAGTTGTTGTTTGTATTGTACTATGTTTCCAACATTGTAGTTAGAACTTGTACTATACACTCCTTTGTATTCAGTTTTTAAATTGCCGGCATTTGGAGCACCTATTACTACAAAATTTCCATCTGGTGAAATATCAACTGCTTTACCAAAATTACTTGATGCACCAAATAAATCAACATTTGATAACAATGGATCTGTTGTGGGTGCTTCTATTATTTGTGCCAATGATAATGTTCCGCTCTCAGAGCCTCTTGTGAACACATAAATTTTTCCATCTTCATCTGTGGGTTGACTGACCAACACTGTAGAGTTTTGTTTATTTGCCGCTATAACTGTACCGAAACTTTCGTCTCCTGATATGCTTGTAGAACTTAATTCATTGTGTTTTTTGAATACAAATTTGTTATTAACAATTTTCCATTTGCCATCATCTGATTCATCAACCCAAAATTTCTCATTGTTTCTTAGTCCTTGATCAACTATTCTTGTGTTTATATCTGTGATAGCACTTAATCTTGATTCAGTAAATCTTTTAATAAAACCAACAGCAGAAGGTATTGAAGCAAATCCTTGTACATCTTCACATTGAATAGATGTAATACCAACAAAAGTAGATTTGAAAACATAATCTGTACCATCAGCATTTACAACAAAAATTTCTCCTACTTCCATGTCTGGATTGTTCAATGTGTTTACAGTGATAGTTGAACCATCTTTAATTATAGAAACAATTTTTTGCTCTGTGTTACTGAACCTTAAAACATTCCAAGTGCCTTTTTTATTACCCACCCAAACGTATTGCCCTTCGTCTAGTGTTGACACACTTGTTGACGTCAACAAGTCATCATAATCTGCTAGAGTTAGTGTGATGTCTACAGGATTAACTGGACCTGCATTTTTGATATATGTGTTCTTTTCATATTTTACAGGAAATGGAGTGTGTTGATAATCTGTAGGTTTTAGATATGTTTGTCCTGATTGAATTCTGTAAACTAAATCTGTTGCTGTTGCTGGTTGATCATCTGTCAATAAAATAGGTTGCGGGTTCAATCTGAATTGACTTTCATCCAATTTATACTCTATTTCATCAAATGTATCCACTGCTCCATACTGTCCTTTACGGATTGCCCATTCTTCAAAAAATTCTAAACTTTCTTTATCAGCACTGGCAAGTGCATCAAACAATTTATTAAGAGCATTCGCTGTTCCTTTTTCTCTAACATATCCTTGATAAAACTTGTATTGACTCACATCATCATTGATAATGTTGCTTAGATATTCTCTTTGTTGATATCCAATTAAATGTTGAGCAAGTTTTTGTTGCTGTCTATCAAAATTATCTGTGTCTAAATCATAGAAATCACCAAATTGGTTTATTTGATAATCAAAGTTCGATAACAAATTGCTTTCAGGTTTACCTTCTAGTCTACGCCAATTGTTGTCATCAAATTCTGTGGTACCTTTTAATTTTGTGTTGGCTGTGTAATAAAATTGTTTGTGTTTTACCACATCACTCATTGCATAATCTGTGTAAGGTGCCCAAAGTTTTACTTTTGCTTCATCAAAAATGAACCCTGGAATATTTAAACTACCATCCCATTCTGTAACATAGCCTAACATTTTAATTCTGTCTTGTTTGTATCCACTTGCTGGATCATAGATTAAATCATTAAACACTGTGGTGTTGTCTATTAGACAAACATGTTCTTTTTGAACAAGAGGAACTTTAGCAAAATATATCCCGTTCACTGTGTTTTTTGTAAACAATTCAAATGTATTTGATTTTCTTACTATTCTTAAATTAGTTCTATCTAATTTATTTCCGTCCTCTTTTAATACACCATAAGAATAATAATTTTCTACAACATTATCTGTTGTGGCATATTTTGATGTTACAACTAATTTTTTACTGGCTGGACTTAAACTGATTACAGCACCTTCATCCCAATTTTGTGTTGTCCAGAATAAAAATTCTTTTACACTTAATTGCCAGTTTGCAACCAATTGTGTTTGTGAATCATATTGATCAAATTCAAATCCTTTTGTTTTAAGATATGATTCATAACCCAATATCACATCAACAACTGTTTGAATGTCTTCGAAAACTGTTCCGTATGCTACAGATTGTACTGTATCTGTTAAAAAATTATTTCTTAAAATACCAGTCGCGCCGCCTTCAGTTGGTAGGTCAACCAATTTAATAAATTTAGACACATCGAAAGTCTCTGTTGCTATGTGTGTTTCATCAACAGCATAAAAATTATCTTGAAATTTTACATATGTTCCACTGTCATATCTTTTGTTTTCACTCCAATTTACAAATGCGGCACTTATTCCGCCAACAGTGATTGTTGGATCATTTGTTTGTTGAAATGCAGAATGATATCTAATATAAGGATCATCTTTGTCATATCCTTTTATGCTGAATCCTCTGGCTAGTTTTTCTACTATCAAGCCACTGTATGTAATAATTTCTACAGGTGTAGAAACATTGTAAACCAATTTGTAATTTTCTTCTGGAACAAATAAAGTTGAAGAATTTAGTGGCGTTTTACTGTCCAACAACAATCTAAATTTGTCTTTGTTACTGTAACCTCTGATCTTAAAACCTATTTGCGTTTGTAATCCTGCGAATTGTTTTTTGTAATCTGCATAGTTGGTTGTTTGTGAGTTTTCAACTATTTCAAAAACATAGTTTAACAATCCAGATGTCAGTGTTACAGTGTCATCATTTACACTGCTGGGCCAAACAATATCTGCAGGTCTGATTGCAGTCGCAGAATTGTACACAATTTGACCACTTGCATTTCTACTGATTTTATCTGTGTCTAATCCAATCCCTATTGCTTTGTTGGGTTGGTGTAAAATGTAACTTTTTAACAAAGCAAACGGATAATGAACACTTCTTCTCCAAGTATTTTCTATTGGAGAATAATCACCAAATTTAAACTTGTCTTGTGTCAATTGTAACGCACTACCGCTGGCGTAACCACTATCAAACGGACTTCTAATATTGCCATCACTGTCTACTGGTATATTATTTGTCAATCCAGTTCTTTTGTATTTGTCTTTGATTACAATTTTTTTGTTAGGCTCTCTTACAATACCTTTTTCAAGGTCTTGCCATAAAATTAAATTATCTTTTGTGTATGGTGCAGGTCCATAAACAGTTTCCCACCATGTAGGTGCTTGTGAATATCCAAGCATTTCCCATGGAGCAATATTTGGTCTATCTGTATCATAAGCATGAGTGTACACACCTCTCCAGAATCCTAACAAGTTTTTATTTTGTGGAGAAACCATACTGCTGTAATTCCATGTTAAACTGTTGTCTTCTTTGTGATAAGTGTTGGCTGTGTAATCATCGTTGCCAATAAAAGTTAACCAATTATTAAAATCTCCTAAAAGTGTTTTGTTGACAGATTCGAAAGTGAATTTGTTTGTGCTGTATGCTCTTGGCACAAATGATTTAATATCAAACAATGTTTCATCATATGTTGTTTTGATATTGTTATGAATTCTTTTTTCCAATTCTAATATAACATCGTCTCTAAAATCATTGAATGCAACAATAACACTCCCGTCGTGACCTTGAATCACGTTTACTGGAGTAACTGCTGTGGTGTCTGAATAAAGTTTTGGAGTATATTTTGGATACAATCCTAATTTAGTAGGTGTTGCTGGAATGTGTGATCCATTTGTTGTTTCAAATTCATTTACAACTATGATATCATCCAATGCAACTGTTTTTGTAACCTGCACAAATCCGTCAGCAAACACATAATCAACTCCATGAACCAACTGTACATCGTTATGGTACACATACACTGCTTTGGTAGATAGTGCTGTTAGATCAAAATTATTTGACAAAGCAAAAAATTTGTTGTCGATGTCTAATACTGTGTGGCTTGTGGTCTTGTATGCACCTATGCCCAGCATGTCTGTTTGAAAATATGGTAAAGAATTATTATTGTCTTTGTTTATTTTTTTTAAAATTTCATCAACCATTTGACTGGAAGTTCCGTCAAATCCTAAATCATCCATTGCACTGATAAATGATCTTTTAAATTTGAAATAATCAGTTTGACTTCTTGTGATTGCTGAAATTACATTAACGTCTTTATTGTTTAAAAGATATGAAGACAACACCATCGGTCCACTGTGTTGTAAAAACTTTCTACCATACTGCGTTGCATTTGGAAAATCTCTAAGGTTACTAGAACCCGGAGTAATACCTTGAATGTCTTTTAATTCATTTGTAATAGATTTAACATGATCAGTCACCTGCCCAACAGTAAATTTAGTTGTTTTTGCATTAAGTGGATTTGCTTGTAAATTTGTTGGAAATTCATAATGACCATTATCATTTTTAGAAGTTGCACTGCTGGTTCTAATTACAACCACATCATCAATTTTTAAATTATTGGTAAAATTAACGTATGCTACACCGTCTATTCTTAGAATTGACCAATCAGTATTTTCAACTTTTTTATTATTGTTTACAAATACATTTGCTGACAAATCGTTTAAATCGCCACTTTTATTGTAAACATCAATGGCAAAATTATTTTTTTGTTTATCAGTAGCAATGTACTGTCTGTTAATTTTTTGAAAACTGTCAGTGGGTGCTTTCGTCCAACCATTAACTGTTTTAAAATTACCATCGGCATCATATTTCTTTAAAAATGATGTTTCTGAAGTCAACGTCCCGCTTAAACTTTGTGATTGGTATGTATAACTTTGATTTAGTAGATCAAAATCAAAAACAATATCTCCAATATTTTCTACATTAGAGTAAGTTAGAGCAAAGCCTAATTCTGTATCTACTGCTCCTGTACCTTCAACATATTTAAAAATTTTGTTTCCTGCAAATGAACTGTTAGGATACACAATAGTGTCAGTGAAACTTACGCCATTACTATCAAACAAATCAAATAAAGGAGTTTGATTTACTTTTGTTTTTGTTTGTCCTGCTGTCCACGTTGTACCGTTATAATAATACCATTTACCTTGATTACCTTTTCCGTCGGTAGCCAATATTGTTTCTCCTTCTGATGGAGAAGAATTTGTGATTTCAACTAAACTAATCTGATCTGTGACTGTGGTTCCTTCTGTAAATTTGATAAATTTGACTTCATAAATCTTATTTTTAACCAGAGGATCTGTGTCAGCAGTGAATAAAACTTTCATTCCGTTGGTCAACGCAACACCATCTATGTAAAATCCTAACGATCCTTCAACATCGCTCATTACATCTTTTGTCACTGTGTCTATTAAATCAATATTTTCTTTCTTTTTAAAACCAAAATTGTATAGTTTGATGCCTGCTTCGAATTCAATGATAGGTCTTCTTGCTCTTGTGTCTTGATCAAGATTTGCAATTTGTCCGTTTGCTTTAGCACTTGCTTCAATTACAGACTTGTGAATCCATCTGTTGGATCTACTCCAAGGATTTCTATCTGGCGATGCTCTGTTTATCACAATGTAATCTTTGTCAACAGCATATGATGTTGCTGTTCCAAAACCCACAGTGTCAAAGTTTTTAGAATCAAACGGAATCGGCGTTACGTCTGTGAACGGACTTTTTACTTCTAATTCTTGTGCATCTATTAACTGAATTGCTTCACCTACACCTTCAACAAAAAAAGTTTTGTCAGCATACTCCACAGGTGTCACTGTGCCAGCAAAATTTATTTTCATACCGTTAGATAATTCAACGCCATCAGCAGTTGAATAATTTTTCTTGCCTAGCAGTTCGTTTGTGACATCTATTGCAGAATTTTCTTCAATGTCGTATATCTGTATCAATCCCCAAGCATTGATATCATTGTCGCTACCATAGTATAGTTTTTCAGGTGCTGAATCTTTAACTTCAAACGTAACAATGCCGTTTTCCACACTTTGTACATCTATACCATCAGCAACAGCGACATTATAAGAATCATCCAGTATGCGTTGTGTTCTTATTACAAAAGGTAATCCTTGTGCATCAATGTCAAACTTGTACGTTTGCCCTTTGTATAATTTAAGTGTTGGGTTTGCAGTAAGTCCATTGGGCGTGAAAATATAAGCATAGTTGTCTGTTTGATCAGACTTTGTCACTGTGTATGTGCTGACAACATTTCTTTGTTGTCCTGTTATTGTGACTGCTGATGCACCATATGGCATCCAAAAATATTCTCTGTAATTTACAAATTTGTCCCAATCAATTCTTGGAGACCAAGCATAATATTCTTGAGCATTAAGAACGCTGTGGTCAGTGATGCTTCCGTTTAGATTCTGTATTTGATTAACAAAATCTATGTAGTCTGAATAAAAGTTTACATTGCCCAGGTCATCTTGTTGTACTATGCTGGGTTCAAATTTGTAGTTCTCTCTGTCAGCAGTGACTTCCGGCACGTATAAATCAGATGCTTTGTAGGCATCTGTAACCTTACGTCCATAGTATGCGTTTAATTTTTCTAGTGTTCCTTGAGATATAAGTTGGTCAACTGTGCTGTGTAAAAATTTATTATTAACCGGCGTTCTAAAATATTTAGGTAAAAACTCTGAAGACTCTCTTTTACCGTTGTCTTTGCCGGCTGGCAAATTGACGTCTTTCTGATTGTTGTCGTATGCCATTAATATCCACTGCCTCCACTAGAGCCTCCTGAACTTGAACTACTTGAACTAGTTGAACTAGTTGTGCTAGTAGGCAGTGTTCCGCTTAATGTACTCACTGTTGATGAATTCATTGTGATGTTTCCGTCTGCTCTTAATTTAGAGGCTGTCACAGCATCTATAATAGCAACATCAGAAACCTTAGCACCACTTATAAAAATCTCATCATTTTCTGATTTGATTTCAAACAAACTTCCAAATGCTTTTGAGCCTTCTTTAGGCACAATAACAAAAGTTGATACATCTGGCGCCAATTGATTCATCACATATGTGCTTAATTCTGAAAAATAAAACGTGTCACCAAATTCCCAGTTTTCTAAAGCAAAGAATTGATTTATTGCTGTGACAATTCTGCTTTTAATATCACTGTCATTGGTAACTTGGTCAGTATTTTTAACAATTTTAAATGTTGCTTGTAAACTTGTGTCTGCTTGTGATCCAAATAAGATTTTGTATTTTACTGGATGATACACAATTGTGTCACTGATTGATTTAATTTTTGCCAACGGCGTGTTAAAGTTTGTGTACAACGAATCACTGCTGGGCAAAGCCGGTTGTGTTGCTGTGGCTCCTGCCAACCATAATCTAAAATCTATGTCATATGTTCTTGTTAATATGTACATGTCTATGATGTTAGACGAACTAGGATCTAATCTTGTGTTTCCGTCAACTGTGTGTACATATTGAAACTTAACATTGTCTCTTCCAATGTGAGCAACATAATTTGATACATTAGCAGTGGTGTTTGTTGTTGTGTTCACTTGTTTGAAACTGTTGCTGTCTATCAAATAAACAATGGATCCATTTGGATAATCTCCAACAGCACCCACTGATGTTTGTCTCACATAAATTTTTTCTGAAGTAGCATCAACATAAGCATATCTTTGTGTGCCATCACTGTCGTTTATTAATTTTTGAAAAATATACTTGGTTGTTGTGTTAGTTGCAGGATCAACCACCAAATCAAATGCGTTTGGATTGTCCACTATTCCGTCTTGATCTGAATCAAATTGTGTAAGTTCTATTTTTGCACTGTCCACATATCCACTTAATGTTCTGTATTCTGTAGAAACAGCAAAATTAATATCATTGTTGAATGCGTTGTTGCTGTCTGGTTTTGTGTTCACCGACATTACACTGACTTTGTCTTGAAGTGTTGTGCCTGTCTTTGCATTGAAGTTTCTATCAGCACTATCATAAAAGAATCTTACTTCTTTTTTGCTTTCAAACACATATCTTAGTCCTCTGTATGTGATTGTGTAGGTAGCGCCATCATTAATACATTTGATTATCCAACTTGAATCTAGTTGTTGATTGGATTCGTCACCTGTTTTACCAACATTAAAATCTCCATACACATTCAAATTGTTTTCATCAATTACATTCCATTTTCTTGTTTGAACATCATAACGTATTCCAAAGTTGTTGTATGCAAACGCCTGATCAATAATGATCGTTTTCACATCGTCGGAAAATTGTTTTGCAAATTTAGGAAGTATTTCACTCACAATAGCACCAGTTGGAATCACATCGTTAAATTTAATTGCACCTGCACCTGTTGAAGTGTTGTTAACACCGTCATTGTACACACTGACTATAGATGTCCAAATGTATTCTTTTGATCCTGGATGATCTGCCGCTCCATTCATTAATGAATTGTCTTCCATAAAGTGTTTGCCTGCTGGAGCAACAAATTTAATCATTGCACCTGGTTCAATATATTTCAATTGACTGGCTGTGTATGTGCCTACTTGATAATCTAAAATATTCACATCATCTATCAATTTCCCTGTAGATTCGTTTGTGGCATTTGTTACTTGTTGCCAAACTGGAATTAAGTCTGTTAATAATATTTTAGGAAATTTTTCTAGATAATAGTTTCTTGTTTGATTTTTTGATAACAGTGGTTCTAGTTGATTTATGATTACACCTTCTATATCTGTTTGAGTTGTAAAACTGAACGAATCAACATTTTCCGTTTCTTCTTTGTATATCACACCGTCAGCACCAAACACATTGGTGTTGCTGTATTTTCCTGTGGCATCTATTAGATCATAATATCTTGATATTCCACTTGAAGTTCTGTTTGTTGCTTTTACTTTTATAATTTCTTGATTTGTTCCTAATGGCGCAACATTATAATCTTCGCCTGTGATCATTCTGTTTTGTGTGTAATATGTTGCCGGAGCATTCAATCTGATATTGTCATTGGTCTCTGATGGAGTTGCGTTATCCACTGTGTACTGCAAACCAAGTGTTAATGTTAACACTTCTACTTGATTGTTTGACGAAACATATTGAACATCTACTTGAATATTTTGCATGTCAGCAGGAGTAATTCTAATATTTTGATTTTTACTTCTTCTGTAATAAACCTTAAAACTGCCTTTAGGTAAATTTCCAAATATTCCATCTGCAAATTTCAGGCTGATTGAATCATCAGTGTCACTCAATACTGTGTAAATGTTTCTTAAATTTTTTGATGTTGAATTGTATATAACATTGTTACCTGTTACTGCATCAACTTTTGTCCATTCTGTGTCTTCTAATCCAGTGTCCACATCCAGTTGGTATAGCCAAACATCTGTGTTGTTAACATTGCTGGATTCAATTGCAACAGATTGATTGTCTGACGGCACATCAATTGTAAAACCACCGTTGTCTAAAACACCCTGTCTAAAGTGTGTAAAAAATCCTGTGTTGTTGCTGGCATTTCCTTTGCCATCATCTTTGTGTAGTAAACTAAATTTTCTTCCTGTTAATGGTGATTCTTCTATTACAGAACCTTCATTAAAAGATGTTGATACAATTTCAAAAGGTAAATTTTGTCCATTAACAGATTTATTAAATGCATACACAGGTACGTCCACACTGTTAGCATTGATTCTGTATTGGCTGGTTGGAACAGCATCTATGTTTTCTGATTTAACAGGATTTCCAAATTTTTCATTTTCAGCCAAAGAGGCATTTAAAATTTTAATAAATTGTTCATACCAGTTGGTATTGCCTGCATCATTCCAACTCACAGTTTGTCCGCTTAGATTCAAGTTGTTGCTGTCCACAATATTTTCAGTTGTGCTGATGCCTACTATTTTCATCAAGCCATTTGCACATTGATTTCTTGTTGGATTGTAACTGATCAATCTTGCCAGTCTTAGTATTGAATCTCTTCTGTCTGCTGTTTCTAAAAAATTCTCTCTTGCATTCAAGTCTGTTCTGAAAGCCAGATTTTGTCCTAGGTATGCAACCAAATCTATCAGTGCTAGATATTCTGATGATTCGATATAATCATTGAAATCTTCTGGATAATTCTGTCTGATGTATTGAACCATTGTTCTGCGAATGGTATCAAAGTCGTAACTTTTGAATTCCGCATTTTTGTAAGACTGATATACTCTTTTCCAGTCTTCTGCCAACAATAATCTGTTTTGTCTATCTGTGGATGACATTGGTTTCCTTTGTTATCACATTATTTATTTGTTTATATAAACAGAGCATTTAATTCAGTAACCCATTATTCTCGTCAAATGTCAGTCTCAATTTCTCAGATACATTATATTTGAGGTATTGCAGTTCAACTTCTATTTGTAACCCTGACTCAAACGGTGTTATTATCACAGTGTCTGCTTTTATTCTGGGATCACTGTCAATTATTTTGATCACATCATCTTTAATTGCATCTTCTAGATCAGGTGTCAAAGGATCGTGTATCACGTCCCATATGATTGTGCCAAATTCAGGATTTTCAAGTTTCTCACCCTGTGATATGTGAAAATGGTTTAATAGATCCTGTTTGATTAATCCAATGTCATTTAGACTGAATGTAGTGTTGTCTGGATTCACAGTGCTTATGCCTCTGTACATTCTTTGTGTAGCAGGAGTCTTGGCTGTTTGAGCAGATGTAACTGTAACCTCTTTATATAATTTTTTGTGTGCCATAATGATATTTAACCAGCAAATACTTTGCCACTACCAGTAGCGGTGTGACCACAAGTTGCCGCGTCTCCTTCCCTGCATATTAATATTGAATTTGCTTTTACTTTTGCACTGCTACCGCTCATAGTGGCATCACAGTGTGGAGGTATTGGACAAGGTGCATGTGCCTCAACTGCCGCTCCAACAACAACAATTGGTACTCCTTCCACAATAACTTTTGGTGCTAAATTACCAACTATTGTGCCTACTGCTGTGTCTACTGTTACTCTACTAACTCCTGGCATTATGTCCTCGCATTTTTAAATGTGTCTGGAATATTGATCGGTTCTGCAACCACAATATTCTCTTGTTCGCTTCTGTCTGTTTTAGCCAATGCAACTGCCATCGGATCAAAATTTTCATGATGGCTCCATGGCTCATGTTGTGGTACACGTTTCATGATGCTGTCATTTGCTTCGCCTGGAAGGCTCCAAGCCGCTAACGGCGGTACCGGTGTTGCGACAGCAATGCCACTGGCTAGATTTAATAACCCACCAACGTCTAAATTGATATTGCCACCAGCATAATGATTGGTTGTGCCTCCAACTGTGATTGTTTGTGCACCGCCCACTTCCACAGTTTGTGCTCCAGTGGTCAACAAGTTGTGTGTTGTGGATTCTTGATTCACTGTGGCACTTTTTAAATTGATGTCTCTACCTGCTTCTAGATTGAAATCTCTATCTGTTTTAAAGTTGAAATCTCCTTTGCTGTGTATACTCACAGAATCTTGTGCATAAAAATCTATTTTTCCATTGGCAGTCATTTCAATCCATGCTGTGCCGTTGGCATTGGCAATGTACACCAAGTCTTCTGAATTGTGCAACAACAACTGATGTCCTGTACGTGTTCTTATTCTAAACAGTTCATTGTGAGGAGTATTTTTATCGCCTTCAATCACACCCTCACTGGTTTCAACATCCACATATTCCATTGGACCATCTTTGGCTTTTGTTTTTCTAATAAATTTGTCATCACCATCATCCATCACAAATGATGTACCGCCTGTACGTGCAGTTGCTATGGGTTGATTTTGTGTGAACACTTTGTCTATGGGTCCTGGTGTGTTTATGCCAAACACTGAAGAAGGCACTTCACGTCTTGCACTGGAAGTGGTTAGACCTCTGATTTCATCTGTTATCAAACCTTGATTGTCCAACACTGCTTTGAACAGTCTGTTGATTGGTTTTTTGATCTGTAAAGGTTTGTCCGCAGGTTTATCTGCAAATTTTAATTTGTTGTGTTCGCCCACAGGCATTTTTTTGCCTCTGATGTCTGCATCTGCAGGATCTTCTTGATGTTCGGAATCTGTTGTGTCTGTGTTTGTCATGGCAGGCGTTGATCCTGGAATCATCACATTCATTAATTCTTGTGGAATACAACCAATCCAGTATGCTCTGTTGATGTTGCCTTCTATAAACATCACCATCACTGTGTTGCCCACATCAGGTGGCACAAACCACATGCCGTAACTCTGTTGACTGTCTCTGGCGTCTTTGTTTTTGTTCAATCCTGCCACGTTGGTTGTGCCGTAGAACGGACTGAGATATTTTGCTGTGATGAATTGTCCTGTGGTAGTGGCATTGCCTGAATCCAATGTTTTAACCAATTCAACTTCGATTGCACCACTGTATTTGGGATCCAACACATTTCTCACAATGGCTTCAAAAGGTCCTTGATTTGATTTAGGATCTATTGAGTGTGATTTTCGTGTGTTTAAATTTTTTGCCATTAGTCTTTACTGTTCTTTTTTTGAACTTTTTTCTTGTTGCCAGAACCTTCCGTAGCATTCAATGTCATGTTGGACTGTCTGTTTATTCTCAATGTTTGCTCAAACTTACCTTGTTGGAAACTGCTCACGATTGTTTGAACTTGATATACGCCGCTGAATTCACCCAATCTAATTGTTTCTCCTGCTCCATTTTCGTATGCTCCACCTTGAGGGAAAATTAAATTATCACCACCTGGTTGATAATCAATTGGTGTTTGAAAATTCATTTCTATAAAACAATAAGTGTCTTGATAATTTATTTCTCCTCTGCCGTTACCATTATTTTTTTGAGTGGCAGAAGTTGTGGCATATGGTCTAGGATCCACAAAAAATCTTGTGGGTTCATCTGAATTCATCATTGCACTTGCTGGTAGGAAATAAGGATCACCGATTATTGTTAAATCCATTAGAATCAAATCCGATATTCCACCATTGATGATTCTATCATTCATGGCTCTAGCAACTTTTAATTCTACACTTTCATTTTCTGTTCCGTCACCCGTTTGAGTGGCTTGAGGTTTTATTGCTCTAGCACTTATCGAGCCTGCTTTATCTTCCTTGGAATCTACTATATCAAATACAACACTAGGTGTAGCAGTAGCATTCTTTTCGATGCTCTTATTACCTCCTGCAGATGAAGATGACGAACTTTTATAAAGATTTTTAGGCAGTTCATTGTAAAAACCAAAATTGTAAGTTAGATCAAAATCTAATACATCTTTGTTCAGTCCAGTGTACAAATAATTGTATCCTTTTACAATGTTTTGTCTAACTACCGAATAACCTGATGGCAAAGAAGTATCATCATCAAATATAGTGTCAGGCACTTGATAAGGCACTATGCTGAAAACATTTAATCTAGGATGAACATTTACTTGCTTTTTGAAAAATTGATCCTGCAGTTGAAAACATTTGGTTCTGACTCTGAACCAAGGATGTTTACCTGGCTGTTTGTTTTTCATTTCGTCCGGATTTTTTGTTAAATTCTTAGCATATTCACTCAACAGTATCACCGTTTCAATTATGTCTGAAACCCGAGTACCTTTTTTAAAACTCAGAGTCATCTGTTTCAAATCTAAAGTGATACCATCTCTAGTAAAAGTTTTTTTGCGTTTGTCGTATTTTTCTTCAAAATTAGGAAATCTTTTACCAATAATAGCCATGTTGTTTTCATTGATAGCCATCTTTGATGCTCCAATCTCGTTGCCTAAAAAAGTTGCGTTTGGTCCTTCACCATCAGTTTGAAACACTCTTACTCCTTGTCCACTTGTACCAGTGAATTCATTGGTCACTCGCACATCTTTTCCCAGCAGTGTTTCCACAACTATGTCTCTTTTTTCAGTGTTAAAGTAGTAATCACCCTGTTCACCTGTAGACCATCTGTCAGCAACTATGGCCCTATCTTTCAAAGTTAATTTTCTCTGTTCTTCTGTGTATTCAATTTGTGAGTTCTTAGGAAAATATATTACATAATCATCCTGTGCCACTGTGGCAAGTTTTTCTTTTTTCTTGGCTTTTTTGTCTAAGTCTTCGCCTTTAAAATTTAATTGTCCCATCAAACTGTCATCGCCCACCTGCATCATTTCATAAACAGTTTTACCTGCCAGTGTGATGTCAGTGTCTATTACGTTATTAATATCCTGTACTGGAGTTTGTGTCCAAGGTGAGGCTTCACAATCATACACAGCACCTGCCTGGCTGGCTCTTATAGCCGCTTTTGTCATTTGAATAGGCATAACTTTTCGTAGATTGTTATTTCTAAAAATTTTACCGGTTGCATCTACACCAACAAAATCCACTATCAAGGCATACGGTGCTTGTAAATATTGAGCATTGCCATCGTCTGATGCTTTGGCGGCTTGTATCGCCATAGTCTGTAAAAATAAACCAATACTGTAAGGTTCTGTCACAGTAAAGCGAATTTTATCTTTTTGTGTGAATTTTGTTTTTGGACTAGGTGACACCTGAGATTCTACTTCAACATTATCTATAAAGTATTCAAGATTGACTCCTGCTTGTTTGTAGAAAGTAACTTCTTCTATTTTGCCTTTACCAGTGGAATGTGCAATAGGATGCAGAGGCATTCTGTTATAAAGTAAGTTGGGAAAGTTTACTTCTTCCACTGTAAGTGCCGCCAGTGTGAATACAGCATTGTAGGATTCATAGTCATGCAGAGGATTATCTATAAAGTCTCTTACATATTGTTTTACTATGACTTTGGGTTTTTCATCTTTTTTCCCATCAATGTTGCCACCTGTTGCTTCAACCACAGCCGCTCGTTTTTTTTCATCTATACTTAATGTTGCACTATCTATTTTTGTGCCGACACCTTCTTCAACTGTAATTTTTGCGTTATCAGTGGTTACATTTAACCCATCTAGATAATCAGACATTCTAAACTCCCAGTGCGTCTTTAAGAGCAGGTCCTTGTGGAATATAAATTTCTAAGCCAGGAATAAGATCGTAAACTGGATCAGAAATTTTGTCCATGTTGCGTTGAGCAAACACCCACCATAGTTTTTCGTTGCCGTAAAGATCATAAGCCAACAAGTCTGGTCTATGATTGTACTGTGATTCTATTGTGTACAACACATCATCTGTTTGTGCTGGAATAGGACGTATAGTTAATGTATCAAGATATTGATTATCAATTATCCTTGTAGATGCATACGGACTTGAATTATTAAAAAATCCCATTAAATAAATCCTGATCCTTTTGTGCCACCATTTTTCACAAAATCAGCAAGATCAAATTGTGCTTGTCTTGTTCTGCTGTATTGTGGTACAATACCCACAGTGATCAAACTTTCTGTTGGTGCCCAAGCATATGTTCCAGTTTTTGAAATATCTCCATCCGCAGAAACTGATTCTTCACCAGTTGCACTTAATTGTGTACTGATGTAATCAACGTCTTCTTTCAAATCAAATTGAAAGTTTGTGATCAATACAGGTACATCTTTGAAAGTGAAATCTCCGTATCCGTTTAAACGCACCACTGGAGGTGGAGCGCCTTTGTTTGGTGATAGTCCATAACTCATTTTTGTCATCGATCTCAAGTAATGCACAGCCGCTACCCAGTATTGTGCTTCTTGTTGATTCTGCACATAAAAGTGAGCAGTGATTGTCATTTGATCCACACGTGAATTTTCATAAGCATAAAACGGATAGTTGGTGTGTACCGGTTGCATTGGATTCCAATTGGCTGAATGTGATGCTAAAATTGTAGGAGTGTAAGGAAAAACTAATTTGTTGCCAGTTCTTTTCAAAGGATCCAACAATGTCTTTTCGCCACCTATAATTTCTTTAATCTGTTGCGGCATTGACAAACTGACACGCCAATCTTGGTCGCCTGATGCTGTACCACCATTTGTTTTCATTGTGATAGCAGGTGCAGATTTATCAAATTTAAATACACCGTTAGTAATTTTTTTCAAATCACCTTTAAGTCGTTTGGCTCTTCCAAAAGCAAAACTGGAAACTGTTTCCATTGTTTTACCCAATGTGTCGAGTTGTGTGTTTAAGAAACCGGCTCCATTTTGGGCTATATCAGTACCTATTGTTTTGAAGTCTGTAGCCTTGTCTTGAACCAATTGTGTCGCGTTTTTTAAAAAATTGTCTTCCATACATTTATTTATTGACAAAATTAACTGAGTAGTTTATAATGAAGAGATATATAACAAGGAATAACAATGAAAAAAGTCAATTACTTAAACAACAGAGACCTTTTGTCAGAAATTCATAAGTCTAAGACTTCGTTTTGCAGTTTTTTAGATGATGAGTACAGTGAATACCATTTAATTGTGAAAGATGTAGACGCAATAAACATCAGAACTGTGGCACAAGCCAAAAGATACAAAGCAAAAAAATTAACACAGCAAGACTATGAAAGACGCAAGAAACTGGATCCAAAAACCAAATTGAGCGAGTGTGAAATAGATTATAGGAAAATAGACAAAGATGATGTGGTTTTCAGAGTGATGACTTTTGATCATGTGCCTGATGAACCTGGCAGAAAAAAGAATCCAAAAACAATAGCAGATGGCAAAACCAAAGTGAACTTTCCACCATTCCAACATTGGAAGTATGATAAAAAAGGAAATCTTATATGCGTGGGCAAAAGTCATTGGGAAGGCGGATTAGAAAACGGCAAATTCAACAAAGAATCTGGCAGAGCCACCAATGAGTTGGCAAGGATGTGGATGAAATTGTGTGAACGTTATGGAACAAGAGGTAACGTGAGAGGTTACACCTACAATGACGAAATGCAAGGACAAGCCATATTGCAATTGGCACAGATTGGTTTACAGTTTGATGAATCTAAATCAAACAATCCATTTGCATATTACACAGCGGCAGTTACTAATTCGTTTGTAAGAATTATCAATATTGAAAAACGTAATCAAAATATTAGAGATGATATTCTGGAACTTAACAATATGATGCCTAGTATGTCGCGTCAGACTCAAGGCGATTCAGGTGCACCAAAGACTGCAAACAAATCGGCTCCCAAACCCAAAGCCGCCAAAAAAAAGTAGTTGACAAATACAACAGTTTCGTGTATTCTAAAGAAAAGTAGGAGATTATTTTGTTCAAGAAATTAGCAGTTTTTACCGACATTCATTTCGGATTAAAATCCAATAGTAAATTACACAACGATGACTGTGAAGAATTTGTTGATTGGTACATCGAACTAGCAAAGAAACATGGCTGTGAAACAGGATTGTTTTGTGGCGATTGGCATCACAACAGAAACAGTGTGAACATAACCACTATGGATGCTTCTATTAGATGTTTAGAAAAATTAGGAAAAGCATTTGATAAATTTTATTTCTTTCCAGGCAATCATGACTTGTATTACAAAGACAGCAGAGACATTCAGTCAGTAGAATTTGGCAGATTTATTCCAGGCATCACCATGGTAACTGAAATTACAAAAATAGATGATACTATTTTAGTGCCTTGGTTAGTAGGCAATGAATGGAAAAAAGTTGGTGGTATGGAATGCAAATACATGTTTGGTCATTTTGAATTACCCAACTTCTTTATGAATGCAATGGTAGAAATGCCAGACACAGGAGAATTACGTCCAAGCGATTTTAAAAAACAAGAATATGTTTTCTCTGGACATTTTCATAAAAGACAAGTAAAAAATAATATTCACTATTTAGGTAATCCTTTTCCACACAATTATGCAGATGTAGATGATGATGAACGTGGCATGATGATACTAGAACATGGCACAGAGCCTGTGTATTTCAATTGGGAAAATTGTCCCAAGTATAGAAATGTAAAATTAAGCACATTGTTGGACAAGACCAAAGAGATTATGAAAAAGAAGATGCATCTAAGAGTTACATTGGATATTGATATCAGTTTTGAAGAAGCCAGTTATATCAAAGAAACTTTTATGAAAGAATATAATTGCAGAGAAATAACACTAATTCCAAGCAAACAAGAAGAAGAAATTAACACAGAACTTGATATCACAAAGTTTGAAAGTGTGGATCAAATCGTTTCTAAAGAAATTGAAACAATTGAATCGGACGCATATGATAAATCGGTGTTGCTTAGAATATTTAGAGATTTAAACAATGATACTGATTAAAACATTAACTGTTAAAAATTTTATGAGTGTGGGAAACCAAACTCAAGCAATAGATTTTCAACAAAAATTATTAACATTGGTGCTAGGTGAAAACTTGGACATGGGTGGTGATGATGCAGGTTCACGTAATGGTACAGGTAAAACTACCATTGTGAATGCACTGTGTTACGCACTGTATGGTGAAGCACTTACAAAAATACGTAAAGACAATCTTGTGAACAAAACCAACGGCAAAGCCATGTTGGTCACAATAGCATTTGAAAAAGATGGTGTGAACTACAGAGTAGAACGTGGTAGAAAACCCAATGTGATGAAATATTACATAGATGAGCAAGAACAAGAATTATCAGATGTTAGTCAAGGAGATTCACGTAAGACACAAGAAGATTTGAACAAAATGATTGGCATGAATCCAAAAATGTTCAAACACATTGTGGCATTGAACACATACACACAACCATTCTTAAGTTTACACAACAATGAACAACAAGAAATAATTGAACAACTGTTGGGAATACAATTACTGTCTGAGAAAGCAGATATTTTAAAAACACACATCAAACGTTCAAAAGAAGATATTGCTTTAGAAACAGCACGTTTAGAAGGTTTAAAAATCAGTAATGAAAAAGTTGAAGAAACAATTCACAGTTTAAACAACAAAAGCAGTGCTTGGCAAAATCAAAACAGCACAGACATAGAAAAATTAGATAGAAATTTAAAAGAATTAGAAAGTGTAGACATCGATTCTGAATTAGAAACACATCAAAAATTAGAAGATTGGACCAAACTGAATGATGTACTAAATCAATTGCAAAAAGACAGAGCTGGTTTAGAATCCACCATTGAACAAGCAGACAAAACAGCAAAAAAATTACATGATGATTTAGAAAAACTTAATCACAAAGCCACTTGTTATGCATGTGGTCAGGACCTTCCTCAAGACAAAATTGAAGAAATGCAGAAAACATTGGAAGAAGAATATGGAGAATCCAACAGTTATGTGATGGAGTTGGCACAACAATTGGAACAAACTGTGAAAGATATCGAAGCAGTAGGCGACATGGATCAAAGACCAAACACATATTATGACACAATCAAAGAAGCATATGATCACAGACAATATGTAGATTCAATCAAAACAGCACTTGCAAATAAAAAAGATGAATCTAATCCATATCTAGATCAAATAGATGAATTAAAAAATCAAGCAGTACAGGAAATAAATTGGGACACAGCAAACACATTGCAAAAATTAAAAGAACATCAAGAGTTCTTGTACAAATTATTAACAAACAAAGATTCTTTCATAAGAAAAAAGATAATTGATCAAAATTTAACCTTCTTGAACAACAGGTTAACTCACTACTTGGATCAATTGGGTCTTCCACACTTGGTCACATTTAAAAATGATTTAAGTGTGGAGATCACTCAACTGGGACAGGAATTAGATTTTGACAATTTGAGTAGAGGTGAAAGAAACAGATTGATATTGGGTTTAAGTTTTGCATTCAGAGATGTGTGGGAAAACTTGTATCAAAATATCAACTTGTTGTTCTTGGATGAATTGATAGATTCTGGAATGGATTCAGCAGGTGTTGAAAGCAGTTTGGCTATTCTGAAGAAAATGAGCAGAGAGTCCGGCAAAAACATATTCTTGATATCACACAAAGATGAATTAATGGGCAGAGTGAACAATGTGCTTAAGGTTGTAAAAGAAAACGGCTTCACAGCATATGCTAATGACGTGGAAACATATGACCATACAAGATGACACACACGACAAGCTCACTAAGGCATACATGGAGTATTTCAAGGCAAACGAGTTGTTTGCTAAAAGGCGAAGCCTTTCCACAAAAGTAGCCGCTAGAAAGGCACTAGCGGAAATTAGAATTTTGGCACGTCTAAGACGTAAAGAGATAGAAGAACAATATAAAGTGTCCAAGATCCACAAACAGCAACAGCGAAAAAAATAATCAGTAAGTATGTCCATATGCCATGGACTTATCAGGGTAAACCCATTCACACACTGCCAGAAGACTGCGAAGGATTTGTGTATCTAATCACAAACACAACCAACGGTAGACAGTATGTGGGCAAAAAACTGGCGAAATTCAAGAAGACACGTCCACCTCTCAAGGGTAGGATAAACAAACGTAGAAGCAAAGTTGAATCTGACTGGAAAGACTATTGGGGTTCCTCAGATCATCTAAATGCTGACGTGGCAGAATTAGGCGAAGACAAGTTTACAAAAGAAATATTGTACATTTGCAACACAAGAGGCGTAATGAGTTATCTCGAAGCTCGAGAACAATTCGAAAGGCGAGTATTAGAATCCGACGATTATTACAATGGTATCATCAATGTTAGAGTTGGTGGTTCCCGAATCCTAAAAGAAGAACTAAAAAATTACAAGAAGGCTTAACATAGCAACATCGCTGATCGTAGATCCAGGAAGTGCGTTTGAAACACAATGGTGAATCCTGAGTTGCAAGTCTAGTGCTAACTAAAGGCACAAAAGAAGATGCTCTGTGAAAAAGATACAACATCACAACTGCTCACTTTGTTTGTGAAGGGTGAAAGCAGTTGCCCGTGACTAATGAAGTCTGGAATAGGGAGTTGGCGGGTCACCGCTTCCGTACAAAAGTTCCTTTCACAAAATGGCAGGCTAGTCTCGCATGATGGCTTCATACTTTTCCCGTTACTGGGTGAAGTATGGATCAACTGTCTGCATGATGCACGACATAACTTCGTTATGTGATTGCTTAAATGCTTGAGCGTAAGCGAAAAGCAGAACGACGCTAGTCGTTCTTAAACATTGGGATCAAATGATTCACAATCCAACCAAACAGAACGATCAGGTTCCGCTGATTCAACGTGTTTCAACTTGGTGTGACTCCAGTTTCTAATCTCCAACTCTTTCAACACAGAATCAGAATACACATGAATAACATCTGGTTCCAATTTCAATATCTGTTTGATGGCGTTCGAATCTGGTTTTGATTCGTATGTCTGAATCGCAGTGACTTCTGGTATCGCACGAAAATCTCTGGCGTACTTGTCTCCGTGGAGCCAAGTGATTGGGCCTGTGTTTTTGGAACGCAGTTTTAGATCGTTGGCTGTGTGTCGCCAATGAATATTTTTTTCTGCGAAGCCCGCCTCTACGAGTCGGTCATAAGTTTTAGATCCCACGGCGTACACCTTCTGATCCAACAGTTCTGCTAGACTGTGAGCATAGTGTTTGATGGCTTCGATGTGTGTGATGATCAGTCCTTGTGCATCTGCAGGAGAGTGTTCAACGGTGGCTGTTTTAAGACAGGGAATCCACAGGTCATCCTCATCCAACTCCTGGGGTCGTACAATTTGTGTGTAGACTTGCATATGTGATTTATTTAGAATGTGTGTGTCATTGATTAAATGATGCTATTTGGTTCTAGGCACCGTGTGTGTATGATTTTTTATACTTTATATATAGTGTGTTGTGCTTAAAAGAACGGTTGTCCTGTTTTTTTAGCAGTGTCTAGGTTTTCTTTGATCACACCGCCCATCACTTCTCTGTCTTCATGACAAGTGGCATACATCTCGTCCAGTGTGATTGATCCACGCATGAACCAGGCCAATTTGAATAGATCGGATTTGAAATTTTTGATTTCACCTTCCATTTCTTTGGTGAGTTTGATAATGTCAGAAGTCGGCAGTGTTGCTATCTTTATACGAAAAAATTTGCTGAATCAAATGCTACAGGTATTGTGTATTCAGCAGGCGCTCCGTTTTTAACTTCTTCTTCTGTGGAAGTTATTTTTTGAGGTTTTAATTGAAATGCTTCTCTATTTTTTTCCAAATGCTCCATGATGGAACTGAAAAATTGTTTGTCAGTGTTATCTAAAAATTCTGTAATTTGTTTTATATCTGTCACAGTCTCACCATCCACTGTGATTGATGCTATTGTGTTTGCCACCATGCCCACACTTAATTCTGTTAATTTTTTAAAAGTGGCTTGAAATGCTTTTACTTTTTCTTCGTCATTCATTTTTGTGTCATCCACAATCTTTTGAATTCTTTGTTGTTCAAATGTTTGGATTGCACTTTCAGTAAACTCTTTGTATGTTAAAGGTTTTGTTTTTACTTCCATGTTTTGATAAAAAAATGTATCATTATACTGTGCTGACAAGATGCTGTTCAAACTTTCTTGTAAATCCAACACCAATTCTTTCTCAATGGATGTGCCTGGCACTTTGATTGGCATAGTCATGCTGGTTCCATATGTGGCCATTCTGATGGTCATCAATGCCGCATCGCAATCTATCGAAGGCATTGCCCATGCATTCTTAATTGACGGGATACAACTCTGTATCACTGTCACAGTGGCTTCACCATTCAACAATGCATCTGGAGTTTTCAGCAACATTTCATCTTTTGCTGTCATAGGATACACAGCAACATCTCCTGATTCAGGAACCTGGATAGATCCTTCAGGATAAAATTTATAACCACTTGGCAATCTTACAAACTGCTTGGGCTGTCTGTAATACTTTTTAAGTGGGTTACTATTTGTACCTATTTGTTCTTGTGACATTCAATCTCCAATAAATATTGTTATTAACTTTTAAACTGCTAATATTTAGTATGACATATTAAATGCGTACTTAATGATTGGCATTAAATACAAGTAACAAGGATTTTGGTATCACATAATGGCAACAATTGAAGAATTATTAGAAGACGCGGTTAAAAAAGGCGGACTAGCCAGCGAAAATACTGCCAAAGCGATATTGAAGGCTTTGGGCGGGTCTAGTGGTGGTAACAGTAGTGCTCAACGTGAGTTCACAGAAGAAACCAAAAAATCCAGCAAATCGGTTGTTGTATTCAAAAAAGTTTTAGGTGCGGCAGGAGCCGGATTTTCATCCTTAACCAATGGAGCAGACGGATTGGTTGGCGGACTCGGTGCTCTATCACAAAGCACCACAGGATTAAACAAAGTATTTTTACAATTCACAGCCGACCTAGCGGCAAGAGTGTTTGAAAATGTTGACACTTTCAGAAACTTGGCAGAGATAGGCGCAAACACAACTCAAACAGTCAGTGATTTTAGACGTATAGCAGGTGACGCCGGCATAGACATGACAAGATTGGCTCAGGCATTAATGAGCGCCAACACATCACTTGCTGGTTTTGAGGGTAGTGCAAACAAAGGTGCAAGAAGATTCAACACAATAATGACAACACTATTACAGAGTGATTTCAGAAAAACAATCACAGGTCTTGGATTTTCTATGGAAGACATCACAGAAGGCTTTGCTGATTATCTAGACTTACAGACTACTTTGGGTAGATCTCAATCAATGAGTAATTCACAGTTGGTTGCAGGCTCGCAAGAATATCTATTGAGATTGGACCAATTGTCAAGATTGACAGGATTGCAAAGAGATCAAGTGAAAGATGAATTACAAGCAGTGGCAGATGCTAGAGAGTTGCGTTTGATTTCAAACAGTGAAATAGAAGCAACCATGGTAAGGGTCAAAGCGGCGGCACCAGAAATGGTGAGTGCTGTGACAGGATTGCTGGCAAAAGGATTTCCAGAAGGCGGAGAACAAGTTGGTATATTTGCAGTGGAAGGTGTGCGTGAAGCAGTGTCGGCATTGAGAGATGGTGTACCTGGTGCAAGTGATCAGTTCATTCAAGCACTGGCACGTAACGGTGAAAGCATTGCCAACATGGATGCAGGACAGAAAAAATTAATTGCTACTCAGTTGGGTGTGGGCAATGAATTTTTCAATGTTGCGGCAGATTCTGTGAAATTTAGAAAATTCTTAGGACAAAGCACTCAGGAAATAATAGACGAGCAAGAACAAAGAGCGAAAAGTACTGCAGGTGCAAAACAATTTGACCAAGCCAGTGAAAACTTGAGTTTAAAACTTCAGAAATTAATGGTTCCATTCCAACAAGGAGTTGATATGATTATAGGTGGCTTGGCAAGCATAATTGGTCCTAAATCTTTTATTGCAACCACATTGGATGATTTAGGCACGAAATTTAACGATTGGTTTGATGGATTAGAGGACTCAGGCAAAAAATGGATGGGTGGACTAACAATCGCGGCAGGTCTATTGGCGACGGCATTGACTGCATTTGTCGCCAAGAAAGCCGTCACGGGAGTTTCAAGTTATCTAACAGGAGGCGGTGGAGGTGGCGGTAAAATGCCAGGAATGAATATGCTAAAATCTGCAGGAGCAGGTGGAGGCTCTGTCCTGTCAGGTGCGGCAAAAGGGATCAGTGCTTTTGCGGCGATGGGTCCAAAAATATTGATGGGTGCAGGAGTCATAGCAGGTGTAGTTGCCATCTTGGGAGCAGGTGTCGGTCTTGGAGCATTGGCGGCTGGTAAAGGTTTATCATCGCTTGCAGAAGGATTAAACAGTTTTCAAAATGTTGACGGTGAAAAATTAAAAGACATTGCTTCTGCTACAGGCAAACTGTCGTTGGCAATGGCACAAATGGGTGCAGGAGCACTCAAAGGTGGTGTGTCGGGATTCGTTGGTAAAATATTTGGTGGCGGTACAGAAAACTTTGCCAAAAACTTGAATAAAACACTGGATGAGCTTGACAAAAGCAAAATAGACATGTATGCTAACAGTATAGAAAATTTAGGAACAGCAATGACAAGTTTAAGAAGTGGCATGATGGGAACAACAACAGCATCCGCAAGTTCAACCGGAGACAAGTTGGATCAGTTAAATAACACTATGGAACAAATTTTAATGGCGATGAATGACGGAAATCGTTACAGCAGAACTACTGCACGAGCAACAACAGACACAGCGGAGAATTTCGGATAATGAGTTGGAAAAAATATTTTACAGAAGTGCCACTAGCAGATGGTACAAGCGGAATGAATTCACCATTAGGCGGTGGAGCAGGTGGCAAAGCCGGACCTGCCAAAACAAACTATTCATCTTATCTTCCAGATGTGTACAGTGGTGCACCAAACAGAATTGAAAGATACGGACAATACAATGTGATGGATTTAGATTCTGAAGTGAATGCCGCATTGGATATTCTAGCAGAATTTTGCACACAGAACAACACACAAAACAATACACCTTTCAAATTTGAATACAATCAAAAAGCAACCAACACAGAAATACAAATCATAGAACAGTATCTGCATCAATGGTGCAAAATGAATGATTTCACAAAACGTGTGTTTAAGATTATGCGTAATGTGTTCAAGTATGGTGATGCATTTTTCATTAGAGATCCGGAAACAAAGAAAATGTTTCACGTTGATCCAGCAAAAGTTTCTAAAATAATAGTAAATGAAAGCACAGGCAAGACACCTGAGCAATATGTGGTCAAAGACATTAATTTTAATTTTAAAAATCTTGTTGCAACCACACCTCATCAAACAACAGGCAATGTGACTGGCGGAGGATCAGGATATTTGACTGGTGGTGTGAGAGGAATGACTGGAGTTGACAACACATCAGCACCAGGAACAAGATTTGGCACAGGACAAAGAGAAATTGCTGTTGATGCCGAACACATTGTACACCTAAGTTTATCAGAAGGACTGGACAACAACTTTCCGTTTGGTAATTCACTATTGGAAAGTATTTTTAAAGTTTACAAACAAAAAGAATTATTAGAAGACGCAATCATTATCTACAGAGTACAAAGAGCACCTGAAAGAAGAGTGTTCTATATTGACGTAGGTAACATGCCAAGTCACTTGGCAATGCAATTTGTGGAAAGAGTGAAAACTGAAATACATCAAAGACGTATTCCTTCATCAACAGGTGGTGGACAAAACGTTGTGGACTCGGCATACAATCCATTATCAATCAATGAAGATTATTTCTTCCCTCAAACAGCAGAAGGCAGAGGTTCTAAGGTTGAAACATTACCGGGTGGTACTAACCTGGGTGAGATTGATGACCTGAAATACTTCACCAACAAGTTGTTAAGGGGATTAAGAATACCAAGTTCATATTTGCCAACAGGAGCAGATGATTCGCAAAGCAGTTTCAATGATGGCAGAGTGGGCACAGCATACATTCAAGAATTAAGATTCAACAAATACTGTGAAAGACTACAAAATCTAGTATCAGATGAATTCAATCAAGAATTTAAACGTTATCTTTTAGAAAAAGGTGTAAACATCGACACAGCGATGTTTGATATCAAGTTTCAACCACCAATGAACTTTGCTTCTTATAGACAAGCAGAGGTAGACAACAACAGAATTTCCACATACACACAAATAGCCACTGTGCCATTTGTGAGCAAACGTTATGCTCTATCAAGATTCTTAGGATTGACTCCAGAAGAGATGGCAGAGAACGAAAGAATGTGGAGAGAAGAGAATGATGAATCAATGCAATCTAAACCAACCACTTCAGCAACTGAATTGAGAAGTGCAGGTGTCAGCACAGCAGGCATCCAAGCAGATTTAGATGCGGCAGAACCAACTGAAGATCCCACTGCTCCAGGAGACGACAATGCACCAGCACCAACAGGAGATGCAGGTGGCGGAACTCCAACTCCGGGCCAGTAGCGATAAATAATTTTATGATATTGCGTGAACTTTTTTATTACGATCAGATTACCACAGAGCCAGGCGAAAGAAAAGAATACGACGCCGCTGATGATCAATCTATTATGTCATTGGATGACACACGTAAAACTAGACTTTCATTAAAACAGATCAACAAAGCAAGAAAAGCCGGCGAATTCCACAAAGATGAACAACAAAAAGAGTTAGAATTTGTGAGACAGATGTACGGCGCCGCTAATCAACCGGAAATGTAATAGATGTCTATTGCTTTTGTATTAGGCAATGGTCTCAGTCGCAAACCAATTCCTTTAGAACCACTACAACAATTCGGCAAAGTGTATGCCTGCAATGCAGTATACAGAACTTACACACCCAACTACCTGGTAGCAGTTGATGCCAAGATGATCAATGAGATCTGCACAGCAGGTGCTCAGTTGAAAATGCCTGTTTGGACCAATCCAAATAGAGCATACAAAAAGTACAAAGGGTTAAACTTCTTTGAGCCCAGCATGGGATGGTCATCTGGACCCACAGCACTGTGGTTGGCATCCAAACACATGCATCAATTGATATTTTTGTTGGGTTTCGACTTCACTGGCACCACAGAAGGCAAGTTGAACAACATATATGGAGACACACCCAACTACAAAAAGAATTCAGACACTGCCACATACCATGGCAACTGGAACAGGCAAACCAGTATTATCCTACAGAAAAATTCCTTAAAGAGATATATACGAGTAGTACCAGAAGGCACTGATGTTTTTGAGGCTAAAGACCTTAAAAAATTTACAAATTATAGTGAAATCACAGTGCAAGAGTTCAAAAGACGCTATCATTTATAAATTCTGCGTCAAACGGGCCAGTATCGGCCCATTATCTACCTATTTTTTTACCTATCGGTTAAATAATACATGACAGTCTTATCATAAACAGTTAAACAGGAGAAACCAATGTCAGATAAAAGCAAATTCGAGCAAATGCTTGAAAAACTAGTCGCTGACGATAGAACAGCGGCAGAAGAAATTTTCCATGATATCGTTGTGGAAAAATCAAGATCAATTTATGAAGGTCTTTTAGAAAATGATATCAAAGATATCGAAGTAGAAGAAACTTCAAAAGAAGATTCAAAAGAAGAAGAAACAACAGAAGCGTCTAAAGAAGCAAAAGAAGACGAAAAAGTTGAAGAAAAAACTTCTGAAGAGTCTAAAGAGGACGAAGCAGTTGAAGAAGCATCAAAAGACGAAGAGTCAAAAGATGAAGAAGCAACAGATGAGTCTATCTTAGACATCGAAAACACAGAAATTGCACCAGCAGAAGCACACGGTGGAGACGCAACAGACGATATGGTTGCTGACATCGAAGCACCAGCAGGTGATATGGATAAAGGCGACGACTCTGAAAAAGGTGAAGAAGAAATCGAAGACAGAGTTGTTGATTTAGAAGATGCTATTGATGACCTTAAAGCCGAATTTGAAAAAATGATGGGCGATGAGGACAAAGGTGACGACGCAGAAGGCGACGACGCTGAAGATAACGGTGAAGAAAAAGAAGACGAAGCCGTTGTAGATCAATCAGCAGAGGGAGAAACTTTAGAAGTTGCTCCTGAACTTGGTGAACAACCAGCAGTAGAAACAGCAGAGCCAAAATCAGCAAGTGAAGAAATTAGAGAATATGTGAACAAAGTGGGCGTAACGCACACAGACGGTTCAGATAACTCTAAATCACCAGTTGCTGGCAAAAACGATATGGGCGGAACGGCTTCTAACATCGCTAAAGGCGGTGAGGAAACAGGTAGTAAAGCACCTGCTCCAAAAGAAGACAACGCAGGTAACGTTAATGTACCAGGCGCTAAAGCGAAACCTGTTGCGGCACCAAAGGCCAAGACTAGCACAGAAGATGATTCTTCTGCAAAGTCAACAATTGGCAGTTAATAAGGTAATATAAGGAAAACGGATGTTATCATTACGTGAGACGCTGACTTTTGACCAGGCGGGAATAGTCGTTGAGACTAAGGACGAACACAACGGTAAATCCCTTTACATGAAGGGAATCTGCATTCAGGGAGGTGTTAAAAACGCCAACCAGAGAGTGTATCCTGTTAACGAAATCCAGAGGGCTGTCAGCACACTTAACGATCAAATCACTGGTGGATACTCGGTGTTGGGCGAAGTGGATCATCCAGAAGGACTTAATATTAACCTAGACCGTGTCAGCCACATGGTAAATGAAATGTGGATGGACGGACCAAACGGATACGGAAAATTAAAAGTATTACCAACCCCGATGGGACAACTAGTTGAAACAATGCTTAACAGCGGAGTTAAATTAGGAGTTTCATCCAGGGGTTCTGGTAATGTTAAAGAAGACGGATCCGGTAAAGTATCAGATTTTGAAATCATCACAGTAGATATCGTTGCACAACCATCGGCGCCAGGAGCATATCCTGAGCCAATATACGAGCATCTAATGAATACAAAAGGTGGTTTAAAAGCATTTAACTCAGCAAGGGACACAAAGGCACAAAAATATCTAAAAGAACAACTAATAAACATAATTGGAAAACTCCAATCTAAATAGGAGAAAAGAATGTTAGAAGCACTGAAATCACTTTTTGAAAATAACGGAATTTCGGAAGAGATCAGAGCAGAAATAGAATCCGCATGGAACCAGAAGGTTGAAGAAAACAAACTTTCTGCCACTGCTGATCTTCGTAAAGAATTTGCAGAGAAGTATGAACACGACAAAGCAAGTTTGACAGAGGCTGTTGATAAAATGGTATCTGAAAGAATCGAAGCAGAAATGGCAGAGTTCGCAGAAGACAAGAAGCAACTTGCAGAAGAAAAAGTTAAGTATGCTACTCAAATCGGTGAACACACTGAAAAGTTAAAAGCATTTGTTTTTGATCAACTTAAAGGCGAAGTTGCTGAACTACACTCAGACCAAAAAGTTATGGCAGAAAATTTTGTTAAACTTGAGGACTTCGTGGTAGAAGCTCTGTCTAAAGAAATTTCAGAATTTCAAAAAGACAAACAAGACGTTGCTGAAACAAAAGTACGTCTTATCAGAGAAGCGAAAGCACATTTTGAAAAAGTTAGAAGTAACTTTGTGAAAAAAGGTGCTGAAAAAGTGTCAGAAGTAGTGGGCAAAACTCTTAAACAAGAGATTAGTTCATTAAAAGAAGACATTGAAGCGGCTCGCAAAAACGACTTTGGTCGCAGACTGTTCGAATCTTATCAACAAGAATTTTCACAATCATTCTTGAACGAAAAAGGTGAAACAGCAAAACTTCTAAAAGTAGTGGACATTTCGAAACTACAGGCAGAAGAAGCGATGAAGACTGTCAATGAGAAGCAAAAAGTAATTGAAGCAAAAGAACAAGAAATTGCTACAATTAAAGAAGCGGCAGAGAGAAGTGAAGTGATCAATGAGTTAACACAACCATTGAACACAGAACAAAAAGAAATAATGAACAATCTACTGGAGAGTGTGCAGACGGGTGCTTTACGAAAGCAATTCGAAAAGTACATACCATCTGTTCTAAACGGTAGGACTCCAGCGAAAAAACAGGCTATAAATGAAGGCACAGAAGTAACAGGCGATAAACAAATTAACATTGTAAACAGCAATCAATTCAATAGCAACATCGTTGATATTAGAAGACTTGCTGGGATATAAAAAAAAGGAGAAAAACACAATGTCAGAACTAACAGAAACTCGCTGGCAGGACACAAAGAGTGCGTTATTAGAAGGTCTAACTGGAAATAAAAAAGCAGTTATGGCGGCTACTTTAGAAAATACTAAACAGTATCTTTCAGAGTCAGCAACAGCAGGTGCTACATCTGCCGGTAACGTTGCAACTTTAAACAGAGTGATCCTACCTGTGATAAGAAGGGTTATGCCTACTGTAATTGCTAACGAATTGGTTGGAGTACAACCGATGACTGGCCCAGTTGGACAAATCCACACACTAAGAGTAAGATATGCAGAAGCGGCAACATCAGGCGGCGGACTAGCGGCAGGGGCTGAAGCATTATCACCATTTGCAATTGCACAAGGTTATTCAGGTAACGATGTAGCAGATCCAGATGGTAATGCAGACGCAACAGCCACTAAAGAAGGTACTGGTGGTAAAGCAATGTCAATTCAAATCTTGAAACAAACTGTTGAAGCAAAAAGCAGAAAGTTACAAGCAAGATGGACATTTGAATCTGCTCAAGACGCTCAAGCTCAACAAGGTATTGACGTAGAGGCTGAAATCATGGCGGCATTAGCACAAGAAATTACTGCTGAAATCGACCAAGAAGTCATCAACTCGTTAAGAACTTTAGCGGCAACTGAAGAAACATTCAACCAAGCGGCAGTATCAGGTACGGCAACATTCGTAGGTGATGAACACGCGGCTTTGGCTGTTTTAATCAACAGAACTGCTAATAAAATTGCACAAAGAACAAGACGTGGTGCAGGTAACTGGGCTGTGGTATCACCACAGGCTTTAACTGTACTTCAATCTGCAACAACTTCAGCGTTCGCAAGAACAACTGAAGGTTCTTTTGAAGCACCAACTAACCAAAAAATGGTTGGAACTTTAAACAGTGCGATGAAAATCTATGTTGACACATATGCGGCAGACGATTCGGCTGTATTGGTAGGATACAAAGGCTCATCTGAAGCAGATGCGGCGGCGTTCTATTGCCCATACATTCCGTTAATGTCTAGCGGTGTTGTACTTGACCCATCAACTTTTGAACCAGTTGTTTCTTTCATGACTAGATATGGTTATGTAGAGTTAAACAACACAGCATCTTCACTAGGAAATGCTGGGGACTATGTTGGTGAGGTTGCTATGTCAAACATTTCGTTTGCATAATCAACAGTAACAACTTACACATTAAAGGGGGCTTCGGCCCCCTTTTTTATTGACTTTTTGTTCAAGACTTGACTTTTATACCAAAATGTTGTATAATTAATGAGGAAACACTAACAAGGACTACAATGAAAAGTATTGCAATATTAATATTAACTTTCTTCACAGTGTCGGCTTGTTCTATTAAAGAACCAAGAGTATCATTTGGAAAAAAATGTTCAATGACTGATGACAACATCACTTATTCGTATGTTTGGATCTATGATAAAAACACTGGTCTGCCAGCAGACGAAGAACAGTGTGCGGCACTTCCTAAAAAAGAAGAGAAGTAATCATATGGACTTAATCCAGCCATTGTTTGTCAACGAAAAAGGCAGAACAGAAACGGCTGGATTAGGCGTCCACAATAGTAGTTTTTCCGAAATCTTAATTAACGATCAGATACAACAAGATGTAGACAAAGGTGTTGACAGTTTCTTGTTGTTTATCACACCACAATATAAAACTTGGACTCCTGATTGGAGTTTTAATCAAAGAATTGTAAATCAAATAAAAACAAAATTTCCTAAAATACAATTAATTGTAGATGTATGTTTGTGTTCTACTTTGCCAGATGGACATTGTAGAGTAATGGATAAACCAGACACCAGTGAAGCATTGTTGATTGATTTGGGTAAGAAATTAGAATCAGCAGGTGCAGACATATTGGCTCCATCGGACATGGGAGACAACACAGTGCATAATTTAAAATCTGAAACCAATCGTGAAGTGATGGCATATGTGAAATATAGAAGTGTGTTTTACAGTTCATTTAGAGATCTTGCAGACAGTACACCAACCACTGAAAGAATATACCAATTGCCCATCAATGGTGATTCAGAAATGATTGCCACAGCAAATAAATTTAAAACTCAAAAGGCAGATTATCTCCTGCTTAAACCAGCACAACACAGTTTGAGTGAATTAGGTTTGATAAATGCAGGATCATATATTCCTGTTGGTGTGTATCAAGTGTCTGATGAATACAAAGGATTGCCAACCATAGAACATCAAATTGAAATTGCTAAAGTGTATCACAAAGCAGGTGCTAAATTTTTAGTCACATATGGAGCAAGAGATATAATGGGAAAAATTTAATATGGAACACGAACAGATATTATTAGAATTCAGAGAGTACATGGACAGACTGCAGGTTTGGAAGAAAAATCATGGCATGTTCATCAAAGACATTAAAAAATTAGAAAACACACTGAACAAAATGTATGACGAATACACCACAATATTGATAGATTATCGCAGAACCAAGCGAGATCACTATCTAGAACAAGCCAATGCTGTGCTTGTGGAAGCCATAAATTTAGCAAAAAAATTCTCAAAAGTTGAACTGATAGCATCACTCAGCAAACGATAAATACCTTTAGTTCAAACGCACTTTGACTAGTGTCAAAGTCTTATGCAGTATTAACCCACTGCGTACCGGCTAGAACCCGGATTGGACTTCTAAAAAAGGAGAAAACAAATGGGACGACCACTTAATAAAAGACTGTTTACAACAGCGGCTGGCGGTGCAACTGCTGGTGCAAATGAAATCAAAGTTAACTTTCACAATGGATCAAGTGTTGTAGAAGGTACTATTGTCAGACAAAAAGGAACTAAAAAGTTTGTTGTTGCTGAAACAGGTGCCACAGATACTGAGGTTACTTGTACGTTAACAACTGGCAAATTACCAGCGGCTTTAGTTGCAGGTGAAATGACAATTTCAGTACAAGGTTCTGACAATGAAACTTACGGTGTAAGTAAAATTTCAGGACGTACTTTAACAGTAGCACAACCAAGTGCAACAGGATCAAATGCATTAGATGGAACAAAACTTGCATGGGATTTTGCGACGGCTAGTTCTGGAAAAGTTAAAGTTGAAGAAGCGGGTGATGACGACGTTGCTAACACAGATGACGACGACTTCACAGACGACGCATAATATAAAATACAGTTTAGGGAGTGGCAACACTCCCTGAATTATAAAAAACTATGGCAAAAACAGTTTATTTAGAAACAGGTAATTACAAAATTAAAGTAGCAGATGCCACGAACATAATCGAATTAGATTCGTCGGCAACTTTAGTTAAAGGTAATTTAACAGTACAAGGTACTATGACCACAGTTGAATCAACTGTGACCACAATCACAGACAATATTATCACACTTAATTCGGGAGAAGCAGGCAGTGGTGTTAATGCAGTCAATAATTATCAAGCAGGTATTGAAGTAGACAGAGGAACACAAAATGATGTTCATATGGTTTACGATGAATCAATTGCTTGGAACAATCCAAGCACACAAACAATTTCACAAGGTCCAAGTGCAGGCGGACCTCAAGGTCCAGGTTACGGATCTTTCAAAGTTTCTTCATCAGACGGCAATGACATAATGGCATTGAGAGTGTCCAACATCAACAACAACAATGCAATTTATTTTGAGCCAGGCGGAACAGGCACATTGAGATTGGGTTCAAGTATCGCTCCTGCAACATACATCACTAGAATGAATGATGACAATGATATTCCAAATAAAAAATATGTTGATGACGAAATCAACGCAGTTGTGATTGGCGCGGCATTTCCTAGAATTGTAGACGGTGACACAGAAGTTAAAATCACAGACAACAGTTCATCAGGCAACACATCAAAAATTGAAATCAAAATTGATAACAATTTATTAGGATTATGGGAACCAACTAGATTAGAATTGTATCAACAAACCACAGATATTGGTAGCATAAGAATCGAAGGTGACACCATCAGCAGTCTTAATTCAAATGAAGATTTAGAGCTGGTTGCACCGGGAACGGGGTCAGTAAGGGCAAATGATTCATTTGTGATTGGCAACAGACCAAGTGTGCAAGATTCAGCAATAGACCCGTTGTATGACGCCAATGGCGTTAAATTGTATGCAAAAACACCATCTGGTGGAGATACAGGATTATATTTTGTAAATACTAATGACACAAGAGGAGAAGTGATCAGCAAGAACAGAGCACTACTTTTTGGATTAATTTTTTAAAGGAGAAACAATGGCAATAACAAACGCAAACGTAAATGGAACACAAGATGTTCTCACAGTACCTGCAGGTAAAAGTTATGCTGTTACATCTATATTGATCACAAATGTTGGTCCAGAAGATGCTACAGGAGGTGAAGACAGTAACTTTACTCTGTATGCTGTAACTGGAGCCTACGTTGCAAACCAATCAATGATAGTGAACAACGCATTACTACCAGGAGCAGAAACATTCACACTAGATTCAGAAAAAATAGTGTTGGGTGCTGGTGACGTTATTAAAGTTGCTCAATCAGGTGCTAACAACTTATCAGTTGTGGTCAGTTACTTGGAGGTGTAATGAGATATCTAAAACGTCAATCCACTAATAAAAGATTATTAAACGGTAAAGGTTTAATATACACTCAGTACGAAACAATTGAAGCATCTTCAACAGGTGCATTTTTAGTTCCTAAAGGAACTCAAGCAGAACGTCCTGTTGCACCAATTGAAGGACAATTAAGATTCAACACAACATTGAGACAACTTGAAGTTTATGAATCATTAGGCGGCGGTGCTCCAGTATGGAAACAGTTTAGATTATCTGAGCCACAAAATATTGTGATACAAAATTTAAGTAATGGTGATGACACAGAAGTTAATTTTGGATTGCTTGACGATGGATTTGGATCAGGATTAGGATATCCACAAGCACCAGAAAATATTTTAGTGATGGTGGAAAATGTTTTACAGATTCCAAACACCAACTACACATTGACACAAAATCCATGTGATGTGAACAGCAACATCATAAGTGCAGTGAGAGATTACAATTCAACAGGTGTTGGTGCTTTTGTAAGTGCTAATGCGGCATTGATTGATTGGCAATCAAAAGGTTATCATATTGGACAAGAAATTGTTGTTACAGGTTCACAAACCAACAACGGAACATACACAGTAACAGCAGTAACACCAAGTCATTTAAGTGTTGATCAATTGTTGTTTACAGAAGCCAATTCAGTTGGTGGAAACACATTCAATGTGGATGGAAAAAGTTCAATCACAAACGCATCGTATCCATCAGGTCAGTACATAACATTTGGAACAGCAGTTCCTACAGGAAAACCAGTCACTGTTTTACACAACTTTGACAAATAATTCCTTTACCAAAAATCAATAAATACTAAAAAAGGAGTCACATGGCAGTAACCAATGTAGGTAGAATATCGGGACCATTATTGAAGGCAAATCTTACGAGAACATCAGATTTGGCTTTTGAAACCAATCTATTGTACATTGACGTTATCAACAACAGAATAGGTGTCAAAAATGATGCTCCTACAAGAGAATTTCTAGTATCCGGTGATGCAATTTACAGAGGCAATTTAATTGCCACAAACTCAGCCTCAATTGGAAACATCAACATAGACGGACCAACAGACACATTTTCCACATTGACTGGTCCAATCAATATGGTTGCGACAACAAATTTCCAAATGACGGAATTGCGTACAGGAAATTTAGCATTCACCAACAGTGGAATTAGAGCATACAATGGTGGAGATATCAGAATCGAACCAGGTCCTGGTGCAGGCGGTGGAGTAGCAGATGCAGAATATAACAATGGCACAATCATTAATGTCACAGGTGATGGTAGCGATTTCTTTAAACGCGAAGTTACTGTTAATGGTGTAAGAGTTATGGGTGCTGGCACAGTAGGTGGACAAACAGCAGTTCCAGATGCGTGGTTAGAAAAAGTAGCACGTATGTTTGAATTGTTTACAGACTCAACTGGTGCAGGCATTAACCAATCATATCAAAGAGCGTTAATTAAAACATTAAGTGGTGACACAGGAACTTATCACGCAGGCCAGCCAACTATACAAAGAGTAGCCAGAGGTGCAGGAGCAGATTATACTCCAAACTTCTTAACTGACGCAGGTGTTATTAGTTGGAACCTAACCAACTTGTTTGATACTCACGTACAAAATGATATGGTGTGGTATTTAAACTCAACTGGTGACGGCTATGGCGACGGTGATATAGACGCACAAGAAGTTATTGAACACGTATTCCACACACTACACATGCATGGTTTACCTGCAGATGATATAAAACTATATCAGTTCTTAGCCGCTGATTGGCAGACAGGTGATTTGTATGCCGCAATGGAAGAAGCATACGATGCCGGCAAGTGGGATCCATCAGGTTATCAAGTAAATCCAGATGATTGGAAAACAGATGCAGATGCATTTGAAGTAGCCGCAAAAGAATATTTGTTCCTACTAAACTTTGCTATGTTTGAATACACAGAATTATGGGACGGTGGAAGTCTTGCTCCGGAATGGACAGACGATATGCGTACACAAGCAGGCATTCAAACAAACAATCCGTTAGGTTATGCATTTCATAACACATACATTGCTCCGGTTATTAGTAAACCGTCACTTGCAACAATTAGAAGCATATTCCAAGATGGTAACACACCAGCACAAGACGATCCAAGTCTAGCAGGTGCATCGGGATATGTTCCAACTTCTGTTGGTGGAGCAACAACAGGTAAAGTAATAATTCCATCGGACCTAAACACCACAGGAAATATTCATGCCACAGGAGATATTTCTTTTGATGGAAATATTTTTATAGGCGGTGATGGTCCAGAAGATACTTTAAGTTTCAATGGTGACATAGAATCTGATTTGATTCCAGATGTTACTAGCACATATGACATAGGTTCCGACGGTCAACGTTGGGGAGATATGCACGTACAAACCATGACAGGTTTGAATGATATCACAATCGATAACACAATTTCTTTATCAGGTGTTGCTGTTAACTTGGGTATTGCAAACAAATGGTATGTGAGTACAAATGGTACAGATCAACTGGCAGGTAATCACCCTAACTTTGCGTTTGGAACAATACGTCATGCATTGTCATACATTGAAGAAAGCACAGCAGGTCCACATGAACTACACATTTTACCTGGCACATACACAGAACAATTTCCATTAGAAGTACCAGCAAATGTCACAGTTAAAGGTGCAGGCATCAGATCAGTTACAATCAAACCAGATGTGCCTAATAGATATCAAGATGCATTTTTAATGAATGATGCATCAGTTGTAACGGATTTAACTGTTAAAGATTTCCATTACGATGCAAACACTGATCGTGGTTACGGTTTTAGATTTTCAGACAATGCCGGCATTGTAACAAAATCACCATACGTACAAAATGTTTCAGTGGTAACACAAGGAGACACACGAACAGCAACTGACCCAAGAGGATTTGATTCAGGAGATGCAGGTAGAGGCGCATTGGTAGATAGCGATGTTTTAGATACAGCGTCACCAAGAACATCAATGTTATTCAATATGGTTACATTTATTACTCCGGGTGCAGATGCAGTAACAGTTAAAAACGGATCAAAAATAGAGTTTATCAATTGCTTTACTTACTTTGCAAATAGAGGTTTGTATCTACAACACACATTAAATCAATACACTCCAACAGCGGGAAGTTATAATCCTGCAACTGGTGTAATGACTTTAACTATCGGCAACCACGCAATAAGAGTTAACGAAACAATTACTATTGCAGACAACAGTTTAACTTTCACGTGTGCTATGGATGGTCATGCAACAGATCACACTTACCCAAGACCATCAGATCCTTATTCAGGTAAAAAAATTACAATCACAGAAACAACTGCTACATCTATTACTTGTAACGTTGGTATATCAAGCAACGTAACAGCACATCTATTTAAAAGTGCAACTGCAAATGCTGTAACAGAAGGCACAATGACCGAAGCAAGAGTAATTGCAAGTGCAACAATCTATGGTAATCAGGGTGTTGTAGCAGATGGTAATGGAAGTTTAGCATATCTGATCAGTCATAACTTTGCTTATGTTGGTTCAGGAAAAAATGTAGAAAATGATGTAGACACTATTGATCAAACAAATGAAGTTGTAACAACAAATAATGCAAGAGTTCATTTTGTAAGTCAAGACCAAGGCGGAGATTTTAGAGTTGGCGATAATTTTATTGTAGATTTAGGAAAAGGTACAACTTCAATAGCAGTGAATGATGGAGAATTAGGTGCGTCAACATTGACAGTTGGTGTACAAGGTAAAGAAACTCTTGTTGATGCTACAAAAATAGATGTACCAAATTTTAGAATTTCTAACAACACAATTCAAACATTAAACAACAGTTTCTCGATAGGTGCTGTTGGATCATCCAATGCTGTAAATTTAACTGCAAATGTTTTAATGCCTAAAGTTGATATCACAGGAAATGCCACAATAGGTGGATCAGGATTAAATTTTGGAAATGATGCTGGAGACACTGTAAATTTTGCAATGGATTTTGAACAAGATTTACTACCAAGTCAAGATACTCAAAGCAATATAGGTAGTGCAACAAAAAATTGGAAAGAAACAAATTCATCAAGAATAACTTTAGACAATATTGATATTCACAATAATACTATTCAAACCACAGACACAAATTCACAATTAGAATTGAGAGCAAGTGGTATAGGTAAAGTTAATTTAGGCACTGTTGGATTCAAAACAAATATAACATCTGCATCAGGAGATGTTGCATTTAGTGGAGGAACAACCAACACAATAATTAACTCCACAAGTCATCTATCTCTACCATCAGGAACCTCAGCACAAAATCCTAATCAAGGAAATGCTGTAAGGTTTGATTCAAGTATAAATGAATTTGAATTATTTTCAACAGGTAAAATAGCACTGAATGGAATAAAAGATGGTGACCGAGACACTAATATTGATTTAAGCAGTAACAAATTTACTTTTTACACAGCCAATGGATATGCTGGTGAAATAGACGGTGCAGGTAACTTAATTGTGCCTAGTTTTGCTAGTCAAGATCAGGTTGCTATTAATGGCAACACAATAGGTGTGGGCAGTGCCTCAAATCCACAAGCAGGTTTCACAGCAAACGGAACTGGTAAAGTGGTGCTAGACACTGCTAATCTTGAAATTTCTGGGGCAACTATTGAGAACAAATTAGTCAACCAAGATATCACATTCACAGGAACAGGGTTAAAACAAAATAGAACAATATCATTTGATTCAACCAACGGATATATAGGACCATTTGGAACAACTGTACAACGTGATGCCATAACTGCTAGACTAGGAGCAATATGGTGGAACTCAGACAGTGGTCTTTTAGAAGTGTATGCTGGAGCAGTGGATGGTTGGGTTTCTTCAATTGGTGTGCAATCTGTCACAGTTACAGACGAAATTGCGGCTGAACTCAATGTGGTTTACAACCTCATATTAAACTAGTATAAATTAACCTTGTACAATATAATACCAAAAGACCGATAAATAATACTAATGCAGAATCTGACCAGATTCAGCAGGACAAACCGTGGTCAACCGACGAAGAACTTATGAATAATGTAAGGTGAAAATCAGGTTGGTGGGACAAGATCCCCGTGCTATAAAGGAGCAAAAACAATGGCTGTAGGTCGAATATCAGGTCAGCTCTTGAAGTCCAATCTTCTGCGTAATGGAGCAGATTTGGCTTTTGAGACTAACTTGTTATACATTGATGTTAATAACAACAGGATTGGTGTTAAGACCAGCACTCCTCAATATCCGCTAGATATAAACGGAACAGCACGTACAACAAATGCAGAAGTTACTGGACAAGTAGACGTAGGCAATATCACAGTAACTGGCAACACAATTTCAACCACATCATCACAATTAAATTTTTCAGCCGTAGACGGCATTGTGTACAACAATGAAATTCATGTAGATGATCTTGTGATCACTAACAACACTATCAGAGCAACTGATACCAACCAAAACTTTGAGATTATAACCAGCGGAACAGGTGTTGTAGATATTATAGGTAACACAGAAGTACAAGGAAATATTCACGCAACAGGAAACATTAGAGCAGATGGTAACATCACTATTGGTGATAATGACACAGATTCAATCACAATCAATGCTGACATCACATCAAACATAATACCTGATGCCAGTGACACATACAATTTAGGAACTGCGGCAAAACGTTGGAATGAAGCATATGCCAACAATTTAACAGTGGACAACCTGGCACTATCAGGAAACATCACTGTACAAGGACTAAACTTAACAGCACGTCCAGGTAAAGTAATATACGTAGCAACCAACGGTGATGACTCTAAATCAGGAACTCACCAAAATGATCCATATGCTACAATTGAACAAGCATTATCAGTGGCTATTGCTGGAGATCATGTTTACATTTATCCAGGCACATACACAGAAGATTTTCCTTTAACAATTCCAACTGGAGTTAGTATAAGAGGTGATGGTATTAGAGCAGTAAAGGTACAACCAAGTGTTCTTACAAACAGCAATGACGCTTTTATATTGAACGGTGAAACCACTGTTGAAGATATGACAATCACTGGATTCTATTACAATGCTGTTGCCAACACAGGACACGCATTTAGATTTAATCCAACAGGTGCAGATGATTCAACTGGATTTCAAGTTACATCAAGATCACCTTACATAAGAAACGTAACTGTCATTACACAAGGAACAGTGACAACAGCACAAGATCCTAGAGGATTTGGATCTGCTGATGCTGGAAAAGGTGCATTGTTAGATGGTTCAGTGGCAACTCCTGCATCCAATGAAGCAAGTTGTTTGTTTCAAAATGCAACATTTATTACTCCAGGTGTTGATGCAGTCACACTTACAAATGGTGTAAGAATAGAATGGTTAAACTCATTTACATATTTTGCGGCAAGAAGTATCTATGCTGTTGACGGCACAACTGGTTTGGCTGAAGATGGTAAAACACAATTAAAAGTTTCAGGTTTATTGGGTACGGCAATCCAAGCAGGACACGTTGTATCATACTACGACACAGACAATGTAACTCTATTGGCATCAGGCACAGTTGAATCTGTAGATGGAGATAAAATTATAATTGATGGGAAATCAACAGGATTTGCAATGCCACCAGAAACAACAGGCAAACAAATCACTGCCAACGGTGATGCAAAATTATCAACATCATTGAAAAAATTTGGACAATCCAGTTTACTCTTAGATGGTGTTGGAGACAGTGCATCTATTTCAACAACAGCAGACTTTGGATTTGGCACTGGAGATTTTACAATAGAATTTTGGGCATACCCAACACAATTACAATCAACGACATTATTTGATTTTAGAAACAACGCATCAATAGAATATTCTTTAATGCTGTACATGACAAACAATGGTCCTAAACTTTATGTTAACGGAGCAAATGTAATCATTGGTAGTCAAGGATTTAACTTGAATGCTTGGACTCACTTCTCGTTGGTAAGAAGCAGTAACACTGTAACGATGTATGTTGCAGGACAAAATGTTGGATCGGCAACAGTTGCAAATGATTTAGGTGCGGCAAAACCATTGGTGATGGGTAACAACTATGATGCCAATAATGGATTTATTGGAAACATGGACGACTTTATAATTTATAAAGGTTCAGCAATACGTTCAGGAAACTTTACTCCACCAACAACAGAAGCAATTGGAAATCCAAACACAGTATTAGTAGGCAGATTTAATGGACCAAATTTATCAACTTCATTTTTAGATACTAACATACCAATTCAAGACATTAGAACATCAGCAGGAGCAACAGCAACAAACTTTACTCTAGTTGATTACACAGACTTTGGAGCAGAAGTAAGATCAATTGCATCTGCATCTATCTACGGAACATTTGGTGCTGTGGGTGACGGTGTTGGTGTAAAAATGTATTTGATTTCACACAACTTTGCTTACATTGGAAACGATTACGAAGTCGATAACGATGCAACAACAGTGGTTCAAGCCAACGAAGTTGTTACAAATAATAATGCAAAAATTTATTATTCATCAGTTGACCATAAAGGTGATTTTAGAGTTGGTGATCAATTTTATGTTAATCAAGAAACAGGACAAGTTGCGTTTACATCAGCGTCACTTAATATAGATGTTGATCAAGCATTAACATTTACATCAGGACCTAACGTTACAGTTATATCAGGAGATAAAATTGAAACAGGAAATGTTCAAATATCTGGAAATAATATTACAACAACATCAGGAGATTTGAACATTGATTCATTTAATAATCAAATTAATTTTGTTGACGATGTAAACATTACTGGAAATTTAGATATTACAGGAGATATCACAATAGGTGGAAATGTTACAATAGGTGACGAAACAACAGATTCAATTAATATTACAGCAGGTATTGGTTCTGATATTATTCCTGCACTAGACAATACTTACAATGTCGGTTCATCTACAAAAAGATGGAACACAATATTTGCCAATGAAGCACAGATAGACAGTGTAAACATTAAAGGAAATTTAATTCAAAGTAATAATACAAATGCTGATTTAGATTTAAGATCAAATGGAACTGGTGGAGTAAGAGTTGAAAATTTCACAGTGTCAGGAGATACAATAACAAACGATTCAGGAGACTTCACAATTAATCCTGCTTCAGGTGTGTTCAGAGTTGACGGTACTGGATCTGTTAGAATTCCAACAGGTACAACTGCTCAGAGACCAGGTTCTGCATCAGCAGGTATGATGAGATACAACACTGATGATTCAGTGTTTGAAGGATACAACGGAACAAATTGGTTGGCATTGTCTGGTGTGTATGATTTAGACAAAGACACCTACATCACTGCTGAAGCCACACCTGGTGCAGATGATGACACAATTAGATTTTATGCTGGCAATACTTTGGTAGCAAATGTAAATGCAACAAGGTTTGATGTCACATCTTTACAGGTGGATGACATTACAATCAGTGGAAATACAGTCACAACCACAGGAACTGACCAAGATTTGATCCTGAATGCTCAAGGAAACGGTAGTATCAGAATTGAAGACTTCAAGTTTGAAGGAAATGCGATAACTAATATTATATCTAGTCCGTTTGTATTAAAAACAACTGGAACGGGATATATTGATGTGTCAGATTCTGGTGGGTTTGTACTTCCGGTTGGAACAACAGCAAACAGACCGATTACGCCTATATTAGGTATGATACGTTACAACACCGCAGATCAACGTGTTGAACTGTATGATGGTAATGCTTGGGGTTCAATCGCAGGTTCATCAGGTGCTGTAAGTATTATTGACGCAACAGAAATAGCAGTGGAATACGCACTGGCATTAGGATAGGAAAAATATGGCAACAAATTTTAGAAACTCTGTAACAAAAAGTGTAGGAACTGTAACAACGGCTGTGTACGAAGCGGCACCAGGATCATACACAACAATCATTGGAATGGTTTTAGCAAACTTGACAGAATCAGTTGTAGAAGCCAGTGTAACATTGACAGCAACTCCAGATTCAGTTACAGGATTTATTGTAAAAGATGTTTTAATTGCACCAAACTCTAGTTTACGTGTGTTGAACTCAGGAGAAAAATTAATTGTGGCAAGTCAAAACAGTTTAAATGTAAAATCAAACATCAACGACTCATTAGATTGTGTGTTGAGTTACGTGGAGATAACATAAGATGTCAAACACAGTTGGTCAGGATACTTCCGTATATCTTCAAAATGGTATCAAAGACAGATACTTTTATGGATTACGAAGAACCGACGAAGGAACTTTATTCATCGGTAAGGTTGACCAATTATCTGCCAACGATCCTGTATCAATAAACAATCCAGGAAACATTGACGACAACTTTAAAGAATTTGATCAAGGTTATGATTTCTTTGAAGGTAGAGATTTAAATCATGCTAAACCATTTAAAAATTTAAGATACGAACAATTTAGATGGGACGATGTAAATTTAAATTATTATATTAATTCCGAAGGAGAATTGGTTGTAAGAATTAACAGTAACGTAGGTGATGGAGCAATTACATATCCACAAACAGACGAAACTGTGATTGTAGAACAAACAGTATTCACTTTGGATAGAACAAATTACTTAATGGACAGTAATGAAATAACATTCGATAGAGGATAAAGTAGGAGGAAAAAACGAATGACACGACAACTTATAAACACTGGTATTATTCCAAATGACGGTCAAGGAGACTCGTTAAGGGACGCTGGTGGAAAAATGAACAACAATTTTCAAGAATTGTACACAGCTCTTGGAAACGGAACAGCATTGACAATAGTCAATAACAATTTGATTACTGCCACTGGTGCAAACAAAATTACTTTTTTATATTCAACTCTAGCAGATTTACCAAGTGCGGCAACGTATCATGGTATGTTTGCTCACGTACACGGTGAGAATGCTTCCTACTATGCTCACGCAGGTGCTTGGGTAAAAATTGCAGATGCGAATAAATCTATCGGAATGTTTTCAGATGTTGATCTGACAGCAACAGCAACCAACGGACAAGCATTGATTTATGATGCAGGTTCACAAACTTGGAAACCAGGTGATGTTGCCGCAGGTGGCGGTGGTGGTGGCGGTGGTGCAACTGCATTCACTGGATTGACTGACACTCCAGCAACTTTCTCAGGACTAGCAGGAGGTTTCTTACAAGTAAACGGCACTGCAGATGCGTTAGAAATTGTTGCGGCGTTTTCAATTGATAAACTTTCAGATGTTGACACAACAACAACTTCGCCTACTTCAGGACAAGTTCTAAAATGGAATGGTACAGCATGGGTACCTGGTGATGATGCAACAACAGGTGGCGGTGGTACAGATGCTGACACTCTTGATGGATTAGACAGCACATATTATTTGAACTACAACAACTTGAACAACAAACCAACTGTTCCAACTTCAATATTAACATTGACAGATACTCCTTCAACTTTTTCAGGTTCGGCAGGAAGAACAGTTAAAGTAAACGCAGGTGGAACAGCATTAGAATTTGTTGCAGATGCAGGCGGTGGAGCAAGTACTCTTAATGATTTAACTGATGTAACAATATCAACACCAGAACAAGGTGATGTATTGTACTACAACGGAACAAACTGGGTGAAACAAAACGGTCCAACAATGAGATGGAATGTTGGAGCCGCAGGTTCATCTAATTACACTTTTACAGGTCCAGGATTTTCGGCTTCAACCAATGATCCTGTTTTATACTTGATGAGAGGACACACTTATGTTTTTGTAAATTCGACAGGTGCTAGTCACCCATTCGAATTTAGAGTATCAAACGGTGGTGCAGAATACACATCAGGTGTAAGTGGAAGCAAAACAGGAACACAGGTTTTAGAAGTTCCTATGGATGCTCCAAGTTCACTGTATTACCAATGTACAATTCACTCAGCAATGGGTAACACAATCAACATAGTGAGTTAATAGATAATGGCACAAGTATTTGGCGTAGGCATAGACGAATTACAAAAGACACTGGCGAACAATAGATATTTCTATGGTTTGCGTAGAACAGATGCTGGCGAATTATACATGGTGAAATCAGATTTATTAAGACTAGAAGATGGAGTACAATTGAATAGACCAGGCAATATTGATGAAAACTACAATAATTGGAGTAGAGGAGAAGACTTTTTTGAAGGTAGGGATCAGCAACACAGAAAAAACTTTCCAAATTTAGTGTACGAACAGTACAAATGGGATGGTAGAAACCTGTTTTATTACGTGAATAGTGAAGGCGAATTAGTATTAAAAGTTAACGAGGCTCACACATATCCAGGATATGTGGAACCTTATAGTACATAAGGAAATAAATACATATAGGAATTAATCAATGGCAGATTTTCGAATAGATAGAATTAGATTTAGATGGAGAGGTGATTGGTCAGCCAACACTCTTTATGTAAAAGATGATGTATTAAGATACGGTGCAAAAGTATTTGTATGTGTTGAAGTACACACATCAGACACAAACTTTTACAACGACTTAAACAACGCAACTCCAAGATGGTCTCAAATGATGGACGGTCAAAGTTGGACTGGCGAATGGACACCTTCAACATTTTATAAAATTGGCGAACTGGTTAAAGTTGGTGGTTTAATTTACAAATGTATTGAAGGACATATTTCAAATTCATCTGCATCAAATGGTGTACTAGGAGATGAATTAAAATGGGTGTACTTTGCTCGTGGAGAAGATTGGCAAAGTGTTTGGACACCTGCTACACTTTACAACGTTGACCAAACAGTAATTTACGGTGGATCAATTTGGAAATGTAACACAGCACACACTTCAGGAACTGCTGATGACGGTTTACAATTCAATGCAGACTACTGGGATCAATATTCTAGATCAGACAATTTTAGAAGTGATTGGACTTCCAACACATTATACTATCCAGATGATATTGTGTATTATGGTGGTACAGTGTTTAGATGTCTAACAGGACACAGATCAGCCGCTTCTAATAAATTTGTAAATCCTACTGCCACATACGGCGGTGCAGAAGGAACAGGATTTCAATTTTTTATTTTTAAAGTTGGAGCAACTTACAATATCAAAATCACAAACGGTGGTTCAACTTATCTTGCTTCAGAAACTTTTACAATTTTAGGATCAGCAGTGGGCGGAGCAACACCGGCCAATGATATCACAATCACAATCAACACAGTCGACAATGGTGCTATAACCACAGTCGGAGTAAATGGTGTTGCCAATGATGCCGCTGATGGACTAGAGGCAAACAGTGCCCAATGGGAAACTGTTTTCACAGGAATTAAATATAGAGGCGATTATGCTCATGGAGAAAGATATGCAGTAGGAGAACTTGTAAGATGGTCTCCAGGTATGTGGCAAGTGACCACAGGTCATTGGGCTACTGATGTCAACATGGTTGAAAGCAATTTCAATCTATGGATACCAGGTTACGAATTTGAAGACGAATGGACAATTTCTCAATACTATCAACAAGGTGATGTTGTACTGTATGGAGGTTACACATATGTTGCGTTACAAAGTAACATTGGTGTTGAACCTGCTGTTACAGATGCCACTGCAACTTGGGAATTACAAGTGGCTGGTTACACATTCAAAGGTGAGTGGGTAGCAACTTACATTGTTAACGATCAAGCAGAACCATTTCCATACAAAACTGGTGATGTGGTAAGAGCTGGTGGTGATTTATATATTGCAACACGAGACAATGAAAGTGTAGATCCTTCAACAAGAAGTGCATATGATCCAGGATCTGATGATCCATGGCCTTGGCAATTATTGGTAACAGGTAATGCATTCAAAGGACCTTGGAAAGAACAAGATTTAAATGGTCTCACAGGCGAATCAACGTACTTCCCGGGTGATGTTGTCACAGTGGCAGGCACACTCTACAAATGTATTTTAAAACATGAAGCAAATTCATCAGATGCAAAACCGCCACTGGATTTTGAATCTGAAAATGTTGGACCTTACTGGCAACTGTTAGCAACAGGACACACACCAAACGTGTTGGAATATCCTGGAGATATCAAAACTCAAAACGATGATTCAACAAGATTAAGAATTGGTGTAGGTGAATCAGGACAATTATTAAAAGTTGGATCAAATGACATTCCTTTCTGGGAAGACTTTGACGTAACTCCAAAAGTTTATTATGTATCGCCAGAAGGTAAAGACCTTGAAACACAAGGAGGTCAATTGGCGGCTCCTTTCAAAACAATTAAATTTGCATGTGATTACATCAATGGCGACTTAGCCACTAGATCACCTGCAACAATTTTTATAAAAACAGGATTATATCAAGAAATTTTACCCATCACTGTGCCAAGAGACACAGCATTAGTTGGAGATGAACTGAGAAGCACAGAAGTAAAACCAGCGGCGGGTTACGAAACATCAAATATGTTTTATGTTAACAACGGTTCAGGCATTAGAAACATGTCATTGAGCGGATTAACAGGAACATTAGGAGCAATCAATCAATACGGAACAAAAAGACCATCAGGTGGAGCGTTTGTTTCACTAAACCCTGGGTCAGGTGCGTCAGATGCCGCGGCTTGGATCACAACACGTTCTTGTTATGTACAAAACGTATCAACGTTTGGAACAGGTTGTGTAGGTTTAAAAGTTGACGGAGATTTACACAATGGTGGTAATAAATCAATTGTTGCCAATGACTTTACACAGGTTATTGATAACGGTATTGGTTTCTGGGTTAACGGTGAAGGTAAAGCAGAACTTGTATCTGTGTTCACTTACTACTGTCACATAGGATATCTTGCTACTGACGGTGGTAAAGCAAGAGCAACAAATGGAAACAACTCTTATGGAGATTGGGGATCAGTTGCAGAAGGAGTTACTCCTACGGAAACGGCTATCACAGGAAAATTTAATAACAGAACACAAGAAGCTCAAGTAGATGCAGTTTACAACGATGAAAATGAAATATTTGCTTTTGCTTATGACCATGCAGGACAAGATTATACTTCTGCTACAATTGCCATAGCAGGTTCAGGAGAAGGTGCGGCGGCAACAATTAATTATGAAAACACAAGAGATGGTGCTGTAAACAAAGTAAGAATTTTAGGTCCAGGTGATTCAACACCAGCAGGGGGATCTGCATATACAAGTAAATCAGGACCTGCAATCACAGGTACTGCAACAACAATTCAATTGAACCAACAGTTTCAAGGAACATCAGCACAAACAGTTGGACAAAGAATTTATATTTGGGAAGGTACAGGAAGAGGACAATACGGAATCATTGATGCATTCGATGAAGTAACAAAAACTTGTACAGTCAAAAAAGAATTTGATAACACACCCGGTTTCCAACACTTTTTAGGTGGATTTAAAATTGAAGAAGAATTAGATCCGTCAACAAAATATTTTATTGAACCAAGAATATCATTCAGTGAACCACCATACAGTAATTCTACAGCATCTATTTCATTAAGTGGAGAATATTTAATAGGCGCTTCAAGAAGAGTAGGAAGCACAAATGTAACTGCATTGTTAGGTAATGGAAGAGGATTAAGATCAGTTGATTCTAGTTCTTGGACAGTAGGAAATGGTGTGCCAACACAAAACTGGAACAGTTTAGTGGGTGGTGCTAATAACTTTATGGCAACTTCTGCCACAGGTGCTCTTGCAAGATCACAAGACGGTGCCAATTGGAGTGATCTTTCAGGCAACATTGGAGCAGACATATTCAGAGGTTGTGCATGGGAAAATGTATCTGCACAATGGGTTGTAGTTTCAGAAACAGGTGTTGTGTACATATCGGGCGATGAAGGTCAATCATGGACTTCTAGTCAAGTAGAACCATACGATGGATCAACGCCAGTGTTTACACACATTGCGGCAGGTAATGGTTTAATTATAATTGCAAACGACTTTGGACAAACTTGGGAATCAGTAGACGGCGGTTCAACTTTTGAATTAGCGGCTGATGTAGGTGGCGATAAATTTTTAATGCAACATCTAACATTCACTGGAGACAAATTTATAGCATCAGTACAAGATTCACCGTTTGATGATTCAACATCAGGAAATAAATTCTTTGTATCAAATGCTAACGCGGCACAGAGTTCGACAAGTGCTGTCACAGTTTGGACAGAATCTGAAACTCCTCCACACACAGGACCATATTTAAAAGTTACAAGTTCTCAAGGAACTTTTATAGCAATCACATCCAATGGTGAGGTTGCTTATTCATATGATGCAGTGAGTTGGAAACAGTTGACAACACTGTCAGGAACTTACACAGGCATTGTGGGTGGAAGACAAACTGGTGGATATTTTGTTCCGTTAAAACAAGGAACAATGACAGATTTAACAATACTTAAAAAAGGTGCTCCACCTTTGGCAAGAGTTATCACAAATGCAGGTAAAGTTTCTAGAATACAACTGTTAGACACAGGATCAGGATACTCAACGTCACCGACAGTGACAATTCAAGACAATGTAAATGTTTTAGATGTGGCTGTTGAAGCAAGAATTGCCAGCGGTGTATTGAGTCAACCAACATTCACAAACAGAGGTACAGGATTTATTAATGTAAGTGCCACAGTGGATGGAGACGGTTTTGCAGACGAATACCAAATTGGAAAAGTTATGCAAATGAAAGAATTATCAAGAGAACCTGGACCAGGTGACTTGTTGTACATCAATGGAATTGCTGATCAAATTTACAGAGTGACACAAATTACAAAAGTTACAGGAGTTGCTCCAAATCTAACAGCACAATTTAGAATTTCACCAAGTCTAAAAGAAAATGAATCTCCGGATCATGACACATCAGTAACAATTAGACAACAGTATTCACAAGTTAGATTAACAGGACATGACTTCTTAGATATTGGTACAGGTGGCGTGACAACCACAAACTATCCAGAACTTTATACTAATGCAGGATTTACAGAAGGATACGAATCTCAACCAAACAGAGAAACTGCCAACAACGGCGGTGGTAGAGTGTTCTATACATCAACTGACCAAGATGGTAACTTCCGTGTTGGTGAATTGTTTGAAGTAGAACAGGCAACTGGTATTGTAACACTTAACGCAGACTTATTCAATCTTCAAGGACTATCAGAATTAGCACTAGGTGGTGTTGTACTAGGTGGAACAGAAGTTGTTATTAGAGAATTTTCAACTGATCCTACAATGTCAGCAAATTCAGACAATGTTGTACCAACACAAAAAGCGATTGTAACTTATATTGGTTCAAGAGTGTCAGGTGGTGGTGCTAACTTGAATGTTTCAGGTTTTAGAGCAGGTCAAATTAAGGTAAGAAATAAAGAGATATTTAATGAAGCATTTCCGGAAACAGGACAAATTGTTATTGATAGAGTTGCGAAATTAAATGGTGGAATTGACGGTTACTTGATGGCATTGAATTTTTTCACTGGTGGAACAGCAAGTACGGAACTAAATGAAGGAGATCCAATCAGTGCTATTGATAGTTCTAATGGATATGGCGAATAATGATAAATAACTTTAATAAGAGGATATATTAACCCATGGCTGAGTTTAAATTAGGTAGAATACGTTTTGTTTGGAAAGGTGCTTGGTATACAAGTGCCCTTTATTCTGTAGATGATGTTGTAAGATATGGTGGTAGAACTTACATCTGTATAGTAAACCACACTTCTGCGGCAGAATTCCAAGATGATTTAACAGCGGCAAACTGGGCATTGATGTCCGATGGTCAAGAATGGAAAGGCGATTGGGGAGTCAACACAACTTACAAACCAAATGACGTTGTAAAATACGGTGGTTACATTTATATTTGTAACACAGGTCATGCCTCAAACGCAGATGTTAACATTGGACTAGAAGGTGATCTTTCAAAATGGGATCTTTTCATTGAAGGTTTTGATTACAAAACAGACTGGGCAATCAGCACAAGATACAAAGTAAACGATTTAGTAAGATACGGTGCAACCGTATACCTTTGTGTAACTGAACACACATCAGCATCAACTTTATCTGATGGATTAGAATTAGACCTTGCAAAATGGGAAGTGTTTGCAAAAGGATTTAACTGGTTAAACACTTGGGCTATCAACACAAGATACAAACCAAATGACACAGTAAGATATGGTGGACAACTTTACGTTTGTATCACTGGACACACTTCAGCGGCGACAGTTGCATTAGGATTAGAAAACGATCAAGCAAAATGGCAATACCTACACAAAGGTATTGAATATCTAGGCGATTGGGTAACAGCAACAAGATACAAAGTAAATGACGTTGCAAAATATGGTGCTAACTTATGGATTGCAACAGCGGCTCACACAGCAGGCGCATCATTGGCGGCTGACGAAGCCAACTGGGACATTTTTATTCCAGGTTTAGAATTTGAAGATTCATGGGATTCCTCAACGCAGTACCAACCAGGTGACATTGTTACTTACGGAGGTTACCAATACGTTGGATTAAGAAATAACTTAAACAAAGTTCCATCAACTGAAACGGCTGATTGGGATATATTTGTTACAGGTTTCAGTTTAAAAGGTGACTACAACAACGCAACTGCTTACAAAACAGGTGACGTAGTTAGAGTTGGTGGTACAACTTATATTGCTATTGCTGACACAACAGGAAACAGACCACCAAGTGTACTACACTGGGATAAATTAAACGAGGGTTTATACTGGAGAGGCACGTGGGCTAACGCAAATGTTTACGACAAAGGTGATATTGTAAGAGGATCTGTAAACACAGACACATCTTATATTTGTATAACATCACACACAGCAAACAATGTTGGACCAGCAACAATCAACCAACCAGATTATGCACCAGGAGTTGGTGTTGATACATCTGTTTGGCAATTGTTATCAGGTGGTCCAGAAAATGATGTTTTAGAATCAGAAGGTGACATTTTAATTTACGGTGCTTCAGGACCAGCAAGATTACCAATTGGTGCTTCAGGACAAGCACTTGTTGTAAACTCTGCAGGTACTTTACCTGAATGGGGATTTGTTGGACAAGTAGATCAAGTTTACTATGTAGGACCAAATGGAACTGATGAACCGGCGCCTAACGCAGGTGTAACATTGGACAGACCATTCAGAAACATTAGATATGCACTACACCAAATTGATTTAGGACCAAGAAATCCACAAGGTGTAAATCTATTAACCAGAAACAAAGCATTCATACAAGACGAAGTAATTGCATGGATCAATGATCAAATTACAGGAAATATTTCACCATTCACAAATGCGTTCACTTATGACGCTGTGAAATGTAGAAGAGATATAGGAATTATTATTGATGCAACAATTAATGATCTGAAAAAAGGCGGAAATGTCAAATCAAGAGAAGCGGCACTTTCTTATTTTACAGATTTAGGTGCTAGTTATGTTGCAGGACAAGAAGCAGAAACTGCCGCGGCAATTGTAAGAGCGGCATACATTGCTCAACAAGTGGTTGTAAATTCTACAGGTTACACGCCAGATCAAGCAACAACATTACAAGTATCAGATTTAACAAAAGTTGCAGAAGCAACAGTGGTAGCAGACATAGAAACATTGATGACACTTTCATCAGATGCTATAACGGCTGGAGTTATCACAGGCATTCCTGCAAAATCACAACCTCAAATCACACTGAATGTGAAAACAGGTATATACAACGAAATTTTACCAATGAGTGTTGCGGCAAATTGTGCTGTGGTTGGAGATGAATTGAGATCAACCAACATCAGACCGGCGGCTTCAGTAGTTGCAAACGGTGATGTTCAATATTCTTTACAAGGTATTCAACGTATGGAAGCAATTATTTCAGATGTAATTCAAAACAATGCTGTTACAGTAACACCATCAGGTGGTATCATCACAGTGCCAACTGGTGCAAGTTTAGGTTACCAAGGTGCTGGTTTAATTGAAGGTACAGGCACAGTTAACACAACAGCATCAGGATCAGGAACAGGTGCTACATTTACATTGACAACCAACGCATTTGGTTTTGTTACAGGATTAACTGTGTTAACTCCAGGACAAAATTATGTTGTAGGTGAAACAATCACTATTCCTTCAACAGAAACAATCAACAATCCGGGTACTGGTGACACAGCAATTGGTGAAACAATCACATTCCAAGTGTTAACAGTGACAACAGGAAACACAGTCACACAAAACTTGGCAGTGCCAGCAGGTTCAAGTGCGGCAGGTACAGCGGCGGCGGCGATTGCTGATAATATTGAAAAATACATTGACTTCAAAATCAATGACAATGGCACTGAACCAGCATTGACTGGTTCAAACACAGCAGAAGTCAGTGCTGGATACACAGATGCACGTCTAAGATTGTTAGCCAACAGAGATTTTATTGCTAAAGAGTGTGCTGAATTTGTGAAAAGAGCAAATCCAGGTTACTCATTTGGTCAAAATGACTGTGAAGACGATATTAAAGATTATGTAGACGGAATTATTTACGATTTACAGTACACAGGAAACTATATGTCACTGAAAGGTGCTAAATGGTATGTGAATGCTGTAGAAGGTTCAACACTTTCAGACATGTTCTACATGAGAAACGCAACAGGTTTAAGAAACTGTACTGTACAAGGTTTATCAGGAGCATTAGGAGCCGCAAACAGTTATGGTACAAAACGTCCAACAGCGGGTGCTTTTGTTTCTCTTGATCCAGGATATGGCACAGCAGATGAAAGCGTATGGATTGGTGCACTGAACGGTGCAGGTGGAAGATCACCTTACATTCAAAACGTTACAACATTTGGAACAGGTGCTGTGGGACAAAAAATTGACGGAGATTTACACGCAGGTGGAAATGACTCCATGGTATCAAATGACTTTACTCAAGTAATATCAGATGGTATTGGTGCATGGATTACAAATTTAGGAAGAGCAGAACTTGTATCTGTGTTCTCATACTACGGACACATTGGATACCTTGCAGAAACAGGTGGAAAAATACGTGCAACAAACGGTAACTCATCATATGGTGATTTTGGTTGTGTGGCAGAAGGTGTTGACCCAACTGAAATTCCTGTAACAGGTCTTGTTAACAACAGATCAACTGATGCTACAATTGACAGTGTGTTCACTGATGGTGAACAAATACTTGCACTTGAATTTGGAAATGCAGGTAGAGAATATTCAAACGCAACTATAACTATCACAGGTGATGGGTTTGGATTAAACACAGTCACAGCAACTTACAACACAGGTGGAGTTTACAGAATTAGATTAACAGAAACTCCTGCTTCAGATCCATCAGATTTAGGTGGTGACGGATATGTTACAACAACAAACTCAGGACAAACAGGTACAACAACACAAATCACTTTGGCGGCGGCAGATTCGGCGGCAAGTGCAGTTTATGTTGGAATGGCATTGTTTGTTACAGAAGGTAAAGGTGCTGGACAGTACGGTTACATTGACACTTATACTTCTTCAAGCAAAGTTGCAACAATTAAAAAATTCTCAGATGATTCAGCAGGTTGGGACACACTAGGTGGCAAAGCAGTTGAGGCAACATTGGATTCAACAACAATTTACGAAATCACTCCAAGAGTGGTTATAGGTGCTCCAGATAACGATGGTTCAACAACTCCTAGACAGGCAGTTGCTAGAGCAGTGGTTACAGGAGATGTTATTTCAAGTGTTAAAATACTAGATTGTGGTGCTTCTTATACAAGTGCACCAACTGTAACATTTGTAGATCCAAACAACTCTGTTGACGCACCTGTACAAGCATACATTGGAGATGGTGTATTAGGTCAACCAACATACGTTGCAAGAGGATCAGATTATGTAACTGCTTCAGCAACAGTCACAGAACAAGGTGTACAAGCAACTGTAAATGCAATTACTCAGGCATCGCCAGCAGTGATTACAACCACAGCGGCACACAACTTTAACACCAATGACAAAGTTAAATTTAGCGGCATTATTGGAATGACTGATTTAAACTCTGGAGTATTTTATTATGTTAAAGTTTTAACAACAGATACATTTGAAATTTATGCAGACTATGATTTAACAGTAGCAATTGATTCAACTGCCTACACAGCATATACAAGTGGCGGAACAGCAGAAACATTTGGTGGTTTTAGAGACGACTATCAAACTGGCAAATACATTGCTGTTGAAAATTTAACATCGATTCCAAGAGCAGGTTCAAACATTGAGTTCGGTCATCTACCGGGACAATATTTCAAACTGGTTGTTGTAAATCAACAACTTGGAACGAAAACTCCTTTCACAGGATTGTTACAAGTTTCACCAGACATTAAATCTTATGAAGCACCAGAACACGGCGAAACTGTAGAAATGAGAATTAGATATTCACAAGTTAGATTAACAGGACATGACTTCTTAGATATTGGTACAGGTAATATTACTAGCACCAATTATCCAGGTCTACCTGCTAAAAATCCAATACCAGCAAACGAAGTTGTTGAAGGTGGCGGAGGAAGAGTGTTCTTTACTTCTACAGACCAAGATGGTAACTTTAGAGTAGGAGATTTATTCTCAGTAGAACAAGCAACTGGTATTGCTTCATTGAATGCAGATGCATTTAACATATCAGGACTACAAGAATTACAGTTGGGCGATTTGGCATTAGGTGGAACAAGTGCTTCTATCAATGAATTCTCAACTGATGGTACAATGGCGGCTAATTCAGACGCAATTGTTCCGACACAAAGAGCAATAAGAACTTATATCGCTTCTCAAATTGGTGGTGGTGCTAGTTCGCTCAATGTTAACTTGATTACTGCGGGATTAGTGGTAATTACTGGTAATACGATAAGTACAAGTAACAACGTAGGGATCAATTTCCAAAGCGTCACTAACTTCAAAAAAGGAGTTACTGGTGTGCCGATTGCGATGAACTACTTAATACATAGTTAAAGGAGAAAATACGATGGCTTCAGGAAGAATAGGAAAAGCAGATCTTTTAGCCGCTACTAATACGACTGTATATACAACGCCTGCTGACACTTTTACGGTGGCAACGGTCTCGTTTTGTAACAGAGGTAACCAAGCGGTTACAGTTAGACTAGCGGTAGCGGATACATCTACACCGGATAACTCAGAATATGTTGAATATGAAACAGAAATTATGAGTCATGGTGTGTTGGAAAGAACTGGTTTAGTACTGTCTGCAACGCAGTTATTGGTAGCACGTTCAAGTGCCGCTAATGTAAGTGCAGTTGTGAGTGGTATTGAAACAAGTACAGCATAATTTTAAGGTAAATAGTATAAATAGTATAAAAGAGTACTAATAAAGGAAACAAAGACAATGGGAAGATACATATCAACAACTGGAACTGCTGGCGTAGTCACTAGACAAGTGGCAACAACTTACCAAGCAGTGGTAAATGATAGAATCTTAGCAGATAGTGCCTCAGGCACTTTCACAATCACGTTACCTCTAAATGCTTCTTTGTTGATCAATGACACAATTCAAATCATTGATGCAACTTCGAACTTTGGAACTAACGCGGTTACAGTTGCTAGGAACGGTTCACTAATTCAAGGTTCAGCAGACGACTTAACAATGGACTTAAATGGTGCAATCGCAACTTTGATTTACACTGGTCCGACTTATGGTTGGATAATTGGTGCTGTATAATTTTTTATAATTATTATATTAAATTTACAACATTTAAATACTTGGAGAAACAAAAACAATGGCTAGTTTAAAATCATTACTCGGAACAAAACAGGACGCTTTCGTATCGGTTGAAGAAAACAACCTAGAGAAAGGGCGTATCTACGTTTACACAAACGGAGCAAACTATTCTAGATTATGGTGTGGATTTTGTTTCCATCCAGCCGTGGCAGGGACTGCAATAGTTGAAACTTGGGGTTCAGGTGGATCAGGTGCAGAGATGTGTTGTTGTGGATTTGGAACACCAGGTAACGCAGGTGCTTATGTTAAAAAAGAAATTTCAATGTCTCCAGGAGACTACATCTGCGGATGTACAGGTTTAAGTTGTGGTAACTCAGACACACTTTGTTTTAGAGGTTGCTCAGAACCAGCTCAAGTAAGATTTTGTATATCAGGCGCAGAGACTTGTGCTTGTGCAGAAGGCGGAAAAGGTGGAGTAACTTATTGTTCATCTCAAGCCAGTTTTTATTGTTGTTACAGAGCAAACGGTTTCTGTGTAACAAGAACAAACAACGACAACTGCGGAATTGTTTGTAACCAATGCGATGGTTCATGGTGTGCTCAAGCATACGGTGGTCAAACTAACGTGTGTGGAAGAATTTCATGTGTATCAGCATTTGGTTGTTATCCATCATGTATTTGTATGTTCCATCATCACATACCTACTCCAGCAGGAATGGGTTCTAAACTTGGTAGAATGATCACTTACACAAATGATGACAATAATGGAACACAGAATTGGTCAGGTATGGGACACTATCACCATTTAGCAAATTTAGGTTCAGGAAGATTTCCAACAGGCGGTGTGCCTTGGGCAAGTTGTTGGGACGGTGGAAGAACTTGTGGATGTTATCAAAACGATGGTTGTATACCTCAGATGCCGATTGGTACAGGAGGAAGAGGACCTAACCCATGTCCAGGTGTTAGAGATCACGCAATCAGAGGTGGACACGGAGGAGTACGAATCAAATTCGTAAGTTAATTTTATGGCTAGTTTAACAACATTACTTCAAACCAAATACGATTTTTCAGTAGGAAATGAGACTAACCTTGAAAAAGGTAGAATTTATCAATATTATCCAGGTACATCAAGAGGAACAAACTTTAGATGTCACGTGTGTTTCGTTGCACCATCAGATGGTACAGCAACCATAGAAATATGGGGAGCAGGTGGAAGTGGCGGAAAAATGTGTTGTTGCGGTGGAGGAATTCCAGGTAACCCAGGTGGTTATGCTAAGAAAACAATCGCAATGGCTGAAGGTTGTTACGTTTGTGCAATTATTGGACTGTCATGTGGTAACTCAGACACACTTTGTTTTAGAGGTTGCTCAGAACCAACTCAAGTGTGTTGGTTTGGTGACGCAGGTGGTGATGGTTGTATATGTGCCCAAGGTGGTATAGGTGGAAGAACTTGGTGTTCAACTGGTAGTTCAATCTACTGTTGTGCAGTGGCGGCTAACTTCTGTAACACACAGGGTGGCGGAACTTATTGCGGAATTGTTTGTAACTTTATGGATTCAGCATCATGTCCTCAATTCTGTGCTTTTGCATATGGTGGAGACACAAACTGTTATGGTGGATTTAGTTGTCATTACTTTAGAGGATGTCAACCAAACTGTAACTGTAGACAGGTTCCAGTTAATAAATTTCCTCCAGGAATGATTTCAACAGAGGGTGGTGAAGTACACTACACAATGGATTCAGACAACGGAAGATCACAATGGTCAGGAATGGGCGGTTGGATGAATGCTTCACATGGTTTCAACCTAGCAACACGTAACCCTACAACAGGCGGTCCTTACACTGGTTGTTGGGAAGGTAACAGAAGTTGTGGTTGTTACGATATGCAAGGTTGTAACACTTTTTATCCAGCAGGTATTGGAGGACAAGGACCAACACCGTGTGATGGAGTAAGAGATCACGCACACAGAGGTGGTCACGGATTAATGAGAATTAAATTTATTTCACCAACAGATGAATACGATCTACCAGCAGTACCGTAGGTCACAGGAGATAGGATAAATATTATTATGGCAAGTTTAAAAGGATTATTAACTACTAGAAACCCAGCAGAGATGATTGAAGACAATCTCGAAACTGGTTACATTTATTCATATACATCAGGCACAAACTACACAAAATTCTGTAATGGTATTTGTTGGACAGCAAGAGTTGACGGTACAGCAGAAATAGAAGTTTGGGGAGCAGGTGGATCAGGTTCAAGAATGTGTTGTTGTGGTGACGGATTACCAGGTAACGCAGGAGCCTATGTTAAAAAATCAATCACAGTAGAAGCAGGTGACACAATGACAGGTCAAACAGGACACAGTTGTTATGCTCACCCACTATGTCACTCAGGATGTTCAGAACAATCAGAAATTTGTTGGATCACAGCCGCAAATGGAAACGGATGTGTCTGTTCAAGAGGTGGATTTGGTGGTAAATCAATGTGTACAACAGGATCATCTTTATTCTGTTGTTTCAGAGCACAAGGTTTTTGTTATACAAAATGTAACAACGACAACTGTGGATTAGTATGTAACGTGTGTAACGGACACTGGTGTTCATTAGGATACGGCGGAGACACTGGCAAAAACTGTTGCGGACAGTTTTCATGTGCTAGTTTCTTTGGATGTTGTCCACACTGTAAGTGTAGATTCCAACAACACGTGGCTACACCAGCAGGATTATTTGCAGACGAAGGTGCATTGATCACGTTCCAAAAAGAATCAGATGGAACTCCAATGTCACAATGGTCAGGAAACCAATTATTTCAGTGGTATGCGGCACTTAACTTGGCAACAAAAACACCAAGACAAGGTACGCCAGATGCACACTGTTGGAGATCAACTAGATCTTGCGGATGTTATGAGATGCAAGGTTGTAACAATTACCTACCTGTGGGAGCAGGAGGACTATCACCAAACCCATGTCCGGATGTTAGAGATCACGGAATTAGAGGTGGATTTGGTGGAGTAAGAATCAAGTTTGTTGCTAGTTAATAGTAACAGAATGATAAATAAAAGTATAAGAGGATATAAACAATGGCAATAGCACAAGCATTTACAATAGCAGTACCAAATGAACCATTCGTGAATGATTTTTCAGATGGTATCGAACAAGCGGCAACCTACAACGGTGAAAGATGGATCAAGTTCCAATACGATGCAACTACAGGCGTAATTAAAAACGTGATTGGAAACGGTGACACTCAAGAAGAAATGACTGAAAATGAAGGTCCTTGTATGGAAGGTCATCTTCCAGGAATAATTGATGCACAAGCACATCCACTACATGCGGCAATGATCACAAAATGGTATGATTCAGGCGAAAAAGCAGATTATTCAGAAGATTTAGGTACAACAGACGCTGACGGCAATGCTGAAACTTGGGGATTTGTTTGGATAGACGGTCAAGGTCTTCTTGGACAAATTTGGGATCTAGAAACAATAAAATACGTAGACAATGCCATTGTAGCACCAACGTTCAAAGAACATGGAACTACAGAAGAAATGTTTACTGAAAGTGTAACCAACATGATAGCAAACTGCACAACAGAGTTGGCTAGAACTGGTGTTTATACTACAGACGAAGCGGCGGCAATCACAGCACACAAAACAATGTTGGAAGGTATATCAACAAAGTATGATGGTGTGTCTTTTTGGAAAATTCCTTTTCCAGCATCACCTGACTTCAAGTAATCACTTTTAACAGTCATCAACTTTAACTAGCAATAAATATTTCTAGTTATGAGTTTAGCCACCAGCAATCTTAATCACATTACATTCCAAATGGAAATTCCTGACGAACCCTATGTGGATAATTTTAGTCAAGGACGTACACATACAGCCCACTACACCGGAGAAACATTTTTAAAAATGGCTGTTGAAGACAGTACTGGTTTGATTGGAGAATGTTTGTGGGCGGCAGAATCACTAGAACTGCTTGAACAAAGAATCTGTCATCCCGAGCCAGGGCATTCTACTTTAGTAATAGATGCTAGAAATAATCCATGGGAAGCGGCATATATTAGAAACACATACTCACACGACGAAGTGCCTAACTACGAAGAAGATGTAGGGCAAGTGGACAGTGATGGCAATCCTATAATATGGGATTATTCTTGGGGTCATGTGTTGAATCAGATTTATTACATAAACGATTTAAAATACATCAATGGTGAATTTGTAAAACCTAGATTCAGACTGCATCAACACACAAATGAAGAAGTACACAGAGATGTTGTCAAGCATATTGAAATGTGTGACAGAGAATTGGCAAGAGATTTAGTTTACCGTGACAATGAAAGAACAGCCATTGAAAATTGTAAAGCACAATGGATAGTTATACGAGACAATTTTAGTCATGTGCTTCATTGGAAGTTAAAATATCCTGACATGCCATTAATCAAACCATAGAGTCATTATTACATTCATACAAAATATTAATCTATAAGTAATTGTACAAATGAATACACAACAAAAAAGACCCAAAGCATTTTTACTCAATGGTGGAATAGGAAGAATTATATCTGCTATACCTGCCTTAGAAAAATATCAAGAAGAAGGAAACGATCCAGATTTTATCATTGTGATAGAAGGTGAATGTGATATCCTAAAAGGACATCCAACATTGGATTCAAAAACTTATGACATGTATCATAAAAATTTATTCCACACAAAACTAGTCAACATGGATATTGTAAGTCCTGAACCATACAGAGTGCATGATTATTTTAATCAAAAATGTAATATTGCACAGGCATTCGATATGTTGATAAACAAAAAAGGTATTAGAGAATTACCTAAATCAACATTAGTGTTAAACAAAGAAGAATTAATTGCAGGACAAAAAGCAATAATCGAAGTAAAAGAAAAATTAAAAAAAGAAAAAGTTGTTGTGATTCAACCCTTTGGAAGAGCAATACAACAAATTGATGGCTCTTTTGTTGATAAAACAAACAGAAGTATTGAATTTTTTAATTTAAAAAATTTAATCAAAAAATTACAGGAAAAAGATTTTGCAGTTATGCTGATGAGTGAGTTTGGTATAGACTTTAAAGATGCAGGATTCCCTGACGAAGTAGCAATGCCTGAAAAAGTATCAATAAGACAATGGGCCGCAATTATAAAACATGCTGATCATTTTTTAGGGTGTGATTCTTTAGGACAGCACCTTGCTTACAGTTTAGATGTACCATCAAGTGTGATATTTGGTGCAACATATCCTGAAAATACTTCATATAAAAAATCAGAAAACTTTAATCATATTGATCTAGGACAAATGGAACGTGAATATGATCCAATTAGAATCACAATGGATGAAAGAATCAGCAGAAAAAATGAAAAAATAATGGCAATGTCGCCTGAAATAGAAGATTATGTAATTGCCGCAGTCAATGGTGAACCAATAGAGGAATAACAATGGATGATATAGAAAAATATAACAAAACGGGATATATTGCCGCAATAGCCAGAGGACACAACGCAGGTGTTTGTCTTTTAAAAGACGGTGAAGTGGTTTTTTCAATTGAAGAAGAACGTTTATCTAGAAGAAAATATGATGGTGGGCCGTATGCATCCATGGTGGAGATATTAAAATACACAGACAAGATTGATTATCTTGTTGTTGCTCACACACAAGGTTTAGATGATAGATCAACAGGTAGAGTTGATTATTCAGGTGACGATGTGTACACAGGGATAGCAAGAAAATTAGGATTAATTGATAGACACGTGCAAGACACAAAACATCCTCAGGTGATAGATTTAGCACACATTCATCACAAACTACATGCCGCATGTGCGTTTTATAGATCAGGATTTGACAAAGCAGTTGCAGTTATAGTTGACGGTGCTGGAACTTTTATTCCAATTAAAAACAGTATTTCTGGAGAAATCACAGTGTTTGAAGTTGAAAGTATTTTCAGTTGTGATTATCCAAATGATATTTTTGCATTGTATAAACATTATGGTACGGGAGAAGCAAGTCCAGGAGCATTTTATCCAGACTTTGCTTCTGATTCCATAGGCGAGCCAGGCAAAACACACCAAGCATTGTTCACAGACCATGCTGGTATTGTAAAAGTTTATGAAGCAGTTACACAGTATTGTGGATTCTCGGCAATCGAAGCAGGTAAAACAATGGGATTATTTCCTTATGGAAAACCAAATGACATGGTTCCTAAACTTTTTAAGAAGGAAGGGTATTATTCTTTATCAGATAGGAATTTTATTATACCAACATATCCAAATGCTTCCATAGTGAACAGTGGACTTTATCCTTATATTGATGAAAACCCTCAATCAGATGCCAAAGACGATTGGACAACATTACAAAATAGGAGAGATCTAGCATATGCAGTACAAACTGAATCACAAAAAGAATGTTTAGACTTAATTTACAAAGCAGTAAAATTAAGTGGTTGTAAAAACGTTGTATTTTCAGGAGGATACGGATTGAACTGTGTTGCTAATTATTATTATCTAGAACAATTAAGAAAAGATGGCATAAACTTTTATGCTGAACCAGTATCAAATGATGCAGGAACGGCAATGGGTGCGGCGATGTTGTTTTATTACAGTCTCACTCAATCAAAAGAAAAGAAAGTTGATGAACCTACATTATACCTTGGACCAAAAAGAACATACACATCAGATCAAATTGAAAAAGTGTGTGAACAAGACGGTGTAGAATTATCAGATGCAACCAATGAAGAAGTAGTAAAAATTATCACTGATAAAAATATTGTTTCAGTGTTCCAAGGAGCCAGTGAAAACGGTCCTAGAGCATTGGGTAACAGATCAATATTATACGATCCAAGAGATCCAAACGGTAAAGATCATGTAAACAAAGTGAAACATAGAGAATATTTCAGACCTTTTGCTGGAACCATATTGCATGAATACGTGCATGAATGGTTCGATTTAAGAGGCATGGACGAAACCCCTCACATGATGTATGCAGTAAATTGTCAGCCAGGAATTGAAGAAAAAATACCTAGCATCATACACGTTGACGGAACTTGCAGAATACAATCTGTGAAAAGAGAACAAAATCCGTTGTATTATGACTTGATTAAAGAGTTTCATAAGCAAACAGAATGTCCGATAATTTTCAACACATCATTTAATTTAGGCGGAGAGCCATTAGTAGAAACATTAGAAGATGCTGTGAGAACATTAGTACACAGTGAAATAGAATATTTGTTTTTGCCTGAATACAATAAATTAATAAAGGTAGCAAACAAATGAGCAAAAAAACAGCGATATTTTTAAATGGTGGTGCTGGTAGAATGATAAGTTCTATCCCAGCAGTAGAAAAATATCTTGAAGAAAATCCTGAAAAGGATCCAATACTAGTGTGCGAAGGTGGAACAGATGCTTTCAAAGGACACCCTAAATTGTATTTTAGAGCCTACGACAGTTGGCATAAAAATTTATTTCAAGAACTGCTTAAAGATAGAGAATTAATCAGTCCTGAGCCATACAGAATTTGGGAATATTACAATCAAAAATGTAGCCTTGCTCAAGCATACGACATTGCCATCAATGACAAAGGTATTAGAGATTTGCCAGCACCAACTATTAGACTGAGCAAAGAAGAGATACTAATGGCAAGAAAAATGATTGCTGAAGTAAAGGAAAAAACAGGCAAAAACAAAATTGTTGTGGTTCAACCATTTGGACGAGGTGCTCAGCCTGAAAACATTACTGAAAAACAAATGAAAGACGGCAAACAGCCAGACATCACAGACGTCACTGGCAGAAGTATTGAACTAAAAAATATTTGGAGCATTGTAAAAAAACTATCTAAAAAATATGGAGTTATGATGATGAGTGAATTCCCACTAGAATTTAAACATCACATGTCGGCTCCTGTGGCAACACCAATGAATGTACACATAAGAATATGGATGGCTGTGATTAAACAAGCCAATCATTTTGTTGGTTGCGACTCTGTTGGACAACACCTTGCATACGCATTTAATGGAACTGCTACGGTGTTGATAGGTTCTACATATCCCATAAACACATCATTTCCTGACTCAGATAATTTCGATATTATTGATCTTGGATCTGAAGATAGAGTGTATTCTCCCATAAGAATCACTTCAGACGAATTGAGTGACAGATTGAATGAAGGTATCATGGCTATGGATGATCGAGCAGAAGATGATGTTATTAGATCTGTTGAAAAGATGCTTAAACACAGTAAAAACAAGCAGTAATACCCAAAATACAGTAGTAATACAATAGTTCCAAATTAGGTAAATACACTATAATAAGGATTATTCTATATGTTTGATGTATCAAGATTTTTTGGAAAAGGTGACAGAAATACTCTGTTGATGAAGAATGGGTTAAACCTATCTTACAACGGTCCATATTCTGTGGTCGAAGAAGGCATGATTTTAGACCAATGGCATGTGAACACATTCAGTACAGCAGAATACACAATCAGTGTAGATTATGACACAAACAATAAAGAAATTTTAAAAGTACTTGTATCAGCAAGTCCAAATCAAAGCAGTCTATCAATATATGGTAGATCAAATCTAGGTAATAAATTAATCAAGATTGCAAGTGAAGTTAACAATTCATATGTTAGAATTAAGATAAATCCAGAAGATAAATCAGGAACAGAAAAATACACTGGTTCTAAGATTATCTTTGGTGCAACATATTTTGCCACATTGAATGCTTTGGTTGGAGGTACGCAAGTAACAGAATAATAAATATGGATATAGCACAATGGCAGTAGTTTTTAAACCTTTCGAAACAGATTACGGATACAAATCACCCGGATTCACCGTTGACGTTGACGGAAATGTTACAGTACGTACTATTACGAATACATACACACCGCCAGTTATTCCACCTTCACCAGATTTCAACATCAATGAAACTGCAGGTGCATTTACAATTTTAAACAAAGGCACAGCAGTGGTTGGTAACAATCCAACTATCTCAGTTGAACGAGGAACAACATACACATTCGTATTAGACACATCCAGTCTTGCTTTCAATATTTTTAAACCAGATGTTGCAACTCCAAGTGTTCCAGGTAATTTGTACAACGAAGGATTATCTCATGCCAACACAGTTACAGGATTAGATTTAGCATCAGGAATTTTAAATTTTTCTCAGACTTGGCAACAACAACAGTCGGGCTACAACAGAACAGCTCAAGTGGTAGTTCCTGACACAACTGATACAGACTTAGCACAAAAGAAAATACCTGTTGTGATTTCATTACACGACAAAGGTTTTGATCAAGCAAACGGAATTGCAAATGTAAACTTTATTTCAGATAAAATTTTAATTGCTCCACAAGGTTATGGCAATGAATGGAACGTAGGATACAACACATCAAAAGCAGATGATATTGCTTTGATTGATTCTATAATTTCCAGTTTTAGTTTATATGATAATGTGGATACCAGAGACATCACAATAATAGGTTACGGTAATGGTGCACAGTTGGCATTACAATATTCAAACTACACACAAAATGCATCAATAAAAAATATTATTACATTTAATGGTTTATTAAATGTTGATCAATATCTTTCAACTGATCATAGTTTTTACAATTACTCACTAGAAGCACAGAATCAAGATGAATCGACAATTATAAATTGGACACCAATTACACCTTTGGGAAATAAAAAAGTTTTAATGTTCAATGGTAAAGACGATTTACAATATCTTTTCAATGGTGGAACAATTGCTGGACAAGAATTTTACAGTGCAGAAGACACTGTGTACGGAATGGCTAGAGCTGATTCATCAATAGAAATTAAATTAGTTTCAGGAACCACAGAAGCAGATGGCAGTGAAAGTTATTCTTATGATAATGATGCTGTAAGAATGTATGCATTCACTGGAATTGCAAATAATTTTACAACATATCAAAACAGTATTAGAACAAGAATTAATTCTCAAATTGCCACAAGCACGTATCTTGACATACCAGTTGCGACAACATTAACAGAAGCAGAAGCACAAGGAAAACAATCAGGAACTTTAACTTATGCAGTTCCAGTTGATGCTCCTGATTCACTGTTTTATGGAGATACAGATGGTAATCCTTATGGCACACTAACAGTTAATCAACCAAGTATCATTGGAGCAGGTGTTTTCAGTTCAATATTAGACACTGGTGATTTACTAGCAGAAGGAGTTGATGCACAAATTAGATTACAACCTACAGGAACAGGCACAGTTACAATTAATCCTGCCACATTAGGAACAATCAACAACATGAACATCAATGCACAAAATTTATCAACCAGTGGACAAGTAACTTTAACACCCAATGCAGACGTAACATTGAGCCCACAAGCAGGTGGAACGCTCACAGTAAGACCCACAGACATAGGTGTGGTCGATAATGTTACAATAGGTTCAGTAATACCAAGAAATGGAACCTTTTCAACATTGAATTCTTCGCAAGGAACGTTAAATAACACTACAATAGGATTAACATCAGCGGCGTCGGCGGCATTTACAGGAGCAACTGTAACCAGTGACCCAACCAATGCTAACGATGTAACTAAAAAGCAGTATGTCGATAACACAGCCACAGTGTTAGCGATAGCATTAGGAGTATAAAAAAAGCATGGCAAAAAAACGTATACAAACATACAAATTTACACCAGGAATACCAGAAAGCGGAAATCTTTATCCTAATGCATGGGCTCAAATTAATGCCAACAAAGAATGGTTAAAAGACGAATCCACCGCTTTTATAGATGCAAAAATTGTTACAGACACAGCGGCAGATTTATATCCAAACTCATCATTAAGATATCTTAACAACAGAGAATATGTTAAAGCAGAAGTGGCGGCATGGGTTGCTGTACAAGTTGCTGGAAACATTTCACCATTTGCTGGTTATACAAAAACTGCTACACAAATCAAAACTGACGTAGAAGCAGTTATACAAGCGGCATATCTTGATATGAGATATGGCGGTAATGAAAATATTAGAAAACAATCGCAAACTTATTATGTTGACGGAGTACTTCAATTGGCATCTGCTGGAGAACCTGAATTAGCATATTGGACAAAAGCGAAACAAATTATAGATTTATACATCTTTACAGGTTTAGCATACAGCAGTATCAACACAGATGGACTGTCACAAAACACATCAGGTTCAAATGCAGAACCGGCTGGTAAGACAGGATTCGCGGCAAACATGGCTGTAATTGATAATGTTGTGGACAATGGTATTTTAAATTTACCAGCATTACAAAGTTCCGCTTATGTGTTTGCCAATTTTGTATATGATTCTTACCTTTGTGAAAGAGACATGGGGTACAATATTGATGGTCTTTTAAAAGATATCAGATATGGTGGAAATGAGCAATCAAGATACAATGCTTCAACTTACTGGGTCGGCACAGTTTCTGTACTAGATGGTGATAGACAACCTGAGATAGCAACTAAAAATGAAATTAGAAACATCATCAACAATTACGTAATACCTGGCACTGCATACGCTTCAAGACAGTCACCAGTTGTTACACAACAAACAATTTTAGGTACACCAGGAGAGTCAGGAGCAACTGCAAGAGTAACTTCTTTAGTTGGAATCATCACAGATGTGATCACAAACGGACTGGACAATCTACCAGCACTTGTAACCAACGGAATTTCAAGTGTTAAAATTCCTGAAAGAGTAGAATTATCAGAAATATTACTGATCACAAACACTTCATCAAATGCAGTGTTGTACACATTCAACGATCCTGCAAAAGGTGCCACAGTAACATATAAAAGAGAGTATCCAGAAGACACATCAAATCCAACAGCATTTGTTGATCCAGATTTTCCTAAAGCATTTCATGGCAATGACACAATCACAACCATATTTTTAAATGCTGACACATCAACAGACGACGCAACAGATCAATTACAAATTTTTATTGAAGACGATGAAATAAGAACACGTCCATATGATTTTGGAACAGATGCCATTGAAAGATTAAGAGTAGCACAACCAGAATCAATGCTGGATGCTGACTTTGAATACGGACTTCAGCCAACGAAGTGGCAAGCGATTGCAACACAAAGAGGTTATCCATCAATTTATGAAGTTCCAGGCACAGACTTTGATATTCAAACAGTAACATCAGATGCTTCAGCAGGAACACAAGGAATTGGTTCATCACTAATCACAGTGACAACAATTGGACCACACAATTTTGAAGCAGGACAACCATTTACAATCACAGGGTTTGATAATTCTGTGGCAGGCGCAAGTAGAGCCGCAGGATCATTTGTGGTAAACACAGTGCCAAATTCACTGTCATTTACCTATTATGGAAAAGCAAAAGTGGGATCAGTAAATCCTACAACAATTTCCACAAACTTTACACAATTAAGAGAAGGTGATTTTTACACAGGTGCGGCAATTGGATTTCCGTCATTCAGTATTGATTCAAATGGATCTTCAGGAAACTTTGTAACCAGCCTAGCAACATTATCAGGTGCTACAATTTTACCATACACAGGTGTACAGCCAGAAATAGGAGCACCACTTACAGGAACAGGAATTCAAACAGGTACACAAATTACAGCAGTTAACGGATCTGGTGGAGCACTAGCATCACCGACAGTAACAGGAGATTATGTTGCAGGTGCAACAGCAATCACTGTGCAAGATTCTGCGGGCATAATTCAAAACTCTGTGATTGACAGAGGTGACGGATTTGCTGTAACAATTATCAGTGTGGCAGGAAACGATTTGACATTGAGTGCACCTTTGACACAAGATTTAATTGGAGACATCACACAGTATCCAGGTCTAGCAGGAACAAATTATACACCACAAGGACAGTTAGGAAGATTTGACATTTTCAGAGTGGGCGGATCATATTCTGTGTCGCTAGTTACAAATGGACAAGTGGGTTCAGGACAAGATTATGCAGTAGGAGATGCAATAGTTGTAAGCGGAACTGATTTAGGTGGAGCAACACCAGCCAATGACGCTATTGTTACTGTGGAATCAGTTGACACTGGCGGAGAAATTTTAACAGCATCTGTCACAGGAACAGCATTCACAGGCACAGGCACAGCATCAGCAGTTGCCACACAATTGCAAGGCAATAACGGAACAGGTGCTCAGATTAATGTAACAAAAAATGCAGGCTCATACACAGTGGCATTGAACAGTCCTTCATACACAGGTGTTGGTCTTGCCTCTTATGCAGGATCACAAGGTGCAGGAGCAATTTTTGATATAGATGTAGATGCTGGTGTATACACAGCGACAGTGGACACAGCAGGAACAGGATACATTGTGAATGATGTGGTAAGATTAGGCGGTTCTACATTTGGTGGAACAGGCGCAAATGATTTAGACATAAGAGTAACTGCTGTGGGCGGTTCAGGTGAAATACAAACAATCAGTGTGGCAGGTACAGCACCGAATCAAACTGTAAATTACACATCACCAGTATACACAACTCCAAGTGCTGGAGGAGTTACAGCGGCATTCACTGTGACAAGAACAGGAACAGTATACTCTGCAGTGGTAACAACAATTGGAGCAGGTTATTCAGCAACAGATGTGCTTACAATATTAGGAACACAACTTGGTGGTGCAACCACAGCCAACGATGCAACAATCACTGTTGATTCAGTTGATGGTAATGGTGGAATTTTAACATTCACAGTAGCAGGTACGGCTGTTAATACTCAAACATATCCAAATCAAAACACAGGCACTAACATATCAGGAACCAACGCTACTTTTGATGTGGCAATTTCTGGAACTGGTTACACAGTAACTTTAAACAATGCAGGTGACGATTATGGTGTTGGACAAACACATACAATCGAAGGAACAAGTTTAGGTGGAGAAACACCAGCCAATGACGTAACAATAGTAATTGACACAGTGACAGGCACAGGTGCAAGTGGAATTGCAACAATTACGCCAACAGGTACAGCGGCATTAGAAGGAACATCAGGTTACACAGTTGGTGATCAATTCTTTGTAAGTGGAACAGACTTGGGTGCGGCAACACCAACCAACGATGCATATGTATCCGTAAGCACAGTGAACGGCAATGGTGGTATCACAGCATTAACAATCAGCGGAACAGGCACAGATGCCAATGTAGATTATACCAGTGCTACTTGGACAACTAGTGGTTCAGGTACTGGTGCAGTTGTAGACATTAACAGAACAGGAACTGTGTACACAGCGACTTTCACAAACACAGGTGCTTCATTTGCCGCGGCAGACACTATCACAATTTTAGGAACAGCAGTAGGCGGATTGACACCAGCCAATGATGTCACAATCACAGTTGACACAGTGACAGCAGGTGCAATAGCCACGTACACTGTGGCAGGCACAGCAGTGAACACACAAACATTCACAGATGTAAACAAATCAGCAAGAACACCGTCAGGATTAACAATGGATGTAACATTGTCTGGTGGATCATACACATTGGCAATTGCAAATGGTGGTAGCGGATATGGTTTAAATCAAACATACAAAATTGAAGGTACATCAGTGTTTGGTGCATCACCAACAAATGATTTAACATTCACAATTGCAGGTATAAATTCTGTAGTAGGAGGTCAAGTTACATCAGTGTCAGCGGCAACTGGAACTGCAAACACAGGCACAGGTAATGCATTGAATGTGGCAGGTTCAAACAGAGCTCCAATAGGTGTTGGTGCTCAATTCAGTATTACTAGAACCAATGACACAGATTCATCAACGGATTACACAGAAGTCACTGTGGTTCAAGATGGATCAAACTATGCAGTTGGAGACAAAGTTGTAATTAGTGGAGCAAGTCTGGGTGGATCAACACCAGCCAATGATATAACTGTTCGTGTACAATCGATCACTTCATTCGGTGGTGTGGTTAACAACACACATTCAGGAACAGCAATTGGAGGAACTGGTATCAGTGTATACTCTTCAGTAACAATTTCAGATCCAGTTTCACAAGCAATTCCATTATCTGCAACAATATCATATTCTGCATTGGCAACAATGAGAGTTAATTTCACAACACCACATGGACTTGTGCCAGGTAATGCATTTTTAGTTGTGATACAATCAGATGACGGATCAAACAATCACATATTGGCTTCAGGACCATTCTTAGCAACATCAATTCCATCACCAACAAGTTTAACATATCAAGTGAGATCACCAGGTGCTATCACAGATGCTGGTTGGCAAGGATCTATATATGGTAGACCAGATTCATTCTTTATACACAGACCATTTGATGGTGGTGTACAATTAGGAACAGGTGGACCGGCTCACGGTGCTCAAGCAATACGTCAATCTAAAAAATATATCAGATATCAATCAGGTAAAGGTTGTATGTATACCACTGGTGCTCTATTTGCTCCAAGTTATGACATACTTGATTTATCAGCAGATGGCACAGCATCAGGTTCTACAATCACTGTAACAACAGATGATGTTGACCACAATTTACAGGTAGGTGCTATTATTAGATTAGTAGGTATTGCAACATCAGGTTATGATGGAACATACACTATCACATCAATAACAAATGAAAGAACATTCACAGTGATTGCACAAATCACTTTGGGAGGAACTACTCCAGAATTTACAGATCAACCTCAAGTGTCATTGTATCAATGGAATGGTGCCACTGTAAGATCAGGTATATTTGATGATCAAAACGGAATTTTCTGGGAGTATGATGGACAAAACACAAATGCTGTGCAAAGAACTGCAACAAGACAATTGGCAGGCACAATCACAGTTACACCAGATTCAAATAATGTGACAGGTGTGGGTACAAGATTCAGAGAACAAATTAAAGCAGGTGACAGAGTTGTAATCAGAGGTATGACACACGTGGTATCAGGAATTACAGACAACACAACAATGAGTGTTACTCCAGATTATAGAGGTGTTAACACATCATCAGGTGTGAAGATGTGTGCTGTGGTAGACAAAAAAGCAAAACAATCAGAATTTAACAAAGATGTATTAGACGGAACAGGACCAAGTGGATACAAATGGGACGTGTCTAAGATGCAGATGATTGGGATACAGTTTTCATGGTACGGGGCTGGATTCATCGATTGGATGACTAGAGGTCAAACAGGTAACTTTATTTTTGTACACAGAATGAGAAATTCAAACGTTAACACAGAAGCATTTATGAGAACAGGTAACCAACCTGTACGTTATGAAGTAACCAACGAAGGTCCTGGTGCAAAATTATTTGAAAATATGGATGCAACACAAACCACACTTACAGTGGAAGACGCTTCATTCTTCCCAACAACAGGTGGTACTGTGTACATTGATAACGAAATTATAACATTTACAGGTATCACAGGTGACACATTGACAGGTTGTACTAGAGCGGCACAACTTACAAACTTTGCGGCAGGTGCCACAAGAAACTATTCAGCGGGTGCGGCGGCGGCACACTTTAGAAACACTGGAGTTGTGTTGATATCAAACACAGCATCTCCAATCATATCACACTGGGGATCAGCATATCTAACAGATGGTAACTTTGACGAAGATAGAGGATATCTATTCAGTTACTCAGGTCAAGGATTACGACTATCAACAATTAGACAAACTGTATTCTTAATGAGATTGGCTCCTTCAGTATCCAATGCCTTAACAGGTGACTTGGGAGACAGAGATCTATTGAACAGAGCCCAGTTGCTACTGGATGGTATTGAGATTACCACAGAGCCAGTTGCGGCAGGTGGTGTACAAGGTCAGTTGGTGATTCAAGGAATTATTAATCCACAAAACTATCCAATTGATCCAGCAGACATAGGTTGGACAGGACTACAAGGAACAGCACAAGGTGGACAACCAAGTTTTGCGGAGATTGCTCCGGGTGGTTCAGTTAACTGGAACGGTGGTGCATCAATCACAACTGCGACAGCAGACACGATAGCAGAAATGACATCTTCATCTACTCACTGGTTTAACTTGGGTGGTAACAGAAACTATATGTATTTCTTGGAAGCACAATGGGAAGGCAAAGGACACGTGGTAGGTATGCGTGTAACCTCAGCACAATTCCCTAGCAACACAGTGGTTACACAGATTAGTGATAATGGTTCATATTACTTTGTAAGATTTTCAAACAGACACACAGGTGTATCGGGCGGTGATGCTGTGAACTTTGCATTTGGTGGTGACTTTGCAAGTACTAACTACTTGTTCTTTGATCCAACATCATGGGAAGCCTCAAACGCTGTTGCAGGTACTGAAGTGGATACAGCAACAACAACTGAATTTCCACCAGGCACAACTGTACAAAGTGTACAGGCTAAAACTGTGTTTGGGACAACAGAATACTACAGAGTTGACTTTAACCAAACATTCAATGGAACGATTGCCGCGGCAAGCAGTATATCATTTAACTTTGGTCAACCTCCTTATGCACAACCAGGTGAAACTATTTTCTCTTTTGTTGCACAACCGGGTGAAAGAGCAACACTTGCCTTAGACAAGATCAAAGCATTAACTAACACTACCTTGGGAGGTAGAGGTACGTTCCCGAATGGTCCTGACGTGTTAGCGATCAATGTATTTAGAACTGCTGGTACAGGCGATGTATCCGCAACAGTTACACTGCGTTGGTCAGAAGCACAGGCTTAATGCTCCAACTCATCAAACATATATGCGAGACGTGTGGGTGTGAACAACACTGCAAAAAATCGTGTGGAGAATGTCTAGATTGTCCAGACTGTGTTTGTAAGGAATGTATTAACAAAGACTGATAAGATGAATTATAATAGGCTTCGTGTACTGGAAAGAGAAAACCCACACAAAGAACCTGAACGATGTTTTGTTTTACAAAAATTAATTAAAAAACACAATTTAAAAAAAGGCGCTGAACTAGGAGTTAGAAGCGGCGAACTTTATTATTTTTTGTTATCTCATTGTCCTGAACTTACCCTGATTGGTGTAGATTTGTACGAAAGTCAACCAAATGGAAGTACTGATCCTCAACGAAAAAGAACATATGATCAACCTCATATGGGGTTTAGTTATGATCACTCACTGTATTACAATTTCATAAAAGAGTTACAAAATGAATTTGGAACAAGAGCTCAATTTATAAAAGATTGGACTTCAAATGCGTCTTTATTAATTGAAGATAATTCATTAGATTTTGTGTTTTTAGATGCTGATCATGGATTTGATGGATGTTCGCAAGATATTGAAAAATGGACACCAAAAGTTAAATCTGGTGGATTTATAACAGGACACGACTTCTGGTTGTCAGGAGTAAAAAAAGCAGTACAAAAATATTTTGGCAACGATTATAAGAAACACCCAGATCACGTCTGGATACATCAAAAAAAATAAATTATTTTTCTTCTATTTTTTGTGAATCGCCAGGAATGATTCTATAATTGTCTTCTGGATCGTCAGCAGTGCTCACTTCAGTGATGCTACCTCGATCAGTTAAACATTGAACTTGATGTGGCATTAGAGGTAAATTTCTCCATGTTTCGCCTTCTTTAAGTTCTTTTGTAAGTAACGTTGCAGTTTGAGTATCAATCCAACTTAACAAAAATTTACCCTCATTTACAAACCAAGTTTCATCTTTGGTTTTATGAAAATGCATTGAAAATTTAGCACCTTTTCTTTCAAACACCATTATTTTACCACAGTATTTGTCGTTGGAAGCCCAAATTAATTCGTATCCCCAACCTTTGTCTACTTTACCTTCTTTATTAATCATTTAGATATTGCTCAACTGTTTTATAATTTATTGTAACATTTTTATTTAATTCTGTCAAATCTGCACAGGTGTAAGACTGATATTGCCCTTTTAATTTTTCTGGCATAGGAATTGTTTCTATTTTGGCATTGTATTTTTTAGCCACAGATTCTGCTACTGATTGAAATGACGTTGCTGTACCTGTACCAACATTGTAGATACCACTGATGTCTTTTTGTAGCATTTGACACTGCACATTGCACACATCATCTACACACACAAAATCTCTAAGATATTGGTCACTATTTTCGAATAACTTGATCACACCACTTTCTTTTGCTTGTTTTGAAAATTTAGTTACTGGAGATGCTTGATCACCTTTGTGTTCTTCATGTTGTCCATACACATTAAAATATCTAAACCCCTGTACTAATATTTTAAATTCTCCCATGGCTTGTTGAATGAATCTATCAAACAAATATTTGCTCCAAGCATATGGTGATTGAGGATAAACAGGACCATTTTCTACAAAACTGTTTGTGTTGCCATACACACTAGCAGAACTGGCATATTGAAAGTTTACTCCCATGGTGTCACACATCTGTAACAATTTCATACTGTATTCATAATTCTGATCCATGATTAATTCTACATTTCTTTCTGTTGTAGAACTGATTGCTCCAAGATGAATTACCCAATCATACAGGCTGGGATCAGGAAAAGTGTTAGAAGCATATTCAAACATGGTCACTTCATAATTCATATCATTTAAATGCTTACACAAATTTTTTCCTATAAATCCTTCCGCTCCTGTTACGCAAATTTTCATTCGTGATTTCTCCAAAGTTTAATTGTATCATGTGCTTCATTGGGCACAATGGGTTTTATAAATTCGCTTCTATGATCAGCAACGAAATTTATGTTTATGTTGATTCTGCTCCTAGCATCTGTACAAGTAGATCCTGTGTGTTTCATGTAACTAGGAAACACAACCATTGAATTAGCAACACTGTCGATTTTGTCATCTTCAAACTCTGTAAAACCATTGTTTGTGTTCACATAATAGATTGCTGTGTAACTCAATGGTATTCCAGTATCAGTATGCATTCCATGAGTGATAATTTTTTCTTTACTTGGAATATTATTTGCTTTTACTCTGATAAAGGTGTGAGGCTGAAGCACTTCAAATATAGGAAACAACATTTGCCAATATTCTGGTGTAGTCAAAATTTGACTGACTTCGTGAAACTTATGAACAAACTGCAATTGATGTTTTTCTTCTGTATCAAATTCTGATTTCTTAACCACGTGATCATTGTAATTCCAAGTAAATGTATCATTGGTCATGGTTTTAAAAATATATTCATAGTGCTCTTTTGCCAGTACATCTGTGCATAACATTCTATTATTTCTTATTTCAATTTTCATTTTTAACTTTCTCTAAAATATTTGTGGTTGAAAAACCGTCTACAGTTGGAAATATCACAACTTCAGCCATCTCATTTCCCACTGTGGTTGCCACTGTGTAATCACCACCTTTCACAATCACATTAGGTTTGATTGTTTGCAATGCTTCTATAGGTGTGTCTTCATGGAACACAACCACTTGATCTACCCAAGGCAATTCCATCAATTGTTTTTTTCTAATCAATGTATTGTTCAATGGTCTATCATTTCCTTTTAATCTTTTTACACTTTCATCTGCATTTATTCCAACAATCAATTTGTCTCCATGGCTTTTAGCAAATTTTAATAATTCTAAATGTCCTTGATGTAAAATATCAAACACACCGTTGGTCCAAACCACTGTGTCTTCTATATCGCTGATCTGTACCACTGTAACGCCTCGATGTTGTACCACTTTACTGGCACCTTTTAATGCCAACGTACAAGCATCTGTCATGCTGTATCCTTGTTCAACGTATTTTACAATAATTGCCAACACAGTATCTCCTGCACCACTAACATCTGCTAATTCTACAGCATCACCAGTGATATGTTGATATTCATCTTGACCAACAACATGAATACCGTTGCCGCCATCTGTCACAATTAACCAATCCCAATTAAATTTTATTCTGAATTGATCAGCAGTTTTAGAATCAAATTTTCCAAACCATTGTTCATATTCTTTCATGTTGGGTTTAACCAAATATGCACCTGTATACGATTCAGGATTTTGTTTTGGATCCACATAAACTCTTTTGACAAGATGCACAACGTCATTAACCAACGATTGGTTGATTACTCCTTTGTTGTAATCGCTGATCAAAATTACATCATCTTTTTGTAAATTTTTTACCAAATTAATCATGGGCTCAGATTGAGTGTATTGTTCTTCACGATCCAGCCTCAACAGGTGTTGTCCGTCTGCACCAATCATGCGTGTTTTCACAGTGCTGGTTACAGCATCATTGCTTATGAATGTTTTGATGTTGTTTTTAAGCAGTATTTCTTGTATTCTATGACCCGGGGCGTCGTTGCCCACGGCACTGTAAAGATGCGTGTCTACGCCGAGATTTGATAGGTTTAAAGCGAGGTTTCCTGCCCCTCCTATGTTGTAATTGCGGTCATTTTCTTTTAATACCAATGCTGATGCTTCCGGTGATACTTTGGTACAATCACCTTGTACCCACACATCCAGCATTACATCTCCAATTATTTTCATTTGATTAATTTAAGCATTTTAAACACAGTGTCTAATTTAATTTGGTTTGTTTTGTTTTGGAATGTCTTACGCAATCCTTGGTGTAATGGTTTGGGCCAGTTACCAAAAGTAACCCAAGCATAGCCATCATGTTCTGTGTTTAGTGTTGGAATAAATTCTTTTTCTACCACACACAAATAGGTGTGGTATAAAAAATTTTCATCATTACTGATAAACGTTTCCATTGGAATAGTTTTCTTAATTTGTTGAGTGCCTATTTCTTCTTGAATCTCTCTTTGAAGACCTTCCCACAAATTTTTATCTGAAGTTGTAGTACCACCAACCAATCCCCAAACATTATTTTGTTTGCTTTGAGTTCTGTGTAGTAATAAAAATCTTTTTGTATCTAGTGTATAGAAGAGTGCTCCACACCCTACAATCTTACTGTTCATACAATTAATTATGTGACTACTGGATCTTCCAAGTGCCTTTACGATATTCACCTTCGAAAGACAATAACCATTCTGTACCATTCCATTTGTACTGCACACCAGTATTTAAATTGGTAATAAATGATTCTGAGAAATTGGTATTGGTGCTTGGATTAGCACTTGCATCAAAAATATTTTCCCAATTTGTGCCATTCCATTCTATAATGTCATTTGCACCTGCAACTAAATCTATGTTGCTGTCACCTTTCCATGCATCTGCTCCATCTTCATTATCGGAATCACCTATTGATTTAAGTAACAACAATCTTTTTCCATTTTGTTTTACATTGGATGGATTGAATGTGGTAGGATCCACTATGAAATCTACAGAACCACTTGTTGTTACTGGTCCAACAATTACAGTGTCAGTTGGGATTGTATCTTCGTCCCACTCAACTAAAAGTTGGAATGGATTTGCTTCGTTTACTGCAACAGTACCTACCACAGGAGCATCTATGCCTTCTCTGTTTAGATAAATTTTGCTCAATCCATCTTTATAATTAGGAATAGTTTGCACATTACCTGTCCAAACCACACTGCCTATAACACCTTTTTCAATTATTTGAGCAACACTGTTTAAAACGTAAACATCATAATTTATACCTGTTGTACCTAACACAGCGTCAGTGTCTTTTCTTGTGGCAACACTTGTGTCTACAGAACCATCTGCATTGGTAGTGATACTTGCTTTGATATCAAAATCATTTCCGTCTTGATATGCATTAAGTTCAGGCATTGTTTGACTCAAATCTACATTGCCTGTTTTTTCGTTGAAAATACTTGTGATAATATGAGTAATCACTCCTAGTTTTTTAACTTTTGTTGGTGGTGATATGTATATAGGTGTTGTAAATCCTAATGTTGCAACATCAACTTCTGTTTCTGTGCCTAGTGGAATTGTTCTTGATGAAAAACCAATATTTGCTAATTCAACAACACTCAAACTGGTCCAGTCAACATAATTGTCTGTGGTTTGAATCTCAAGTGATGGATTAAACAACATCATTATCTGTTCCATTATTTGCAATTTTTGTTCTGTGTTGGATGTCCAAATATCTGCATTCAATGATAATGTGTAAGGAGTAGGCATCAATCTTTCAACAGTAACATTTTTACCTTGTTCGTTCAAGTATTCATTGTTGTTGCTGTCAAATGCTCTTTCTCTAATATGAATTTTACTCACAAAACTTGCATCTGCTAAACGTGTTCTGTCCATTTCTAATGCAGTAACATATATTCCCATTCTTGGAACAGACGGTAATTTGTTTTCTGAGTTGTCTCTTATGATGTGACTCACCTGTCTAGAAATATCTCCATACATAACAGGTATAGTTTTCAATCCACCATCACCATCTTTGTAAGAAAAATTACTCATCAATCTAATTATTTGTGTGATATATCTTCTAATTTGTCCGTCGTAAAAAAATTGCATTAATTATCCGCCTTTGGTTTTAGTGCTTTTGATAAACTCTGTCTTTCAGTAACTGATTCACCAGCAATTGTTGAAGTTTTAGTATTGTTAACAAACGTACCTTTTTGTGTGTTTCTTGTATCAGTGTTAGTCAATGTCATGCGTACATTATCTTCCATTTTTACCCAACGTCCACCGTTGTATCTAAACAGTCTGTTTGGTAAAAAATCTGTACGTAAAAAATAATCTCCTGTGTCCGATGTGCCTGGAAAACTGATACCAAATCCAAACTGTTCTCCATTGGGTGGAATGCCATCACCTAACAAATATCCATCATAACCTTCTTTGCTAGGAGTTTGATTTACTCTGTCCGCCAATGTGTTTTGAGTAGATGTGTCTAGTGTTGATGTATCAGTTGTGACCAATTCTGGTTTTCCTTTATCATCCACTTGCAGTGTATAAAAATGTGCTATGTCATATCCTGACTTAGGTGCATCTGCTTCTGCTTGTTGAGTGACTGCATTATTGATTTGCATTTCTTGTTCGTATGTAGATAATACATCTCGCAATGTCTTACCATCACCTGCACCTGCATCTTTGTTTAATATTTCTTTAAATTCTTGTGAGTCATATATTTGTTTCAGTTTAACTCTGTATAGGTGTGGATACCAAGTTTGTGAAAATCCTTCTGCCGCTCTGCTGACATCTTCCACAACATAAAATCTTTTAAGTGCCACACTGAAATCATTCAGTGCATATTCATCTTTCAAATGAGGTAATTCAAACACATCACCTGGCATAACTTTTCTACCCAATGTTTTAACACTGCTGGTGATTGGAATGGTCATAAACAATGTGTCATTCTGTAAAAATAGTCCAAATTGACTCATGTCAAAATCAATATCTTGCACATTGTATATGCCTCTTAAACTGTACACATCTTGACTGTATTTTCTGTCTCTGTTTTCAAGGAACAACATGTCTTGTATGTTGGTTTCTTTGACAGCATCATATCTAGGCTCTGCTGGAGTGGCATCTGCTTCATCAGGATTTTTAGGTCCTAGGTATTTGTGTACAAATACATCGGTTCCACCCACAGTGAACATTTCCACCACTGTTTTGTCTAAGAATGTGTAGTCGTTCCCTTTTTCTGGTTTATAAAGACTTAATCTCGGCATATACATATATTTATCGGACGATAAATATGTATGAGGAAAACTGTATGAGTGATTTAAGCACACAAAAACAAGAAGTATTTGACTACGTTCACACTAGCCTAGGTGGCGGTATGGTAGACGTAGAATTAGACCCTGTACACTATGAAACAGCATTAACTGATGCATTAGACAGATTTCGCCAGAGATCTGATAATTCTGTTGAAGAAAGTTATATGTTTCTGCCTTTAGTGAAGGATCAAAACGATTATACACTTCCAAACGAGGTGATAGAAGTTAGACAAATCTACAGAAGATCAATAGGTTCAAGATCAGGCGGTGGAGATGGTGGTACATTGTTCGAACCATTCAATATGGCATACACAAACACATACCTATTAGCAAGTTCTAACATGGGTGGTGTAGCAACATACAATATGTTTGCTCAATATCAAGAATTGGTTGGAAGAATGTTTGGTTCTTTCATAGAATTTAAATGGAACACAACAACCAAAAATTTAACAATACTTCAAAGACCAAGACAAGGTGAAGAAGTATTACTAGAGGCTTACAATTACAGACCAGATTCAGAATTGCTTAAAGATTATTTGGCAAAAAAATGGTTAAAGGATTATACACTTGCCAAATGCAAATACATGCTGGGTGAAGCCAGAAGCAAATTCAACACAATAGCAGGTCCACAAGGTGGAACATCACTAAATGGTGATGCATTAAAACAAGAAGCCATAGCAGAAATGGAAAGACTCGAAATAGAAGTCAAAACACAAACTGGTGGTGGTCAAGGATATTCCTTCGCAATTGGTTAAATCTTAGTTGACAATCAACTAAACATATAGTAATATACACTATATGAAACATCAAGTTACTCCATTATTTTCAGTACCATTATACAAAACTGTTCTGGATCCTTTGGATCCTATGGAAGAATCTTGGATAAAAAATTTAAAATTTCCTCCACAAAGTGTTGGTTTATATGACGCCAAAAATGAAGAACCAAAAAATGCAGGAATGCAGGTATTAAATCAGCCTCAATTAAAAAATCTTAGACAACAGATATTGAAAGTGATGAATCATTTTGTAAGCGATGTATTAGATATTGAACAAGATTTTGAATTAACAACAAGTTGGGTAAACAAAAATGGAAAGGGTGATCATATTGTTCAACATTCACATCCAAATGCAATGATCAGTGGAGTATATTATGTTGAAAGTGATGACACATCAGCCCCTATAATATTTAACAAGCCTTATTTTTACACAAATCTTTTTCACGAAACAATTAAACCAACTTTTAGAAATAAAAATCAAAATCAATACAATGTAGATTATTACGGCATGAAGCCTAAAAAAAATGATCTGTATATGTTTCCATCTTGGTTAGAACACACAGTGCCTCCGCAAGATGCAGACAAAGATAGATTAAGTTTAGCATTTAATTTTTTTGTTAAAGGTAAGGTAGGAGTAGGCACAACACAATTACAATTATGATTATAGGAATATGCGGACTGATAGGTTCGGGCAAAGACACCATCGCTGACTTTTTAGTAAAAGAAAACAACTTTGAAAAATTGTCATTTGCTGACAAATTGAAAGACAGTGTGGCTGAAATGTTTGATTGGGACAGACAACTGTTGGACGGAAAAACAGATGAAAGCAGAGCCTGGAGAGAACAAGCAGACAAATTCTGGAGCAAAGAAATGGGCAAAGATATCACACCCAGACATGTGCTTCAAGTGTTTGGCACAGAATGTATGCGTGATGGATTTTATGATGGCGTATGGGTGAGCCTGGCAAAAAAGAAAATTTTAGACAATCCAGGCACCAATTGGGTAATACCAGATGTGCGGTTTGACAATGAAGCCAACATGATTAAAGAAATTGATGGAGAAGTGTGGTGGGTAAAAAGAGGTCAAATTCCTGTATGGTTCAGAATGTATCAAGATATTGGAAAAACTCCCAAAGATGTACATCCATCTGAATGGGCATGGGCGAACACAGATTTTGATGCAGAATTATCCAACAACAGCACCATTGCTGAACTTAAAAATCAGGTACAAGATCGCCTTGTTGCCAACGGATCCCTTCAAGGTGCAAAGATCTTTGGCAGTTAGCACACACTGTTTTTAGATTGTTAAATTTGCAATTATTAAGATTGCTGTCCACATGAAACACATTGAAATGCTGTTTATACTTGCTTGAATGTCCACATTTGTCACATTTTGTTTTAACTCTATATCCGGCAACATACCACTTGGGATGATATCCACTAGGACCTCCATACTTCAAACACATTTCACACTGCTTTCTATAATAGGTCTTGTTGCCTTTTTTATAGTTCACAGCGGAAGGTCTTTGACTACATTTAGTACATAACGGTCTCATACAACTGTATTTACCTGCCCTTTTCAACCCCTTTTTTATAAACCTTAATACGGCTTGATTTGACATATTGTCATAAATACTAGCAATAATAAAGTTTTACACTTTAATAGGAGATAAAAAAGATGGCATTAGTTTCACCAGGAGTACAGGTTAGTGTAATAGACGAAAGTTTCTACACACCAGCAGAACCGGGCACAGTCCCAATGATATTTGTTGCTTCGGCACAAGACAAAACAAACAGTTCAGGAACAGGAACAGCATTAGGTACAACAGCCGCTAACGCAGGCAAAGTATTCTTAATGACTTCACAAAGAGAATTAGCAGAAACATTTGGTGATCCAGTTTTTAAAACTGATGCTAACAATAATCCTATCAATGGTGGTGAAACAAATGAATACGGATTACAAGCGGCATACAGTTATTTAGGTGTTGCCAACAGAGCATACGTTGTAAGAGCAGATGTTGACCTAGGTCAATTAGAAGCAACAGCAACAGCACCAGCGGCAAATCCAGAATCAGGAACTTACTGGTTTGACACAGCAGTTTCAAAATTTGGAATATTTGAATGGAATGGTGCAAGTGCATCAACAACTGGTGGACAAACATTCACAAACAAAATTCCTAGCGTTATAACAGATACTACACTTTTAAGTGCTGGTGTTCCAAAGACTTCTTTCGGACAAGCAGGCGATTACGCAATCGTGGCAACAACAGATGCCAACGAAATGTACTACAAAAAATATGATGGTACTTGGGTAGGTGTAGGCACACAGGATTGGACAGGTTCAAATCCAACTGTGGTAGGTTCTACAACAGGCACAATCGCAAGTGGTACAACATTTACAATCACTATTAATGGTGGCGACACTACAATCACAACATCAGGTACAACAGTTACTGACGTGGCGTCAGATATTACAGGAGCAGGTGTTTCAGGTTTATCAGCAAGAGTAATAGGCAACAGATTAGCAATCTATTACAATGGTGCTAATGATGATGATATTCAAATTGCAAGTGGTACATTAAACACAGAAACAGTATTAGGTATTGCACCAGCAACATATTACGTTCCAAAATTAACAACTGCCCCACACACTTCTGTACCAGCATACAAAACTGCTGACACAGAATCAAGACCAACAGGTTCTTTATGGGTGAAAACAACAACACCTAACGCAGGTGCAAAATGGTCAGTTAAAAAATTCAATGGTACAACTAAACTTTGGGAAGATGTAACAGCACCAATTTACGAAAATGCCGAAACTGCTCTATACAATTTAGACAGAACAGGTGGTGGAGTAAATCTTGCTGTAGGCACTTTGTATGTTGACCATGACAACGGAACAAATGCTCTAGAGCAAACAATTCATAGAAGAGAATCTACAGGTTCAACAAAAGTTACAGGTACAGCAATCACAACAGGTATCACAGCAGGTAGTAAATCATTCACTATTGCAGAATCAATTGTTGGTCAATTAGCATTAAACTCAGCAATAACGGTAAGTGTCACTCCAACAGGTGCGGCAACTGATGCAGATTTAATAGCAGGTGCTATTAACGGTTCAGGTTTTACCAACATTGTTGCAAGTGTTGATTCACAGAACAGAGTTTCAATCGAACACAACGACGGTGGAGAATTTGACATTGTTGACACAGATGGTACTTTGGGTGAAGCAGGTTTCACTGGTTACAACTACACAACCAAGGCAGGTACAGCAAACTTGTACACAACAACTGCTGGATTCAGAGCAAGTAACTGGAAAATTTTAACTTACACAGCAAGTGCAACAGCAGTAACAACAACTGCGGTAGATGGACAATTATGGTACTCATCAATAGTTGATGAAGTGGATATTTTATACCACAACGGTACAAACTGGAAAGGTTATTCAGCAGTATCTGGTACAGACTCAGAAGGTCCTCAAGTTTCAGCAACTGCTCCAACTACACAATCCACAGCGTCAGGCGGTGGTGCATTGGTTGAAGGCGACATATGGATTTCAACAGCAGACTTAGAAAATTATCCAATTGTTTACAAATGGAATGCAACTTCATTAAAATGGATTCAAGTTGATTCAGGTGACCAAACAACGGAAAATGGAATCGTATTTGCAGATGCAAGATACGGAACAACAGGTGGAACAGCATCTGTGGCTCCTAAAGGAACAATAAAAGAATTACTAGCAAGTGACTTCTTAGACACTGATGCTCCAGATCCAGCACTATATCCAAAAGGTATGTTGTTGTGGAACACAAGACGTTCTGGATTCAATGTTAAGAAATTTGTAAGAAATTATGTTGATGTTACAGCAGATAACCAAAGAGGTTCAGATGTAGATTCATCAATGGCGGCTTACTATCCACACAGATGGGTAACAGAATCAGCGAACCAGGCAGACGGTTCAGGATCATTTGGTAGAAAAGCACAAAGAAAAGTTATTGTGCAAAAACTACAAGCAATGGTTAATGGCAATCAAGAAATCAGAGATGATGAATCTAGATTGTTTAACATCATGGCAACACCAGGATATCCAGAATTAATCGGCGAAATGATTTCATTAAACAATGACAGAGGATTGTCAGCGTTTATAATTGGTGACTCACCAATGAGATTAACACCAGATGCAACAAGTTTACAAAACTGGGCAACAAACGTTAACCTAGCAGTTGAAGACAACGACAATGGACTTGTAAGCACAGACGAATATCTTGGAGTATTTTATCCATCAGGATTCACAAGTGATAACTTCGGTAACAATGTAGTTGTTCCAGCAAGTCACATGATGTTAAGAACAATTGCATTAAGCGATCAAGTTTCTTTCCCATGGTTTGCTCCAGCAGGTACAAGAAGAGGTGGAATTACAAATGCTACTTCAACAGGTTACATCAGCAATGAAGGCGAATTTGTTTCAACTTCATTAAATGAAGGTCAAAGAGACACATTGTATTCAAACAATGTTAACCCAATTACTTTCATAACAGGTGCTGGCTTAGTCAACTACGGACAAAAAACAAGATTTGCTGGTAGTTCTGCACTAGACAGAATCAATGTTGCTAGATTAGTAATCTACCTAAGAAGCCAATTAAACAAATTAGCGAGACCTTATGTATTTGAGCCAAATGATAAAATCACAAGAGATGAAATCAAAGCTCAAGCAGAAAGTTTATTACTAGAACTAGTTGGTAACAGAGCGATTTTTGATTTCTTAGTAGTGTGTGATGAATCAAACAACACATCAACAAGAATAGACAGAAACGAGTTGTACTTAGATATTGCGATTGAACCAGTCAAAGCAGTAGAGTTCATCTACGTACCATTAAGATTGAAAAATACTGGCGAAATAGCAGGTTTATAATAGATAAATATTATAGGAGAAACAAATGAGTATATCTACACTATCAAAAATTACAGTACCTTTAGACAGTAACCAATCTGCTTCTAACCAAGGTCTGTTAATGCCAAAGTTACAGTATCGTTTTAGAGTATCACTAGAAAACTTTGGTGTATCTACACCAACTACTGAACTTACAAAGCAAGTTGTAGATATTACAAGACCTAATTTAAGTTTTGAAACAACAACCATTGACGTTTATAACTCTAAAGTATATCTAGCAGGTAAACACACATGGGAAACTGTTACACTAACATTAAGAGAAGATGTCAGCAACAACGTACAAAAACTTGTTGGTGAACAATTACAGAAACAATTTGACTTCTTTGAAATGAGTGCGGCGGCTTCAGGTTCAGACTACAAATTCGTAACAAGAATAGAAATTACAGACGGTGCAAATGGTGCCAACACAGTAAATGTTTTAGAAACATTTGAACTGTATGGTTGCTACATTGAATCAGCAAACTACAATCAATTAGCATATCAAACATCAGAGCCTGTTACTGTAACGTTAGCATTAAGATACGACAATGCTATCCAGACTCCACAAGGAACAGGAGTAGGTACTGCTGTAGGCAGAACCACAAACACGCTAATTACGGGCGGCGGTGCGTAATTTTCGTAAGCATTTATAAATTGAAAAGGGGGCTTAGGCCCCTTTTTTGTTTTTAAAACATCACATTTTTCCCTTACATAAATACTGTATATGGCAAATTTACTAAAAGGTTTTTTAGACAATGTTCTTAAAGGGACACTTAATCCCAAAGGAAATCTAGCAGATTTCAGCCATGCTTCTAGACTGTATGTAGATGACAGTTTTAGATTAGCACCCAAACAAAAGTTTTTATATCATGTGGTTTTCAATATTAATCCACAAGCGGCTATTACTGATCCGCCATTAAGCAATCATCAACGAGAACTTAACATGTTGGTTAAAGCCGTGGACTTGCCACAATACACTGTGGACATGATCACAGCACAACAGTACAACGTAAAAAGAAAAGTACAAACTAAAATTTCGTATGATCCAATCAACATAACTTTTCATGACGACAACTATGGTGTAACCACAGCACTATGGGAAACTTATTATAGATATTATTTCAATGATGGAAATTATGCCAGTAAAGATACACAAGGAAATCAGTCCACAAGTACTGAAAGACCTTACAGCAAATCAGGTGGATTGACAAATAATAAAAACACTAAAAATAGATTTGGATTAGACAACAATGCAAATATTCCTTTTTTCACAAGTATTCAAATTTATCAGATGGCAAGAAAAACTTACACTTGTTACACATTGGTTAATCCTATAATCCAAAGATGGCAACATGATTCAATGAATAATCAAGAATCAGCACCTGTACAAAATCAGATGTCAGTGGAATATGAAGCAGTGTTTTATTCTAGAGGCAGAGTACAAGCCAACGGTGCTCCTGCTGGATTTGGCAAAGAACATTACGACAAAACACCATCACCTAATTCATTATCGGGTGGAGGATCTACAAGTTTACTTGGCACTGGCGGAGTGTTATCAGGATTGTTTGGTGCTAATGATGGACCATACACATACATCGGCAGTCAACTGGGTGCAAGTAGACAAGGTATCACATTGGGTTCTATAATAAGAACAGCCAACAGATTAAAAAATGCAAAAAATTTATCTAAAGAAGGATTAAAACAAGAAGGGTTTAACATATTAACAGGAGCAATTGGAAGAATAGGCAACACAGCAGATCAGTCTTATGGTGTGCCAAACACTTTCATCGGAAGAAGTGCATCTAACATAGGCTCTGGTGCAAAACAAATTGTTAAAGCACTTATAAAAAAGTAAAGGAAATAAAATGTCAAACATACCTAAACAAAACAACGACAGTAGTGGACCAGTAAAAGAATTTTTTAATAATTATTTCAATGATACTATATCGTTTCCCAGCAATGATGTTGATGCTGTTGTAGGATATTTTGAATCTAGAGGATTTGAAAGAACTGCAAGTATATCAACAGCAACAGTGATACTACAACAAGCAAAGATAGACGGTGTAAAAGTTTTTGAATTGTTGGATACATTAAAAGGTATGGACACAGTGCAGTTGAGTTATATTGTTACAGAGATTTTAAATCACAACAGATCAAACACATCATCACTTGGTTATAAAGTTAAAACTGAAAAAAATCTTTCAGAAAAACGTAACATAGTAGTATAGTCCAATGGCGAAGTTCGCTCAAGGTAAGTATCAAATAAAAAATCCAGACAAGTACGTGGGTGGTCGAACTCCTTTGTATAGAAGCAGTTGGGAATTTGCTTTTATGAAGTTTTGTGATGAAAGTCCCAGCATACAAAAATGGGCAAACGAATCTATAAGAATTCCTTACAAACATCCTATGACAGGAAAATACACCATATACGTTCCGGATTTTTTCATCGCATACACAGATAAAAATGGAAGACCGCATGCTGAAATTATAGAAATAAAACCAGAAAATCAAACATTGATAGAAAAAGTAGGAAAGAATAGATACAATCAAGCACAACTGATCATCAATAAAGCCAAATGGAGCAGTGCTCAGGCGTGGTGCAAGAACAAAGGATTTCGTTTCAGAGTGATAAATGAAAAAGACATTTTTCATGGTGCCAAAAAAGGTTAACACTAAATAAAAATATAACTTATGACCAAAAAATTAGAAGAACTGCTTAATCTTCCAGAATCTCAAGAGATTGTGAAAGAAGAACAAGAAAAATCACAAGCAGAAGATAAAAAAACAGAAAACAAAAGCAAAAGCATAGAACAGCAACAATCCACAATGCGAGACATTGCAGAGTTTGATAAAATTGCGGCGGCACTACCAAAAGTTGACGGTTTAGGAGAACTAGGAGATTCAGAATTGGATGATGTTAGTACACGTGCCATTACTGCTTACGAAGATTTAATGGATTTGGGTATGAATGTGGAAAGTAGATACTCGGCTCGTATATTTGAAGTGGCAGGCAATATGTTGAAAACAACTCTAGATGCCAAAGTGGCAAAGATGGATAAAAAGTTAAAGATGGTTGATTTACAACTTAAAAAACAAAAACAAGACCAAAAAACAGGCGATTCCGACACAAACGTGGTGCAAGGAGAAGGATATGTGATATCAGACCGTAACAGTTTATTGGAAAAACTTAAAAAGATGGATAAATACAACAAAGAAGATAGAGATGACAAAAATGACAAGTAAATTACAACAGTACCTAGCAGAAAGCACAAAAACATACCCTTTTAAAATAGGTGTAGCAGGCGATTTGCCAGAAGGTTTCGCTGACAGTTTAGAATCAGCATTAGAAAAATTTGTAGTTGTTAAAATGAGCAACGGTAAAAAGACTCCAATAACAAAAAGACCATTGGATTTTCCTGCTCTTGAAAATGAAAGAACAACATACTTTGAAACAGAATTACAATATCCAACAACAGCAACAGTGTTACAACAGTACATAAAAAACTATTGCAATGTGCCAGAAAGTCATGTTATAGTGAGAACTCCAGGTGAAGCTCAAGAAGAATATCAAGAAGAAAAATCAGATGCACCGTATGAAGCAAAACTTAACACGCCTTATGAAGACAGCAAAGACGAACAAAAAACAGTAGGCACTTCAAGAGTTATGGAATTATTAAAAGAATTAGAAAAAGCTCGTAAAGAAAGATCGGCTCCAGATGCCGCAAGCGAAATTAAACCAGGTGGCGGATCCACAGAAAACGCAGAAGATTCAAAAGGTACAACTTCACCTATTTCAGGTAAGTCGAAAGGTAAATAGTAATATGGACATTAGAGATTTTTTAACAAAAATAGATGCTATTCAAAGCAAAGAGCAAATGAAAGAAGATGTGAAAAAAATACATCTTAAAGAAGCATCACAGGTTATGCTGTACGGAGATACTCCAGAAGATATGGCGGCAATTGCACAAATTTTCAAAAGTGCAGGCGTACCAGAACCAAAAGAAAAAGAAATGACAATTCCATTACCAACACCTAAACCAGAAGAATCTGTAGAAGAAGAAATTCCAGGCAAAGCATCAACAACACCTGAACCTGAATACAAAGACACACAATACATGACAAAAGATTTGTCAGGCGGTATAAACAAGATCAAAAAAACATACCCTAAAGTTGCAGGCGGCGATAATCCAATGGCACTTGAAAAAACTGAAGAAGAAGTTCAATCTTCTATCAAAGAAACTTTGCTACAAGCCTACCAAGACTTTAAGAAAAACGCATAGTCAAAAAGCAATACACCACCAATTTTCAGCATAAGTATTATATATGAGTAATAAAAGTTTAGATGGTGTCCTTACCAAAAAAGCACACACAAGGGAAAAATTTACAGAAGAACAAATAGCAGATTTAGTGCATTGTTCAGATCCTGTAAAAGGATACGATTATTTTGCAAAAAAATTCTTTTTTATACAGCACCCTGTAAGAGGAAAATGTATATTTGAACCTTTTCAATATCAAACAAAATTATTATCAAGTTATCACGATTTCAGATTCAATATTAATATGCTACCAAGACAAAGTGGTAAAACTACAACTGCCGCTTGTTATCTTTTATGGTATGCAATGTTTCATCCAGATCAAACTATACTAATTGCCGCACACAAATATACAGGTGCACAAGAAATTATGCAACGTATAAGATATGGATATGAACTGTGTCCCGATTATATAAGAGCTGGTGTAACAAACTACAACAAAGGATCTATGGAATTTGAAAATGGATCAAGAATTGTATCAGCAACTACAACAGGAAATACTGGTAGAGGTATGTCAATATCTTTACTGTACTGTGATGAGTTTGCATTTGTCAACCCTGGCATAGCACAAGAGTTTTGGACTTCCATATCACCCACACTGGCAACAGGTGGACGTGCAATTATCACATCAACGCCAAACTCAGATGAAGATGTATTTGCAACAATTTGGCGTGAGAGTCAAAACAAATTTGATGAGCATGGTAACGAACAAGAATTAGGAATCAATGGATTTCATGGATACACAGCATCATGGGACGAACATCCAGACAGAGACGAAGAATGGAAAAAACAAGAACTAGGACGTATTGGTGAAGAAAGATTTAGACGTGAATATGGTTGTGAGTTTTTGGTTTTCGATGAAACACTAGTAAACAGTCTCGTGTTGACCACATTGGAAGGAAAAGAACCCACACTCAATATGGGACAAACACGCTGGTATAAAAAATTAGATGCTCATGCAACATATGTTGTGGCACTGGATCCAGCAATGGGAACAGGCGGCGATAATGCGGCAATTCAAGTGTTTGAATTACCTTCATACACACAGGTAGCAGAATGGAAACACAACACAACTCCTATCCCACAACAAATAAGAATTATGCGTGATATTTGCAACTACATAAAAGATGAAACAAAATCATCAGGCTCAAACATATATTGGAGCGTGGAAAACAATACCATAGGCGAATCTGCATTGTTGGTTATAAATGATTTTGGAGAAGATTCTATTCCTGGCTTGTTTGTTTCAGAACCAATCAGAAAAGGTCATATAAGAAAGTTTAGAAAAGGATTTAATACCACACACAAAACAAAAATCACTGCATGTTCTAGATTAAAGAACATGATTGAAAAAGAAAAACTGAAAATATACAGTAAACCTTTGATAAGTGAATTGAAGAGTTTTATTGCTTCGGGTTCATCATTCAAAGCAAAATCTGGTCAAACAGACGACCTAGTGAGTGCTACTTTGTTGATTATGCGTATAATAAGTGTGCTAAAAGATTGGGATCCAAAAATTTACACATCATTCAGTCAAGCAGACGAAGACACAGCAGATAAGGTTATGCCAATGCCTATATTTGTAAGCCACTAACAGATAAATACACTGTATGAACTTAAATGTTATAGCAAAAGACCTTTTTAACAAGATCAGAGGGCAATTTCCACAGGTTACACTGGGTGATTCAGGAGGACAAGCAACCACTGAACCCACTGAAGCAAGGTTTTTTGACTTCGATTTCAACGAGGGCGGAAACGCACTAGGAAAGGTAAGTATTAGCATTAGTGAAGAAGATGGCTTGGTTGTAATGCACAGCAAAGACTTTGTTGAACAATCAGATGAACCATTAAAACACAGTTGGTACAACTTTTTAAAAGAATTAAGAGGTTTTGCCAAAGCAAGAGTGCTTGGTTTTGACACAAGAGACATAACAAAAAGCAATCTTGAAAAAAGAGATTATGACTTTTTAGGACAAGGGAAAGAGGTAGAAACAGTGAGCGAATCAAATTTATACGGTACAACAAAGACAAGTTTTCAAACTGTAGGTGAAGCGAGATTAGTAATCAAACATTCGGCACCTGTAAATCCAGCAGTAGCCGGTGGACGTACTCACAGAATAGAATCTCTTTTTATAGAAAGCAATGCAGGCGAAAGATTCAAATATCCGTTTAAACATTTAAACGGTGCAAGAGCAATGGCTCGTCACGTATCAGAAGGTGGAAATCCATTTGATGACTTTGGCAAACACATTGCAGAAATGAGTTCAGAATTAAATCAATTAAGAAAATTCAAAACTTACATGAACAGATCAAACGTTATGGCAGAAGGCCTAAAACAATATCAGTCTGTTGTGGATGAAAGAATAGAAGAAATTAAAACAAGTTGTTTAAAATTACAAAAACAAAATGCTTACAAAGAAACATTTGAAACTTATAGCAAATCAGAATTAGCAGAAGTTCCTGAAGATGTTAAAAAATCATGGATAGATGAATTAACGATCAAATCATTCAATGAAGAACTACAAGATGTATTTCCTTACATCTACAAACTGGTTTCAGAAAGAACAGCAATAGAAGAATTAGGACCAACATCATTTGAAGCACATGGATATCAAGGCGGCATTGAACCAAGAACTTTAAAATATGATTTGATTGGAGACTTTAATCCTGAAAAACCAATCAGCGACATGGATATAGACAATGTTCAAAACATGTTATCCAAAGCAGGAATTTCGGCAGATGTTCAACCTGATCCATCTAACTTCCAAGGTGTTGTTGTACACACAGATACAAATCCAGAAGAAATTGAAAAAGTATTAGGTGGTATGATTGAAACTGTGGATAACTTTCATGAGTTTGAATCAGCAATGGACGATATTGTAAGAGAAGACAACGGATTGTTTTCACAAGATGCAGACGAACAAAATTTAGCACTAGAAAAATTAAACACACTGATGGCAAAACATTTTCCTGTAGGTGTTAATGGTACAAACGGAATTGAAAGTCTAGCAGGTATAATTGATGATCAAGAATTAAATGCTCAAATTGAAAAAGCGGCAAATGAAGATTCAGATGCTTGTATGCGTCCAATGATTTTAGATTATATTTCACAAAAAGATCCCACACTGGTTTCAAAAATTGAAACAGGTGACATGAAACAAGATCCAGGAATAAACAAAAAAGAAGAAATTACATTCGAAGATATCAAACCTTATGTGTCTATGTACAAGGGTGATGATGGTAAGATGGTGTATGATATTTTAAACAAAGATGAAAAATCTGTAACAAAATTTAATAATGCCAAAGACGCAATGGAATATCTAAGAAAAAATTTCGACAAATTAAAATCAAGTGATTCAGAAATTAAAAACGAAAACGAAACAGATTACGAAGGTTCAATGGATTATGAATTATCAGGTGATGATGGTGAAACGGCTTATGGTACAATTCATTATAAAGCAATCAACGGCAAAGTTGACCCTAACAGTTTAAAAGGTGAATACACATACGATGGCAATCATAAAATTGACGACGATACAGCAGATGAAATGATTAAGCCAGGTGGTGCAGAACACGAAGAAGCACTAAAAGCCGCACAAGAAGATTACGACTTTGAATCAGATCGCATGAAATCAAAGATGGGTGCAGAAGACCAAGACGAGAAAGCATTTACAGACAAAGAATCAACTGTAGAAGAGTTCGTTAAGAGTTTCTTTGACTACACATCAAATCAATTTCCTAAAGGTGAAACAGCAGTATTAACGTCAGTAGAAAAGAAATTTGGCGACGGTGCTGTGAGCACTGCTCAGGAAACAATTCAAAACTTAATGGCAAACAAAGATCCAGAAATTGCCAAAATCAAAAAATTAGCAGGCGTTCAATAATTAACTTTACCATTTCCGGTTGACTAAATAGTAATATTAGTATATATTTGACATTATGTTTGTCTTGTGCTATACTAATATTTTAAAGGCACATAATATAATAACAACAGGCAATAAAGGAGGCTTAAATTATGGCAACACTACAAGAGATCAGAGCAAAACTGAAAGAACAAGAATCTAAATCAGGAGGCTCTAATTCAAGAACAGGCGGAGACAACGCCATTTACCCATTTTGGAATCTAAAAGAAGGAGAGCAGGCAACTGTTCGTTTCTTGCCAGATGGCGATAAAGAAAACACTTTTTTCTGGAAAGAAAGGTTAATGATTAAATTACCTTTTGCAGGAATCAAAGGTGAAACAGATTCAAGACCAGTGCAAGTACAAGTTCCATGTATGGAAATGTACGGCGAGTCTTGTTCAATCTTATCCGAAGTAAGAGGATGGTTCAAAGATCCTAAATTAGAAGATTTAGGAAGAAAATATTGGAAGAAAAGAAGTTATATTTTCCAAGGTTTTGTGAAAGACGATCCAATCGGAGAAGAATCAACTCCAGAGAATCCAATTAGAAGATTCATAATTGGTCCACAAATATTCCAAATAATTAAAGGAGCATTGATGGATCCAGATATGGAAGATCTTCCAACTGATTCAACAAGTGGTGTTGATTTTAGAATTATCAAAACATCCAAAGGTGGATATGCTGATTATTCAACATCAACATGGTCTAGAAAATCAAGACCTTTAACAGAAGATGAAAACAAAGCGATTGAAAGCAACACTCTTTTCAATCTTAATGATTTCCTTCCGAAAAAACCTAGCGAAGTTGAAGTTAAGGTTATGAAGGAGATGTTTGAAGCATCTGTTGACGGTGAAGCATATGATCAAGATAAATTTGGTCAATACTTTAGACCCGCAGGCTTGTCATCAAGAACTGGTGATCCAGTAACTCCGAAAGCAGAAACTCCAGCACCAGCGGCTGAAGTGAAAGCAGAACCAGTTGCTGAAACAACGCAAGAAGCACCAAAGCCAACTGCTGAATCAAGCGGAAAAGCAGAGGACATCTTAGCAATGATCAGAGCAAGACAACAAAAATAATAATAAGCACATTGTGGGGAGGCAACTCCCCACACAACTTAAAGGTAAAAAATTATGGTAAAAGCATTTGACGTTAGTAAGTTTAGAAAAACTTTAACAAAATCCATTACAGGAATGAGCAGTGGATTTAATGATCCAACAGATTGGATCTCTACAGGTAACTTCGCACTGAACTATTTGGTCAGTGGTGATTTTAATAAAGGTATTCCATTAGGAAAAGTAACTGTGTTTGCAGGCGAATCAGGAGCAGGCAAGTCATACATTTGTGCAGGTAACATTGTAAAACACGCACAAGAACAAGGCATATTTGTTGTGTTGATTGATTCAGAGAACGCACTTGACGAAACATGGTTAAAAGCATTAGAAGTAGATACTGATGAAAAGAAACTATTAAAACTTAATATGAGCATGATAGATGATGTTGCTAAAACAGTATCAACATTTATGGATGACTACAGAGCAATGAATGAAGAAGACAGACCAAAAGTATTGTTTGTGATTGATTCGTTAGGTATGTTGTTGACTCCAACTGATGTTGATCAGTTTCAAAAAGGTGACATGAAGGGCGACATGGGTAGAAAACCTAAAGCACTTACATCACTTGTTAGAAACACAGTTAACATGATTGGTTCACACAATGTAGGACTTGTATGTACTAACCACACATATGCATCGCAAGACATGTTTGATCCAGATGATAAAATATCAGGTGGACAAGGATTTATCTATGCATCTTCAATTGTGGTTGCAATGAAAAAATTAAAACTGAAAGAAGACGCAGATGGTAATAAAATTAGCGAAGTCAAAGGAATCAGAGCTGGTTGTAAAGTGATGAAAACTAGATATGCTAAACCTTTCGAGGGTGTACAAGTTAAAATTCCATATGAAACAGGAATGAATCCTTATTCAGGACTTGTTGATCTTTTTGAAAAGAAAGGTATATTAGTTAAAGAAGGAAACAGACTTAAATATGTTGATTCTAAAGGAACAGAAACTAAAGAATAT